>Ga0255759_10000134_pt1 | contig 65453 bp, 59 predicted proteins | sample 101ome_20_FD_179959 | JGI IMG/M metagenome (GOLD analysis project Ga0255759, IMG submission 179959) | Coastal salt marsh microbial communities from the Groves Creek Marsh, Skidaway Island, Georgia - 101404AT metaG (version 2) | ecosystem: Environmental > Aquatic > Marine > Intertidal zone >... | reverse complement strand
AAAACCCACCATTATTCTATCACTTATTTCACTTCTAATTGTACGATATTTTATATTCTAATTGTACGATATTTTATATTCTAATTGTACGATATTTTATATCTTCCATCTGACAACGCTATCCGTTTACCAACACAATCTGGATTAAGTTTATTACTTAATACATGTGCTTGATTATAAACATTATTATCATTATCTATATAATACATTATTCCATTAATATCATGAACAGTTAATTCAATTACCGTATCTTCATTTGTTTTTTGTGAATTTATTTGATATTCGCCATGTGGTGTACCTTTTGAATGAGTACCACAATACTGAAAATTATCCTTTCTTCTACGTGTACACTGTTCACCATTTGCCCGTTTTGCCATGCATCTGTCTATAGAAGGTACACAATTTTTTACCCTCTTTCTTCTAGTAAAATCATCCTTATCCCAATCTACCCCTTGATAATCAAATATATAACGAAGTAAATTAGACATATTATTATCACTATTGGTTACATCAACCAACCCTAATTCATTCATTTTTTCTTTAATATCATCCTTAAAAGTGTTAATATACTTATGTACTTTTGATTCAATACGCTTTTCCATTTTATGTAATATATATATAATTAAAGCAATAATATTAAATCAATTTTTTATATTATTGTAAATCAATTTAAAGAAACATATTAAGTATTTCAATATTTTATATAATGGGTTTTATAGAGAAAACACATTATATTGTTATAATTGTGTTGTATAAAGTATATCAAACGATATTACTTTGGTGAGATGCTATGATAATATCTATTTATCTCGAAATCCTAGACTAGGTCACTACAGACATATATATAAACAGATATCTCTTTATATTGTTTTATAATATCATATAACGACAATATAAAACAAAAAACAATTAATTCAAGTCCACAACCTGTAAATATTATAGCATACATCATAGAATTTTAACCCTTCACATAAATTCTCAGCAAATGCTATAATATTTTAATAATTTGGCAAAGCCTGTAATAGATTTTTTTAAACCTTTGAATATTTAAAAAATTAAAAGATAAAAAATGGGTATTTTACCCAATATATAGATATATATTATTTTACATATTTGAACGTTTATACTTATCAACAGTATACAGTTATAATTTGGTTGCTTCAAAAATGTGCAAAGATGTAAGATATTTACTATTTATTGCTAAATATATCATTATCACTTGGAAGAAACAAATAAAGTATATACAATAAATTCAGAAATAATATATACGTATCTACACAACGTATATCAATATTAACAGATGGTAATACTTTTAAAACTAACATATTTATACCAAATAGTAAAAGGCCAAGTACAACTATTTTATAAATTTCATTCATATAATATTAAAATACTTTTTATCGTCTGATTTTTCTATTTTGTCATGTTTATAATCTTTATCACATATATATCCTGATATATATCTTATTATATCTGTTGGTAATCTAATTTTATCTTTTACAATATTCCAATTATTATTATCTACATACATTTCTGATAAAGACAAATTTTTCAGTTTTCCTTTCAATATTGCTCCTACACTATTATTTGGCATTTTGTATTCTAGTATACCTGTCCTCATATGTAAATTATTATCACAAATAAGTTTAACATTCTTTATTATTTCTCCCGACAACATATTTATATCCACATAATAATCTTCATATTTACTTATAAAATTTAATAAACATCTATCGAAATATAACATTCCCGATACTTTTAAAACACAATAAAAAAATGTTATCTGCATTATCACATGAACTGTTATAAATAAACCAACTAAAAATGCTAGTACCCACAATAAATATACAAATATTGTTTCCAGTATATATATCATATCTTATATAGACAAATAATTTTCAAAAGTTATTGATTTATTGTTACCATATATTGGATTAATATTTATATCGCCTTTATCAGCACACGTTAACTTTGATGGAACTAAAACCAACCCTTTGTTTACATAACTAGCCGCAATAGATAACGAACTATCCCCTACTACTAATATATCACTATGTACCATTTGTGAAAAAGTAAACAATATATTTGTCGTTTTATCAAATACTTTATATCTATCTACTTGTATATCAATTAGTAAATTTTTATCTATTATATCATTTGTATGAAAATTAAACATATAATTAGGATATTCACTTTTTATCTTTTTTATGATTAAATTTAATATCGACATATTTTGTTTAGTACCAAAAAAACGTGTAGCACCATCACCACCTCTTAAATGAATAACTATGTTTGTATAATTACTATCAAATTTACTTTCAACTAACTTACTATTATTTATACTATCATAAAACCCGTAATTATATACCATTTTACCTATATCTATTTGACTCCAAGCATTATCAAACACATGTGTATGATTAGACCAATCTAAATCTTTTGTATTATCATAATTAAAATTATTTCTATTTCTTGAAAGAATTCTTTTAGGTGGATATTCACTATAATCACATGGAAATTTAAAACCTAATTTTTTATAAAACTCTATTATATAATCCTTTAACTGTATTTTTTCTTCTGGAGTTATATGTTCAAATTTACCATCATGTAAATATGGAACATATTTCACATCATTCGACGTTAAACTAATTAATGACATCATTCCTAATATTTGGTGTCCAAATCCATCTTCACCTTTCTGTGATAAATATTTAATCATATATATTTTTGAACATTATTTTATATATAATATAACGTTTAAAATAAAATAATATTATAAAATATATATATTATATTGTAATGGTAACCCAACCTGAATATCAACCATTACAACTATATGTTGGTTTAACCTGTTTACCTGGTAGAGAAGACAATTTTGAAAAATGTTTAAACTCTTTCATTTCACAAAAAAGACAGCCTAATAAAGTCTTTGTTTCATATTGTTCTACATATAAAAGATTTCCTGATAGCAAGTTTGATATAAAATTAATCGAAAAATTTAAAGATAATGAGTTATTCGAATTTATTGAGTCAGATATTGATTATGGACCAGCTACTAAATTTATGGCTAGCATAAATAGATTAAAAGAAATCGAACAAAATAATTTAGATAATACATATCTTATTGTATGCGACGACGATAGAACATATTATGATTATTTTATTGACAATTATTACAATTTAATCAAAAATGATAACGATAGAGTATATACTGGGTATTTGGAAATGTTAGATAAAAATAAAAACTTTAAAATTGCATTCGGTGCCGATGGATATAATATTAAAGGAACATGGTTTGATAAATTAGTTAACTGGTACAACACAATCACTTCATTTGAACCTGAAGGAAAAGAAGCATGGTATCACGATGATCATATATGTTCTAGTTTCTTTCACTATAATAAACTAACTGTTGAATTAACTAGAAAAAAATCTTGTCATCGTAATTATGTCGATGAAGTATCATTAACTGCATTTCAAAACAAAAGAAACGATGGCAGAAGAACACGTTTAAACAGTAAATGTGGTATGTGTTACAATAAAATAAGACACAATTGCAACAATAATTTAGATGACAGGAACAAATATCTTATTAAAGAAGGGATTTTTTTTGATTAATTTTTATGACTATATAATATATAATATAATGGATTATATAGACGCTATTTTTTTCAAACACCCCCGAGAAAATAAAATGTCATACTGTGAACATTTTTATTTTTCATCTACATTATCATTTTTGTTCTGTTGTGGTTCAATACACGCATGTACACATAGCTTTATGCCATATTTATTTCAAACATCATCTACTGATTATAATAATATTATATCTGAAAGCATCGAAAAAAAACATTATTCTATGAAAATGGACAGATAAATAACTATAAGAAATTATCTATATATATCTTAATATCTGCTAACCACTTTCTTGATATGTCATTATTATCAAAATTAGAATCTTCATTTGTTTTAATATGCATTAACATTACTTCATCACTCGTTTCTGGTACAGATTTATATCTTTTATATTTTAAAAGCCAATTATCATGATATTCTTTACACTTTTTTAAATAACTTAACTCAATATTACTTTCACCATCCCTATTTCTCTTTTTTATTCTATTACAACATATTTCAGCTTCAGCATCTATATATATCACACCATTTAATGGATAATCTTTTAAATAATTATCCGCCATAGTATTATATATTGTTATTCCCATTTTATCAATTAAACCATCATTATGTAACATACTTGCAAATACCATCTTATCTGCCAATATAGAACGTTCACATATTATAACTTTTACTTCTGGGTTTTGTTCTATTGCATCTTTTAATATCTGCAATCTTGTGGCAAAAGCCATTATTTGAAACATAAAAGAATGTTTATTTGGGTCTTGATAAAAGTGCTCCAATATTGTTACACCATTTTCATCCTTTATATTTGACCATTTATCAACTGGTTCAGCTAAATATAATATATCCTTACTATGGTTGTTTTCGTGTAAAAATCGAAGGATTGTAGATTTTCCAGAACCAATATTCCCCTCTATTGATAGAATCACCGGCGCCATTTTATATTATATATCCTAAAATATATAATATAATTAAATCAATTTTATATATTAATACACTATAAATACACTATAAATAACTATTAAGACCTACACACACCATAAACATTACCATTATACCTATCAGTGCAAATAACATTAAAAATACTAGAATACCAATTTTTTGGAAATTGACTAACATAACCTATAATATATATCGTAGTGTCTTTATTTACTTTTTTACTTTTTTACTTTTTTTTATCTATTTTTCTACGAACATTTTCACGTATCTTCTCCTCCCTATTTTCTAGTAAATGTCTTGTCAAATCTTCTATCTGCTCAATTTTATTATCTCCAAAATAACTTAGTAATATTGTTGATATATTCTTTTTATTCAAAGGTGCCTTTGTTTTTGTCTGCGAATACATTAACTGTCCATCATTTATATCAAAACAATCAATTTCATTTGATTTCATCACTTCTACTAAGGATTTAGTTATTTCCTTTTTATTTTCACGAAGTATTTTTTGCTGTTTTGATAATTCACGCATTCTATTATCAATTGATACCCATTCTTTTATTGTATTAACTAATTGTTCTTTCGTCTCCATTATATAATAATATATATAATTTTTTATATGTATTTTGAAAGATATTAAATAATTAACACAATTATTATGTATATGAAAATAGAAGAAGATGTTAAACTCGACTTTAACGATGTTTTAATTAGACCTAAAAGATCAAAACTATCATCTAGATCTGAGGTTAATTTGGAGAGAGAAATATATTTTCCTATTTCTAAACAAACTTGGAAAGGTGTACCTATCATAGCTGCAAATATGGATACAGTTGGAACATATGATGTATATAAAGTATTAAGTAAGCATAAAATAATAACAGCATTTCATAAATTTTATACTTTAAGACAATTTGAAGAAATGGAAGGCTTGGACCCAGATTATTTTGCTATTTCAACAGGTATTTCAGAAGATGATTTTATTAAGTTAACAGAAATTATGGATCGTAATTTTGGATCTCGTGTTAAATTCATATGTATTGATGTAGCAAATGGTTATATGGAAAAATTAGTTGAATTTTGTAAAAAAGTTAGAGAGATGTATCCTAATAAAATATTAATAGCAGGTAATGTTGTATCCAGAGAAGTAACTGAAGAATTAATATTAAATGGTGGGATAGATATAGTTAAAGTAGGTATTGGTCCAGGTAGTGCTTGTTTAACAAGAACACAAACTGGTGTTGGTATGCCACAATTATCTGCTATTATGGAATGTGCTGATGCGGCACATGGTGTAAATGGTTTCATAATCGGTGATGGTGGTATCACATGTCCAGGAGACTTATCAAAAGGATTCGGAGGTGGAGCAGATTTCATTATGATTGGTGGTCAATTCGCCGGTCATGATGAAAATCCAGGCGAGATAATTGTAATTAATAATGAAAAATATAAAGAATTTTATGGAATGAGTAGTGAAACTGCAATGAAAAAACACTATGGTAAAATGGATAAATATAGATCTTCAGAAGGAAGATCCATCAAAATTAAATACAAAGGACCACTAGAAACTACCGTTTTAAATTATCTTGGTGGTCTAAGAAGTACATGTACATACATTAATGCAAAAAATATTAAAAATATGTCAAAGTGTACAACCTTTATTAAGACCAACAGAATATTAAACACCGTTTTTGTATGACAAAATTAAAAATACATATATATTATATTATATATATGTATAATATGGAATTAGATGACCAACATATTAAAAAAGAATCATGTAGAAGCTTTTATAAATATACTAATATACCCATTTCTGAATCAATTCTAAAACAACGAAAATGGAGAGAAAAACAAATTAACATATTCTATAAATCAGGTAGACCAATATATGAAGGATTTAGAGATAATAAACACCTATTCTATAAAACATCACGAGGATACTATGTTGGTTTATATTGACATTCATACATTATATTTATTGTGTTTTTTACAATATAAACTATCTGGTATTAAAACACACGCTCCGCATTTTTCTCCCTTTACTTTACCCCTTTTAAATATATAATTACATTCTTTTGATGAAACAATTTCATTCTTTTGTGAAATATTCTTTTTAATATTTGTTTTACCTACTGTATCTGTATTAACACATTTCGAATGAGCACTACAATATTTATCACAACATCGAATTGCACAACCTTGCCCCTTTTTTAAACCCTTTTTATATGTATAACTACATACATTCTCAAAATAAACATATTTACGAGGACTATTCACTCCATGTACTATTTCAACATTTTCATATTTTTTATATGGTATTAAATAATTATGTATTGTTCTACAATATGGACATTTTATCTGGTTATACCTTAGCTTTACAATTTCTGTTATAGATGCATTCTTTTTCTGATTATATATTTCTTTATATAATGGTACATAATTAAAACTGTGATTACAAGGTAATCTTACTTTACTCTCGTTCAATACTTCTCTCGAAATTAAACATTTAGATATATTATCGTCTGTTTCTTTTTCATCCTCACTATCTGTTACATCCATCATTTTATAGAATTCATCCTTATCGCATAAATTAACCATTAGTAAATTATTATAAAAAAATGTCTTTATATATTTTATGACCGAATGGACACATGCAACATGGAATTTATTCCATTGTTTACCTGAAAAAATAAAAGACGAAGAATTTCCTCATATTAAAAATGATTTAATACACTATATAAAAGGTATATGTTTTAGATTACCATGTCCAGAATGTGCACATCATGCAAGTATGACTATGAATAACATAAAAACATCTAATGTTAATACACCTGACGATTTAAAAAACATTATTTTTATTTTTCATAATAATGTCAATAAACGAACTAAAAAAAGGATTTTCGAAAAAGACGTTCTAGAACAATATAAATCACTAAATTTTTATGAAGTGTTAAATAAATTTTTTGACTCATTCAATAAAAGTTCTCGTGGTAATTTTCAATTTATGTCAGAATCATATAATCGTTTACAGTTTACAAATACTTTCAAAGTATTTATGAAACAAAATATACATCGATTTAATATATAAAATTAATTAATAATTATTTAAAAAATTATTAATTAATTGTTAATTTATGTTATTAACTGTCCATTTTTGTATACATCACATCTAAATTTCTGTGCAGAAGGTTTTGTACAAATAGCATTATTACTTAGTGTCTCACCAAAATATAACATACTTTCATAACCTTGTGAATACAATAGATAAAACCATCCTACTCCACCAGCAATACCAATTAATGTACCAAATATTATACCTAACATCGAATTACACTTATATTTTGCTCTATAGAACCCATCAAAGAACAATAGCACAAAGAAAAATATCATTAATGCATAATTCATTTGGTCATATAATAACATAGGTGCTCCTAAATAAGATGCAGTAAATCCTATAAATAAAGAATTTAATGCAGGTTCACTTACTGACTCAGCAAAAGGAAATTTTACTATATCACAAACAAATGATCTCTGTGTTATATCTGGTATTAACCCTTTTAAAAATGGAGTAAATATTAATCCTGATAATACATATGTAAAAAATGCTCCTGCTAAATAAATGAATGCTTTTATATCTTGATTAAATATTGATACTAATATAAAAAATGTACCTATAAATAAAGAAGATATAGCAGCCATAAATTCCACAAAATTTTCTATATTAAATTGCATCGCCATATCTATATTAATTATATATATTATAATTCATTCATATTTTCCAAAGAATACAATAATGCTTCATCTATTGTCTCTATCGCATGAAATACTATATTACTAACTATATCTTTATGACCATACTTTTCAATAAACTTTTTAAAATCAACCTCATTTTCCTTTGGATATAAAAATGTCTTTACACCTGCCTTTATCCCTCCTAATATTTTTAAATCTAATCCTCCTATTGCCGTAACATTCCCCTGCATATTAATTTCACCAGTAATTGCTATATCATTCTTTATTTTTACATTATTAATTAAACTGTACAAACATGTCGTTATTGCCGTTCCTGCTGATGGACCATCCTTTGGTGTTGCGCCTTCTGGGCAATGTATATGTATCCCTTTTGTTTTTACCTTTTCATATTCTTTTACCAATCCCTCTTGTCTCTCTTGCTTCGTTAATTTCCATGCTAAAGATTTAGCTACTTCCATACTTTCCTTCATTACATCTCCTTGTTGCCCTGTGAGCTTTAAATCTAAAAATCCTGGTGTCGGTATAAAAGTAGATTCTATTTGAATTATACCCCCTTTTCCTAATGAATTTGCCCATAATCCATTTATTATGCCACATTTACTTTCATTATGTATTTTCTTCTCTTTCAAACAATTTCGATTCTTTAAGTATTTATTTTTAATATCATCTTCTGTTATTTCTACTGGAAACTGTATATCTACCAAACTATTAGTTAATATATCTAAATTTACCTCTCCTATTATTTCAAATAATATTTCTTTCAGCTTTCTTACTCCTGGTTCACATGTATATTCTTCTATTATAAATTCTAATATTTCATTTGAAAATACTATATTACCTGTTTGTCCAACACGTTCATATAATTCAGGTAATAAATAATTATTACATATTACTATTTTATCATCCAAATTTAAATGATCAAATTTTATTCTATGTATTCTATCCAATAATATCTTATCAATCAAATTCACATCATTATAAGAAAACACAAAAAGAACCTTCGATAAATCTAAATCAACACCCGAAAAATACTTATCCTGTATTACATCATTTTGTGTTGTATCTATTAAATGTGTTAATATACTTATGATCTCTTTACCACTTTCTGTTCTACTTACTTTATCTATCTCATCTATAAATATAATAGGATTCATGCATTTCGTATCCATTAATATATCAACAATTTTTCCCCACTGTGAACCTACATATGTATAATTATGTCCCTCTAAAGTACTACCATTACTTGTACCTCCAATCGCTATAAATGAAAACGGTCTCGATACCCCATTTTCATCTTTCAAACAATTCGCTAATCCTTTTTTTGCTAAACTTGTTTTCCCTGTTCCAGGTGGACCTTCAAAACCAAGACAATAACCACTATTCTTACCATTTAACCACTGACCAACTATTCTCTCTATTTGTCGTTTAGCATCCGTGTGACCATATATACACGTATCTAGTATCTCTTTGCAATCCTTCATATATTTATTTACCAATCTATTATTAATCATAATATCATTTAAACTATTATATACTATCATATCATCACTTTTTAATATATCAAAATACGTTATTAAATTTTGTATTAATGATGTATATGAATATTTTTTCAATATTTCATTAAAACCTTTCTTCTTTAATTCTAACTTCTTATAATTCATAAATTCTTTTATACATTTTTCGTCTATTATATCAGACATACTCAAAATATATTCTATTAATTCGGAAAATTTTGTCTTTTTTAATTTTATTATCTTTTCCATTATTTTATTTATTTGAACATCAATATCATATATTCCAATCGTATCAAATATTTGTTTTGTTAATATCTGTACTTGAATATTATTATACGAATTATTTTTATCTATATTATATTTTTTTAACAATTCACTATTTGTTTCTACAAAATTTTGAAAAATGTGTATATTATTCTTCAATATGTTAAATATTGGCTCATTTTTATAAATATTAAATGGTATTTTTAATAAACCTTCTAACCATTGCCTTGCTTTAGATGTTGAGTCATCAGATTTCGATTTTATTTCTTTTAATTTCATCATCGCCTTTTCTTTAACGCTATCATTTACTCTTAATAAACATATTCTTTGTTCCATAGGTACTTTATTTAATGCATCCTCAGTATTTAATAAGTTATGTGTATATTCTACTGTTTTTTTCATAGCACATTTAAAGTTTTGTTTAATTATCCATGGTAAACTGTCAAATAATGACGTTTGTTCATGTGTATCTGGTTTATTTTTATCATCATTTGATATTGTATCATATAATAAATAAGCTAGATATTGAAATTCTGTATCATTTTCATTTAATAATAACTGTATAAGAATTTTACGTTTAGCAACTAATTCTGACTTCATAAAATCTGATATAATTTTCGATAATGGTCTGTTTCTAAAAATTTTTAATGCATTCATATAACTCTCATATAATTCAAAAATATCCTTTTTTGAATATACCAAAAAATCTTTCAACATTAGGGATTTGTAAAAAGTATCAAATAATCTTTGGGATATATTTACATCTTCTGTATTTAAATTATCTTTTATTCCATAATATATATCATACATATACTGGTTACTTAATAAATATTCTACCATAATATTATCTACATATACAGTTATTACTAAAGAAGTATCATTATTATTGTTTAATATCAACATTTTCATCGTATTCAATTTTATATTATAATTATCATTATCTGTTCTGTTCTGATAACAATATAAATTACATTTACTTTTTGACACATATATATCCTCTAGTATTGGACTATCTTCATTATCTTCTTTATCTTCTTTATCCTCCTTTCCTTCACTTCCTTCATTTTTTAATATCTGTTTACTTTTTGTATTATTTATTACCTTATAACTTAAAGGATGTGTATAATTTACAAGTATTTCATACTTAGACTTATCATTCTCATTTTTTATATTTTTTTCGAAATAATCATTCCCAAAACATATATTTATTAAATGTTCTAAACTATCAGTCCCATGAAGTTTTATTATATCAGATAATTTATTATTTAATGTCTGAAGATCATTTATTAAATCATCTACTTCCATCGTCTTGTCCTTTACATGACATTCTATTAATCGAAGTTGATCAATCAATACATTTAATTCATTTATACTATAATTAATTTCATTAGAACCAATCAAGTTCATTCGTTTGTTATTAGTCAACGACATATATGTCTTCTTTACTACGTCTTCGTAAAATATTATTTTTTGTAGTATCACGTCGTACAATTCATCATTATTTTTAGATAATAATTCACTTTGATTCATATTATATTATTCTAAAATATTTTGTTTATTTATCCATATTAGAAAACCTATTAAAAACATATTCGAAAACAATATATGGGAATTCCTGCTTATTTTTCATACATTATTAAAAACCATAAACAAATCATAAAACAGATTGAAACATTATCACATGTCGATAATTTATATATGGATTGTAATTCTATTATTTATGATGCTTTCCATAGTCTTGACGATAAAACTAATAATGTACCTAAAAATATTATTAAAAGTGTTATTACTAAAATAAAACACTATATAACCAATATTAATCCTAAAAATAATATTATATTAGCATTTGATGGTGTTGCACCTGTAGCTAAATTAGAACAACAACGAACTAGACGAACTAGAAGTCAATTTTTAAGTTCAATCAATTCTACTATCCATAATAAACCAAACAATTATTGGAATACAAACGCTATTACACCTGGTACCGAATTTATGACTACATTAGGTGTCAGTATTATAAACGAATTTAAATATAACCGTAAAATTATTGTAAATTTTTTTGAACCAGGAGAAGGAGAACATAAAATTTTTGACTTTATTAGAAATTATCCTGAAAAACATGTGGGATATAATACTATTATTTATGGTCTAGATGCAGATCTTATTATGTTAAGTATTAATCATCTACCTATCACAAACCAAATTTATCTCTTCAGAGAAACACCCGAATTTATTAGATCATTAGATTCTTCTCTTAATCCTAATAAATTATATATGATCGACATCCCTCTTTTATCCAACCAAATTACACTCGATATGAACAATAACAAAGAAGTATCTGGAGAACAACAAAAAAGAAGAATTTATGATTATATTTTCCTTTGTTTTCTTCTAGGTAATGATTTCATGCCGCATTTCCCGTCTATTAATATTCGAACCAACGGTATTGATATATTACTTGATGTTTATAGAAATACATTAGGTAATACTGACGAAAATTTAACTGATGGGAAAACTATATCATGGAAAAATGTACGTAAAATTATTTATAAATTAGCTAATAATGAAGAAAATTATTTGAAAAATGAACATATTAAACGAGACAAGGGTGAAAAACGTTTCTTTCCAACTAATACTGGTGAAGAAAAAGAAAATAAATTTATGTCTATACCTACGTTTGACCGAGTACACGAAAAATATATTAACCCATTTGAACCTGGTTGGCAAAAACGTTATTATAAAACATTATTTAATGTTGATATTGACGATACAAGAAGACAACAAATATGTCATAATTATATTGAAGCATTAGAATGGACATTTAAATATTATAGTAGTGGCTGTTATAATTGGCGATGGAAATATAATTATAATTATGCTCCCCTTCTTGAAGATTTGATTAAATATATCCCATATTTCGACACAGATTTTATTAAATATCAAACACCTAACCCTGTTACTGCTAAAACACAATTAGCATATGTTTTACCTAGAAGTTCTCATAATTTACTTGAAAAAGATACAACTAATAAATTACATCAATATATCGATGAATGGTATCCCGAAAATTTTGAATTTAAATATGCATATTGTAAATATTTTTGGGAATCTCACTTGGAACTACCAGAAATTTCTATACACAAACTAGAACAAATCGTAAATTAGTAACTATTAATAAAATATTATTATAGTTAGTGTTTTGTAGAATTAATAGTTAATAAAATATTATAAAGAATATTCTTTATAATATTTAATGGACTGGACAAATTGGTCTTACGGTAAAAATAGAATGGTATCTAACCTTGAAAATTTAATTGAACCACAAAAAAGAACTACAAAATGGTATTATCATTATTTTTATTGTTTTTGTACAAATAAAAAAGATCATATAAATGAACAATAATGTCGATATGTCGACATTACTTTATTTCTTTACCACTTCCTTTGTTGATAGAAGTATGTCTCGCTATATTTTTTATAATTTTTTTTGTATTTTTATCAGGGTCACCATTACAACCAAACATATTTGATACAATTTTATGATACTCATCACCCTTCTGACTCCCCCCATTTTTTGCTGCAGGATATTTTTCTACCCATTCTTTCATCTGCACAACATTTTTCTTTTTTATATCTTCCATCGCACTTGATATTTTTTCAGTAGTAACAGATTTATCTTTTTCCCAAGTATCATTCTCTTTTATATACAATACATCTCTACGTGAATCTGTACAGTGTATTGGTCTTTTTTCTATATCTAACTCTTCTAAACCTTTTATAATTATATTAGACATACCATCTACAAAACCTAACTTTCCCATATTTTCTAAATCCTCTAGTTGTAGTTTTAAATTTTTAACAAAATCTGTTAAATTTAAAGCATCTTTACAGTTTTCATTCAAAAACACATTTAAATTAAATACAGTATTTACATTTTGAGTATTATTTACCACATTTGGTTTTTCGGCCAATTCAATAACTTTTTTTGTTAAAGCCTGATTATCCTCCGAAAGTTTTACACATTTATTCACAACATCAACAAATTGATCCACTGAGATAATATCGTTTGTTGGTTTGGATTCAGTTGTTGTTACTGGTATAGGAGTTATGTCTAAACATATCTTTTTATGTCGAGATAAACTCGATTTATGAGAGAACGAAGAACCACATTCACATACAAATTTATTCAAATCGTCGTTTTCAGTTTTTGAAGTTAGCTTTTTTTTCGTAAAATTAGCATCAAAATTAGCATCTGTTAGCTTTATATGTTTTCGTGTGGTTAAATGTCTACTATAGTCTCCTTTTTTACTACATTTAAAGTCACATTTTTCACAATAAAATTTTTCGATGTTTTTTGATGTTTTTTTGTTAGCATCGGTTAGCATATATACATTATATACATTTTTTTTAAGTTTTTTACAAAAAAACCCTGTTTTTAGACTTTTTAATTTTATTTCATAAATATGCTCACAATTATTTTTTCTGTGAAAATTATTTTTTTATGGTCAGAAAAAAATTCGTGAGAAAAGTTTTCTAGGATTTCAAAAATGCACAAAAAATAATTGTGCAAAATGAAAATCTTAAAATAGAATCCAACAAAAAAATTTTCTCAGTAACAGAATTAAAAAAATAAAATCAAAAATAAGAGCATTCTCTAGCAAAAACACCTTTTTATAAAAAATCCCAAAAATTGCAAAAAGTTAGCATTTTGGCCATTTTTTACATCAAAATTTTTGCACATTTTTTTTGCACATTTTTTTAGCAAAAACATCGTCACAAAACCATCACGCAACATTACAAACATCTTATGATAAATCATGCGATGTTTTTTGATGTAATTTTGGTTAGCATCGTATTTACATCAATTGAGTTAGTGTGATGTAAAAACGGTAAAAAAATTACATCAAACCAATTATGCGTTTGAAATTATCGAGAAAAAAACGGAAAAAAATCTCAGTAAGCCCGATTTTTGATAAAAGTTAGCATTAGTTAGCATTTTTTTGATCCATCGAAAAAAATGTCATTTTTCAAAAATGCTACCCAAAAAAACATCCATTTTTTTGTCAAACCATAATTTTGATTTTATAATATAAAAATATTTTTAAGACCATAATCAATCTAATATACATTTTTTTTATTGTTACCATAAAAAATGTCAAAAATTTGAGGGCTAACAAAAAAAAACATCCGAAAAATGTCATTTTTCAAAAATGCTAGCCCAAAAAACATCCATTTTTTTTGTCAAAGCATATTTTTATTTTTATCAAAAAATTAATAAAAATAAAACCATAATAAGTAATATATTACCTTTTGTTTACATATAATTGAATTCGATTCTCGTATTGTTCCAATTCATTTCTATTGAATAGGAAATCTTCCTTTAATGTAATAGCATTAGAGTTAATCTTAGATGATGCAATAGTATCAGGACCATCTCTCATAATTAAATAATTAGAACGATTCGATGGTCTAACAATAGATACATGTCCAAATAGTTTATCATCATCTTCAACACCAACTAACACAACATTTCCCTTAGATGCTTCATTATTTGCAGTAACATAAGCTTGAGGTATAGATTCATGAATTCTTTCCCAGCCATTTTGTTTAGCTTCGTCTGTTTTTAACCACTTTAATTGATTTGTAGCCAACCCTTTTTGGTTAAATCCTTCCCTAGTACCAATCATTTTAACATTCATATCATTACAAAATCTGTATGTAAAACAAGAGCAATGACTAGTTTTTACCCATGTAGATTTGGGTGGCATAATATCTCCAGATTCACAATCAACATTATAACCAGGTAGCCATTTAGTATTTAAATCGTATGATTCTAATACGTTGAAAAGTTTTCGTTGTTTATCAGTATACATATATGGATATATTAATGTTGATAAAATAACAATAAATAATAGGTATATAAAATATTTTTTCATATATATTTAAAAATATTTTATTTTATAATAATAATGGTTCAATTGAGTAATACTCTAAAATCAAGACAAGAGCTGCAAGATGTTTTAGAAAACAATCCTGGTATAATTATAATAAAATTAGGCGCTGAATGGTGTGGTCCTTGTAAGAGAATCGACCCAATTGTAAAAGAATATTTCAATAAAAGCAATAATAATTGTTTGTGTATATCAATAGATATAGATGATAGTTTGGATATATTTGCTATGTACAAAAGGTTTAAAGTATTAGTGGGTGTTCCTGGTTTATTATGTTATACACAGGAGGATGAAGGTATTTATCCAAGTTTTGTATGTAACACAGGTGACTCAAAAAAAGTAATTGAGTTTTTTAATGAATGTAATAAAATATTACAAGGATAATTTTTTATATTATAGAATATAATAATGAATGTAGATTTAAATATAGAACATTACAACTTGAAAGACATATTAAATTTATTCAATATAGACATAAACTTTGATGAAAATGACTTGAAACGAGCAAAAAAAATAACGTTAATGACACATCCAGATAAAAGCAAATTATCCAAAGAATATTTTTTGTTCTATAGCAAAGCATATAAAAAATTATATGAAGTATTCACATTTAGAAAAAAAACAGCCCAAAGTTTAGATATATCGTATTCAGATTTAATAACAAATTATAACCAGGTAGAAATAAAATATGACGAAAAGAAGAGAAATAAAGAGTTTAATGAGTGGTTCAATAATATATTTGAAGATTTAAATAATGATAAAAAAGAAGAAGGGTATTCAGAATGGTTGAAAGGGGACGAAACAGAATTATCAAAAAATATAAGAGTATCAAAAACAAAACAAGAGAAGGAAAAAATACTACAAGAAGCAAAGAAGAAAAATAGAGAATTAACAATATATAATGATATAGAAGAAACATATGCGAATATATCAGTAAATAGTTCATCATTATCAAATAAAATGAATGATTATGGTAATAATGAATTATTTAGTAAAAATAGTTATCAAGATTTAAAAAATGCTTACGAAAATACACTTATACCAGTAACAGATGAAGATTATACAAATCGGAAAAGCTTTAAAAATACTTTTGAATTAGAACAGTATCGAAAAAATAATGAAGTAGTAGTGGATGATAATTTAAAAAATCAACAAAATAAATATATATTAAATAGACGAAAAATGGAGGAACAAGAGGCAACACATATAGGATGGGAGTTGGCGAATGAAGTAGAACGTTCTCAGAAAAAAAACCAAGAATTTATGAGTAAATTTAGTTTATTAAAATATAAGTAAATATATATAATGAAAATCGATTATAGCAAGTATTTAATAACATTAGCAGTAGTAATAGGGACAGGGATGTTATATAACAGATATCAAGAAAGTGAAAAACGTAAGTTATCAAAAGATAACTATGAGTTAATAAAAAAATATATACTAAATGACTCATCTTTAGCTAATTTAAAAAAACCCATTATATGGATTCATATACCTTATTCAAAAAATGCTCGTGAATGGGATAGCTTTGGTTCAAGATTAACATTAAATTTAAATCAACCATATTTAAATCTAACAATAAAAACATTAATAGAAAAATGTGGAAAATCATTTCATATATGTATAATAGATGATGAAACTTTTGAGAATTTATTACCTGGTTGGAATTTGGACATTACAAAAGTAGGGGAACCAATCGCAGGATACATTAGAGAATTAGGAATGATGAATTTATTGTATAATTATGGTGGAATGATAGTACCACCAAGCTTCATTTGTTTGAAAAATTTAAAGAATATGTATGAAGATGGTACAAAAAAAGAAAACTTGTTTATGTGTGAAATGTTAAATAGATCAAAATCATCTGATGTATTAACACACAGTCCAAATACTAAATTTATGGGTGCTGATAAAGAGAATCCAATTGTATTTGAATCTATAAAATATCTAGAAAAGTTAATATCAAGTGACCAATCAGCCCAACCTTTGGTTATGGACAATTTAAATGCATGGTATATTCTGAGATTACGTAATAATGATAAGATAACAGTTGTATCAGGTAGAAAGATTGGTACAAAATTAACAAATGATAAACCACTCGGTTTAGAAGAATTATTTGCAAGTGATAATGAATATTTACCAACAGCTGGATATGGTGTATATATACCTAGTAGTGAAGTATTACTTCGACAAAAATATCAATGGTTTGCTCGATTGAGCGAAAAAGAAATTCTAGATAGTGATATGGTAGTCTCAAAATATTTCAATCAATCACTATCATAAAGAATAATTAAATATCTAGTACTTGGTTGTGGAGACCAATTTTTCCCGAAAAGACCGAAAATAGTAGAACCCAATCAATTAATATTAGTATCAGTATTAGTATCAGTATTAGTATCAGTATTAGTATCAGTATTAGTATCAATAATTTGAATGTAATATATAATTTCATAAGTTGATTTATTATATGTTATTTGCGATCGAATACCAACATTTTTAAATTTACATAATTGTCTAATAATAGATGCTAAAGATTTATAATTTATCTTTTTTGTAACATAATGTTTTTTTGAAACATAATAATAAGGTTCTACTTTTTTACAAAATGGGTCAATATAATTTAACATTACACCTTTTTTATACGATGTATTTTTTAATATATATTCATTATCCTTAATTTCACATATATTATCTAAAAAATCATATATAATATTTAAGGATATGTCATATTTAAATATTTGAGAGTATGTCATAATTAATTATGATATATTATTTTAATTAATTATTAAAAAACTCTAATTATATATTATTATGCCAGGAGGTTTATTAAATTTAATATCAGAAGGAAACCAAAATGTATATTTAACAGGTAACCCAACAAAAACATTTTTTAAAACAACATATGCCAAGCATACAAACTTTGGATTACAAAAATTTAGAATTGATATGAATGGTTCTAGAAGTTTACGTATGTTAGAAGATTCAGAATTTAAATTTCGTATCCCAAGATATGCGGATTTATTGATGGATACATATGTAGTAGTGTCATTACCACATATATGGAGTCCAATTTATCCTCCTCAAGAAAGAGAACACATTTGGGCACCATATGAATTTCGATGGATAGAAAATCTAGGTGCCGAAATGATAAGAGAAGTTGAGATAAGTGTAGGTGGTCAAATATTACAGAAATTATCGGGATCATACATGAAATGTCTAGTCGAAAGAGATTTTAGTGCTGACAAAAAAGATTTGTATAATAAAATGACAGGTAATGTACCTGAATTATATGATCCAGGAAATGCGAATGGACGAATTAATACATATCCAACCGCATATTTTAGTGAAAATCAAAATGGGGCAGAACCATCAATTAAAGGGCGAAGAATATATATTCCAATTCTATCATGGTTTTCTATGAATCCGAAAATGGCTTTTCCATTAGTTGCTATGCAGTATAATGAATTAACAATAACAGTTAGAATGAGGCCTTTATATGAATTGTTCAGAGTAAGAGATGTAACAGACCAAGACAATTCTTTTCCTTATATACAACCAAGATTTAATGCCGCATCAGGATTATTTCAAATGTATCGTTTCTTACAAACACCTCCAGCTGTAGACATAAATGAATATTCTTATGGTATACAAAACGATACATGGAATGCAGATATTCATTTAGTATCAACATATGCATTTTTATCAGATGAAGAAGTAAAAGTATTCGCTTTAAATGAACAACGATATTTAATAAAAGATGTACGTGATTTTAACTTTTTAAATATAGTAGGAAGTAAGAAGGTAAAACTAGATTCTCTCGGTATGATATCAGCATGGATGTGGTATTTTAGAAGAAATGATGCTTATTTGAGAAATGAATGGAGTAACTATACAAATTGGCCATATAATTATACACCGTACGGGTTACAACAAGCACCTCCAAATGGAACGTGGAAATATAATAACTTTTTAAGTGATTTTGTAGGAGATGGTGTATCATTTATTGAATTTGAATCTCATCATCAAGATGGTTTCGGTCCAGGTATAAATCCAGACGGACGTCCAACTCCTTGGATGATTACAGGTGATTACAATCCAGCAAATGAAAAAAATATTTTATTAGATTTTGGAATAATGTTAGATGGTAAATACAGAGAGAATGTTTTACCTATAGGTGTATATGATTATATTGAAAAATTTGCAAGAACACGAGCAAATGCAATAGATGGTATATATTGTTATAATTTTTGTTTAGATAATAGTCCATACGATACACAGCCATCGGGTGCAATTAATTTAAGTAAGTTTAAAAATATAGAACTAGAATTTAATACATTAACACCAACATTAGATGAACAAGCACAATTTTCAGTAATTTGTGACGCTGAAGGAAACCAAATTGGTGTAAATAATCCAAATTGGAGAACATATGCCTATACATATGATATGTACTTACACGAAGAAAGATATAATATAGTTATATTTTCAAGTGGTAATGCTTCATTAGCTTTTGCCAGATAAAATATATTATATAATTTTAATAAATTATAATATATTTTTTACGTAGTAGTAGAGCCAGCAGAAGTCGTTTGGGTACTATCTGTAGAATCATTAGGAGCATCTACTAAATATGGGGGGTCAAGATTGTCAATTTGCCTACATGTACTAGGATTATCAACAATCTGTTCTGTAGTACCATCACTTTTAGTTTGTGTTCGTACAACAGCAGGCGTAAATGAACAAAGTTGTCTTCCTGCAGCACTTTTAAATGCTAAACATCTTGATTCACTTCCTAAACCTGTTTGTAGATCATCAAATTGAGCACATGGTGCAACCATTTGACGACAGGTTGGAAAGTAATCATCTCTTGTATCATCAGTTTCTCTGCCATAATTACGAATATAAAAATAAGTTCCAATAGGTTCTACGTTTTGTAGATCTGGTACGTGATCACCTTCCATACACTTATAGTAGTCAACACCTAAAACACCTAATTGAGACTCTTCTGCTTCTGGAACACCAAAATTTGTCTGAGAAACATCATTTGATGTTGGAAGCATAGAACCAGCATTATATGAAATATCAGTATACATACCAGAAGATGGATCAAAATTCATTAAAAAGTCTAATGGTGAAGTATGATGACCACCACTACCAGCAGTACCTCCTGGCATATAAATATCATTTAAACTACCACCGAATGATGATAATCCATAACCACCACTAGTACCAGTCATAACAAAATTTTGGTTAACAATTGGGGGTTGTTGTTGTCCAAATACGTTATTACCTGAAATATCAAAAATACCAGTATGTGTAACACCCGATATATCAATTTCATATTGTTGTACATTTGATATGGTACCATTATACGTTTGACCACTAATATCAACGCTAATTTGACTAGTTATGGTTTCTAAAAGTGGTGTAATATATACCGATAATGCTAAAAGTATTATAAATATAACAAACAAAAATATTAACGTTTTTATAGTAAATTTATTCATATATAAAATAATAATATTTTATTTATGGACTAATTAAAAAAATTGATTCAATATGCGAGTATTTAAATATTTTAAACTATAGTTAAAATGGGACAAATTTGTTGCATATTTTGTTTTGATAAGACATATCATGGGTTTGACATAGCTCATGGCGTATCGTGTTACTTGTCCGAGATGTTATTTAAAATATCATGGGGAGATAATATATATAATAAGATAGCTATTAAACTAAATGATCAAACAATATCACAAATATCTTCAACAATTACAAAATATATAAAAAAAAATAGAATTAAAGTAAAAAATATAAATGGTTTTGTTACAGATTATATTTCGTTGAATATAGCTGGTTTTATATTCCATAAGTTAATTTATGACATTATATATAAGTCAGATATTGAAAACGGTAAACCATATCAAGAAAAATATATTCCAATTGAACAAGATTATAAGGATATATTTACAAATAAAGTACTTAACAAGTATATTGATGAATTTATACAAATAAACCAGTTAGTAAAATTTACAGAAGAATTTATAAAACAACAAAATGTGAAAGATTATAATATAAATTATCCGTTAGGTAAAGAGGTAATATCAAGACGTTTGGAAGACCATATTATTAATGTAATAAATGAATTATGTAATGATGATTGTACAATAAAGGCATTTAATTATAACATCTATAAGGATATAATGGAAACAAAACAAAAGAACTTTGAAACAATTGTAAACCAAGCGTAAATCAACAGTTAATACAAAATACCAAGTAAAATAACAATTTCAGGAGTATTCAAAAGTATTAATACAGTAGTTTAATATTCCCATTCGAACATAGACTCCATTTTCTACATTTTGAAAATATTTAGATCGTTGGTCATTATCACATATAGGGTTTATTTCATGATTTCTAGGTAGTGGATGTAATACAATAGAAATATTTTTCATTTTTTTCATTATTTCTGGTGTCATAGTAATAGATTTATATTGTTCAATTAATGCATAATTAGATTCATCTAATCTTTCATTTTGTATTCTAGTCATATATACAACATCAACAAATGAAATACAATCTTCATAACGATTAACATGCTTTATATTATCAGATTTCAATAAGGTTTCGTCAAATTCAAGACCATTTAATTCAAGTAAAAAGATTTTAAGAGTATTATTATAAAAACGTGTTAATAATTTAATTAATGAATAAACACATCTGCTATTTTTTAAGTCACCTACAAATAAAATAGAAGATAATTTTCTGTCAAAATGTGTGTGAATAGTATATAAATCCAATAAAGCTTGTGTTGGGTCTTCTTCTGAACCATTACCAGCATTAATTAAAGGAATATTTGTAAATTCTTTGATATTATAAAAAATATTTTTATCAGGATGACGAATAATTAGTAAATCACAGTATGCTTCCATAGTTTTAATAGTATCTCTAAGAGATTCGCCTTTTTTACAACTGGAATTTTCATGTATATATGTAATAAAATTACCTCCACATCTATTAATAGCAGATTGAAACGAGCAGAATGTTCTAGTAGACGGTTCAAAGAACATAAGGCCAATATTAAAAGGTTTTAGCGTATTATTAATTTTTTGGTTTGGTCTTATTCTGCTATTTTTATTAATAACTTTATACTTTGTAGCTAAATTAAATATTCTGTCAATATTGTCTTTTGTAATGTCATCAATCGAAATAATAGTGTGCATTATATGATATAGAGAGATATATTATATTATTGTGTATTATTTTTAGAATATAATGTAATTATATATTATATGTCAGAAATAGAAAAACAATCAAAAAATACAGAATTACTTAATCTATTTAAACCACCAAAACCACTAAATGTAGGTTTTAAGGACTTTATAAAGGAGTTAATTTACATGACAGTAATAGTAATAATATTTTTTTGGTGTGGTGCTAGTTTTCATACATTAATATATGGTTATCAAAGTTATAAATCAACAGATTTTAAAGGAGTAAATATAGATGATGTACCATATACTTCAAGTAGTGTGTATAATGCAAAGGGAATGGAGAGATTTTGGACGGTATTTCCCGAAATAATAGATTGGTTTCAAGAAACATTAAAGGATGTATTTTCGAGTGGAAATTATTTATTAATGAGAATGATAATGTTATTAAGAGATAATTATACTGATGAAATACCTAAAAAGGGATTAGGATTTTTTGGTTTAATGGTATCATCAGTAATTTCTGGAATAGCAATATTTACTTCACCAGTAATAGCAATATTATTAATCTTGGGTTATGGATTATTAAATATAAAACACTTTTTCTTTACGTCAAAAGCTGGGATGCCGATGGGATGGTGGACAGGAAATGGAAATGAATCATTTTTTAGTCCAGCATTTTGGTTAAAACTTTTCAAATTTTTTATTTTCCCTAATAATATATTATTATTAATAGGATCGTGTTTAATGTTTGCAACAGTACCTGGATATATATTTTTGGCGATGTTATATTGGGTAATAGTATTTGCAGCAAAGGGAGACAAAAATTATTTTAATAAAGATGGTAAATTTAATCAAATATGGCAGATTTTGAAAAAACATAGTATGGGTATAGCATCGTTTTGGTTATTGATTGGAGGATTAATTGCATGGAGAAACTTAGGGTTTGGTGCAACAATAGCAGCAGTACTAGTGCTAATATTACATCTTGGAGCAAATTTTTTTGGATATTCATCAAAAGAAGAAATAAATATAAATTAAATACGTATAATATATATAATTAATTAATAATATAATAGTTTAAACATATAAATTATTATATTTGTATGGGAAAGAAAACCAATAATAAAAAGAAGACATCTTCGAATGCCTCTTCAAAAAAAATATTGGTAAGTGTATGTACACCAACATTCAATAGAAGACCATTTGTACCTATGATGATAAAGATGTATGAAAATCAAGATTTTCCAAAGGAAAAAATGGAATGGGTAATAATAGATGATGGTACAGATCCAATAGAGGATTTAATAAAGGAGGCTCAAGAAAGAATCCCAAACATAAAATATTTTAAGTATGATGAGAAAATGCAACTAGGTAAAAAAAGGAATTTAATGCATGAGAAGAGTGTGGGTAGTATTTTAGTATATATGGATGATGATGATTATTATCCTTCAGATAGAGTAAGTCATGCAGTAGAAACGTTAAATTCCAATAAGAAAGCATTATGTGCAGGTTCAAGTGAAATATATGTATATTTTAAACATATAAACAAGGTGATTCAATTTGGACCTTATGCTCCAAATCATGCAACAGCTGGTACTTTTGCTTTTAAACGTGAATTGTTAAAGGATGGAAATACATATGATGACGATGCTGCGTTAGCAGAAGAGAAAAAGTTTTTAAAAGATTATACAGTACCATTTGTTCAATTAGACCCCAAAAAAACGATATTGGTATTTTCACATGACCATAATACGTTTGATAAGAAAAAGTTATTAGAAAATCCTAATCCCCAAGTTGTTAAAGATTCAGTATGGAGTGTAAAAGATCTTGTAAAAGAGGGAGAAATAAGAGATTTCTTTCAAAATCGTATTCATAGTTTATTAAAAAATTATGAACCAGGCCTTCCAAAGCACAAACCAGATGTGTTAAAGCAGACAGAAGAAATACGAATCCAAAGAGAGAAAATGATGAAAGAAGAACAGGAAAAGATGATGAAAAATAGACAAGGAAATCAACCACAGATTATAGCTGAAGGACCAAACGGTGAGAAGAAAGCATTAGGTATGGAAGAAATAATACATGTACTACGTCAAAAGGATGAACAAGTAAGAAATATGCAGACAACAATAAATCAATTAGAATATAAGGTATCTGATTTAACAAAAACGAATACAGAACTTAAAGAAATGAAACAAAAATCAACAATAAATAGTACAATAAACAATTTTGGAGATGATGTAGTAAGTTTATTAAATCAAAAAATCAAATTGTTAGAATTACAGAATTCTCAATTAAAACAAGGTAGTATAAATAAACAAGAAATTCCACCATTACCAATAGTGAATAATAATGAAAAACTCGAAGAAAAAAATAAATTATTAGAGAAGAAGATAGAATTATTGGAAACACAAATAAGCTCTTTTAAAAATGGTAGTATAAATAAACAAGAAATTCCACCATTACCAATAGTGAATAATAATGAAAAACTCGAAGAAAAAAATAAATTATTAGAGAAGAAGATAGAATTATTGGAAACACAAATAAGCTCTTTTAAAAATGGTTCGTCAAATAACATGTTAACTCCTAACATAATAATGGAGGGTTCAGATGGAACAAAGAAATCATTATCTCCAAATGAAGTGGTTAATTTATTAAAAGAGAAAGAGGGTTCTTTAATGAATATGCATGCAAATTTAATGCAATCAATAGAGATGTGTAATAAAATAAGAAGTGAAAACGAGTTATTAAAGGAAAAGGTATCCTTATTAGAACATGTGAAAACAAAACTTGAGACTAAAATAGAGCAGAATGTTACAAGTAAGATTCGAGAAAGAGAAGTGATTGAATTACCAATAAACGATTAAATTAGGAAATATATGTTTTACACCTTAGGTGAATTAAGTTAGCACAAATATAATAAAAAAGATAAATTTTTTATTATATATTTTTATAGTAGTGAAATGTTACCACGATAACTTTCATGATTTATATTTATTAGTTCATTTTTAATATTTTCGGGCAAATTATTAATAAATAAATTTAAAGCATAATAGTCAAAATTGTTTCTAGAAATTTCGTGTAATTTTTCATAAGCCTTATTATCTTTATGCTTTCTTAAAATAGTTTGGACGGCTTCTGTTAATACGTTATAATTAGTAAGTAAATCACTATAAATTATATCCCGATTAATGTCAATTTTATCCAATCCTTTAATAGTAGATGTATATGAAATATATGAATATGCAATAATAGTTCCAATATTTCTTAATATAGTACTATCAGTTAAATCTCGTTGTAATCTAGAAACAGGTAATTTTCTGGTAATACCTTCAATAATAGAATTAGCAATATGGATGTTTCCTTCACTATTTTCAAAATGAATAGGATTGACTTTTTGTGGCATAGTAGATGAACCAATTTCATCGTTTACTATTTTTAGTTTTAAATAACCTTTTGAAATATATAACCAACAGTCAATATTTAAATCGTTGATAATACAATTAATAGTTTTGATCTGGTTGAAAATATTACATAAGTTGTCATAATTACTAATTTGTGTGGTATATTGTTCTCTCTTAAGACCAATAATATCAATAAATTTGTCAGCAAATAAATTCCAATTTAATTTTGGATAAGCATAATAGTGAGCATTAAAATTACCAATAGCACCACCAAATTTAGTAGTAAACTTCATATTAGTTAAATTATTAAGTTGTTCTTGTAGTCTATAAGAAAAAACGAATAATTCTTTGCCCATAGTGGTAGGTACAGCAGGTTGTCCATGTGTAAATGATAACATAGTATCATTTTTAAATTGTGATGAAATTAATTCAATTTTAATTAATAGATTAGATATAATAGGAATAAAATCATTATTCATACAATCTTTAAGAGCAAGTATATTAGCACTAGTATTAATATCTTGTGATGTAAGTCCAAAGTGAATAAATGAAATATAATTATTGTATCCAAGTGTAGTAAATTTTTGTTGGATAAAATATTCAAGTGCTTTAATATCATGTTGTGTAGTTTTTTCGATGTTTTTAATAAAATGATAATCAGTATCAGAAAAATAACTCCATATATTCATGATGGAATTTCTATCTGTATCATTAATTAATGATAATTCTGGAATAAATTTACTTAATTCACAGAAATATTTCAATTCAATAAATAAGCGATATTTAAAAAAATTAAATTCAGAGAAATAATTAGATAGACTCTTAGTAATATAGTTATATCTTCCATCGATAGGTGAAATACAGTAATGTTGATAATTATTGGGTATATTAGAAATATTATGTTGTACAGTAGTAGTATGATTATCTTTATCTTCTAAGTGGGTATTATTAATATGTAAATTATGTTTATCTTTATCTTCTAAGTGGGTATTATTAATATGTAAATTACGTTTATCAGACTTTATTATAGTACTCATATGTATAATAATATAGTTATATTTTTATATTATTATAGATTAATCATCATAATCATCATCAAATACATTTTCGTCACTAGTGTCAATAGATAAATTAAAAAAATTGATATATCTAGTGATTCTATTAATATCTAACTTAGCGATATCATAATTTTCAAATAAATTATTAATTTCATTATCAGTTAAATTATTGTTATTAATATTTGAAAAAAAGGAAAGTAAATCGTTTTTATCCATCATAAGTTGTTGAGTTAAATTAAAAATAAATACAGAATTGTTAAATTCGGTAGAATATTTAGTTAGAACCTTTGTAAAACGAACACCATCATCGTCTTTAGGGTTGTATTTTATGTTATCAATATGTTTATGTAATAGATAATTATTATTAAATGTTTTTAAAAGTGATGTCATTTCATTAAACTGCCATATTTGCTTCTGGAAAGTAATCCTATCAATATAATCAGCAAAACAAATATTATCTAAAAAGGCATTATATAGTGGAATATTATTATTCTTTTTTTTCTTAGATATAATGTCAACAATATTTTCGTGCCATAATAATGCGATAATAGTTCTATCAGTTTCTGATATAATTTCATTATGTGATTTCAAAGAATAGTGTGTGTTAAATAAAGTAATAATAGTATTTTTAATATCATCGATGTATGATTTTGTTTGTAATGTTTTAAAAATATTGGTTTCTCTGAAGAAATTAGGTTTTTTAATATATATGTTATAAAGACTAGAAATTTTACGTAAATCATTTTGTGAATAGGAACAAATTGTATTTTTCATATCGTCATCTACAGTAGGCATTATTTTGTGTATAATTTCTTGTATTTGAGAATTAGTTGGTGTTTTTATTTCAAACGTATTACATACTTTCATAAGTTCCTTGATTTTTTTATCGATATGATAGTTTCCAATACATATAATAGGATTATAACTGTATTCTTCAACTTTCTGTTTCTTGGTTTTTTTTGGTCGTATGATTTTGATTAATGAATTGATACCACCTTTATCGCCGTTATTCATTCCATCAATTTCGTCCATAATAATACATATTTTTTTACTTGTTTTATTAAACATAGTCATAACATTATTTTCTGACATATTATGCTTAGTAATTGTTTCAATAATACTTTTATTTCTAACATCAGATGCATTATAATTAATAATGTCATAGTTTAATTCTTTTAAAATATTATTTATGAGACAAGACTTACCTGAACCGGGATTACCATAAATATAAAAGCCTCTTTTAATAGTAATAGAATTTTTATTTTTTTCAAAATCTTTTAACATATTTTTAATATCATTAATAACGGTTTCTCTGTTTAAAATTGAATTTAATTTTATATATTCCATAATAGTAATTGGTTAGTTTTTTTAATACAATTTTTACTTAATTAATTATTATTATTAAAAGTAAGTAGTAAATTTCTACAGTTATTGGCTTGATATTTAATACATAATTGTGTGAAAAGATGATATAACGAATTATATTTTTGTTTTAAATAAGTAAGTTTTTTCTTTTTGTGAATTTTGTCTTTGATATAGTAAACGTATAAATTGAATATAAATTTCATATCATATGTTATTAATTTTCGAGCATATGTAATTTCATCTCTGATATTAGAATAAATGTATTTATAATGAAAATTAATGTAATTTTCTTTAGTTAGATATATTTTTACAGTAACAGGAATAAAAAAATATATGTGTCTTTTTAATTCATTAGGGAGTTTATTAAGTAATCTAAAATAATTATTACACATTTAATATTATATAATTAATAATATTAAAATATTACAAATTTTTTAAACATCACATAAATCTCGATTATTTGTAATTCCATCCCATTTAATACCTAATTCATCAGCCCATTTTTGTTTTTCACACTTACCATTTGCTCCTGAAAACTTTGGATCATTTTCAAATGAGAATTTATCACATGTACTATATGTACTAGTAGGATACATAGGGCATGCTGTATCACTTGCATTTCCTAAATCATTTACATTAACACAGGATCTTGTTTGGTCATCAAATCTCCAGAAATCAGGGCATGAAGCTATAACAGGGGGCCACTTAGCACTACTTATTGAGCTACGAATAGATAACCCGATAACTATTAATGCAATTATTAATATAACGATGGCTGTGTATAAAACACTATATTTGAAACTATCCATATAATATATGATAATAAATAAAAATAAAATAAAATAGGAGTATAAATATTATATTAAAATTAAAACGATAATTTTTTATAAACTTATAGTATATAATGTCAAATAAATATTTAGCCAACGGAAGAGTAATATTAAAAGATGACCAAGGATCGAAACAATTTGAATTATACGATAAAATTCCAACAAAAACGGATGATTATGTAGAAGCGATGACAGGTAATTTTTATGATACAATTTTATCTAAAGCATTTTTTTCAGCAGAAAATCAAAATATAATACAAAATGGAATAAGAGCAGGTGTATATAAAAAATCAAACAACGAGTTTATTATAGCTAAACAAAATACAGATAGTTTAAAAATTATAATGAGAAGTGTGTTTTTACAAAATTCTGTGAATTTACCAACAAATATTACAGGACAAATATCAGCTTTGAATAAAATAGTAATAGATTACTGTGTTAATGATATATACGGTGAAGCAAAAAGTTACATTAAATATAAACATGATTTAACCACTCTAGTACAACCTTTAGATAAACCAGCACAAAATGATAGAGATTATAAACACTTGGAATTATGGCGATCACCTCTTTAAAAATCGAAATTATCTTGTGTATAAAAAACAAAATCATTATTTTGTTTTAGTTTAATTAAATATTTAATTACTTTAATTGAATGAATAATATTATTGAGATAGCGCATAGAGGTAACTCTCATTATTATAAAGATAATAGTATTCAATCATTTACGAGTGCTTTAGATGAAAAATTTGATATGATAGAATTAGATATTCAATTGTGTAGATCAGGTGAAATAGTTGTTAATCATGATTTATTTATAGATTACAACTTTATAAAAAATATGGATTTAAATGAAATACAAGAAATAGATTCAGATATAATAACATTAAAACAGTTTTTTGAAATACCTAGAATGAAAGATATTGATGTATATCTGGATCTAAAAGGTGATATTAAAATAGCAAAAGAGGTAGTAAAATTTATAAATGTGAATAATTTAAATAAAGATAGAATTTTAATAGGTAGTTTTAACCTAAAACATTTAGATATTATACACACTTTAGATATAAGTATTAAATTAGGTTTTATAACAGATAACAATTTATCAGATGCATTATATTTTGAATTATCTAAATTGAACTACTTGTATTTTATAGCAGTTAGTTGGAATATGTTGGATATAGATACAATTTCTTTATTAAAGTTACAAGGGATAAAATTATTCGTATTTACATGTGCAAATGAATTGATATTGTCACATATATTAAATTATCAAGTAGATGGTATAATAAGTAATTTTAAAATAGTAACAAACAGTTGATTATTATAAAAACTATAGTGTTTATAATAATTATTATTTTAGTTTAAATACCATCATATAATCATCATTTTTATTTGTATCTTTACGTGTATCATAAATAGTAATATCGAAATTAGATCTAATCTCGTTTTTATTGTGGAATGGTGTTAGTTCAGATAATAGTTTTATATTGTTAGGTTGTATACATTCAATTACATATATACCTCCCCTTTTCAAGTAAGTAGATAATATGTTAAAAGATGTTACTTGATGATTTAAATCGTGACTTCCATCATCAATAATAACATCCATCTGTTTATTAATATCGTTATTCATAAGGTTTTTTAGTTGTTGTTCATTAGATTGATCACATACAAAAGTATGTATTCTATCTTCATTAATAATCATTGCTTCTTTGAAAATATCTATACCATAAATATCAGCATTAATAAAACAGTCTCTCCACATTCTTAAACTGTTACCAGTTTTATAACCAAATGTTGTTATAATGCCATTTTTTCCACCCATTTGACCTTTTTCTAAACAACCGATGCCGATCTCTAATACATTTTCGACATCATCGATATCAAATTCTTTAAAAATTTTATTGTAACTACTTATAAAATTATGGCCAAAAATGTGTCGTCCATCTTTAAATCTCATAACTTTATCAAGACCATAATCGATAGCACATTTATTTAAAGAAAAATGTTCGGATTGTGGAATTTTCGAATTTTTAAGTAATTTTAATTGTTTTCTTAACGACTTGTTTTCTTCGTATAAATCATTATATTTCTCTTCAAATTCACTCAGACGTTTAAATTCACATTCAATTTCCTTTGTGCTTTTATGGAATTTATCAAAATCAAATATTTTTTTGTTTGAATCCATATTATTTATATTATTATATTTATTATTATTTATTTTTAACTCAACTTTATTACTAATAATTTGATTATTGACACTATTTTTTTTATTGTCATTAATGACAGTATTGTTAACTGTATTATTAACTGTATTATTAGCTGTATTGACATTATTTTCTGAAATTTGAGTAATTTTATTTATAAATTCTTGTTCTGATTCAGTAATCATATCTTTTATAACTTTTTCTAATCCCATATACTCACTAAAAAATTTATTGAAATATATTTGATAATTATTCAATACATCATTAATAGTATCATATATGTTATCTAAACTGGTCCATACAATATATTTACTATACGGTATCATATCTTTACATGGGACATCTTCACTAATAATTATTACACCGTTTAGTAAAGCTGGTAAAACTCTAAATTCTTCAAATGTGTGATGATGATGAGTTTGATGAATATTGACAATAACTTTTGTATTTTGATATATTTCTTTTAATTTATCTAATTCAAATACATTAGTAATATTCTTTTTTGAATATTTTTTCAGATTAGTATTATCATTTAGAGTATTCATAAAGATTTCTCTTCTTTTACTATTTCCTATACATATGTATGATGTTAAAATGTCTATATTTCTTTTATGTGTCGTTGGTTGAATATAATCGTAAGGTATTGGTGGTACATATATAATTTTATTTTTTAAATTTTCTGGCATGCAATTAGAATTTATTATATTATATATATTTGGTTTACTATATTCAACTACAATATTATATGAATGATATGCTTCAATATTATCAATTCTAACAAAATATTTGTCATTTTCGTTGTAAATACTTTTCACATTTCCAATTTTGGCTCCTTTCATATCTCTACCACCTATAAGAACAAGTGTGTGTTCCATTTGTATCCATAACGTAATCTCATTTTTTTTAATGCCTTTAGAATTAACTTTAAAAATTGTTTCATCAGGAGGAGTATAATTAATATAATTTTCCATAAATGTATTTAGAAGTGGTATATTTGTAGCATATTTTTTTATAGTGGATTTATTTTGTTCAAAATCATTTGGGTATATAATACGGTTGTTCATATTATTATTATTTTATTAAATAATATGTTATTTTACTAAATTTATGTTAATAACTAATATATAATGGATAAAATATTGGATGATTGGATATACCCTAAAAATTTAAAAAAAAGTTGTTATCACGACGGTGAGTTTGGTTTAGATTTTCCAAAAGAAAATTTAATTGACATGATTAAAGGAGAACTAAAAAGTAAAGATAATATATTATGGGTACGTAATTGTGCTTTGATAAGTAAAAAAAGTAAATATTGGTTTAAAGAAGACCAATGTCGTGTAACAGATTTAGATTTATTGGCTAATAATTTAAATTTTCTAAATCATGATTGTATATTAATTTCATCATATGGAGCACGACCTGTACCTAGTTCTGTAAATGATGACACCGTAGACAAGATTTTAAATTGTCCTTATATAAAAAAATGGTTTACACAGAATTATGATGGTACATTAGTACATCCAAAATTATTTCCGTTACCTATAGGTTTTCCAGCAGTATCATTATGGTGGGTAAAAGGGAATAAAGATAAAACAATTGATATAATGTTAGAGAGTCGTTATAATTGGTATAATAATAAAGAATTGAAAGTATTATGTGATGTTCATTTATTAAGTAGACCAGGTGTTGGTAAGGAGAGGAATGTTGTTAAAAGGGAATTAGTAGGTAAAAATTGCGACCATTTAGAAATAATTGGAAATAGAATTTCTGATATGAAAAAAGTGTATGAAATGTACGCAAAAAACCAATTTGTTATATGTACACATGGTTTAGGGTTGGATTGTCATAGGACTTGGGAAGTTTTTATGGTAGGGGGGATAGTTATAACTAAACATTCTCCTATGGATTATTTATATGATGAATTACCAGTAATTTATGTAGATAATTGGAGTGAAGTATTAGATGTAAATAATTTAAAAAAATGGAAGGATGAGGTTTATCATTTAACATCTGATGATAATATACTTCCAAAAATGAAAAGACGATATTGGGTTGAAGAGAAAGAATATACTTTTAATGTAAAAGATGAAACACAACATGAAACACAACATGAAACACAACATGAAACACAACATGAAAAATAAATATAGTTGAGTAAAAAAAAAATTATTTTTATAGTAAATAATGTATATGGATAATAAAAATTTAGATAATAATAAACCAAATGATGATAAAACAGATGTACATAAAGAACTTGTAAAAGCTCAAGCATTAATAAGAGGATTTTTAGGTAGAGTAAAAATAAATAAAAATAAAACTAATAATACACAAAATAAATTACCTGAAACTCCTTATACTTATATTCCTCCAAGAGGACCTCCAAGAGGACCTCCAAGAGGAATGCCTCCTCGTGCACCTATGTTTAAACAAGAAAATACAGGTATGTATACATCATATTATACAGAAGATGTATTTTCTAATGATAATAAATCAAAAGATAACATAAATGAAAACAAGCCTGTTGAAAAAACTGATGACGTTGAAGAAACTGATGACGTTGAAGAAACTAGTACAGGTAAAGAAAAGAAAAAGAAAAGTATTAGTTTAAATAATATAGTAACATTAGCAAAATTAGTTCAAAAAGAGGTAGTAAATGAAGATGAATTTAGAGATATAGTGAAGAGAATCAGAAAACGTAATGAAGAATTAGAATGGTCATTAAAACAAGAATTGATATTAAAATCTATTGGTGAAAAATCATGTTGTTATTTTTTATTACATAGAGACATATCTGAATCTTATAGACAAATGTATCAGAAATCTATGATGGGAATATTTACACAAACTATGGTATCAAGTATAATAATGTTTGTAGCAGCTGGACTACAAGAGACGTGTAATAATGAAAACAAATTATTTATAATACCGATTGTAGCTGGAGCATTAAATCTTCTTATAGCATTTCAACAAAAAATATTGGAATTTAAACAACCAGAACGTTACATGTTAGAACATGCTACAGCATCAAAATGTTTTAGAGAAATATATGATGATATTAATATACAATTAGGATTATCTAGAAAGGAAAGAAATCCTATGCCTCTATATTTAAATACCATAAAAGATAGATATGTTATGAACAAAAAGGTTTCACCTTATATATCCAGAAGTAGTTATAAACAATTTTCTGAATTGTATTTGAATACGGATGATCTAAATTCAAGAGATGGTAAAAATTTAGGAAATTTTATAAACGCATTTCAATTACAAGAAGATTTTGATAATATTAAAAATAACAGGAGACATCAACCATTTACAGTTTTAGAAAAGAAAAGATTAAATGGGATACCAGAGGATATATTAGGATTAACTCCAATAAATATATCTGGAAAAGATATATTGTTATCTGAGGATAAAAGAAAACGTGATACAAAATTAGAATTATATGACAACAAATTAAGAAGTAAACACAAAAGGCATCTAATAAATAGGAAATATAAAGAGGAAGAAGATGAAATAAACAATACGGCTTTTGAAATAATTAATGGGAGTAATGGGAGTAATGATAGTTTATATAGTCTTGAAAGTTCATCTCAAGATTCTGATGATTCTCATGATTCACTTATTATTTCAAAATTAGAAGAAAAGAAAAAATTAGAAGAAAAGAAAAAATTAGAAGAAAAGAGGAAAAATGATAAAAGGGAACCTGTTTTGTTACTTAATAATACTATAAATAATAACCAATATAAAGGAGAAGAAAATGTTTAGATAATGTATATGGGTAACTGGAAAGACACATCTGAAGAAGATAAAAAAAAATTTAGTGATAATGGATACGCTATTACTTATGGAGAGTTAACATTAGATGGGTTAACCAAAATAATGAATCATGATCTGGATGATCCGAATGATCTGAATGATAAAGTATTTGTTGATTTAGGTTCTGGTAATGGAAATGTTGTAATAAATGTTATAAAAAATTTCGAGGGTTTATACAAGGGTATTGGTATTGAATTATCCAAAACACGATACAATACAGCAATTGAAAAACTTAAAGGTGAATCGAAAGAAATACAAAAAAAAATACATTTTTCGTGTAATGATATATTAGATGACGGATTTCACTATAGTGATTTTGATATAATATATATAAGTAATTTATGTTTTTCTGATGAAGTGAATAAGAAAATAACAAATAAGATAACGAGTGAATGTAAGGAAAACACGCGTATATTTTGTAGTAAACAATTAATTGGTATAGAACCAGATGGTGTATTTGATGTTAAACAAACATGGACAAATAAAAGTAATATTAATTATTATAAAATTAAAAAATAAAATCAATAACTTTTATATAAAAATCAATAAATTTTATATAAAAATCAATAAATTTTATAACACAGATTAGATGTTACTATTGGAAAATAACTCAACTGTAATTGGATTATCAGAATAAATTATTTGTTCTATATATTTACAATTACTAAGAATAATATTGTTTATATCTTTTTGAAAATTTTTTATATCGTTGCACTCTTTATGTATATTTTTATAGATAAATACATATTTATTTATTTTTTCTAATATATCAATTTTAGATATAATAAGTATATTAGTTCCACTAATATTTATTGCGTGTATTAATTTATCTAAATTTAACCATTCTACTTTACGTAGTCTTTTAGTTGTAGTTCCGTATTCTTCGCCAATTTTTGCGATGTCATTAAATATTTTCTTATGTGATTCTGAAGAAGAAAATTCAAAAAAAGGGTCAACACCAACTCTAGTATCATATACTTTTGCAGCCCCATATATATTACGTATTTCATTATGTGTAAACCCAAGAGAACAAGCACTATATGGTAATGTATTAGATGATGTAACATATGGATATTCACCATAATTAATATCTAACCAAAATCCTTGTGAACCTTCGCATAATATATCACCGTATAATGGTGAAGCTATATCATTCCATACCTTATATGGAAAATCTATACAATCTTTTACTTGTATTCCAGTTCTAGCGAACTTATCTCTAGCACAAGGTGCAATACCCGTTCCAGTAGATCCTTGTTGTTTCTTGTATTTTTCGTTATCAATATTAATATGCTCATCAGTAATAATATGTGCTCTTCCTGAAATATATATATTTGAAGTGTCAAATCCAGCATCTTTTAAATAGTTCATTTCTTGTTCTAATGCGTTAATATTTATAAAACAATCTGGTCCGATAAAACATTTTACTCCATAAAAAACACCAGCAGGTACAATATGAGTAGCATATTTCTTATTATCAATATAAATAGTATGTCCCGCATTATTTCCCCCACTCCACCTACATACCCAGTCGTATTTATTTTTTTTTATCAACTCTGAAACTATTTTACCTTTTGCTTCATCACCCCATGCTAAACCACAACATATATCTACATTATGAATAACATTCATTTAATTATAATTATATACTGTAGAATCTTTATTATGTTATACATTTGAATATTATACTAAACATGGAAAAAGAAAATAAAACCATCATATTCTACAATTAAATCTATAAATACATCTTAAGTCTACGTGATACAATAACCTCAAATATTGTACTTTATCACCCCCTTTTTTATTCTCTCGTTCTCTCGACAACGGATAAAAATCTTATAATAATCTATAGAATCATATGTTGTTAACTATGGTTGACTTGCACACATAATAACCAGTTTCTAAGACATCAAAGAGAGAAAATATCCCAAATAAAAAATTAGTAAGTAAGTTAATATAACTATATATTACTTTTTAACCTTCATCTTCTTTTTCTTCCCACTTTCATTTTCTCTTTCATGGATTCTATTGGTTAAGAATTTGTCATATTCATCTTCTAGAAGTTCAAGTTCGTTAATCCACATAGTTTCAACAGATGTAGAGATAATATCTTGTAGTTGTTCAACCTTATTTGTATGTTCATTTGTTAACTTTTCAACATTTTCTTCTGTTACACTATCCATAGACATTTTCAACAAATACTTATAATCACAATCATTATCAATAATATCATATTCTTTATCTTTCAATAATTGAATAATAATCTCCTTCTTTTTCTTTCTTAAGTCAATAGTATCATCAAGTAATTCTTGAATATATCTCTTCTTATTAGACAACAGTATTAATTCCTTGCGAATATTACTAATCATATGATCTTTTCGTGTAATATATCCAGTTAATCTAGTATCATAATAATCATTAATAATTTCAGGTACACTTTGATATTTTTTGAGTTTTTCATTATGGTCAAACATGTGCATATTTGTCGTAGTAACAGTAGTAATCAGTTTCAAAGTTTTTTCAAGATTAGTAACACCGTATTCACCATATGTAGACAGTAGTTTATACAATTTTTCTTGATTATGAAATGTAATATGAATGTCAATATTAGTTGACTTGCTCATATCACTAAAATCCTTGATTATAGGAGTAATTTTCTTACCTTTGGCATCAGTTGTTTCCATCAACGTCTCCAAAAACTGTTTATAATCATCAGTCCAAGTTCCAATAGGTAATTCAGAGATATGGATAGTAATATCATTTATAATTTCATACTTACCCTTAATAAGATATTTTTGATCATTAATCGGAACGACAAAACCTGTAAATCCTTCGTAATATGGAACAAAAGATGTAATATTTTCACCATCGTTGCCATCCGTAAGCTTATACTTAAGATACTTTATAATATCCTTAACATTATATGACAATATTTCTGTACTAAAACCAGTACCAATACCCTTAGAACCATTTACTAAAACCATAGGTATAATTGGCATATAGTAAATAGGCTCAACAGGAAATCCATCATCATCAAGATATTTGAGTATGGCATCATCTTGTTGGTTAAAGATAAATCTTGTTATTTTATTCAACTGTGTGAATATATATCTTTCAGATGCCGAATCTTTTCCACCTTGAAGTCTAGTACCAAATTGACCATTAGGACTAAACAGATTAATATTATTTGACCCAATATAATTTTGTGCCAATCCAACAATTGCGGCGTTTAAACTTGCTTCACCATGATGATAACCCGAATGTTCTGAAACATATCCTGAGAATTGTGCAACTTTTATCTCGGAATTTAGATTCTTTTTAAAAGAAGAATATAAAATTTTACGTAGACTGATCTTTAAACCATCCATAACATTTGGAATTGATCTATCACAGTCATACTTTGAAAAGTGTATCATTTCCTTGTCAATAAAATCATCATAAGTAATACTAGATTGATTTGTATCTAGATAACATTCTCTATCATAATCAGCCAACCATAACTTTCTATCATCTGCTCTTTTTTTATTGAAGACTTTGTCAATTGAATTACTACTTGTTTCTCCTGTATGTGCAAAAGTAACAATCTTTTTATTTTGAAAATATTCTTTAAATTCACTACCAGTACTAGTACCAAGTCCCTTGTAATACTTGATCTTCCATCCAGAAATATGATTTTCATCTTTCCATTTTTTGTACTCGCCATCATTATAAAACAATAATTCTTGAGAACCCTTCTTCGCTTTTAGGATAGGTGTATTCATAAATCCTATGAATCCAGGAATTTGAGATAATGTTTCCCATTCTGATTGAAATAGGTTTATACCCAAACCTTTAATATGAGAACCGTCCAAATCTTGATCAGTCATAAATAATACTCTACCATAACGAAGATGTTTCTTAATGTCATCTTCCGAATATTTTTTACCTGTTTCAAGACCCAAAATCTTTTTAATTTCTATGATTTCTTTATTATCGTTGATTTTCTTTTGAGTTTCACCTCTCACATTTAAAACTTTACCCTTCATCGGATAAACGCCTATAATATTTCTATCTTCAGTAGACAATCCAGATACAATACCTGCCTTAGCTGAATCACCCTCACAGAATATAATAGTACAAGCGTGAGAGTTTGTTGTACCTGCCCAGTTAGCATCAATCAATTTAGGAATCCCTCTAATATTTTTAGACTTTTTACCATCACTTTTTTTAGCAGCTTTATTATCTTTTAAATTTGTTATTTCACATGCTGCATCCATTATACCTTGTTTAGCAAGTTTATCAATAAATTTATCTGTTACATTACATGATGACCCAAATTTGGATATAGGAGTATTTAAGTAATCCTTTGTTTGACTATCAAATGCAGGATTTTCAATATCACATCTTACAAACAATATAATCTGTTCTTTTATTGAATTAGCAGTTACAGTTACCTTTTTCTTTTTTTCAATATAAGATACCATTTTTTTTGTAATTTGATTAAGTATATATTCAACATGTTTTCCACCCTTAAATGTACATATACCATTTACAAAAGATACCTGTTGAAATTCATGAGTACTACTTAATGCTGCCGCATATTCCCATCTGTCATTTCCTTCTTCATATACTTTCTTATTATTATCTTCCAAATACAAATCTATGTATTGTTGGAAATTTTTAACTGGTATTACAGAATCATTAAATTTTACCTTAATATTTTTATCAGTAACAGCAGATATGTCATAAACTCTTTTTGTCAATAATTCACGCATTTCTTGAGACAAGTTTTCAATACCAAAACGTGTATAATCAGGTTTAAACACAATTTTAGTATAAGGTTTAACCGAACATTTAGTAATAACAGGGTCACATGTAACATCCAAATTTTGTTTAAATTCTTGACAGTATTTTTTCTTTCTCACATGGTCAACTGTTTCAATATATCCATATATAGACCATATTAGAACCAATTTAAAACCAAATCCATTTTTACCACCAACAATTTTTTTTTCATCTTTATTATAATTTGTTGATGTTCTTAAATGACCAAATACTAATTCTGGAATCCATACATTATATTCTGGATGCTTTTCTATATCAATACCATTACCATCATTTATCATAGTTATTGTTCCATCTTCTGAAATAGATATATTAATATTTGAAACAGGAATAGAGTTTTCCTTATTATCAGTAATTGCTTGTTTCATTCTAATAACATGATCTCTACAATTTACAATTCCTTCGTCAAATAGTTTATATAATCCAGGTATATAGTTCATATAATTTTTTACTATTTTTCCATCTTTACATACCCATGTTACAGCATCTATATTCTCAACACTACCAATATATGTATCGGGATTGTCAAGAATATGCTGTTTGTCCGTCTTTTTTTGGTATTTATTTGCCAATTCTGCCATAATTTATACCTATAAATATATCTTTAATTTATTATCAATTTTATTTAAAAATATAATTATATAATAATGCGTGTTTCAGCTATAACAAATAATAGAATTGGAGCTCCGTCAGATATAATTGTTGAACCTTCATCAAATATTAATTCAGTACGTAGTTCAACACGTGTATTAGCCGCTAAAACGATACAAACTCTTAGAGCTAAACAAAGAGTATATGTAACTAGGAATTTGAACAGTTATGGTCGTGCGGAAAGTGGAGAAAATGGATTTGGAGCACCACTAAGAAACCCTGGGTATGTTGGGGTACCACCACCTGTTACCTATAGATTTAATAATAGACCAATTTACCAAGCTTTATTTTCCGACATATTAAATAATCATTTAGGAGTATCTGATAATACAAATATCCCTTATAGTAAATTACCAGCCAGAACAACAGGATTTTGCTGTCCACCTAAAAATATTAATCTCAGATAAAAAAAAAATATTTAGAGAATATATAATGGTTAAGAGAGTAGACGCTGGACCAGATGGATTGTATCACGTAGGAGGTGTTACATTTAAAATGAATATTGGTAGCCGTGCTCAAGTATGGCATAGAACTGCACGTAAAACTTCAGGAGGTTTAACAAGAAAGGATCTTAAGATGAACAAGCACGGTAGAATCGTTTCAGTTAAGAAATCTAAAAGCAACCCTCTAAAACGTTTAACCGACGCAGGGTATAAGACAAAGAAGGGTGTATTTGGCGCCACAAAGCACGGTAAGAAAACACGCAGAAACAAGAAGTCTAGAAAGGGACGAAAATAAATAGTTTAGTTAAATAATTTAAAAAATTCACATTATTCATTATATTATGAATTTTTTTGATAATTTAAAAAATGATATATCTAATAGTATAAAAAACAAATTAATTTGTTTTGTTAAAACTGAATTACCTACTATAATTGAAAAATCATGGGATAATATCGAAAATTCATCCAAAACAGATAATTCAAATATAATGAGTGAATTGGAAAAAGTAATTAATGACGTTAAAAAATTATCTAGTAATGTGTCTAAATTACAAGGTAGTTATATAACTGCTATTTGTCATACTGATAATATTAAGAAGAAACTTGAAGATGATATTATTTTGATAAAAAATTCTATAGAAGCTATTTCCAAAAATATTGAATCAGAGAAAGAAAACATATTTTTAGAAATAAATGAGAAAGAAAAAGAGCATAAAAAGAGTATTGATGATGAAGCTGATGATTCACAAGACGAACAAGAAAATGAAATAACAAATAAAACAGAAAAATCGGAATCAAGTGAATCAGAAGAGGAAGAGGAAGAAGAAGAAAAATATAAAGTATTTGCTTACCACGGTGAGTGGAATAAAGATTCTCTTTCATGGGATACATCAACAAAAGTAGAAGAATCATTCGCTGATGAAGATGAAGCTATAAAATTTTATGATTCTCTTGATGTTTCAAAAGATGAGACCGGAAATGAATTTTATAAATATGTTGGTAAAGAGCTGTATTTAGAGGAGGAGGACTGTGATGGTAGTCCACTAAAATCAGATTGGTTCGAAGTTGAAGAAGAAGAGGAGGAAAAGGAAAAGGAAGAGGAAGAAGAGTTAGAATATACTGAAGAAGAAATCGCATATAATAAAATAGATGATGTGATGTTTAATAAAAAATGCTTGAATACTGAAATGAAAAATAAAGTAAATTTGTTAGAAGAAGAGGAAGAGGAAGATGGTAATTTTACATGTGGTAGTTGTGGAACTAATTTTGATTGTAAAATAAAAAAAACAGAATATAAAGACAATATTCCAGATGATGAGTGTTCGTTTTGTGGAACTAAGTTTGATAATAAGTGGGCTGAACAATATAAATCTGTTAATGAAAATGAGACAAGTTTGACATATAACGCAGAGGAAGAGGAAGCTGAGGAAGAGGAAGCTGAGGAAGAGGAAGCTGAGGAAGAGGAAGCTGAGGAAGAGGAAGCTGAGGAAGAGGAAAAGGAAGAGGAAGCTGAGGAAGAGGAAGATGTGGAGGTAGAAGAGGTAACAATTAAAGGACAACAATATTATTTGGAAGGTGATTTAAAAACAAATGGTACTTTGTATGAAGTAATAGATAATGATGATATTGGTGATGTTGTTGGAGAAATTAAAAATGGAGTAATAAAAATGAAATAATTTTATATTATTATTAGTTTTAATATTAATATAAAATTATGATGAAAATGCGTAAAATACGCTATCACGTTGAGTTTCAGTCAAATGTTCGTAACGTGCAGGTAAAGAATTATTATTACTACACATATAATCTGTAATTGTAAGAGGTACTTGATTACTAGTTGTAGAAGGAACAGATTCATTTTTATATAATTTAGAACATTTATGATAAGTACCATTATTATAATATTCAATAAGTGTTTCAATACAAAATGTATATAAACAATATTTACATGTAAATATCGGTTTTTTCTTACAATAATGGTGTATTGTCTCATCTTTGGAAACAGAAGGTAATTTTTCATGACAGTATTTACATTTATAAAAACATGTTTTTTCATGTTCAGGCAACTCTTTAGCTTCCATCATTTTTTTGCATATATTGCATGATACTCTTCTACGTTGACATTCTTTTTTAATATGCATGGCTAAATTATATACAGTAACACAATCAATATTGCATCTTCTACATTGTGTAATACCTTCGCTGCCCATCATTCTATACATAGTTGGTTCAGCAACATCGTCTGCTTTTCTTCCTATTTCTCCATATGTTAAATAACCTTTATTTTTAAGTGTACAACATTTCCACAAACATGTGAATTCATTTTTACTTTGTTTTTTCATATTATCTAAAAGTGATCTTACACATAAAAGACAACTAGGGTTAGATTGACTAGCATGACATTTAAATCCATCACACGTATTAAATGTAACAGGACATTCGACAGGTTCAAAACATATTTGACAGGTAGGAATACGCTGTCCGATAGTGTATTTATATTTTTCTTGAGAAAATATTAGAGATTTTTCCAAATTTTCAACTTTCAATAAAAGTTCGTCATACGTTGGTTTGTTTTCCCCAGTTTCCATTATTTTTAAATATAAATATAAAAAAAAATAAATCAATTTTTTTGCATATTTTCAATATTATTTGTAAGAGATATAGTTAGATTCACAATATTTTCAATAATATCAGGAAGATAAGTAGAATTTGTAATAACTTCATAACGATATTTTTCTAATAATGTGTTATTATCATGTATTTGTACAGATTTAATTAAATCAAATGCTTTATTAGAAAAAAATTTTATATCATCGTTGTTATAATTGTTATGAAGTATATCATTAAAATAACCTCTATTAAATATAGCTTTAATATGTTCAATTTTTTTATTTTGGATAGTGATATAAAAATCACATAAAAAATCAATAACATCAAGGAAAGGTATAAAATTATCTGAATCGAATTGATATGATAAATTAGTAAAAAAGTCTTTATTATACTTGGTAGTTAATTCTTTATGTGTATATTTAAGAGGACTATAATTATATAGAATATTACAAACATCTTCAGATGATACAAGTTTTGATGCATAATGTACAATTTTATTTCTATAACAAGTCAATAACATTTTTTTTTCAATATTATTCGTTGGAATATTTAAAATAGACAAGTTAGTTTGGAAAAATTCATGACATAAGCTATCAATAATTAACTTATAATCTTTTTTTTTCCAAATTTCAAATAGATGACAATATTTAGTTACATATTTTTTTAAATCAGAATATGTTTCAGAAAATATCATATTTTTTGCAGTATTAATAAGGTCTAAATTTTCATCTATATGATTTTTACCTATAATATCATGTGAACAATTATAAATAATGAATGAAGATAAAAAATTTTTAGGTGTAATATTAACATTAATATTATTAATAATATCTTGTGCGTATGAAATATTTTCTTCAAGACAACATAATTCTGATAATATATCAAAATCCTTAATATTAATTAATCGAACTCTAAGATTCTCCATAATATATAAAAGAACAAAAATATTTAAAAAACTTTTAACTTATAAAATTATGTATACATCACTAACTATAGTATATCTATATATAATGACAGTATTCTCTCATTTACAAATATTTTACAACACATATGTAAGTAAACACTTAAATATGTTAAAAAGTTATTTGTATGAAGAAGAAGATGATGTAAAATTGGAATACATTTATATTAAAGATGGAAAAGAAATATCTCGAACAAGAAATACAAATATTGTAATAGATAAATGTAATGATTATATAGTTATAAAAAAGGAAAAGTATGAAGACAAAAAATATTTTGGTCAAATATTGGTTAATAAAAATATCGATGAAGAAAAAAAAGATATTATAGATAACAATTTCATGTCAATAACATTAACATATGATAATAATGAATACGATATAAATTTAGACAACCCTATAAATTTTAATATAGACGGTAATATAGTATTAGATAATGTTTTTACAATATGGTATATGAAAGAAAAATATGATATTGAACTACAAAAAGGGGAACCTTATATAATAAAGATAATGGATAATAATATAATTTTTCATACAATAAATGAAAAGTCAGGTATTAAGTTAACAAAAGATACTTATACAATAATAGATAATTATAATGAAAAATAAAATGATAATATACATAAAAATATATAATATATATTAATTATGAAAAGAAATCAATGTATAATTTGTTTTGAGCGAATATTACAAAAAAAAAATAAATTATCAGCTAGTCATGAGGATATAATACATGATGGTTGGTATCATAATGAATGTATAATACAACACATAGAATATTGTAAAAAAAATAATAAAAAGGTGCTGTGTCCTTTATGTAGGAGATTATTTATAATAAAAATACCTAATTATGAGTATAGTCCTAATATAAACATTATAACAAATAATACTTGGGAAACATTAGACGATACAGATGTAAATATACAAGATGTAAATATACCATTAGAAATATTTATGTATATTGCACCACCTATGAGAAATAGACAACTTTGGTTAATAACAACAACAATACAAACATGTTTAATGACGAGATGTTTTATTTGCTATCAACATGAGTTTTATATAACATTATACTTTTATGTATTATTTACAGGTGTATTAATGATAAACTCGTTATTGATAACGACATCGAATGTCGAGCGTGTTAGGATAATAAATAGATGGAAATTATTTACAAAAGTGTTATTATTTATATTATGGTATGAATTTTTATATTCTATAGTAAAAAAAACAATAAATGATTGTATTAATTATTATAATGGCGATAATGGTGATATTTATGAATATACAAATTATGATATGTATGAATATATGGATAATGATAAGATAGAAAATGATAAGATAGAATATGTTATGATAGAAGATGATATAATAAATAAAGAATGAAATAACAAAACCGATTAAATATAACCTACAATATAATATATATGTCTTTACAATTACAAAATGTGGAGGCGGTATTAGCAGTAGATATTATGAATGGATTGGCAAAAAACAATCAAATTCCATGGAAAAGTAAAACAGATATGAAATTTTTTAAAAATAAAACAATATATAATACAGTAATTATGGGATCAAAAACTTTATTATCATTACCAAATGCTGCACCTCTGAAGAATAGAATAAATATAGTAATAACAAGTAATAAAGAAATGTATTTGAATAAATATAGAGATGCCCCAAATATATTTTTTTTCGATATAGAGGAGATAATAGTATTCATGAAAAAAAATACGAACACAAAATTTTATATAATAGGTGGTAATAAGATATATAATTTACTATTACCATATTGTTCAAGAATATGGTTAACCAAAATAAAAAAAGACTATAAATGTGATTTAATGTTTAATTATAATATATCAGTATACACAAAAGAAGTAATATATGATGATAGTGAATTAGAAATTCAACATTTGCATTAATTAATAATTTAAATATTTTTTAAAAATTATAAAATATATTTAAAAAACAATTTAATAAGATATTAAATATTTTAATAAAATGGAAGTAGAAAAGGCGAATTCCTTGAATATTGTAACGCATAGTGAGGATCCAAAAATATATACAATTTCAAATTTTATAACGGATGAAGAATGTGATCATTTTATCGAGATATCCAAACCTAAAATGAAAAGATCAGTAGTAAGTGATGAAAAGAAAGGTACAATAAGTAAAGGAAGAACAGGTGAGAATTGTTGGCTTCAACATTATACAGATAAGACTACTGGAGACGTAGCAAATAAAATTGCGAATCTAATAAGTATGCCAGTAGAAAATGCGGAATCATACCAAGTAGTATATTACAATACAACTCAAAAATATGATCAGCATTACGATGCGTATCATAAGAACAATACAGACAAAAGTAAAAGGTGTTTAAGACAGGGAGGACAGCGTGTAATAACAGCGTTGGTTTATTTGAATGATGTAGAAGAGGGTGGTCATACTTCGTTCCCTAATTTAAATATTAAGGTAAAACCAGAAAAGGGTAAATTAGTTATTTTTCACAATTGTTATGAGGGAACAACAAATGTTCATGTTAATTCTCTTCATGCAGGTACAGCACCAACAAAAGGAGAAAAATATGCATTTAATTTATGGTTTAGAGAACAAGCAGTTCATAAAATATATGAATATGATCCTAATGACTTTTTAAACACAGGACCATTAACAACAAGTCAATTAAAAATAGAAACAGAAAAGAAAGTTGATGAAATAAAACCTCCAATACCTCCTGTAATAGAAGAGACAAATGTAATAGAGTTGAATAGTAGTGAAAAAGAAATGAAAATAAATATAATTAGTGAAAGTCCATTTATTTCAGAAATTGAAAATGGATTAACAAGTGACGAATGCCAGACAATAAGGAAATTGTGTACAAATGGAAAAAAACAGAATCAACTAAGAATAAGTTATTGGGTAAATAATAAAAATGAAGAAATACATCCAATAGTAAATAAAATAGCAAAATTAATGAATGTAGATTCTAAATATTTTGAAAATATAAATGTGATGCAGTATCCCGAGGGTTCATGTCACGGTGATCATTATGATGCATTTGATTTAACAACAGATAAAGGGAAAGAGTATTCCAAATGTAGAGGACAACGAATCTATACAGTAATAGGGTTTGTAAACGAAAATAAAAATAAAACAGGTGGTAATATTCGATTTATAAATTTCAACAAAGAAATAACACATGAAGAGGGTAAATTAGTAATATATAAAAACATGTTAGATGTAAGTGAAGTACAATTTCAAAGAAATTCAAAAATGAATTATGCGATAAGACCAATAAAAGAGGGTGAATTATACGTATTTTATATGTATTTAAGAGTAAAAGATACATCAGATGTAGAGATACCTTTACCAACAATTTTACAAATAGATAATAAATTAAAGTCAATAAATACGATACCAAATGTATTTGAAAATACAATAAGTAATCAATTGACGAGTTCCGATATAGAAAAACAGTTACAAAATATAAATGCACAGTTAGAAATATTATCAAAACAACCAAAGCAGGTAAGTGTACAAGAAGTGAATGTTGAATCAAAGAAAACAGAAGAAGAAATAGAAAGAGAGAAGGAACAAAAGGAAAATTATCATCAAGCACTTGTTAATTTCTACGACAAAGTTGTTGTAGATAAGGAAAATGTAAAGGTAGATAATAGAAAAGTGTTACCCGAAGGATTATTTAAATTCAGAAGATGTGTACCTGAAAAAGATCCAGCACTCTTGGAATTTTTCTATAGATTACGAAATTCAGTTCCTCAAAAAGGAATTTTAAATTATGAAAATTTTAAGAAGAATTATATAGCGGATGAATACAATCCTTGTATAGTTGAGAATGTATTCGAGCCATCTGCTCAAGAGAAGATTAAAGAATATTTTCATTGGGCGATAGATAATAAGAAATATACTCTGGGTGACAGTCAGTCAAATAGATTTAAAGCACATAATGATTTTATGACAAGAATATTACATTATGAAGCATTACCTTTAATAGAACATTTGGTAAAGAAAGAGTTAGTACCAACATATACATATTTATCATGTTATATTCGTGATTGTGAATTACCAGCACACACAGACAGACCAGATTGTGAGTATACGGTTTCTTATATAATAGATAAACCAGCAGATTCAAATTGGGATATTTATGTTGATATGAATAAAGAACCATTAAAGAGTAGAGGACGGTATAGACAATATGTAAATAGCGATCGTAAGCCTTATTGTAAAAAGGTTGATTGTGGTCCTGGAGGGTTAATGATGTTTAATGGTATAGATCATATTCATTTTAGAGAAAAATTAGATGCAGATTATTATTATATAATTTTATTACATTACAGAAGTAAGTGGTCAACATATGCTGATACATATAAAAAATAAACAAAAATTTATGTATAATTTCTTACATATCTGATATAAATAATTATCTATATATATATATATAGTAATAATGAATTCATACGACTACGCCAGTCATCATCCCATGGTAGGTAATGAGAAAAAGACAGACTATGATTCGTATGAACTTACTGATGAAAAGGAAAAAAAATTTTTTGATTTAGCAACAAATAAAATACGCACACTCAAGGAAAGAATAGTTGAAATAAATCTAAAAAATCTTGGCACATTTGGCCGAAACAACAGCGATGATATCGCTAGTGGTATAGCAAAGATAACTAAACTTTCAAACGAACATTCAAACATTACTACAACGCAAAAAATCAGAACTTCTTTAAGAGAAAAGCAACAATGGTACACTGATTATGTTATGAATGTTTTAAATATAAATGTAATGTTAACAGAATTAGGAGATGTAATACAGAAAGAAGATTTGACAGGTCCTTTACATGACCTAAAGGTAACTAAAATATATACTGTAAAAGATTTTTTAATAACATTACAAAAGGAATTAAAAGATTTTGAAGGTGTAGACGAAAACAGAAAAAACGAAATATTAAAGAAGGATGGGGATTTGTTGAATGCGTATCCAAAGGATGTTGATTTTTTAACAATGAATTTAACATCAACTAGTGGAGGAAGAAAAAGAAAAACACGTCGTAACAAGAGAAAAAACAGTAAAAAATCAAGAAAGGCGACAAAGGGTAAGAGAAAATCAAGAAGAAAGACATCACGAAGGAGAGCAAGAAAATAAAATCATATTATAATAACAACAACATAAGGCTTATACGCAAACTATTGAAAATGAAAAAATAATCTTAATAATTATTATATGGCGAAAAAAGGAAATTCAGGATTATTTTCAGGTATATTTGGAATGTTTGGAACAATAGTAAAATGCGATTCAGATGATGATAGTATTTATTGTACAATTGTAAAATTTTTCAATTTATTTATGATAATTTTATTTGTAATATACATATTATCGATAGTTTATCAATATTTACCAAAAATTAAGTTTTTAAAAAGAAAATAATAAGAATTATTTACAGGTATAATAATGTATATAAATATATCAAATCATATAATATATTATTTTATTAATAATATATTACGTTATAAACATATTAAAATTATATGGATAAATTAAAATAATGTCAGAGTTTGTTAAGACAACAGCCTTTACTTTAGCAGTATATTCAAATAAAAACAGTTCTTTGTTTGAACAGGCATCAGAGAATGTAGTTTCAAAATATGAAGGGCGAAAGGATACAGTAGGTATAATTTACGACGATTTTAATGCAAATATGGATATTGTAAAAAGTTTCAAAAAAAAGTATAAGAATATAAAAACATATCATGTTGCCCCTAGAAGAACAACTTTACAAATGGATGATAAAAAGTTCATGGCAAAAAGAATGAATGGTTCAAATTATGTTCCAAAACATTATGAAAGAATGGAGGATATTCCAAAAAATATAAATAAAAATCAATTATTTTATGTAAAGAAGAGGGGATCTTCTGGTGCGAATGGTGTACAAATATGTAGATTAGGTGATATACCAAGGGAAATAATAAATGAATGTGTAATTCAAGAAAATAATTTTAAACCAGATTTATTCAATAATAAGAGATATAAGATTCGAGTATATGTTGTATTATTTGATAAAAAGGTATATATAAACAAAAAGTGTTGGGGAAGTGTAGCTACAACAGATTATAAGGAAGATATTACTGGATTGAACCAAGACGAATTAAAAAAGATGAATATTATTCATCAAAGTCCTGGTAGAGTATGGATAAACGGTAACCAATTGTCACAATATGATAAAATCTTTAAGAATTTAACAAATTCAATTGTAGATTTTAAAGGGATTTATGAAGATGAGATATCAAAGATTGGTAGTGATGAGTTTTCAATTTTAGGGTTTGATTATGTAGTAGCAGCCGATAAATCAGTATCAATAATTGAGATTAATCACCGTTCAAATTATTCACATCCTGAAAAAATCACAAAAGAAGTGGATATACCAGTACTAGAAGATGTATTAAAATTGTTAATACAAGGTAATGAAGAAAATACAGAGTTTACATTAGTACCTGATGATTTTATTTTAGATGAAAAGGAAAATATAGAAGAAGTAAAGGTACAAGAAGTTAAACAACGTTTAACAAATTATAAATTAATTAAGATGGAAGGAAAAGAGTATTACTATGTAGAAACTAAAAGAAAATCAGGATTATTATACGAAACACAAGATTTCAAAAAATATTTAGAAAATGAAGATATAGATTTACCAAGTGAAGTAGGAAGTTTAACAGAAAAATCAGGTAAACATGTATTTACACCAAAAAATTAATTACGTTTTTTTATATTATTAAAATTAGTATTATAAATAAATGACCCGACAGAAAAGTTATTCTGATTTGCTGAAATCTATCCCAAAACCTGTAAAAACACCAGAATTTAATATAGGTGGAAAGTTGATAATATGTTTAATAGAATATAGATTAATGGAAGAAATAGAATATGTAATTAATGCTGCATTACGTGTATATAATCCTCAAGAAATAGGATTTGCAATAGTACATGGTACAAATAATGAAAAATATATACAAGAAAAGTTTGGAAGCTGGAAGAATATAAAACTAATTAATACAAAACATCAAAATTTAGATAGAGGTGGATATTCTGCTTTATTAAAACAACCTCAATTTTATGAAAATTTTAGTAATTGGTCACATATGTTAGTATATCAAACAGATGCATTATTGATACGAAGAATAGATGATGTGTATTTTGATTTTGACTATATTGGTGCACCTTGGACAAGTAAAAATCAATGGACAAAATTTAATGCAGGTAACGGTGGATTTTCACTTAGAAATGTTAAAAATTGTATAAAAGCATGTGAGCCTCAGCGAGGAAAGCCTCATTCACAAATACATAGAGGAAATGAGGACGGATATTTTTGTGATCAAGATTGGTTTAATTATCCTCCAATAAATAGTGATTTACATAAAAACTTTGCTATGGAGAAGGTAAAATACAAGAATCCTATTGGTGTACATCAAATCTATCATAACTGGAATTTAACAAATCAAGAATATGATGATTTTATCAGTTATTCGAGAGGTTGTTTATGTGAAAATAAAAAATATCATAATACATCTGTAATTCGTGAATATATTCAAAACAGAAAAAAAGATACTATGACACACAAGAAGCTTAAAACAGATTTGGGAGGCTTAACAGCAGGTAAGTTAGAATTGTCTAATCAAAATATTAAATTTAAAATGGAAAATGTTCCTCATACACTAGATGTAAAACAGGAAATTGGTCCTTTTACTGTTAAGTATGATAATGAAAAACGAAATAGGTGGCATATTTCATGTAAGAATCACTATGAAATATTAATGTGTTATAAAGATGATCCAAATACAGTAGCTAAGACATACAATATTGACAAAACACATGAAGCATGTATTCATAAAAAGGCTCCAGGATTGAAATATATGTCAAAAGACAACGATCTTTATTTGATTTTTTATCCAGGATTTCCAAATGGTGGAGAAGCATGGGCAGATATACATGCTCCAACAGGAAGACACTTTCAACATTGTACACACTTACCGAGAGATGGTGCAATTATATTAAAGGCACCAATCGATGATAGTAAAAAAACTGTAGTTAATAAAGAAGTTATAGCTAAAGAGAAAGAGGTAAAAGTAGAAGAACAGATTAAGATAAAAGTAGAAGATAGATTTAGACATATTAACAATAAAATTTTAATATATGATTTGTATTGTGGTGTTGGGTATTATAACCAATTATTTTCTTTAGAAATAGCGGTATACCTAGCAGCTATATCAAAACGTTATTTAATATTAAATATAAGACACCCTTTAGTTGCATGTGGAAAACCAAATAAAGAATATGGTAATTTAATAGAATATGTAACAGAAAAGTTCAAAGAAGATCTAGTTGGATTTGAATGCTGTACATATAATGATTGTTATGCTCTAGAGAATGAAATAAACATACCAGCCAAAATATCAAATTGTGCAATTATTGACAAGGAATTAGATACAAAAGAAAATGCTGAAGATATTAAAGAATTCTGTCACTGGAGACAAAAGGTATCTAGTGATGTATTTAATCCTCTATTTTCAGATACAAAGGTAGTATCATTTAGTAAGAGTAACGCATCTAGAGTATTGTATAACTTCTATACAAATCAAGAAAACTATAAAATAATGAACAAGATATGTAAAAACTTGTCAGAGTATGATCCGTTGATTATTAGCACATTTAATAGCGTTTGGGAGAGAATACAAAACAAAGAGTTCATATCTGTTCATTTAAGATTTGGAGATTGGCATAAAGGTTTACCAGCTATAACACAATTGAACGAGACTATTCAAAATAATTTAACAGGCTGGTTAAATGAGAATAATGGGGGAGAATTACCATTATTTATAATGACAGATCGTAAAGACAATCCTTTCTTTAACGAACTAAAAAAAAAATGGACAATCTTTTTTACAGATGAATTTATGAACCAAGATGATATCATTAAACTTAAGAGTAAATATAAGAATACAACTGTTGCAGAATTTTTGGTTCAGAAACAATTATGTGAGATGGGACAAATTTTTATAGGTTCACAAGGAAGTACAGTTAGTGTTCACACACAATACATGAATCATTTAAATAATAAACCACACGAATATTATAGTTTTGTTAAATCAACAGCATTTAATTCAAATACTTTAACCATGAATTTAGTTAATCCACACAAAAAGTGGGGATGGAATAGACAGAATTATATGGGAGGACATCCTGTATCTTGGACTTTATATTTCGAGGATAATGTTTTACACGTTTGAACAATTAAAAACAAATAACGAAAATTTATTTATATGTAATATTCATATTATATATTATATATTATATATATATTATATAAATGATATATTCAGCATTTGATTGTAAAAATGTTCCTTTACAAACTAAACTCAAAGAAATTTTTAATAACAAAAGAGGTGGGTTTTATATAGAACTTGGGGCAAATGATGGTTTATTTCAAAGTAATACTGCCTTTTTTGAAAAAAAAATGGAGTGGACTGGAATATTGATAGAACCGTCGTTATATGGTTATAACAAATGTAAAGTAAATCGACCCAATTCAATATGTCTTAATTACGCCTGTGTATCTAATGATTATAAAGGTGAATATATTGAAGGTGATTTTCAAGATAATCATCCTATGGGAAGTATAAATGGTGATAGAAGAAGACAACGAACAAACTTGGTTAAAGTAAAAACAATTACATTAGAAAAAATTTTAAATGAACATTGCCATAAAACGATTGATTTTTTGTCCTTAGACACAGAAGGATATGAATTAGAAATTCTAAAAGGAATAAATTTAGATAAATATCGTCCCAAATATATGTTAATTGAAATATATAAAAAAGATTATAACGATATAGTAAATTTTTTAAATTTACACAATTATAAATTGCACTCTAATATTACAAACTATAACAAAAAAGATAAACCTTATTGGGATGGTACACATAACGATTATTTATTTGTAGATAATACTAATGTTTAATTGTATAATTTAAAATTGATTTTAACAATTAATAATAAAATAATATAAAAAATTGATTATTATTTTATTATATGGATAGTAACCAACCTGATACAGTCATGGTGGATAACTCCAACTTTCATTCTCTTAATGATAAATGGTGCTTGTGGGCTCATTTACCTCACGACACAGATTGGTCAATTGATAGTTACAAGAAAATTCATACATTTAATACTATGGAGGATGGAATAACCCTTTGTTCTTTAATTCCTGATAAAATGGTAAAAAATTGTATGTTGTTTTTGATGAAAGATGGAATTCTTCCAACATGGGAAGATGAACAAAATAGAAATGGTGGTTGCTTTTCCTATAAAGTACTAAATAAAAATGTATATGATAATTGGACAAAAATGTTTTATTTAATTATTGGACATTCATTATCAAATAACAAAGACTTTTTGAAAAAGATTACTGGTATTACTATATCCCCCAAAAAAAGCTTTTGTATTATGAAAGTATGGACATCTGATTGTACTATGCAAAATGCGTCTTTAATTAATACAACTGATATTAAAGGATTAGCAACTCAAGGCTGCTTATTTAAGAAACATTTACCAACTTATTAAAATTAATTTTAAAAATAAACAATAAAGTAAATATATTTTATTATTTATATGTACGTTCGTATTAAATCAATATGGGATTTATTATCAGCAACAATATTATTATGTAATTATATTATAATTTATGACAGCTTTACTGGTAATATACACTTACCGTTGGGTGTAATATTAACATTAACATTCGAAAAAATAGGTAAATTAATTACTGGTACATGGTATCCTCCTGTATTTGCTAGACCTGATAATGCATGTGATTGTTCTATTTTTAATGACGGAGGCCCTGTTGGTGGAAGACCAGGATTTCCTTCTGGACATGTAGCAATGGCTTCATATTTTGCTTACATTATGGTTTTTACATATTTTGAAAATAATTATCTTAATTTAAGTATTGCCACTTTATATCCTTTTATAATGGGGATAGCAAGATATTTTAAATATTGCCATAACATATATCAAATAATAGCTGGGTGGATACTTGGTTTTTTGGTAGCATATTTTATAAAAAATATAACTTGTTATAAAATAAAAAAAAATTAATTAACTAGATGGCAATGGTGCGAGGCAGAGTTTTATCTCTCCAAGACTAGCAACGTTATATTTAACAACCAACGGCAGATCGTTTTCAAGGTACATTTCTATTTGACTACATAGATTAGTACACTTAATAAAATAGCCTAAATTTTTTAGTGAAAATTCACCTTGAATAATTTTTGAAGCATCTTGTTTCAATAAAAATTCCATACTACCATCTGATTCTGCTCTATGAATTTCTGCTTGAGCGAACTGACCAGAACATTTAAATATTAATTCATTTCCTACTGACTTAATTTCTAGCTTATCAGAAATACATGATAAATCACGAATAATTTTTTGAAAATCTGTTGAAGGAAGATTAATAATTGAAGAAAATGTTACATCTGGTACCTCTAATTCTTCAGGATCAGGTTCAATCAATCTTAATTTTTGTGTTTTACATTGTTTTATATCTCCATTCTCAAATTTTAGTCCAAGATGTGAGGTTATTCCATCTTGATAATCATTATTTTCAATATATAATGTTAATGTATCATCATTATCAATTGAATTGATCAATTTGAATAAATGAAACATGTTTACACCAATAATTATTTTTTCTTGTTTACACTCATAATATTCAAAATTACTTGCTGCTAAATAAAGATGAGCTAAAATTGTATGTGACTTATCCATGTTTATTATTCTTATACCATCTGGCTGAAAAGAAATATTTGTTTCTAATAAGATATCTTTTAACGCTGTCATTAATGTTCTGAATGGTGATATTTGCACAGTTTTAATAGTTAAAACATTATTAATGTATTGATTTGCGTCAAAACTACTCATTTATAGATTATTTTACGCATATCTTTTAAATACTTATTAAAATTAATAATAATTATTTAAATTACATATCATATTGAGTTTTTAATAAAATAGAAAAAGATATTTCATTTCCATTTAAATCAACCGTTCTTCCATATTCGTCTACGAGTTGTATTTTTAATTTCTGTATGTCAACTGGACCAAAATATTTTCTTGGAGGACTGTCAACATTTAGAGTATCTTTTTCAGAATTTACATTTCCTATTCTAGCTATTACATTATTGTTTTGAACATAACTATTTGTTCCATTAACAACTGTTTGATAAAAATTATTCTGAAAGTCATCTACTACTAAATTTGCGTAATTGACTCTTTTTAATTGAACATTATTTGTAAAAGTATGTGTTGTTCCATCTTCTACTATGAGTGTTTCTTCGGTATGTCCCATTATCCATCCCAATTTTTGTCGTAAATTAGGTAATACATCATCATCCCCATTCCATGTTTTATTGAAGTAAAGAGTTCTTTCATCACCTGATGCTGCGTATGTTAATTTATTACCAACTTTACTAAATGTACCAGCAGCCCCCAATACTGTTGCTAATGTATCTATTGTATAATTACCGTCAGGTATAGTTAAACGTTGAATAGCACCAGTATTAATTTGATAATGTAAAAAATTATTTTTTAATTTATCCGATATCTGTAAAAAACCTTCTAATTCTTCTATTGTTTTGACTTGCATAGATATTACATTTTTCATTAAATTTGGAAAAGATATTGTAAAATCTGTGCTTAATGATTTTTGATCATCTCTAAATCTAGAATCAACATTTATTAATATTTCTGCTGTTTTTCGTTGAACTGGGTTTATGATACCACGTGTTTCGTCATCTGCTAACTGAGGTGGTTTTTGAATTAAGAAATTACCTCCCTCCTCTATTATATTGTTTGTTAAGAAGTTTGTCGGTGAATCCAATAATATTTCTTTAGCTGTCATTAAGAAATTAAGAGTTTTTTCTTTTGTTTGGGAGTCTATTTTTTTATCTAGTTCTATTTTCTCTTTCAAATTTTTCATATTTATCTCCAAATCAGCATTTGTATATATTTTGGATTTTAAATCAAATAAATCTTCTAACTCATTTTTATCATAATGATCTATATTTAGGTCGAACATGTATATATAAGGAAAATAAATAATTTTAAGTAATAGTAGAAATTATTTAAAAATATAATTACTAAATAATTAAATGTCAAGTGACAAAGAACTTAATATTACTCTAAAAAAGAATGCATGTTTAGAAAAAATCACCCAAGTTTTTGATAATAATGCTGATAATTAATTTATTATTGAAAAAATCTATAATCATATTCACAGTTTAGATATTTTTATTATTAACCTAAAAAAACAAATTGAAGAAAGAGCATTACGGAAAGAAGAATTAACAAAACAAAAAGAAATTTTCACAAAAAAATTCTTGTATAACAATCAGTTTTTTTTCAATTCATCTAATAATAGATATTTTTATTATGATGGTATTAATTATTTTAATCAGAGCGAAGATGATATCCTTTTTAAATGTGTAACTGGTATTTCTAATCACCTTAATTTAAATGAATGGAAACAAAAAACTAAAATTTCTGTACTAAAAGAAATTAAGAATAGAAGTATCTTTAAAACTATACCTGAAACCGTTACTATACAAAATGTTATTAATAAATTATCCCCTTTATTTTTTAAAACTAAATATGAAACTAAATACTTTTTAACCATTATAGGTGATAATATATTAAAAAAAGGTTCCGATCTAATATACTTTGTTAATCCTAAATGTAAAACATTCTTTAATGAGTTACAAGAACAAATCTATATATCATTTGGTAATTATAATATTTTTGATAATTTTAAGACAAAATATAAAGACCATACTTTATTTAATATTCGTATTATTGATGTTAATAATAATATTGAAAATAAGGATCTATGGAGTAATTTTGTTAAAGATTCTGCTTTAGATTTTATATCTGTATGTACCCATTATAGTAACCGCTTTGAAACTTCTGAATTTTATTTATATAATGAAGCACGAGAATCTATTAAAAAAAAAGTCTTATTTTTAAAATCAAATGACCAAGATTCATTAATTGAATTATTTATTAAAGATTATTTAATTTTTGACTCTACTATTAAAAATGAAATTAGTTGGAAAAACATGCATTTTTTATGGAAAAAATTTATAGAAAATTTAAATATACCAAATGTTGTATATACTCAATCTTTAAAAACTAAATTATCTATGGAACTAAAAACTGTCAACGATTTTTTTATTGGTATTACCAGTAAATATCTTCCTAATATTGAAGAATTTTTATGTTTTTGGGAAGAAAATATGAAATTTGAAATTAAATCTAATTTTACAAATGAATTTGAAATTAGTGAAATTTTGTTATTATACAACGACTATCGTATTTCAAAAAATATGGGTTTTTCAGATATTGAAGAAGATTTTATAATACAAATTATTTATCATTTTATGGATAATATTGAGGTTGAAAATAACAAATATTTATTAAATGTTTATTCAAAATTATGGGATAAAGAAATTGATGTATACTCTTCAATACATGACTATTTAACAAAAACAGATAATTCTGAATTATATGGTGCTTATGAATATTATATAGACACATCAAAAGGTAAAAAGTTTATTGTCAGTAAACGATATTTTGAAAAATGTTTTTCTAATTATTTTAATGATAACTAATTATTAAATAAATATATAATATATATATATTATTATGAATTTTATGGATATGGATACTTTTCAAATAGCATCCTTAAATGATAATACATGCACTAGTATAAACAGCATTTTTGATAAATATTATATAAACGGTATAAACGGTATTATGAGTAGCGACATTATTAATAATATTCGTGTTATATATAATTTGAATGATGACGTAAATGACGAAAAAGAAATAGAATATTATTTTATAAGCATTCTTTTAATTTGTTTCTTAAATAATGAATTAATGTTGGATGAAGGTTTATTAGTATGTAGTTTGTACAATAATACACCAGCTGATTTGCAACATACGATGGTTAATCAATTTCTGGAATTCTTGCGTATTTATAAAAATAATGATAACATTACTTTAGATAGAAATAATCCAATTAAACAGATATTAATACAAATACCAATAGTTATAAATTTAAAAAATAATTTAGATAAACATATACATCATACACTTAATACACTTAATCCATCTGTTTATATAGCAGAACGTGCAATACAAACAAAAAAAGATATAAAAAAAGAAATTAAAAATCAGATTACACGGAATCTAAATATATTACGATATGGAAATCACCAAAGAATATTTTTTACAGATTACTTTAGAGTATATTTCATTAATGTAGATAAATTAACAAATTTAATAAACCACCATATTGTTATAGCTAGTAGTAAATTTTTGGGTCTCCCATCACAAAGAACATCACAACAAGGACGATCACCACAAGAAAGAATAATACCATTTCTACAAGGACGAGATATATTCGGATCATCACGAGAAGGACGATCAGGAGATTCAGCTACATACAGAGCAATACCACCACTACCACCACAACCATCATCATCATCACTACTACAAAGACCATTAGTTGGAAACAGATCACCATCACCACTACAAACAGAACCTGAAAGTACTGAAAGTGCTGAAAGTGCTGAAAGTGCTGAAAGTGATAAATCATACGAAATAAATGTTCGAGATAACGAAATAATACAAAATTATCTTGCTGTAGAGGGTGGTAACAATAATGAAGATAGTTCACAAGATATTGAGGTTTTGTTAACAAGCCTGCTGGAACAAAACAAAGCAGTAAAATTTGATGAAATACGAGATGATACTAATTCATTATTTCATAGTATCGTGTTATACCTCAACATGGGAAATGGTATATATCATAACAAATATATAAAGAAATTGAGAGAAAAAGTTTATGGTAAGTTGAAGGAATATTATGATCTTCTTTTGAAAAGTAACAATAAAACAAATGACGACAAGAAAATTTTTAAAACAATATTTGATATTAATGATTACAATACTTTTTGGAATAATGTTTATAAATTAACAAGTAATACACGTTTGAAATATAGTACAGATATCAAACCTGATATAGTTTTATTACAAAAATATATGGATAGTATTAAAGATGAGACATATGAAGGAGATAACGAAATTATTCAAATATTATGTAGTATAATAAAAAAAAACATAAATGTTTATAAACTTGTTGATGAAAGAAATATTATAAAAAAAGGATACAAATATCCGAACAAAGAAAAAATAGAAACAATAGAAACAATAGAAATAATATATATAGATATATCTTTGTATAATAAACAATATTTTTTATTTGTTTTTAAAAAAAATGATCAAAAAATTAAAAATATACAAGAATATTATAGTAATTCAAATTATAAACAATCGTTATCTGGTTTTGTAGATGAGTTACTTAATATTAAAGAAAAATTAGATGAAGATACAAAAATAGTTAAAGCTAAAATTATAAAGTCAATTAATGATGCTCCGGGGGCACTCTTCGTGGTGCCGTCAGTGTTGGTCGATATTGGTCAAAAATATACAGATGAGATAAAAGATATATATGATTATAATGATGATAATAAAGTAGAAAACCCAGAAGTAAATCAAGTTGTAAAAATACAAATAGAAAGTGAAAATAAATGGATAATCAAATATTTAAAAATTACAAAAATAAGTATTATAGATAATGAAAAATATAATATAGAAGGGAATGAATTATTTTCCATTGAAAATAAATTTTTAAAAAAAACAGGGACGTTGGGGATGTTATTAGATGAAACCCCCCTGAAAGAAGGTGACGATGCAGTTTTTTTATTAAGTAAAGAAGGAGGAATTAGTAATCAATTATTATCATTAAATATACAATTTGCTAATGCTGTGACAGAAGAAATAGATAGTGAAGACACGGGTGGGGTTATTCCTATGATAACTAGTTCTCCTGAACGAAATCCTTATGATCGTACTACTGTTAATCCTCTTCGTACTCCTACTTTAGGATCTGCTAATAGGGGGGTAGAAACAACTCCTGTGTCTATCATGTCTACTATAACAGGTAGTGTACAAACAAATCGATCTCTAGTAGTGAATAAATATAAAGAAAGTGAAAATGACTTTAAAACCGTCTTGGATAAAAGTAATGATAATGATATGAAATTTTTAGACGAAGTTATGACAGAAGATTCTATATCAGATGACCTGTTTGAAGAACTATCTAAATTAATTGATAATGTAGATAAAATTAATGAATATGATAACTATATAGGTTCTAATGAAATAAACGATATTAGTAGATCGATACATAGAAAGTCAAGTAAAGCGAAAGCAAAGAAGACTACGATACCAACACAAGAAGGTGAAGGTGAAGATGAAGGTGAAGATGAAGATGAAGGTGAAGGTGAAGGTGAATATGAAGTTGAGAATGATAAAGTGAATGCTGAATTAAGTATGATGAGGAATGAATTAAGTATGATGAGGGATTTAATGAACCAAGATTATAATATGACTGATCCAGCGTATGCACATCTAGATAGGCTAGTTGTTGATGAACAAAATTATAATATTACAGATATGTATTTTAATGTGAATAATATATGGGAATATACGTTAACTCCTGATTCAGACTATAATATCTTTAGTGATCCACTAATACTAGATGAGGATGAAATATCTACAATATTCAATAGTTATAATAAAAAACCAGAAGATGTTATGACTATAGAAGAATCAGAAGAAAAAGATGTTGTAGAACTTGCTGCAGAACCTGATACAGAACCTGATACAGAACCTGCTGCAGAACCTGATACAGAACCGCAACCGGTGCGTCGTTCATCGAGAACGAAGAAGCCAAGAGAAAGAGATATTTCGACTGAACCTTTAGATACCCAAATACAAGTACTAAATCAACAGGTAAAGACTGCTCGTGCAAAAAATAACGTGTTGTTAATGAAAAAGTTAAATGTTGAAGTAAACAGAAAGTATCTAAGTGAAAAAGAATCAAGTAACATAATTAATAATTATACTAGAAGTCATGTTATAACAGCTATTACTCCTTATATATCACCTTCCGAAACAAGAAAAGTTAGAAAAAGAGCTAGTGATATAACAGCAGATGATAATTCCTTTAGAACGGAAGCTCGAGAACAGCTATCACTAATGCCTAGTATTATTAGTAAACATGGAGATGATTTTGATACTTATCAATTATCTAAATTAACAACTAAAGAAAGAATGGATAAAGTTTTGTCATCACTATTACGAATAGATATTGCGAAAATTGACAACCCACAAATACGAAAAGAAGTCAATAACAAAATAAATGAAATTATAGAAAAATCAATATATATTGATAGTGATAGAAATAAATCAAGTGATAAAGAAAAAATAATAATGAATGAAGAACTTATACAAACAGCAAATGTTTTTATTTCTGATAAATTATATAATCTTAGAGAAATATCTTTTCCATCTTCAGAAGCACAACAGTTTAGTGATGCATGGGGTACAAGATTAATGACTTTGATCACAACTCAAGGTGAAAATGATGAATATTTCAAGTGTTATCAATGTTGTCAAGGGTTTAAGTCAGATGTAGGAAATACTAAGGTTGAAATGGAACATAAAATACCATGTGTAACATTTGCAGCAGATGTACCAAATATATGGTACTTCAGTTTAGAAATGGCATATTACAGAGTTTTTTTACAGCATGATATTGTATTGGAGAACCAAGATATAAATGACCTACTACCAGGTAATATAGGAGATAATTATATTGAATACATGTATAGGTTTATAAATTGTATACTTGTAACAGATGAAATATATGATACTTGGAGTATACACTGCGATTATTTATTGAATAAATGGATAACTATGTTTCAAGTATACATGCTTAAATCTATTATTGATGAAATAAAAACGGGTAATAATAAAAAAGCTAAAGAAAAATTAATGGCATGGTCACGTAAAGAAAGAAATACCGTAAAAAATATTGTACCAGAATTAGATGACCTAAGTACTGTTGTCCTTACTAATACAGGATTACAAATAAAACATCAATTATTTAAAAGATGTTTAAAATGTTGTTTATTAGAATATGCATATTCTCATGAAGTATGTAATAGAATAAAAACAGGAGCAGATTTAAATAATCCAGGTGAATTAGATTGTTATTTACAAGCATGTTATTATGCTGTAAATGAAGTAAATGAAGTAAAAAAATCAAAAAAATCAAAAGGCAATCCAACATATATAGTAAGAGATTTAACAGGCAACCAAAAATATTTATATGATATTCCTGGCACTACAGATACTAACGGAATATGGACACGACAAAAAGGAACTGCTTGGTTTAAGGATTTAAACACCAAATCACATAGTTATAAAAAACGTCAATCACATTTAATTGGTCTAACACATTTGGACAAACCTGGTAAAATAAATGGTGGTGGTGAGTATTATGGAGAAATACAATATATAAATAAGGCATATAAAGGATTAATAGATGGACCAGAATATAAAAAATTAGGAAGACATTTAACAAACCATTTTAAATTAATACACGATATATTAAGTAAATTTCAAGCTGATGATGAATATATAGTTGACGATCGACAAGGGACAAGACTTATAAAAATAACTCCAGAAATGTTATTTTATTATTCAGTTTCAAAAATAGTTAGAGATAATGTTATTAAATTTCAAAAGGAAATGATGGATAAAATTAATAAAAATAAAGATCAGTTAATAAAAAAATTATTTAAAATAGTAAAGGCAAAACAAGGAAAATCGACTTCAAATACTTCAAATACTTCGACATTTTTAAGCACCATACCAACAAACAAACAAAACAACCAAAACAACCAAAACAACCAAAACAACCAAAACAAAAAAACAACAAAAGTCAAAACAA
>Ga0255759_10000133_pt1 | contig 65469 bp, 56 predicted proteins | sample 101ome_20_FD_179959 | JGI IMG/M metagenome (GOLD analysis project Ga0255759, IMG submission 179959) | Coastal salt marsh microbial communities from the Groves Creek Marsh, Skidaway Island, Georgia - 101404AT metaG (version 2) | ecosystem: Environmental > Aquatic > Marine > Intertidal zone >... | reverse complement strand
GCCAAGATAAATCTTTTGAGCTTGATCATGAGTTAATTAGTTTTTCAGATCATTCATTTAAAATTAATTTAAAGCAAGCACTTGCTGATTTCCCATCATTAAGTTCAGAATTTTCTCAGTATGATCAATTTCCTTATTTAAGAAAAGGTATTCAACTAAATTGGTTTCAATTTGTAGATAGAGAGGTTGATTTGTATAGTAATATTGCTGTAACTCGCTTAGAATTTATAGAAATTGTAGGACGGTTTTTATTAGAGTCTGGTGCAAGAAGCAGAGATATCGATGTTGATTTATCATACTACCAAGACTTAAATTTAATTCCTAAAGATAAACAGCATTACTTAAAAGAATATGTTATTGAGTTGGGTTATGGGGGAGATAAGAATAAAAATCTTAATCCTTTCCAATATTTAACACGTGCTGAATTTGCAGTTATCATGAATCGATTACTTTTGTGGAAGCAAAAACATTTACAAGATAAAAATATAAATATTGATTTTAATAATCTGGTAATTCAATAGTTTTATTTTTAAACTAATCTCTTTATTCTATTATTTCTATGCTATAGTATAGTATCTTTTGTAGGAGCGTATTATGACAGAGAAATTGTTTAATAAAATTTTAATTGCTAATCGTGGAGAAATTGCAGTTAGAGTAATTCGTGCATGTAAAGAATTAGGGATATCTACCGTTGCTATTTATTCTGATGTTGATAAAAATTCGTTGCATGTAAAGTTAGCAGATGAGGCTATTTGCGTAGGCCCTGCTGCTCCAATGAAAAGTTATTTAAATATTCCTTCGATTATTGCTGCATGTGAAGTTACTGGTGCTGAGGCAATTCATCCAGGATATGGTTTTTTATCTGAAAATGCTGATTTTAGTGATATTTGCCAAGCAAATAATATTGTTTTTATTGGTGCTTCCGCACGGTGTATCAATATGATGGGAAATAAATCAGAAGCAAAAAAAACAATGGAATCATTGAATGTGCCTATTGTTCCAGGATCAAAGGGGGTTATAAAGGATTTAGTCACGTTAAAAGAAACTGCAAAAAATGTAGGGTATCCATTATTACTCAAGGCATCTGCTGGTGGGGGCGGTCGTGGAATGCGTATTGTTTATAAAGAATCTGAATTAGAAAATGCATATAATATGGCTCATAACGAGGCCTTATCTGCTTTTGGCAATGGTGATATCTATGTAGAAAAGTTTATTGAAAAGCCGCGTCATATTGAAATTCAAATTTTATCTGATAGTTCTGGTCATGCAATATATTTGGGTGAAAGAGAATGTTCAATTCAGCGACGTCATCAAAAATTGATTGAGGAAGCACCATCGCCTATTGTTTCTGAAGAAATGAGAAAAAAGATGGGCGAAGCTGCAATAAAAGCTGCATCTGGTATTAACTATGAAGGTGCTGGTACGGTTGAATTTTTAGTTGATAGTCAGTCAAATTTTTATTTCATGGAAATGAATACTCGGATTCAAGTGGAGCATCCTGTTACGGAGATGATTACAGGTATTGATTTGGTTAAAGAGCAAATTCGAATTGCTTACACAAAGAAATTAACACTTACTCAGGATGATGTATCCATTAATGGTCATGCAATGGAATTTCGAGTTAATGCAGAAGATTATAAAAATAATTTTATGCCATGTCCTGGAACAGTAGAGTTATTTTTGCCCCCTGGTGGTAAGGGTGTTAGAACCGATAGTTTTATTTATCCGGGTTTTAAAATTCCACCTCAGTATGATTCATTAGTGGGTAAGCTAATTGTTTGGGGAAAAGACCGTGCAGAAACCATTCAAAGAGCAAATAGAGCTTTAGAAGAGTTTGTTATTGATGGTGTGACCACAGTAATTCCATTTCATCAAAAAGTTTTGAAGCATAAGAAATTTATTCAAGGGGATTTTGATACTCATTTTGTAGAGTATTATATTGACGAACTTATCTAATGGGAGTGCGTCATACAGGTAGAAGAATTGCCATTCAGGCATTGTATCAAGCGGTAACTCGCAGAGATTCTGTTTTGGATTTTGTCGATCTATTCATCGATGAATGTGATAGTGATAGTACTGCCAAAACATGGGGGAAAGAGTTAGCTATTGGTGCATGGAACTATCATAAAGATTCAGATAAGTGGATTCAAGATTATTCGATAGGTTGGACGTTAGATCGGATTAATTTGATTGATTTAAGTATTTTACGATTAGCTTTTTATGAATTAATTCAAACAGATACTCCGTTGAATATAGTTTTGGATGAAGCCATGGAGCTATCGAAAGAATTTTCAACAATAGAGTCATCTAAATTTATTAATGGTATTTTAGGAAATTACGTTAAAGATCATGTTCACGGGAATCGTTAAGTTACTTGGTAAAATTAAATCTATTGAAGCATTAACAGATGGTATAGCTGTATCTATTGAATGTGCAACAGCTGATTTAAATATAGAGATTGGAGATAGTATTTCTGTAAATGGCGTGTGTTCTACGGTTGTTGAATTTAATGAGACTTCTTTTTTAGTTCATTATTTACAGGAAACATTAAGGGTTACTACATTTGATTCATTAGAGGTAGGTCATTATGTAAATTTAGAACCAAGTATTACCATGCAAACAAAATTAAGTGGTCATTATGTATCGGGTCATGTTGATGGTATAGCACAAATTTCTGCTATTGAGCGTTCAGAACCTTGGGGTAAGTTAACAATCACATTTGATAATTCATTGAATTCTTACTTTATTTATAAAGGATCAATTGCTATTGATGGTGTTAGCTTAACTATTGCGGAACTTTCTGAGACATCATTAACATGTCATATAATTCCACATACGTTTGAAGAAACTATTTTAAAATATTATGATGTTGGGAATAATGTTAATATAGAATGTGATATGATAGGTAAATATGTGATCAAGACTGTACAACAAGGATCTATGGGGCTTCGTAATGATTAAATTTGATACAATCGATAAAGCAATTCAAGATATTGCAAACGGAAAAATGGTTATTGTAGTTGATGATGAAGATCGCGAAAATGAAGGCGATCTTTTAATGGCAGCAGATTTTGTAACGCCAGATGCTATTAATTTTATGATAAAACATGGTAGAGGCTTAGTTTGTGTTCCGGTGACGGATGATATTCTAAATCGGCTTGAAATTACTGAAATGGTTAAAGATAATACAGATCCACATAAAACAGCATTTACTGTTTCTTTTGATGCACATGCAAAGCATGGTATTTCTACGGGTATATCAGCTTCTGATCGGGCAAAAAGCATACGAATTTTAGTAAATCCAGAAACAAAACCAGAAGATATTATATCTCCAGGGCATTTGTTTCCATTACGTGCTCGACGCATGGGGGTGTTAAAACGAGCAGGTCATACTGAAGCTGCGGTTGATCTTGCCCGACTTGCAGGATTGCAACCAGCAGGAGTTATTTGTGAAATTATTAAAGCCGATGGAGAAATGGCTCGGTTGCCAGATTTAGTTCCTTTTGCAAAAGAGCATGGCTTATCATTAATTAATATTAAAGATTTAATTCATTATCGAATTCAAAATGAAAGTTTTATTGAGTTGGTTGAAGTTGTGAAGCTTCCTACGGATTTAGGTGAATTTGATTTACATTGTTATTTAGATAAATTAAATGATAAACATCATTTTGCTTTAACCTATGGTAATTATAAAGAAAGTCCCACAATGGTTAGAGTGCATTCAGAATGTATTACTGGGGATGTGTTTGGTTCGTTACGTTGCGATTGTGCTCCTCAACTATTTACTGCTATGAATATGATTAAAAAGAATGGTTCGGGGGTAGTCTTGTATATGAGCCAAGAAGGTCGTGGTATTGGAATAGCAAATAAGCTTAGAGCCTATAAATTGCAAGAAAAGGGTTTAGATACCGTTGAGGCTAATAAAGAGCTTGGTTTTGATGAAGATTTAAGAGATTATGGTGTAGGTGCTCAAATATTAATTCATTTAGGGATCAGGGAAATGGATCTTATTACTAATAATCCTAGAAAGATTATAGGATTAAAAGGGTACGGACTTTCTATCAGAGAGCGCGTTCCTATAAAAATTGAACCTGGAAAATTTAATAAAAAATATTTAGATACAAAACAAAATAAATTGGGGCATATGTTATGAAATCACATGATCATGAACAAGGCTTAATTCACAATGAGTCTATAATTAAAGGTGATTTAGATGGTAGTAAATATTCAATTACTATTGTTGTTGCATCTTATAATGGAGATATAGCTCAGGGATTATTAGATGGATCTTTAAAAGCTTTAGCCGAATGCGGAACTACTTCAATTAAAATAGTAGAAACTGATGGTGCTTTTGAAATTCCTTTGATTGCTAGAGAATGTGCTAAAACTGCAGATGCTGTTATATGTTTAGGTGCTGTTATTAAAGGTGATACTGCTCATTTTGATCATGTTGCAAATGAGTGCGCGCGAGGTATACAGCAAGTGATGCTGGATACTGGTAAACCTATTGTTTTTGGAGTTTTAACTGCTTACACTATTTTTCAAGCTAAAGAGCGCTCTTTGCCAGATTCTTTTAATGAAGGATATGGTGTTGCAAAAATTGCAGTTAAAATGTGTTCGTTGCTTAAAAAACTTTAGTTTTTAGTATTCTCTTATAATTCCAATGCATTTTCCAATTAGATTCGTCACTGTATTTTCTGATAGTATGATTGGGTTATAGTTGCTATTTTCAGCCTTTAAAATAATCTTTTGATCTTCTTTTACATAACGTTTAAGTGTTGCTTCATCATCAATTAATGCAGCTACGATATCATTGGATGTGATTGTTTTATTTTTTTGGATAATTGCAATGTCATTTTCAAAAATACCTGCATCGATCATACTATCTCCCTTAACTTTGAGACCAAATTTATTTTTTGAGTAAGTAAGCAAAGTTAACGTATCTACGGTAGTATCAAAGGTTTCTAGTGCTTCGGATGGAATTCCTGCTTTAATATTGCCAATGATTGGTGTTTCGAAGGGGTTTTTTAAAATTGTTAAAGCACGTGCTTTTGCATGACGTTTTATATACTTTTTACGTTCAAGAATTTCTAGATAGGTTCTTACGGTTGCATCAGAATTAAATTGAAATGTTTTTGCAATATCTTTGTATGTAGGATAAAACTTATTTTCTTTAAAGTAGTTACAAATAAACGATAAGACTTTTGCTTGCTTTTGAGTTAGATCGTTTGTTGAGTTAGTCATGTTTAAGACTTACATAAAACTCTATTTTTGATAGCTTCGTATTTTTTAGAGGGATAACTTTTGCCCCAATATTTGTAGTGTAATAATTTATGATATTTAATAATCCAATCTCAGAGTTTTCTTGGTGATAAAGTAGATTGTTTTTTATTCTGTTTAAAATTAATAATTCAGTATCTTTTGAATTTATTAGGTTTAGTGTGTGTATTAAATTATTTACTTTTTCTTTAGTTGCAATATTTTCAATAATGATTAGAACTTCTTTATCAAATTTTTTCAGATGAATACTGATTTCATTATGTTCTTTTGTGCTATGTTTTACTGCATTTTCAATAAGTTCGTTAATTATTGTTGATAATGTTAACGAAATTTCTTTCTTTTTATTTACTATAGTTGATGTGTAGTAATCGGAAAAAAAATCTGAAATCATACTACATTTTTCCCAATCCTCAGAGTGATTTATTATCATCTTAAACGATAATGCAACTTTGTTTTTAATGGGGCAAAGTTTTTCCTTATCTATATTACCTAAATGTAAAATTTCTTCAGAATGTATTACTGACATTAAGTTGCTTCAATTATAAGTTTATCCCATAAAATTTTTAGCGATGAAAATGTTTTGTTTTGCCATGGAATATCGTTACTAATAATAAATTTTAGTGTTTTATCATCTTTTCTTGCTTGTATTATAATCCTAGCCAAAGAAGTAATTCCAGAGCTATTTAAATATTCTAAATCTTGTAAATCAATATTAAGTGTATCTATACAGTCATCTAATGCTTTTTTAATAAGTGAAAATGGCTGATCATATGATAACGGTGAAGGGAGTCTCATTGATCCTGAGATAATAACTTTATTTATTGTGCTTGAATCAATAATATAATCTTCAGTTTTTATAATCATTATTAATATCCTTGTTATTTAACTTAATTGTGATTGTTGTTTTTTTTATTGTTAATTTTTGCCTTGATGCTTTAACAGTAATATTCCCATTATAATTTTTTATTAAACTATAGATTGAATATCCAAGTTCTGAGAATTCTTTGGTAAATAAAATTTTTTCGAAGTCAGTTTGATTTTTAATTGATTTTATCTTTTTTATATAATTTTTTAGTAATATTATTTGTTGTTTTTGTAAATATAATTTTACGCTTATGATAGATGAATTATTCATGTGCTGACATGTTAATGAATAATTTTCAGTTTTTTTTACACCATGTTTTACAGAAAACTCTAAACACTCATTAATTATTGTCGAAATTACATTTTTGAGGAAATCTGTATTTGTTTCTTTTGGTAAAAATTGAGAACAAAAAGAAGATGAAATACTGGCTCGTTTCCAAGATGAAATCATATCGATAGGTAAAAACATTAAATCTATGTTTGTCTTTAATTCTTGCATGGCTATTTAATTAATACGAAATATTACAAACATATTAGCGTAATATTTAATTGTTTAGTAGGGTAATTTTTTCTTATTAAACTTTATTATTATAAATGTAAGATCATCAAGAAGTACTTGATTAGTAAATAAATTAATTTCTTTTATAAATTTTTCTTTTAAAATTTCTACGGGTAACTCAGAAAATTTTTCGATAATTTTTTCTATTCTATTTGTTTCAAATTGAATTTTAGACTTTGGATTTCCATCCTGATACGCTTCGTTTAACCCATCTGTAGCTAGAAATAAAATATCACCTTCTGATAAAGAAAGTTTACTAGATTCAAAATACTTATCATCGATATCTTGTGTTAATCCAATACCAATAGGCAGGTTGTTAACTGATTTTTGAATTACTTTTTTCTCTTTGTGTTTGTAAATAAAAATATTCTCATGGTTGCCATGAAATTTATAATTTTTTCCATCATTGGTAAATAAAGTTACGATAGAAATTGGGCGTGGTTCTGTTAATCGCTCAAAATTTTGACATAATATTGCATTGGCTTCTTTATTAATTTCTCCTGGATTTGTTAGCTTGTTTTGATGAATTAAACTTGAAAAAATACTTTGAATCATTAGCATAACCATTCCTGAGCCCATGCCATGTCCTGTTACATCGCCTAAGATAATCCAATTATTATCTTGTTTGCTGTGTATATCAAAAAAATCGCCACCAACTTCGTCAGACGATCTTAAATATGTTGCAGTTGAACAATTAGGAAGTGAAAATTTTTGAGGAATAATTTCAGATTGAATTTTTTGAGCCATATCCATTTCTGTTCTTACTCTAAGTTGTTTGATTTGAAGTAAGGTAACTTTAATTTGATTACTTAATGTTATATATAATTGGTAATCTTCTTCTGTAAATTTAGTTTCAGACATTTTATTGCCTAAAGTGATTAAGCAAATTAAATTTCCTTCTTCATTAAATGACGGAAGTAATATTTTACATAAATCATCATTGAGTTTGCTGGCACTTATTGTGGATAGGTCGCTAAAAAGAATTAATGATTTTTTTTCTGCTTCAATTTCATTAACAATTAATGGGTCAACAATAATGTCCGAAACTGTTGAATTTGATTTGGATGGGTAATAACATATTTTTTTACTAGTTTCTTTAAATTTATCAAACCATTCAGGTAAGTATATATGCACGTTACTTGTTTCTAGGGTATCACTTAATAATCTATAAACTTGCTGTATTAAGTCATTTAAATGGGTGCATTTGCTTGAATAATCTGAAAACTCTAGGATTACTTTTCGGTAGTCATATTTACCTCTTAAAAATAACTTCTCTGCTGTGGATTGAAGTTTTAGTCGTATGGTATCAAAACTTAATGCAATTATTATTAGGTATAACGAAATTAAGGTTGTATATATAGATGAAATTGTATTAGGAAGATAAAGTTTATAAATCCAAGAAATACTTATATAGCCAAAGGTAGCTATTACTAAACACATTATTGAAGCAATGATTTTATTGATAAGAATCTTAATATCAAAAAGTTGGTATTTGAAAATTGTATAGGCAATAGTAATGTTAAATAATACAGCCGTTAGCGGGCCTATTTTATAAAAATGTGTTTCATTAAATAAAGAGGGTAAAATCAAATTACATAATGTCGCTAAAATTAAAAATAAGATTAATGCTGTTAAGTAAAAATTTATTTTTGTACGTTTAAATGGATCTATTTTCTTTTTTTTATTACAAATAAAAATAATAAATATAAAAAAGCCAATAAAATAAAGTGCCCATAAGCTATGTAATGGGCCGAATGTAATGTCTAAAGGACTTTTCATTGATTTTATGTGTAAGGGGCTTAGTGAAGATATTATGGCTATTACTGTAGGTATAACTATTAGAGCATGTTTTCTAAATGATATCTTTTTTTTTGGTAATGGAAAATGTAGAGCAAAGTAAATTTGAGATGCGATAAATAAAGCGGCAGATATATAAGCCATTTGATTCCAAAATAGATGATTGATTGTACTAAAAATTAGAAAATTACTGAGAGTCCATGCCGTTAAAAATGACACAGATATAGAAAAACTAACCGTAGTCTTATTTGGGGTTACTAAAATTAAAGGGATTAAACCAATAATAATATTTAAAAAAAATATAAATGTATAAATCGTAATCATTCGATAATAACTATAATCAATAACTAAATCAATCGCAACCTATTGTCAGATCATATTGGTATATCTGTTCCGTTGAGTCTTAATTTGGGTGCATTAAAATTTAATTCTTTTAAAATTTTTAAATGCTTTTTGGCTAAGCTTATATTTGGAATTCCTGTTGAGGGAGGTAGTTCTGTGTATGTTGCTGTTAATAAACTTGAAAGTATACAGCTAGTAATTTCAGACTCTTTTCGTTGGGTTATAATTTTTGGTAAATATTTATGGTATGGGATGAGTTCTTTTGGTGAATATCTTACTTCTTGGATAGTATGAGAGGCTTCGATAATACCTGCCTCAATACATATTATATCTTTTTGATTGGTCATTCGCTCAAATGCTTTGTTTGCATCAAAGCAGTGGGGTATAGAATCATCTATTACTATTGTTTGAGGGTTTAATTTTGAAACATCAAGAATATTTGCTTGATTTGTAGCACCAATGATTATGCTTGATTTATAAAATTGGGTAGGAGCATGTTGATCTGAAAATAAACATGTTACTTTGCCTTTAAATCCATTTGCAATGATGGTGGTTTTTATTTGATTAATTTTATTTTCTAATAGAGCTATATCGCATAAAATTATTTCTTTAGGATGAGGCAGGCTTGATAAAATTAATTCTAAGGATGATTGACCAATAGAACCCAAGCCTAAAAAGCCTAAAGTTTCATTTTGAATAATTCTATTTTTATTTTGAAGAATATTTTCTAGCGTAATAACTACGGTTGCTGTGGTAGTGGCGTGGCCCGTTGTGATAGATAATGATGATGTCTTAGGAGTATGGTTTTTTATTTCTTCTCCGTATTGTGTGATTGAAGGTAAAAGGCCAGCTAAAGAAATATGCGATGCTCCAATAAAAGAACATAATGTTAATGCTTTTTTAAGCATACTATTTACGAGCTGTTTTGATTGAAAAAGATCATTTTCATCAATTGGTAAAACAATAAGTCCGATTGAGCCATAACTAAATTGATAAATGTTGAAAAGTGTTGGTAAATGATCAAAAATTTCTTTTATAGGAAGTGATTTGCTTTGATCGCTGATGGGTAAATATGCTAATGTTGCGGATGTAATTGGGGGTAATTCTCCTATACTTAATAACGATAGTAATGATCTTTTTTCATGCTTAATAATAGTCATGGTTTCACTATCATCTTCTGGAAGTACTTGAGTTCTTAAATTATTAATAAGAGCGAGTTTTTCTTGTGGCGTTAGTTTAGACAAATCGGTTAATGACTTTTTCATGATAAATTATATTAAAACCTTTTCAGAGCTAGTCGTTGATTTTGTATTTAATTGTAAGTCGTTTAGTTGCATTATTAGTTCATTTTGTTTGTCATCAATTAATTTACTAAGATATTTAAGTGTAAGAGTATTATTTGATAATTCGCATGGAGATATTTCAATGCCAAAATGTTCTTTGATTTCCATTATAAGTTGAATACAAACAAGTGAGTTTCCACCCAAATGATTTAATGATGATTCAAGACAAATTTCTGAAATATCAAGAATTTTTTTTATAAGGTCAGTTAAGATAATTTCAGTATGTGTACGAGGTTTTTGAATATATTTTTTTGGGATACTTTTTTTCTGAGTATAGTTTTTTATAAATGAAAGATTTTTATCTAAATAATTTTTTTTGCATAATTGGCGTTGTTTTTTACCGCTTGATGTTTTAGGTAAACTCATTGGGTTTATAAATACAACATCATCTAGATATAAGTCACACTCTTGAGCAATTTTTTGACTAATTTTATCTTTTAATTGGAGGGGGTTAATAGATTTAAGAGATGTTCTTTCTATTTCAGCAACAGCTGTTATTTTTTGAGTTGATTCTGATTCATATTCAAAGACAGCGCATCCGCCATTTTTTATCGAATCATCAATGCTTTCAATTACATTTTCTATATCATGTGGATAGATATTTTTTCCACGAATAATCATCATATCTTTGATTCTTCCAGTTACAAATAAATCATTGTTTGAATCAAAAAATCCAAGGTCTCCTGTTCTTAAGTAAAAATCTTTATCTGTGTTTTTTAACTGAGCATGAAACGTTTTATCTGTTAGATTTTTATTATTCCAATACCCTTTTGAAACGTTAGAGCCTTTAACCCAAATTTCACCAACAATATTATTTTTATTTTCTGTTAAGGTAACAGGATCAACAATTTTTACAATTTGATCTCCCCAAGTTTTTCCACAAGAAACGAGCGTTATTAGATTGTCTTGACACGTAGGCTTTATAATTTTATTTTTTGCTAAAGCATGTTTATCAACATCTAGATATTTTGTTTTTTCTGATGCGTGAGAACCAGTGCAAAATACAGTTGTTTCTGCTAACCCAAATAATGGAAAAAAAGCTTTATTTGAAAAATTACATGCCTTAAATTTATTTTCAAATTTTACAAGAGTTTCAGCTTTGATGGGCTCTGCTCCATTAAATGCAACTTCCCAACTTGATAAATTAAGGGATGCTAGTTCTTCTTCTGTAATTTTATCTACACATAATTCATAAGAAAAATTTGGACCACCGCTGTAGGTAATAGCATATTTGCTTATTGTTTCTAGCCAGCGTAATGGTTTTTGGATAAACGTTGTTGGGCTCATTAATACAGACAAAGCTCCGATATGAATAGGATGTAAAATATTAGCAATAATACCCATATCGTGATAATGCGGGGCCCATCCGCAAACTCTTGTTTTTGAGGACGTATTTGCCGCCTTACGAATCATTTCTTCGTTGGTAAAGATATTTTTATGAGTGTTAATTACTCCTTTGGGATTAGATGTTGATCCGGAAGTATATTGTATAAATGCAATATCATCACAATGAATAGATGGTTTTACCCATTCAGATTCAAGTTTGGGAGATAGGATATTGTGGGCTAATAATTGAATGCCTTGAAGTGCTTGCATAGTTGATGATGAAGTTTCAGATTGGTCTATTATTTTTGTTGTTGTAAATGCTAATGTTGCGTTTGTATCATCGATAATACTTTGAAAGCGGGATTGCTTTGCATTTCGTTTTGGTGGATATAACGGAACTGCGATGGCTCCTGCGTAAATGCATCCAAAAAAATCAATAATAAATTCAATTCCTGGAGGATGCAGTAATAAAATAGGCTTACTGGTAAGATTATTCTTTTGTAAATAACTAGCAATCATTTTTGCTTTTTGATGTAATTCAAAAAATGTTATCTCACTTTGAACGTTCGTTTCTTCATTAAGAAAGATAAACGCAGTTTTAAATGGAGTTCGTTGAGCATGCTTAGATAGGGTATCAATGAGAGTTTGATCGGATTTAATTAAATGGTTATGTATACCTGGCGCGTTACATACATAATTAAAACGAGTTTTGTATGGGAAAAAAATACTCTGAGCTTCAAGCGTTTTCAGAAAGATTTGATAATCTTTACCGAAGGGATGCGTTGTTGAATTTTTTTTGTTGTCGAAAACCATGTATTCTTGGAATCCTAAATTTTTTTTTCTTTTGAAGATATATCTATGTGATACACTTCCTTTTAGTTAATGTCAATAGAATAGTATGATTAAATCATAAATATTCATTTTGCAATTGTGAGATCTTTTCATTAAACTAGTATCATGTCAAAACGAGGTAAGCAAAAAACAGGATCTAAAGTTGGGTATGGAATTCCCAATGTAAACAAAAGAAAGATTACAAAAAAAAATATTAGTGACATATTAAATAAAGATTGGAATGATGTTTCAAGTTATGAATTATATACTCTAATTCAGATGGGTCATAAAACAGAGGATATACGAAAGGTATATAATATTTCCCTTGTAAAAATTTTAAATCGCCTTCGTTTCAATGAACCTGTTTAAATCTCATTTATTTATTTTATTTTTAGTTGTTTTTACTGAATTGATTGGGTTTGGCTTAATAATACCTGTATTACCTCAATTAGCTGCAAGTTTTGATATTGATCATTTTAAATTAGGTATTTTATTATCAGCCTTTTCTTTTGCTCAATTTTTAGCTTCTCCTATTTTAGGCTTATTATCAGATCGCTACGGAAGAAAACCTATATTAATAATTAGTAAATTAGGAACTGTAATAGCTTATATTGTATTAGCTTATGCCCAGACGTTTTGGGTGTTTTTGCTTGCTCGGTTGCTGGATGGGTTTACGGGTGGAAATATTGCGGTTGCTCGAGCATATATTGCGGATGTAACAACAGAAAAAAATAGAGCAAAGGGTATGGCTGTTATTGGGGTGTCTTTTGGGTTGGGTTTTATATTTGGACCTGCTTTAGGTGGAATTTTTTATAACTTGCCACAGGGGCAATTGATTTCTTGCTTTGTAGCAGGTGGGTTATCATTACTTGCAACGTTGTTAACAGTCTTATTTTTAAAAGAACCAGAATCTCGTAAGGTTTCAAAAAAACAATCACAGTCTTTGGCTTCTTTGAGACTAATTAAGCATCCTGTTTTGCTTAGTTTGTGTTTAATTTATTTTGTGTATATGATTTGCTTTTCTGGATTTGAAACAACTTTTTCTAATTTTACTCATTTGCGATTTTTGATGTCTGTGAGAGATAATAGTTTATTGTTCATGTATGCTGGTGTTGTTGGTTTGGTAGTGCAGTTATTTCTATCTCGAAAAGCATCAAAAAACTTTGTTCCGTATGTAGCACTAGGATTAGCGTGTTTGGTTATTGCCTTTTTTGGAATGTCTTTAGGTGTTCATTATGTTGGATTATTGGTATTTTTAGCAATCCTATCTATTGGAATTTCATTAGTTAATACCTATATGCCTGCATTGATTACTACATACACAAATGAGGATACCAGGGGGTTGATAATGGGGGTTTATGAAAGTATAGGTAGTGTTAGCCGCATTATTGGGCCACTTATTGCATATAGTGTCGCTTTAGCATATATACCTTTAGAATATCTTGTTTATGGGAGTGTTTTAGCAATAACGTTACCTGTGTTTTTGTATGTATGTTTTTATTATAAACAAGCTTAAGATAGTTTATTCAGAAAGTTAGGCCTTATTTTTAATAATAGTTTTTGCAATTTTTAGAAATGATTCTGCTTCATGGATTTTTTTCATTAACTCTTCTTTACTTAAATTGTAATATGGATTTGTTTCAGATGTTTCAAATAGTGATGTATTTATTTCTTCTTTCTTATTAATTTCTTTTTTTGATAAATAGGTTAAAATATCATTTTTTGTCGAGTGATTAAGGATGTGAAACTCTTTTTCACTTTGGGAAAGTTTATTGATACGGCTATATTGTTTGATGCTATCAACGGTACGGCCTAAAATTTTTGCTAATTTGGCAAACGTATAGCCAGTTTGATCTTTAATTTTCATTACGGCTTCGGATAACTCTATCGGATTTAGATTCATTCGATGCATGTTTTCAGCAAGTTGCATGATTTCATTTTGGGTTGTATCGCCGTTATATTCTTTGACTATGGCAGGAATGCTTTCCCAATTAAGATAAAGAGCCGCATTAAGTCTATTGCCGCCAATAAGCAAAATATAAGTGTCTTTTTCTTTGGGATGTTTCATTACAGTAATAGGATGAATAAGTCCTTTTTGTTCGATATCCTGTGCAAGTTGGATAATTTTCTCTTTTTTAAATGTTTTCCTTACTTGTTGGGGGCTAATTATTTGGGTTAATGGAATGTCGATTATGATTTTATCACCATGAAGCGCAAGATGATTATCTCTAATATCAGCTTGTGTAGCGATAGGCGCTTTATTTTGAAATAAGCTATGTTGGCTAAATGTATTTGTCATTAGTTAAGCTTTTTTTAAAAGTTCAATCGTAAGTTCTCGATAATCTTTTGATGGATTAGATTGAGGAGAAAGATGAATAACACTTTGGCCAGTTGCATTGGCTTGGTCAATTGTTTCACTAGAATTTATAAATGATTTAAAAAGTTGTTTTGGATAATTCTCAAGACATAATTCAAAAGCTTCATTAAATAGGGCTTCTTTTTTATTAACCTGAGTAAAGAAAAAGCCTAAAATTGTTGTATTTGCTTCATATATTGTTTGGATTTTTCGCATTGTTTCGGTAATTAATTCTAATCCAGTTAAGGAAAAAATATCGGCATGTAAAGGTATCATTAAATAATCAGATGCAATAATAGAATTTAATGTTAATAATCCTAAGGAAGGTTGGCAATCAATCAAAATATAATCATAATTTTTACAGATATCGTGATTTTCTTTCAAAATATTTTTAAGTATAAACTCTCTGTTTTTCTTTGTTACAAGATCAAGCTCTGCGCTACTTAATAAGACATTTGCAGGAAGTAAATCAACGTTTTTGATATATGTTTCTTTTTTTAATGACTCAATAGACTGAGGTTTTTGAGAGTTTTGAAGTAAAAGATTATACATAGAATCATCATTATCAGTAATTGGAGCGTAGACTTGTGTTGTATTTGCTTGAGGGTCCATATCAATAATTAAGACACGCACGTTTTTTTCAGCAAGACATGCAGCAATATTAATAACTGAAGTAGTTTTTCCAACACCGCCCTTTTGATTTACGAATGAAATTGTCTTGGTCATAGTTCCCTTTTTTAACTTTAGGCTCGATATAATAGGATTTATATTGGAGGCGGCACCCAGATTCGAACTGGGGATAAAGGTGTTGCAGACCTCTGCCTTACCACTTGGCTATGCCGCCAACAAAACTTACCTTATTTTAGGAAACTTTTATTTAACTGACAATAAGCAGTCAAGAAAAAATTAAAAATCATCCCATTGCAGTTCATTACGCATTTTGTCGTATGTTTTAAGAATAGATAAAACCTCTTGTAATCGTTTGGCACGACGAGAGCAACTTTTTTTATTGGTATGGGTTAATGCTTCATTAATAGCGATAATATGTTCTCGTGTAATTTTAAGTTCATCTAAAGGGTTTTGTTCTAATTTTTCCATTGGTTTTGATAAATTTTTTCATATATTTTTTATTAGGTCAAAGCATAGTTTTTTTGTGATAGGAGGTAGCTTTAACCTAGTGTTATAATGGATTCAATAAATTATGATTAAAAAGAGTTTTTTTTGGGTATTGATATAGTCCTATGATAATGCGTTTTATAAGTTACATAAGTTTAATAGTTGCATCTCAATTTATATGCATGGTATTACTTGCCCCGCAATGGATATTTTTTGTGACAACAGTGTTGTTTTTAGGGCTGATTTTATTAGAAGTGATTCCTATTGTACGTTATGAGCGTTTTAAAGAAATTTTAACGCCAACTCAAATGAATGATCCCTCCAATGATTTAGAAACAGCAAAACGTGTTCAGGAGGCTTTGCTCTCTATTGAACCTCCACAAACAGATCGCGTTAAAATTGTTAGACGATGTGTTCCAGCCTCAACCTTAGGGGGTGACTTTTATACCTTTATAAACAAGTCTGTTCGAAAATTAGCTGAAAAATCAGATCGAAAAGGTATTGTTGAGTTAGTAGATCATGAAGAATCTTTAATTGGGGTTACTATTGGTGATGTGGCTGGTCATGGTGTATCCTCGGCTTTAGTTATGGCCTTAGCTTCGGGGTTGTTGGGTCGAATAGGGCTTAATAACCGTTCGCCTGCAATCATTTTGCAACGTGCAAATGTTGATATACAAAAATTTATTTCTCAATCACAAATTAGTCATGTGACAGCATTTTATTCGACTATAAATCTAGATAAGATGTCGATGACATTTGCAGGAGCAGGGCATCCAGCAGCTATATTGTTACGTAAAGATATGAGTTATGAATTGCTTGAAGCAAATGGTATATTTTTAGGGATGTATCCAGATGAAATTTACGAAGAGAAAACGGTTGCGTTAACGGAAGGGGATCGGTTGTTATTTTATACAGATGGTATTATTGAGACCTCGAATGCGTTTAATGAGGCCTTTGGAACCAGTCGTTTGGTTGAGACTGCAATGTTGCATTCTGATCGACATGCCGAAGATTTGGTTGAAATTATTTTTGAACAATTGTATAAATTTCGTGAAGGAGAAATTCAACGTGATGATCAAACCTTGGTGATTGTTGATATCAATTAAATGTTAGTTCAAACTAAAACCATAAAAAAAGTTACCGAATCCGGTTCGAAACGTCATATTGATAATGTAGTGATTGAGAAAACATCACATATTTATCTTAACGATGTCTTAATTGCAACGCTTTCGCATACATCTCAAAATGAAAAAGAGTTGGGCGTTGGATATTTATTTGCATTAAATAAACTTGGTTTTGTGATTGAGTCTGTGACTTACGAAGATGGTATGATCCGAATTAAAGCAAGTGAAGAAGTAACAGCTGCTATTCATCATCAAAGTACTATTAAGCCTAATGCAGGGGATATTTTTCAATTAACGGCTTATTTTCAAGAAGCTGCATTACTTTATAAAAAAACAGCAGTTACTGAAAGTGCTGCCCTTGGAAAGGGGAATACTCTTTTATATTCTGCAGAAGACATGACGCAAATGAATGCTTTTTATAAAGTTATTGGTGCATTTTTAATTAATAAAAACCATGCTATGACAGGATATTCTTTATTGGTTTCTGCGTGTATTACAGCGGAAATGATGGCTATTATTATTCGTTGTGGTGTTTCATTAGTAATTACTCGAACTGCACCCACGCATCAGGCCTTAAATATGGCTGGCGAGCATGGTGTTTCAATTGTGGGCTTTGCTCGTGGTCGAAAATATAATTGGTATTATTGATTTTTTTTACTATTAACTAATTTTCTATTTTATTAGAGCTGGATTTTGATTGATATTTTTTGATTTTAGGTTGTATATCAACTGAAAAATTCTTTTTGTGTAAGAAGATGTGTTTAAAGCTTTTTTTTTAAGTTAAAAATAGCATTTTTTTTAATAAAATTTATTATTCTTAATTTATATTAGCTCTTATTTTTTTAATTTTTAATTTTTAATTTTTAAATTAATAAGCAACTTTTTGTTTTTTTTATCGATAATTAAATATGATAAATATTGTTTTTTGTTTTTTTTATATTTCTTTCTTTGGAGAATGTAATGGATGTTAATTCAGCTTTATCATTGTTTGGCCCTGTAGGGGTTGGCCCTGCTAGGCTTTTCGCGCAAAACGTAACAAAAACCTCCCCGAATCAAGTTGCGATAGATCGAATGAGAAATTTAGCATCATTAGCTTCATCAAAAAGTCCTGATAAAAAAGAATTAAACCCACCTTTTAAGTTAGATTTTTCAAGAATTAGATCAGGAAAAACTGAAACAAAAGAACCTCAGTATATACATAAATTAGTAGCTCAGTCTATACATAAATGGTTTTGGAAGGAAAAAAAAAGTCTTACGGAAGTGGGAGGTTATAATAAAGAGGATAAAAAATTCGAAAAGATTTTATTTGCAGAACGAAAATATGAAGATTTTAAATATCTAACCATAGAACAAAAAAAGAAAATGAAAGAATTTTTGGGGATCTTTGAGAGAAAAAAAGAAAAATATTTAGTTTTTAAGGCGTCAAATCGTATTTTTGAAAGCAAATTTGATATAGATCGGCTGAATGAATCTCTCTTTGATAAGTGGCTGCAAAATTATTCTTCATCTACGCTTGGGATATCTGCAGGGGATAACAAAGACGTTAAATGTGAAATGAAAAAGATATTTCGTTCTGCTCTACAATTAGTAAATACAGAACATAATAAAAAATTTGTAGAAAATGAAAAAAAAATGTTTGAAATAGTTTCATCAAAAAAATTAATTAGAGAAGAATATATAACAAAATGCAAAGAAATTATAGATAAATTTAAAGAAATGGATTCTAATTTTCAGGCAAAGCTCAAGTCTAACGGGATTGATATTAAAAAAATACAAAAATATAAGAAATATCTTGAAGATGGAAAAAAAGGAAGCCATTTTAAGAGATTTTTTAAAAAAAAGAGATTAAGTGACAATGATTTAGAAAAATATAAAAAATTTATAGATGAAAACTATGATAAGATTGAAGAAATAAAAAAAGAACAAGAATCATTACAAGCAGATGTTGGTATAGATCCATCTAATGGTGATTCTAAGGGCGATTGTGATTTACAAAAAATAATAAAATCTAAGGACCCTAAAGAGGTAAGAAGTGATGACAAATATATTGACGCAAAAATTGAATTAGAGAAAGAGTCCGCTTTGAAAAATTTGAAAGCAAAGTTTTATTCCGAAACCAACATACCAAAAGAGATAAGTTCAAAAGATAAAAAGCTGATGCAGGAAATTTTAACAAAATACTCTGACTTAGCTCAGAGGTTAAGTGATGAAATGAGTAAAGATTGTAAGTCTCGTGTTGATCAATGTGGAAATAAATATAGAAATTTAGATCAAAAATTTATGAACCTTAAATCTTTAGCAGGTTGCAAGCTTTCATACCTTCCTAATAGTTGGGATGACATAGATTCTTTGATAGAAAAAGCAGAAAACTTGAGAACTGAAATTACAAGAATACAATCAACTTTCTCTCCGAATACTACTGTTTCTACTAAGACAAAGGATAATCCTCATAATATTCCTTTTGCAACAGTTAATCCTGAAAAAGTTTCACCTCAGCCTCCTAAGGCTATTTCTGTACATTCTACAGAAGATAGTTCATCAGAAAGTTCATTAAAAATTTCTTCTGAAGTAGACAATATTTGTGATGAATGGAAAAAAATGAAGAAATATAGTGATTTATGCGAGCAATGGGATTCTTGTTTGAAAAGACTTGCTTCAAAATTAAATGACTCTAGCGTAGAAAATACTTTCAGATTAACTGCTAAACAAATTGGAACTTCTGTTAAAGAACAAGCTAGAAACTTACAAAGTGAATCTATGGGCGCTGTAAACAAACTAAACACAGGTGTTGAAAGTACCGTAAGCGGTGTAGGGGGTGGTGTTCTTGCAGTGGTCGGTGGCTTTACATCATCAGTAAATTATGTAGCAGAAGGTTTAAATGGCTTAGGAAAAATTGGAAGTGTACAAACTCCTTCTTTTTCTGTTGAAAACATGTTTAAGCTCTCAGAAACATCAAGACAGAGAAAGAAGAATGAACAAGAAGCTTTGTTGTATTTAGGGCAGCTCCATTTGCATTCAGGAGTTCCTCTTCCTGAAGGATGGGGACATAGATCAGATGGATCAGCATATCAAAAAAATTTTTTTGAATCTTTATACCACTAAAGATTTAATGCTAAACTAAGCATCTTGAAACGCTTAGATTACCTTAAATTAAAACGAATTATTGCTTTGAGTATCCCTATTATTGGGGGGATGATGTCTCAGAATATTCTTAATTTAGTAGATACGTTAATGATTGGTCATCTTGGGCATGTGGCGTTGGCTGGAGCGGGTATTGGGGGTTTTTTGTTTTTTGTTAGTTTTGCAGCTTTTACGGGTGTTGCAAGTGGGGTGCAGACAATGATTGCACGATACCAAGGTCAGCGAAACTTTCAGTTAATTTCTCAGGCGTTTTTGTTAGGGCTGGTTTTAGTTTTTGTGGGTAGTAGTGCCGTTTTAGCTTTGGAATGGGTGTTTTTAGATGAGATTATTAGCTTGTTTTCTACAGAGGTGCTTGTTTTTGATATTGCTAGGCAATATTACTTTTTCCGTATGCTTGGTTTGCCTTTTTTAACATTTTGTTTGGTTGTGCGGGGTTTTTGGAATGGTATGAGCAAGCCAAAACGGTATTTAATGGTTATTGTAATCATTCATTTACTTAATATTTTGTTTAATTATTTATTTATTTTTGGTAAATGGGGGTTTCCTATGATGCATGCTGCGGGTGCAGGCATAGCTTCAACACTTTCGTTAGTGATTGGATCGTTACTATATGCTGTTGATTGTCGTCGTTATTTAAAGTTACGTTCTTTGTTTGATGTATCTAAAACTCAATTAACAGAAAGTATTAAATGGTTGCTTAATTTGGGCATCCCAACATCGATTCAACAATTCTTTTTTGCTTTGGGGGTGGCGGTGTTTTATTGGATTTTAGGGCAGTTAGGTACTGTTGAGATGGCTATTGGAAATGTGTTGGTTAATATTGTTTTAGTAGGTATTTTGCCTGGTGTGGGTTTAGCAATGGCTACAATGACATTGGTATCGCATTCGCTTGGAGAAAAAAAGTATGACGAGACATATTATTGGCCTTTTTACGTATGTTTTATTGCTATAGTTGGTATTGGAGGGCTTGCACTTTTTGCTTTAATATTTCCTCAACTAATTTTAAGGCCGTTTATTTCGGATACTGGCGTTTTAGCACAGGCAATTTTGCCGTTTCGGATCGATACTGTGGGGGTCTTTTTAGAAGTGTTAGCGTTAATTTTTATGTATGCACTTAATGGTATTGATCGGACTCGTCTTGTAATGGTGATTTCTATTGTGTGTCAGTGGGTTTTATTATTGCCAATAGCCTATTTTTTATCCTTAACATTAGGTTATGGCTTGATAGGTGCTTGGTTGAGTTGGGTGGTATTTCAAGCGGTGCAGCTTCTTTGGTTTGGTGGAATTTGGATTAAATCTAGGAAAAAATTACTAGCTTAAGTGTAAATGCGTTTGTAAATAGTGTCTGTATTTTGAGTGTATTGATCAAAGCTAAACAAACTATCTAGTTCTGAAATACTAAATTTATTTGTAATATCTGCATCTTCTTTAATTTTAATGTCAAAACTGATCTTCTCATCAAAAGCGGCGTGAGCATTCCGTTGTACCAAACGATAGGCATCTTCTCGGCTCATCCCTTTTTCAACTAATTTAAGTAATAATTTTTGTGAGAAAAAGACATTATATGACTTAGCAATATTTTCTTTCATTTGATCTTCATTAATAACTAATCCAGAAATAATTTTTGTCATTAACGATAGCATATAATCTAAAGCAATGGTTGCGTCAGGAAAAATAATACGTTCTGTGGAAGAATGCGAAATATCTCGTTCATGCCAAAGTGCTTGGTTTTCTAGCGCAGTTACGGCATATCCGCGAATGACACGAGCTAACCCTGTAACTCTTTCTGAAATAATAGGGTTTCGTTTGTGTGGCATTGCAGAAGAGCCTTTTTGTTTACTAGAAAAAGGTTCTTGAACTTCGTTAAACTCTGTTTTTTGTAACGATCGTATTTCAACAGCCATTTTTTCTAAAGTTCCTGAAGTTATAGCGATTGCTGTCATAAATTCTGCATGACGATCACGTTGTAATGTTTGTGTTGAAACAGGCGCAATATTAATTTTAAGATTGTTACAAACTTTTTCTTCTAATTCTGGGGGCATATGTGCATAATTTCCAACAGCACCCGAAATTTTTCCTACATTACATGTTTCAATAGCGGTTAATAATCGTTTTTTGTTTCGTTTGAGCTCCTCATACCAAATAGTTAATTTTAGGCCCATGGTTGTTGGCTCTGCATGAACACCATGTGTTCTACCCATCATTAACGTGTTTTTATGATCAAATGCTTTTGTTTTTAAGGCATCCATCAAGGTATCTAGTTCTTGAACTAATAATTTACCTGCATCTTGGATCTGTAGACTAAATCCTGTATCAACAACATCAGAAGACGTAAGCCCCAAATGAACAAAGCGAGATTTTTCACCAACAAATTCTGCAACTGAGGTTAAAAAAGCAATGACATCATGATGAATTTCAGCTTCAATTTCATCAATACGCTTGATATCAAATTTGGCTTTTTGTTTGATTTCATCCACATCGTCTCTTTTAAGATTACCAAGCTCTACATGTGCATCGCAGGTAGCAAGTTCTATATCTAGCCATTTTTGAAATTTATTTTCTAAACTCCAAATATCTTCCATCTGTTTTCGTGAATAGCGTTTTATCATAGATTCAAAGTGTAACAAACTATAGAGTTTGGCTCAATGATTACTAATAAAATAGGTAGTTTGAACTAATTATTTAACGAGACTCTTCAAGTCCACTTAATAAAATATTTAATGCACGCGTTGAAAGTAAAATTTCAATTAATGAACTTATAATTGAGCCTAAAAATAAAATTAAGCTAGTTATAAAAAAGCTTAACCCTAAACTATTTAACTTAAATATCACAGAAAAAATACTTAATATGCTACAAATAATGGCAATGGCACCTAAGGCCTGCATTAATCGAATTAAAAATAATCGAAAACGTAATTGTTTTATTTGTTCGATAACTTTTTGGGTGTTTAATGTTTCATAGTCTTGATGAAGTGCCCGGATAAGCTGGGATAAGGCTAAAAATCGATTGGTATAGGCTAGCATTAATAAGCTAATAGCTGGAAATAATAATGTTGGTGTTTCTATTGCTAAGATCATAGTCTTATATAGTATATCAGTAGATTTTACAAAATGTTGAGTTTTTTTTATGAAAAAAAAATAAATGAAATTTTTTAAATAATTCTCACGATAACTAAATAAATAAAATACAAGGCGGGTCAAAATGTCATCAAAGTATCATTGTATCGATTTTTATAAATTATCTGATTTTACAGATGTTTTAGCTAATGTTGGGCTAAGTATGGATGAAAAAACCGGTGGTTTTCTAGCTGCAGATCGATCATTTACTGTATCATCAAACCCATATTCATCTACTACACAACTGCATTATGAGGATGGCTCGGATGTTTTGATTTTGGATGGTAAAATTTTTCTTGATTCACTCAAGCATACGGAAAAATCATTTAAAATAAGTTTATTTACAGGATAATTACTTATCTCTTCGAATAATACGGCCTTTTGTAAGATCGTATAATGATAGTTCAACTTGAACTTTGTCGCCTAAGGTAATTTTGATACGGAATTTATTTAATCTTCCTGCGTTATATGCAATAATCTCTTGACCTGTTTCAAGTTCAACACGAAACTTGGTTTGAGGTAAACATTCTGTAACTACGCCATTGAGTACAAGGGTTTCTTCTTTTTCACTTCCTGAATGTGTTTTTTGATTGTTTTTCTTTTTTCTTTTTGCCATGATGGTCTCCTTAGATAGCATATTATATACCCTTTAGTGTATTTTACAAACCCACGACTGTTTAAGGCTAAATTTACTATTTTATGCTAAAAAAGTTATTGAAATTTGCTATCTTAATATTGTTACTTATTAATAAGGACTTGGAGAACTGTATTAGAAGGGTATGGGTGTGCTATAGTTTTAGCTAATGAATTTTGGTAAAACAACAATTTTAGGCGTTATCGGTGATCCGATAAAGCATTCGTATTCTCCTTTTTTACATCAAGGGGCTGCTGCAGAATTGGGGTTAACTATCTGTTATGTCCCATTTCATGTTAGGGCCGATCAGTTACCTACAGCCGTTGCTGGGTTAAAAGCGTTAGGAGTAACAGGATTTAATGTTACTGTGCCTCATAAAGAAGCAATTATCCCTTATTTAGATGACTGTGATCCGGATGCTTTAGCAATGGGTGCTGTAAATACGGTGATAAATCGTAAAGGTGTTTTAACCGGCTATAATACGGATGGGCTAGGCTTTATTTATGCATTAACAAAATACTATAACGAAGATTTAGTAGGAAAGAGGGTTGTGTTTATAGGTGCTGGAGGTACAGCCAAGGCTTTGGGTGTCGTTTGTTTAGATGCTGAGATAGCATCACTAACGATTATTAATCGTACGCTTGAGAAGGCAGAATCTTTGAAAGACGCGTTGCAAAAGCGTAAAACTAAGTGTGACATTAACTGTTTTAAAACGGATACTTCTGAGGCTACGGAAGCTTTAAGCGATGCTGATATTGTAATTAATTTAACCTCTTTAGGCTTACACGAATCAGATTCATTGCCTGTTTTACATACAGATTGGATGCAAGCTCGACAGTGTTTTGTTGATGTGATTTATAATCCAAGGCAAACTCAGTTTCTTGCATGTGCTAAAGCGCAGGGTGGGCGAACCATTAATGGTCTTGCTATGCTTGTAGCTCAAGCGGCCTATGCATTTGCTTTGTTTTGTGATCAAGCAGAGGTGCCTTTTAAAGCGTTTTTTAATCAAATGGAGGCTTTAGATAGCCAATCATGACTATTTTTCAATGTTTAGAAAAGGCGGTTTCGTTTATAAAAAAAGATATTATTTTTTTAGGCCCTTTTTTAGTGTTTACTTTATTAAATAGTGTTGTTTCACGTTTTGTTTTTCATGATATTGAAAAAATTATTACATTACGATGGTTTTTTATATTAATTTCACAGCATACAGTGCAAACGTTGGTTGGTTTTTTTGTGATTATGATGGTGCTTAATTTTAAAAAAGATGAGGTCTATATTCCTTTAATTATATCTTTGTATTTAAAACGGTTTAAGGTCTTTTTGGGTGCATCACTACTTATTAATATACCTTTTTCATTACTAGTTTTTTTTGGGGCTTCTTTAGCACAGGGAGCAGAAGGAGCTTCTTCGATGTTGATTATTCTTTTTTTAGTTTCAGGTATTTATTTGATGGTGCCATTTACAGCATTTACTTATTTTGTTGCAATTCGAGTATGTAGTATAAGACAGCCTGTAGTTTCTGTGTTTAAGGAGATGGGATTTTTTTGTTTGAAACAGTATAGACTTTGCTTAAAATGGTTTTGGGTTATGATTTCTCTTAATTTTTTACAAGTATTTATTTTGCCTTTAAGTGGAACTAATTTTATTTTAAAAGATGTAATTTTAGCCGTTATTCAAGCCATTGTTTTAACAGTAACAATGATTTTTTCTGTTATGTATTATCAATCAGACATTGCTCCTCATTTTCGTAAGCGTTCTAATATGAATGAAGCATTACTTCCGATTCAGGATGATGAAATTGAAGGAAATGATTCATAACGAATAAGCCCCTGATTTTTTGATTGTGTTATCCAGTAATCTTTCGTTAAAAGCTGTGATGGTTTAATGTAGTGGCTGCCTAAAGATTCTTCTCGAGCATATGCTGAGGTGATGATTTTTTCAGCAAGAATAGCATGGTGGTATTCGGGTGAATATGAAAAATCTTGAGGTAGGTTGGTGATGATTTTTTTAAGTTTACTTAGAGCGTTGGATAACATTTCAGGCGATCGATTAATACCGCAATGTGACCATAATAACGAATGAATTTTTGTGATGGTTTTGTTGTCTTGTACAGGCTTTGGAAGGATGATGTTTGGTTCATGTAAGGGTGTACGGGGGAGGTGTAATGACTTAATAATACGTTGAATATGTAGTGCTGCTCTATTTCCAAAAACAATACCATCAAGAAGTGAATTTGAGGCTAATCTATTTGCTCCATGACAGCCATTACAGGCAACCTCTCCATTTGCATAAAGCTGCTTGATCGTCGTTTGACTATGTTCGTTTGTAAGTAATCCTCCCATCATGTAATGAGCGGTTGGTGTGATTGGGATTAAATCGCTTTTTAGAGACAGACCTGCTTGTGAAATTACATCTGATATTGCAGGAAAGTCGTTTGGATTGTTTTTGGTGATGTTTCTACAGTCGAGATAAACATTATTTCCTTGCTGTAGTTGATCGTAAATACCTCGGCTTACAATGTCTCTTGGTGCTAGAGATCCTTTGGGGTGATAGGTGCTCATAAAATCATCACCTAGCTGATTTATTAAGCAAGCACCTGCACCGCGAATTGATTCCGAAATTAGAAAATATGTATTTAATTTAGGATCTGTACAAAAGCTGGTTGGATGAAACTGCATAAATTCAAGATCAATTAATTTGCATCCTGCCTCATATCCTAAAAACAAACCATCACCTGTTGCTATTGAGGGGTTGGATGTATGTTTAAATAATTGCCCAATACCGCCTGTACTTAAGCAAGTGGTTTTGCTGGAAATTTGAATAAGGTTATGATTATGAATTGCATAACAACCATGACAGGTACTATCTTGAATTAATAGTTTAAAAACAAAGCAATCTTCAAGTAAGGTGATGTTTTTGTGAGACTTAATTTTTTCTATCAGGTAGGTGATGATTGTTTCGCCAGTTTTATCTTTATTATGAAGTACACGCGGGACGGAATGGGCGGCTTCTTGGGCGAAATCTAGTAAATGATTTTCTTTATGAAATGATAAGCCAGAATTTATTAATTTGTTAAGGTAGTGAGGGCCTTCTTGAGTAAGTATAGATACTATCTTTGGATTATTATGCTGGCAACCTGCAGTCATTGTATCCTTGAAATGTTTTTCAGGACTATCATTATTACCCAAGGCGACGGCAACTCCTCCTTGAGCATAGCGTGTATTACTTTCTGAAAGCTGTTTTTTTGTGATAATTAAGACAGATGCAAATTCAGCACATTTTAATGCGGTTATTAATCCGGCGATACCAGAACCAATTACTAAAACGTCTGTTGATAGTGTTGTGTTGGCCATACTTAATGGTAGAAATCTTTGTTTAAGAAATCAAGTGACTATTAAAAGAATAATTTAATAAAAAATTTTAGAGTCAGGTTTATTTGTTAATATAATAACGCAACAGTGTTGCACTTTAAATATTCATAGTGTATCTTAGTGCATCTTATATAGATATTTAAGTTTGCCAAAAATTTAAATTTTAATATATAGGGTTCAAATAAAAATTATATTAATTAGAGGAGAATTAAATGAAATCAAAACTTGTAATGGCTAGTTTAGTAGGTTTATTAGTTGCTAATACGTACGCTCAGAGTATGGCACCAACAGATTTGCCAAATTTTTCTGTTATTGGAAATTTCTTAGGTTCTTATACAGAACATGCTAAATCGTTTGACGTAAAAGAAATTGAAATTTCGTATCAACATTATCTTTATCCATCGGTTAAGGCAGATGTTTTTACTGCTTTTCATAAAGAAGGATCGGGCGATGTTGCTTTTGGATTAGAAGAGGCTTTTCTAACTTTTTCAGATGTTATCGGAATCATAGCTCCTAATATTAATTCTAACTTAGGTTTAGGTGCTCTTGTTGGTAAAAAGCGACTTGGTTTTGGTAAATTAAATTCTCTTCATCCAGAGCAGTGGTTATATGTAGATCGTCCATTGGCTACACAGTCTCTTTTAGGTGGTGCAGAAGGATTGGTTGGTGAAGGTGCCCAGCTTAATTATTTACTTCCATTGCCATTTTTTTCTCAGATAGAGGCCGGATTATGGACTGTTTCTGCAGGTCATGAGCATGAAGAAGATGATTCTCATGCTCATACAGGTATTGAGTATGAAAACCGTGTGTTTAATTCACGATTATGGAATGGGTTTGAATTGTCTCAAAGTCAAGAGCTTGAGTTTGGTCTTAATTATATGATTTCTAATGTAACTGCAGATGAATCTGGTGATAAAATAGATGTTGCTGGGCTTGATCTTACTTACAATTTAGAATTACCTGCGGATCGTAAGTTTTTATTAAAAGCAGAAGCGTATCAAGCTATCTATGGTGATGAGGGCCATGAAAGAGAAACTCAACGTGGTGGATTTATTTTAGGAAATTTGACGCTTAATAAAACCTATAATGCAGGAGTTCGCTATAGTTTGTTAGGAAAACATGGCGATGAAGGTGAAGCTGATTCTCAACTTTCATTAATGCTTACCAGGCAATTAACAGAAACATCTAAGTTTAGACTTCAGTATTCTATTAATGAGCATTCTGATGATATGGTTGCTGCTCAGATAATCTTTGGTATTGGACCTCATTCTCATGTTTTACAATAAGCTTTTTGGTTGTTTCGCTTTAATTTGTGTGTTGACGGGAGTTGCTTTTGCAACTCCTGTTACGGTTGTAAGTATTTCAGATGATTTTGCTTCCATAGCACAGTCTATTGGTGGAAATCATGTAAACGTAATCTCTCTTATTAAGGGTGCTCGTAATCTTCATAGTATTACTCCAAAGCCATCCATGGTGATGCATTTAAAAAAAGCAGATTTGTTAATTCGGTTAGGTATGGATCAAGATTCATGGATTGATGGATTAATTCATGTTGCTAAAAATTCACGGTTATTTCCAGGTCAGCAAGGGTATATTGATGCTTCTAAAAATATTCAGAAATTAGAAGTTCCTCAAGGTAGTATTGATGGTAGTATGGGGGATGTTCATTTACATGGAAATCCTCATTATTGGTTAAATCCTGAAAATGGTCTTGTTATAGCCAAGCAAATTAAGGATCAGTTAATACTTATTGATCCTGATCATAGTGCAGATTATCAGGCGAATTATCAGGACTTTTCTAAACGTTTAAGTGCTAAAATTCTTCAGTGGAAACAAGCGTTGGTTCTGTATAAAGACTATAACTTTGTTACTTATCATAAGTCATGGTCTTATTTTTTTGATGCATTTAATTTAAATAAGGTAGGTGACTTAGAAGCTTTGCCTGGTATTGCCCCAACAACAAGCCATCTTGTTGCTTTATCTAATACTTTAAAGCAATCAAAACAGCCTGCAATTGTGTTAACAACATTATTTTATCCAAAAAAAGTAAGTGAACGCTTTGCTAAAAAACATGATGCAACGTTTCTTTTTCTTTCATCAAATGTTGGTTCGGCTGGTGTTACGTCGTATATAAATTTATTTGATTATTTGGTAGACTCTATTACTCAGTGATATCAATATTAATTTTTCCATTTTTATTGTGTTTAATTTTAGTGTTTGTGCATGTCTATTTTGGTGCCTATATTTTAAAAAGAGGAATCTTATTTATTGATTTGGCCTTAGCTCAATGGGCCGCTTTAGGGTATTTGATAGGGATTGCGTTTCATGTAGAAAATTCTATTGCATTATTTTTATGTGGATTTTCAGCTACAGTGTTAGCAGCCTTAATTTTGGCGTTACTTAAACCTTTATTTGAGGCTGTTAATTTACAAGAAGCGATTATTGGCGTGATGTATATTTTAGCATCTGCGCTGGCCTTAGCCTTTATCTCAAGTACGGGAATAGAAATGCATCATTTGCAAGAGATGTTTACGGGGCATTTGCTTTTTGTTCAGTTTAGTGATGTATTAATTACTTGCGGGTTATATGTTTTTGTTGGTTTTTTATGTTATTTTTTTCATTCTTTTTTATTTCAAAATCGCTCTCAATTAGCTGAATTTTTATTTTATAGTGTCTTTGGGCTTGTTGTAACTTCGTCGGTAAAATTAGTTGGGTTACTTTTGGTTTTTTCATTTTTAGTTTTGCCTATTTTAAGTATAATTTTGTTTGTATCTTCATTAAAAATGCACGTTTGTTTAGGGTGGCTTGTTGGGATTGTTGCGTCATGTTTGGGATTAATGCTTTCTGTGCGTTTAGATATTCCTCCTAGTCTTTGTGTTATTTTGGTATTGTGTGGAATGCTTGTTGTAGGGATTGGTGTTTTTTTGAGTTTGAAGGGAAAATTAAAAAACCATAAAATCTAGCTATTTGATTGTTTTCTTGTCGTGTTATATTTAATTTTTTTTTGTTTGTTATAAAAATTTAAGGTTTATCATGGTCTATTTTGAAATCCTTGTTTAAAATAAGTAATCTATGGAATATAAACCATTATCATTTGAAGATTCGTTAGTGAATCAATGGAATTCAGAGTCGCTTTATTCATGTGATGATAATTCTGAAAAAGACCCTTATTATGTGCTGGAAATGTTTCCTTATCCTTCGGGGCACTTGCATATGGGGCATGTTCGTAATTATGTAATAGGCGATGCTTTGGCTCGATTTAAGCGGATGCAGGGATTTAACGTGTTGTATCCTATGGGATTTGATAGTTTTGGATTACCGGCAGAAAATGCGGCAATTAAACATGGTATCAACCCTAAAGAGTGGACTCAAAAAAATGTTGAGCATATGATCACTCAGTTAAAGCGTTTGGGATTGGGCTATGATTGGTCACGGACATTATCGACTTTTAATGATGATTATTATCGTTGGAATCAATGGCTATTTTTAACATTTTATGAGAAGGGATTGGTGTATAGAAAAAAGGGCTGGGTTAATTGGGATCCGGTAGATCAAACGGTTTTAGCCAATGAACAAGTTATCGATGGTAAGGGCTGGCGCTCCGGTGCTGTGGTTGAAAAGAAAGAAATTGATCAATGGTATCTTAAAATTACGGATTATGCTCAAGAATTATTAGATGATTTGGATACGTTAACGGATTGGCCGGATCGCGTTAAGTTAATGCAAAAAAATTGGATTGGTAAAAGTGTTGGTACTGAAATTGATTTTGAGTTGGTTGATGATTCTGGAAATCATCTTGAAACTGTAACTGTGTTTACAACACGCCCTGATACATTGTATGGGGCAACCTATGTATCTATTGCGTGTGAACACCCGTTAGTTTCAGCGTTACTTAAGCATGCATCTGATCCGGAGGAAATTAAGGCATTTATTACTAAAACTATGGCATCTAATCAAGTTGATCGTTCGGATGCAACCAAGCCTAAAACAGGGAAGTGGCTTGGCGTTTATGCGGTTAATCCGGTAAATCAAGATAAAATTCCGTTATATATAGCTGACTATGTATTAATGGATTATGGTACGGGTGTTGTTATGGCTGTTCCGGCTCATGATAGCCGAGATTATGATTTTGCTACGGCACATAATTTACCGATTCGTGTTGTTATTACCCAAGAAAATTCTCAAGAACCTGAATCAATTTCAGAAGCATTTACAGGCCAGGGAAGACTTATTGATTCTCAGCAATTTACAGGGTTACATAGTGAAAAAGCCAAGGATGCGATTACAGATTATCTGATTTCATTAAGTAAAGGACGTCGAAAAGAACAATTTCGATTACGAGACTGGTTAATTTCAAGGCAACGTTATTGGGGTACGCCAATTCCAATGATGTATGATGATGAAAATAATCCAGTGCCTGTGTCCAAAGAACAGTTGCCTGTACGATTGCCTGAAGATGTTCAGTTTGATGGTAAGGGCAATCCTTTAGCATCTTCAGAGACTTTTATGAATGTTACAGAAAATGGAAAAAACTATCGTCGTGAGACAGATACCATGGATACTTTTTTTGATTCATCATGGTATTTCTTACGTTATTGCGATGCTACTAATACCACAAATCCGTTCGATGCTGAAAAAATTTCGTATTGGATGTCTGTGGATCAATATATTGGGGGAATAGAACATGCGGTTTTACATTTATTATATGCACGATTTTTTGTGAAAGCATGTAGAGATTGTGGGTTGTTAGCTATTAACGAACCCTTTAAGCGTTTGTTGTGCCAAGGAATGGTTTTAAAAGATGGGGCAAAAATGTCAAAATCTTTAGGTAATACGGTAGATCCTAGTGCAATTATTAATCAGTATGGCGCAGATACTGCACGTATTTTTATTTTATTTGGAGCACCGGTTGAACGAGATTTAGAATATACAGAAACCGGAGTTGAAGGAGCATTTCGTTTTTTAAAGCGTTTATTTTCTATAACTATTGATTATGTCTCATATCCAGTTCAGCCTGATAACATAGCTGAGTTAAATAAAGCTTGTCATAAAACCATTAAGGCGGTTACGGATGATTTAGCGCGCTTTAGTTTTAACACTGCCATTAGTCGTATTATGGAATTACTTAATACAATGTATTCTGTAGGGACAACAAAAGAGTCTGTATTAATTTGTTTAAAATTATTAGCACCTCTTGCTCCATTTATGACTGATTATGCGTGGCAACGATTAGATCAAAAGGGCTCTATTCATGCTCAAGCTTGGCCTGTTTGTGATGAATCAGTGATTCAGGATGATGAAATCACAATTGTTTGTCAGATTAATGGGAAAGTAAGAGATAAATTACTAATTGCTATTAATTCAGATCAAGCAACGGTAGAATCGGTAGCAAAGTCTTCTGAAAAAATTCAAACCTACCTAGACTCCGGTACACTAAGAAAAACTATTTTTGTTCCAAATAAGTTAATTAACTTTGTTGTTAGTTAGTTTTTTTAGTTATTAAAAATATAATAAATGTTTAGATGTAATAGATAACTATGTAAATAATAATGTTGGTTTTTAGTTACTAAATAGGGGAGGTTTAATTTACCGTTCCAAGAGTAGCTGTAATTTCGGCTGGAGCTGTTGAGGGTGCTTGAGATCCTTGCGGTGGATCTACTGGCAATTCTGTTTGAGTTAAATCTGTTTGAGTTAAAGTATCGGTTAGATTAGGTGTTAAGGGTAGGATGTTGGCATTTATAGGTGTGGGCCAAAAGTAATGTGATATAATTTGAAGACCAAGATAAAGTAAAGGAAGCATTTTTATAATTGATACGATGGCATTGAAATTATTTTCTCCAACATCACTAGTAGAAGTTTGTGTAGTATAAGTTTGAAAAGGTTGTTTAGTATTTAAAATTGGTACAGCCATAGTTTATTTTAATCTTTATTTTTGTTTTATTCAATGTTTTTTTTGTTTTTTTTATTTTTTTATTTTTAAATACGATTATTTCTTTTTTATGTTAGATTTTTTTTCATGAAATAATAGATAAATTAGTTTGTTTTTAATTTCTAATTTAACATTGCCACCGTTTTGAAGACACCCAAAAAGTAGTTCATTAGATAAGGGTTGTTTTATTTCTTGTTCTACTAATCGTTTAATGGGTCTAGCGCCAAATTTTTTGTCATAGCCTTTTGTTGCTAAATAGCTAGGTACGTCTTCAGAGTATGACAATAAAATGTTTTTTTCACGTAATAATAGCTTACATTCTTCCAAGCATTTTTTTGCAATGGATTCAATAATTTTTGGCTTTAATGGATTAAATTGAATAATAGCGGTCAAGCGATTTCTAAATTCGGGTGTAAATTCTTTTTCAATTGATTTGATACTTTTATCTAAATAATCGGTTTGTTTAAAGCCAATCGGTGTTTGACTACTTTCTCTTGCGCCTGTATTTGTAGTCATGATTAATATAACATGACTAAAATTTACATCTCTACCTGATGAATCGGTTAGGGTCGCATGATCCATAACTTGTAATAATATAGTTATTAAATCAGGATGGGCTTTTTCTATTTCGTCTAAAAGAACTACGGCATGAGGGTGTTTGTTTACAGCTTCGGTAAGTTGGCCATCTTGATCAAATCCAACATAGCCAGGAGGTGATCCAATTAAACGTGATACGCTGTGTTTTTCCATATATTCACTCATATCAAATCGTAAGAAATCAACGCCTAATTCTTGGGCTAATAATTTGGCTAATTCTGTTTTTCCTACCCCTGTTGGTCCTGCAAATAAAAAGGATCCTATGGTTTTGTCTTTTTCGTTTAGTCCAGAACGTTGTAAATGAATAGCATTTGTAAGATGGGTGATTGCGTGATCTTGACCAAATAATTTAGATTTTAAGTGAGTTTCTAGATGTTGTAACGATTCGGATTCGCTTTTATGCAATGTTAATGAGGGAACACGTGCCATGGTTGCTATGATTGTTTCGATATGTGAGGCTGTTACTGTACTTTCTTTTGATAATTTAATTTTGGCACCTGCTTCATCCATAATATCAATGGCTTTATCGGGTAAATAGCGATCTTTTAAGTAATGATGACTGGCGGTTACACAGGTATTAATTGCATCATCGTTATAGGATATTTGATGAAATTCTTCGTAATATTTTTTTAGGCCTTGTAAAATTTTAATTGATTCTTCAATGGTTGGCTCTGAAAGGGATATGGTTTCAAATTGGCGTGCAATAGCGGGTTCTTTTTGGATTTTTGATCTGAAATCTTTGGTTGATGTTGTTCCAATGCAGCGGCATTTATCAGATGAAAATAAAGGTTTTAAAATTCCTGCAGCATCTGTTGAGTTTCCAGATTGAGATCCTGCGCTTAACATAAGATGGATATCATCAATAAATAAAATAATCGACTCTTGTGTTGCTAATGCTTCGATAATCGTTTCTAAACGATCTTCAAATTCACCACGATATTTTGTTCCGGCAATAAGTTTATTAAGTTGTAATAAAAATATTTTTGTAGATTTTAAATGTTCGGGGCAATTTTCTGACTGAATGGTTTGGGCTAAACCTTCGACAGTACTGGTTTTTCCAACACCAGTTTCTCCAATTAACAGTGGATTGTTTTTACGTCGTCTTGCTAATATATGGATCATTCTATTAATTTCTTCTTCTCTGCCTATTACAGGATCAAGCAAATTATTAGCCGCTTTTTCAGTAAGATTTATACAGAATTTTTTTAGTACTGAGGCAGGCTTTGTTGATTTATTCTCTTTATCAATGTTTTTGGTAAATGTTTTATGTTTTTGATCGGTGATATAACGTACTAATTTTAGCCGATCTATGCCTTGTTTTTGTAAAAAGTAAACAGCATGGGACTCTTCAATATCAAAAAATGCAATTAAAACATGTTTAGATTCCATCTCACTTTGATTGGAAGATTGTGTTTGATCAAAGGCTATTTGAAGGGCAAGTTTAGCCCCTTCTGTAAGTTGAGGCTCTTGGTCTTCAGAATAATTTTCTATATTTGGAAGTTCGTTTAAAAAATTGGTAACATCAGCTTTAATTGGGCTAATATCAGATCCACAGGCAGTAAGCATTTCAATAATTGTTGTATCGTTTAAAAAAGAAAATAAGAGATGTTCTGGCGTAAGATATTCATGGTTTTTAACTTTTGCTAGCTGATATGCTTTATTAATGGCAGTTTGAAGTTGCGTGCTTATATTATACATTAAGAGTCTTCTTTATCATTTTCAGGGGTAAGTTTGCATTGAAGGGGATGTCCTTCTTTTTCGGCTATTTCTTTTACTTGTAAAATTTTGGTATTAGCTACATCAAAAGAAAATGTACCACAATGTCCTTGTCCTTCGGTATGGATTGTCATCATAATTTGTTGGCTATCAAATTCATTAAAATGAAAAATAGTTTGTAAAATTTTTGTTACAAAATCCATAGGAGTATAATCATCATTGAGCATGATTACATTGTATAGTGACGGCTTTTTATTAACTGTTTCTGTTGATTCATCAAGGATTGTGTTAGGTGTAAAATGTGGAGAATGTTCGTGTTGGTGTGTCATGATTATAGCTTTATTTTAAAATATAAATGATTGAGTTAAAAGATACTTTTATTTATTCGTAATCAAAAATCGATTATAGTGTAAATTAATGACTTTAAAATACGTTTATATAATAATTTTTAACGTTGTTTTACTTTCATCGCCAATAGTTGCTTTACTTTCTCCAGTTACAGAGTTATCGGTAGACTCTAAGATGATTAGTCACCCTTATTCAAATCGAGCAATTGGTAAATTTACATTACAATCGATGGATGCTTTATCTCATGTGTATCTTGTAGCCGATCGCACGCTTTCAAGACTTTATTTTCCAGCTGGGGTTATGTATCGTTTGATTTTAACAGGGTTTTTACAAAACCATTATCATCCTGGAATATTGCTTGGGTTGGCTTATCATGAGTTTGGTCATGGATCTCGAGCAACTGCGTATGGATATACTGTAAATTACTCAATATCAACAAATCACGAAAGCTATCAGAGTAATTCTTATTATGAATTGCTAAGTGATTTATTTTGGAAGGCATCTAAACTTTCTAGTGTTCATGCTCATTATAGTGGTAAGGTTGATGTTACTGAATCTGTATCTTTAGGTGATAGTAATCTTATTATTACGGCAGGGGGGCTTAATAATGAAATTTATTTAGCTCAGTTAATAGAAAATCGTTTTTATCAACAAAAAATACGCTCGGTATATGATTTTTTTCATTATTTAAAATCAAAGTTGGCAATACAATATTATGCAAATTTTGAGCAGAAAAATTCTAATTTTCAGGGAGATATTTTTAGACTTAAACAAATTTATTTAAATAAAGATATTGATATATCTTATGCTGAGTTCAAGCGTTATAATGGATATGCTTTATTTTTATCATCTTCTTTTTGGGCCTATTTAGGTGGGTGGTCTCGTTATGTTTCTAAGGGAACCGATTACGTATCTAGTTATGAATGGCATGGGATTCGTTTGCCTGATGTTAATATGTACTTAACCTCTCATGGAGTGTCTTATCATGTTCAATCTGGAATAAAATATAATGATTCTTTAAGCTTTCCTTTGGCTATAGAAACTATTTTTTTAGGTGAAAAATATGTTGAATTTACCCTAGGTACACATATTCATTGGAATGATTTGTTAGCCTCTTATTCAGAAGTACGCGCTGGGGAGTCTTTAGGATTTTCACAGTCTATACAGTATCGTTTACGAACCTTTTATTATCTTGGAATAGGCATGGATTGGTATGCTTATGATAATCTATATGGAGAACGTCATATAAACTCCCTTAAGAAAGGGAGTTCAAGTTATGGACTTTGGTTTTCTATTTCGTTGCGTAGATAAGTTAATTTGAAATAGAATTTTCTTTTAAACTTAATTTTATTTTATTTATTAAACCTGTTAATACTTTTCCAGGCCCAATTTCTATAAATTCTTCTACATTTTGATTGAATAAATAAGCAATACTATCGACCCAACGAACAGAGTGAGTAATTTGTTTTGAAAGTAATGTTTTTACATCAGATTGAGCATAGATATCTGCTGTGACATTTGCAACGACTGGAATGCTGGGCTGTAAAAACGTAAACGAGTCTAAATAGGTTTCAAATTCTTGTTTTGCTGCTTCCATGTATCGTGAATGAAAGGCTCCGCTAACGGCAAGCGGTATATAACGGCGAACACCGGCAGCTTCAAAAATGGGTTTTGCTTGAGATATACGAGCGGATTCACCGGAGATAACTGTTTGTTTTGGTTCATTAAAATTAGCAATATCAATATCATCAAGCTTGTTATCGATTAAGATTGCCTGGATTTGTTCAGCGCTAATCCCAATAATTGCTGCCATGGATCCACCCGTTGCTTTAGACATTAAGTCGCCACGCTTTTTAACTAATTTGATTCCTGTTTCAAAATCAATAACATTGGCTGCAAATAATGCGTTATATTCACCTAAGCTATGGCCAGCAACAAATAATGGGGGGGTATTATTTTCTTCTTGATATGCTAAATAGCTAAGTGCAGACACAATAAATAATGCAGGTTGAGTAACCTGCGTTTGATTTAATTCATTGTTTGGATCTTCTAAACAAACTTTTTTAATATCATAGCCTAATATTTCATTGGCTATAGTAACTTTATCTGGAAACTTTTCAAATACGTCTTCACCCATTCCAACTTTTTGGGATCCCTGCCCTGGAAATACATAACATGTCATGGTCTACCTCAATTTATGATAATAATTAAAGTTTACAAAATTTTGGTTATTTTTACTATTAAAGAATACTGGGCTTATAATTTTTTAGTTAGATTTGTTACAAGTAGTTGATACTGCTTAAAGCTATATTTAAAATCAGCTGAATGGATATCAGAAATAATTATATTTCCTTTAATAGTAACTTCTTGTCCTAAATTATTTTGAATTTTTTCATTAAGCGCATCATCATTTGTTTTGAGTTCAAGGGAATAATGATAGTCTTCATGCGTTATTGCAAATTTTGTAAATGGGGCATTTCCAATAAGCGTTATTTTTCCTGAAATTTGTACGGATTGATTGTGTTTTAGATCGTTTAATTGAGTAGGTTTACAGCTAGTTATGCTTGATATAATGATGATAGTCAGAAAAATTTTAAAGAAGGATTTTATCATGATTTATTGTGGTATTAACCGAAAAAACTTAATATTGTCACCAGACGTTGATGGAATAAATGAGATTATACTTTCTTCAGAATAAGAGCTCCCTTGAATAAAATAAACAGATCCACTGGTTTCAAGTTGCGTTGATGATGAGCTTGGGCCAATTAATGATGGAAGATTGTTTGTATGAAATGAACTATTTTTATAACCATATTTATTACTTGGATGTTTAATATAATTAGCGATTTTATAAGATATTAGCGCATCTTCAAAGTTTACTAGTTTATCGGTAGAACTGGATGGATTGTATGATTTTATCATTGAGTCAATGGCTTTATAATCTGCAATACTAGACTGAATAGAATGGGTAATTAAGTCTTTATATAGATTTACTTGTGCCATTTGTAATTTGCAGTATTCTAAAAATGTATAAGCAAGAGTATATGTATACCAAGTATTTGTTGTCTGTCTTAAAAATCCCATGCCATTACTAATTTCTGTATGTGCTAAGCTTTCAAAGTTAGCTTGAAGAAGAGCCTCTTGTTGAGAAAATATAGGCGATAATCCCTCGGCAATACCTTCTTCTATCCATAAGTCAAAACTAAATCCAATACCATTTTTAAATCGTGTTGTAGCACCTAACAAATGGGCATATTCATGTGCAATTACATGGTGATAATTATTCTCTTTTATTTTATTAATATTTATATAAAGTAATTCTTTTTCATTTGAATTTTCAGCACCTGTAATGCTTTTACTAAACAAATCTACGTTCCAAAAAAAACCAGCTGTATTTTTTTCTGGGGGTATTGAAAGTGCTAAAATAACTATTTTTCCATTGCCATCTACATCTGTAGGGGATGCATAATCACCAAGATAGGTTGTTGCTTCATTTTTTACTGTATTTGTAAAATAATCTAAGGCATTCGTAATATTTGCAACAAAATTTGCACTAGTACTTAAATTTTCTGATCCAGACCACATATTTGTTTCAACATAAATAACACAAGCATTACTAGTTGCAACTTTGGTTGCATGTACCATAGTTTTGGTTAATTCATTATAAAATGAATGCGTTTCTGGATCTTCGTTTAATAGATAGGGTGTTGTTTTTAATGGATTCATTGATTTTGAGCTTGGGATTAAGTTTATTGTGTTAAAATTTGGCTCTAAAAATAAAGCTGGCGTATTATTATTTCTTTTTGAACTCGGATAACTTAGTGATGAGGGAGCGAGTCCGATGTTTTCTGAGTTTTCGGAAATAGAGTAATCTGTCGATGTATTGATAGCAAGAATTGCTGGATTAAATGATCCTGAAATTGTTAGTTCTGTTAATTTTTCAGGGTAAAGATTTATGTCTATGCTTTCTTCATCTAACACTGTACAGGATATAAGGCATAAAAAAATCCCAATGGTTAAATTTAAAATAACTATTTTTTTAGTTTTGATTAGCATTGTTTTATATAAAAAAATACCCTTTTTTGATGTTGTTTAATCATTTTGATTTGATAAAAGTGACGAATCACAGGTGCAAATTAATTGTCGATCTCCTTGTGCTTGATTAATTCGACTTACAGTCGGCCAAAACTTTTGTGTTTTTAATGATGGTAATGGATACGCTGCTTCTTCTCGTGAATAACTATGATTCCATTGATTTGCTGTAATTTCTGATAGGGTATGAGGTGCATTTTTAAGAACATTGTCTTCTTTGCTAGTACGCCCTTCTTGTATTGATTTTATTTCGTTAAATATTGCAATCATTGCATCGCAAAATCGATTGATTTCAGTAAGAGACTCTGATTCCGTAGGCTCTATCATTAATGTTCCGTTAACAGGCCAAGATAATGTTGGCGCATGAAAGGAATAGTCAATTAAACGTTTAGCAATATCTTCAACGGTAATATTTGCTTCTTTTTTAAAATATCGACAATCAATAATGAGTTCGTGAGCTACATAATTATTTTTTCCAGTAAATAAAACGGGATAAAAGGGCTCTAATTTAGCTTTAATATAATTTGCTTTTAAAATAGCATTTTTACTTGCTAGGGTAAGCCCCTTATTTCCCATTAAGTAAATATAAGCATAAGAAATAAATAAAATACTTGCCGAACTGTAAGGCGCAGCCGCAACACTATGAGAGTTCGTTTGAGTTAACGAAAATCCAGGAAGAAATGGAGCAAGATGTTTTTTTACGCAAATAGGACCCATTCCTGGACCTCCACCACCATGAGGGATAGCGAATGTTTTATGAAGATTTATATGACATACATCAGCATTAATAATTCCAGGACTTGTTAGGCCAACATGAGCATTTAAATTAGCCCCATCAAGATAAACCTGGCCACCATGCTTATGAATAATCGCACAAATTTCTTGAACATTTTCTTCAAAAACGCCATGGGTAGATGGGTAGGTTAACATTAGCAATGCTATATTTTCAGAGTAGCGGTTACATTTTTCTTGTAAATCGTCGATGTCAATATCACCTTTGTTATTACAATTAATTGGAATAACATCCAGTCCAGCGATGGCCGCACTTGCGGGATTGGTTCCGTGAGCAGACGTTGGAATTAATGCTATGGTTCTATGTTCTTGATTTTGTTTTTGATGATAACGTTTAATAGCAAGTATTCCTGCATATTCTCCTTGGGCGCCTGAATTTGGCTGAAAAGATACATCATCAAAATCTGTAATATCACATAGCCACTTACCTAAGGTTTCAATCATAGTGCTATAGCCTATATGATTTTTTTGATGGGTAAATGGATGGAGCGACGCAATTTCTGGAATACTTAAGGGTATCATTTCTACTGCAGCATTTAATTTCATTGTGCATGAGCCTAGAGGGATCATACCTGTTGTTAATGAAAAGTCTTTATTTTCTAAAGATTTAAGATATCTCATCATGGATGTTTCATTATGATGGGTATTGAAGATGGGTTGTTGTAAAAATGTAAGAGGACGCTTCAAAACTTCAGATGAGGTATTGATTTCAAAAGTTTCTTCTTTATTTACTACACCGTTAAAGATTGTGCATATTTTTTTACAATCCTCAATTGTATGCGTTTCATCAAATGAAATGGAAATGTAATAATCATGAAAATTATTAATTTCGATATTTTGAGCATCGCAAGCTTTATGTAGATCGTGTCTGAGTTGCTTTGTTGGAAACTCGATACATACCGTATCAAAAAATAATGGAGATTTTAAGTTTAAGCCAAGTTTTACAAGATGGTTGCTACAAATACTAGCCAACTCATGTACTCGTGAAGCAATTGCCTGTAAGCGTTTAGGACCATGATACACCGCATACATTCCTGCCATTATTGCCAGTAATGCTTGTGCCGTACAAATATTAGATGTCGCCTTTTCTTTTCTAATGTGTTGCTCTCGTGTTTGTAGCGCCATTCTTAATGCTTTGTTGTTAAATTTATCTATACTTTCTCCAATAATACGACCAGGAATTTGGCGACTATATTGTTCTGTTGTTGCAAAAAATGCAGCATGAGGTCCGCCAAAGCCTAGCGGGATGCCAAATCGTTGGGTAGAACCAACACAAACATCGGGTGTAATTCGTGGTTTGCAATGACATAAAAATAAAAGATCAGTACACAGCACTGTTGGAATTGCTTGAGCTTGAGCTTTCTCTATGAACGTATGGTAAGGTGTAAGTTCTCCAAATCGATTTGGTGATTGACACAGCAGACCGAAAATATGCGTAGGTATAGTATCGTTGGGTGTTAATATTTCTAGTGTAATATTAAGTTGACTAGCACGCGTTTTTAACACTGCTAATGTTTGCGGAAAAATATCATTAGTAATACCAAAGTGAGTTTTTGTTTCTTTATTTCTTGGTTGCGATCGATAAAGCATCATCATTGCTTCAGCTGCGGCAGTTGCTTCATCGAGTAACGATGCATTTGCAATGGGTAGTTCGGTTAAATCTGCAACCATGGTCTGAAAATTTAATAAAGCTTCAAGACGCCCTTGAGAAATTTCTGCTTGATAAGGAGTATATTGAGTATACCAGCCTGGGTTTTCAAAAATATTTCTTTGTATTACTTGAGGCGTGATAGTGTTGTAGTAGCCTAGTCCAATGAATGAATTTGTGATTGTATTTTTTTTGGCTAACTCTTTTGCATGATTAAGAAATTGGTTTTCGGAATTAATAGCGGTAATATTAAGCGGGTTTGTTTTACGAATCGAAGCGGGTATAGTGTTATTGATTAATGTATCTAAAGAGTCAACGCCGATGCTGTCACACATTGTCTGAACTTCAGATTCTGTATCTGGAATATGGCGGGAAATAAATTCAGCTTCTGTCATTAGTGATCTCCTTTGATATACTTAATAATACCATCTGTTATAGTTAATGTTACAGTATGAGGTGGTTTTTTTAATACAAATACAGCATTAATTTTTTTACCAATTTCAATGGGAGTAGCTTTTATATCGAAAATCTTGTTACTGGCATTTATAAAAATAGTTTCATATATTTTTTTATAGTTTTCTGGAAATGTTGTCATAATTAATGTGGCTAATGGATTGCTTGGATGGGAAGAAAGACTGGTAATTTTTTTTGCTAAAATTAGTGATTCTAGAGAGGAAGAAATCTGTGTAGATGATTCTGTTAAATAGATACCTATAGATATATTTTCTGGAAATTCGGTTGAATTTAAAAGATCACAAGTCTCATTATCTATTTGATTTAATATTAGATGGCAGTGTATTGGAAGTGGGTGTTTATTGGTTTCCTGAATAAGAAATAATAGTTCTGATAATGAAATACTGCTAATTAAGCATTTTTTTGATGATGATACGGTTTTTGAATTTACTTGTTGAATAAGTTCATAACTATCAATAATGTCGAATGAATTAAGATTTTTTAATGAAGTATTAGATTCTGTAGAACAAGGCTGATTGTTTATAAACGCACCAAGATTAAATATGTTATTTAAAATAAAATGATGACAAACATTAATTTCTTCAACGTCATCATCATCGGGTAAATATCCAAGCGCTATAATTTTGTGATTTTTTATCGCAATGTTAAGCATAGAATTAGATTCAGCTGTTAATAATTTAGCATTGGTTATTGCTTGAATTGAATGATTGTTTTTACTTTTCATAATAAATGCTAAGTTTAGCATATTTTTTTAGTTGATGTGAGAAAAATGAATTATATTTAAATAATTAGTATCTAGGTATTAAAAGGGTCATGCCTTCTAAACGATTTAAAAAATTGTAAGAATCATCAATATTTGGCAGTTCTTTGCCTGGTTTAAGTGATGTGATGACGGCTTTACCAATAATTTTACGTTTCAATTTGTCATTTGTGCGTAAGCCCCAGATATTATGAAAAACCAATGATTTACTCTCTTTTTCGCCAATATAAAGCATAATATGACCGGGAAACCAAAGTAATGTTAAGTAAGGAATTCCATTTTCTATAATAAATTTTTCTTTTTGGTTTTCTTCCATTTCTGATATATCAATAAAAACCCCTCCATGTTTGGCTTGAGCTTGAGAGTTACGAGGTAGCCAAATACTAAATGGGGCAAATAAGTCACGAATCATCGCAGAGCAGTCACGATTGTAGTAAAGTTCACCCCAGCCATAGGGTTGATTGATTAAGTTATCACATATGAGTCCAATGTTTTCGTTGGTTAAAGAAAAAGGTTTTCTTTTGGCTTTAGTTTTTAAAATGAAAGCCCGATCGATATATGCCCAGCGAGAAGAGTTTGCTCTAGATGTTATAACTTCATAAGATCGTTTGTATTCTTTAATTAGAGGAAACGACATTCCAATAAATCCTTGATATAAATAAGTACCTGATTTTGTTTTTATTCCAAAGTCATCTTTTGTTACAGCAATATAATTACGATACATTTTAAATTTTTTCTTAAAATTTTTGCCTGCATAGGCAATATCTCTAATAGGAACCCAACCAAAAGCGTAAGGAGTTTCAACAAGTACCCATGCATTATCTGCTGTAATATGCGTAATTAAAATAGGTGTATTTGCAGGTAATTTTGAGTTTTGATTGTTATCAAATGGATAGCCATTAGAGTTATCTGAAAACTCTTTAAATATCGGCTTGTGTGTAGGCAATAATCTTAGATTAGTATTAGCGATAGTTATTCCTGTTTTTGTATAGTTTGGATAACCATCGAGATTGGCATTTTTTGTTAATTTTTTAATCCAATCATCAGAAATTTTTTGTTTGTTTTCTCCTACAGTATCATCTTGCTTTAATTGATTGAATTGTTTTTTTACAGTTTTTATTGAAATACTAGCTCTAGTAGATTTCCAAGGTGTAAGAAATTTTTCCCGATATTTTCTTTCTAAGGTGAGATGAAATTCGGTTGGAATAATTTTTTGATTTGGCTTGAGCTGAGTTATATAATTTTTATGGTTTTGATCTAACATTAATAGATCTTCAATGGTTACTTCGTCCAGAGTTTCTGGATCTATAATTTCTTGAATTTCTTGAATTTCTTGTGTTCTGCATCCAGTGATGCTAATCGCAAGAACTATAATTAGAAATAAATTTCTTAGTAGCATTATTTATATTATAAACTATTACATGCAAGGCGGATCAATGAGTTTTTTTATTTGGTAGATGTTTATAGGGGGTTGTATATTAAAATCGGGATGAGCTTTTAAAGATTTTTTGTGTATATTAATAGTTGAATTTTGATTTGATTTTGAATCAAATTTTTTAAAAAATATTTTAGAAAAATAAATTATTCGACTTAGATTATAATATTGATTAAATGTAACTAAAAAACAATTGTTAATCTAGCTCTTACTAGTATAAACTAAGGTCACATGAAACGAAATTTTAAATCATTTTTTGTAGCAGCAACTCGACAAAATGATGGCAAAACCATGACATCGCTTGGTTTATTTAGTGCCATTTTAAAACGGTTTTCTTCTGTTGCATATATGAAGCCCGTGGGACAACAGTATTTAGTTGTAGATGATAAAAAAGTAGACAAAGATGCTGTTTTATTTCAACAGGTGTATGATTTGAATGATGATTTTGCAAATATGAGTCCAATTGCAGTTCCTAAAGGCTTTACTCAAAATTATATTGATAATCCAAATATCGAGAATGCTTCTCAAAAATTGCTAAAGGCTCATTCAGAATTAGTAAAAAACAAAGATTTTTTAGTTGTTGAAGGTACTGGGCATGCTGGGGTAGGGTCTGTGTTTGATTTATCGAATGCAGCTGTAGCAAAGTTATTACGTTTAAAAGTGATTTTGGTTTCACTTGGGGGTATTGGGCGTTCGATTGATGAATTAATGTTAAATAAAGCTGTATTTGATTTACATGGGGTAGAGGTTTTAGGTGTGATTATTAATAAAATTCAGCAAGATAAATATGAAAAAATTAGCTCTTATGTAAAAAAAGGACTTAAACGACAGGGTGTTGATGTTTTAGGGTGTATCCCATTTGTGCCTATGTTAACAAACCCTACAATTGAGACGATTTTTGAAAAGCTGGGTGGAGAGTTACTATCTTCAAAGGTAGGCTTTAATAATCGTGTGGAGAAATGTTTAATCGGGGATATGGTGCCTCATGATGCTTTATCTCAGTTAGAGCCGAATACCTTGTTTATAGTGCCTGCAAATCGGGAAGGTTTGGTAATGGCAGCTCTATGTGGAAACTTATTGGATTCTGAAGTTGTGTATTATGTGTCTGGAATTGTTTTTACGTGTGGTAAAACATTGCATCCTCGTATTTTAGAGTTAGTTAAACGAACGCATATTCCACTTTTATTAGTTGAAGAAGATTCCTTTACCGTTGCAAATAAAATTACTCATATGTTAGTAAAATTGCGTTCAAATGAGCCTGATAAAATTAAAACGGTTCAAAATTTAGTGGAAGATTATGTTGATGTAGATCGTATTTGTGAGAAGTTATGAATTTAAAAAAATTTAAGTTATTTTCATTGATAAAAGAGGATATAGATGAAGTTAAGAGAATGCTTGAAAGTGTTCTTAATGAAAGAGTAAATGCAGAGACATCTCCTGTAATCAAGCATATGTTAGCCTCTCAAGGAAAGCTATTGCGCCCTGCATTAGTTTTTTTGTCAGCGTATGCAGTTAAGCAAAATGTTTCTGAGCAAGAAAAGCGTAAGCTAATTTTAAGTGCTACTGCTATAGAGCTGATTCATATGGCTTCTTTGGTACATGATGATGTGATTGATGATGCTGATGTTAGACGAGATGCCAAGTCTGTAAAAGCCAAATTTGGAAATCCTGTAGCTGTAACTTCAGGAGTGTATTTATATTCGGTTGCTTTGCAATTAATTGCAGAGGTAGGCTCTATAAAAATTCTTGATGAATTAAGCTCAACAGTTCAGAAGATGTGTGAAGGGGAGCTGTTACAGTATTCTTTAAGAGATAAAACGTCTTATGATGTTGATTTATATTATTCTGTACTAGAATCAAAAACAGCAGTTTTATTTAAGATGGCCTGTATGGCGGGTTGTTATTTATTTGATATTGAACAAAAAGATCAGCAGGCATTGGCTGACTATGCCATGCATTTAGGGTATAGTTTTCAGTTATCAGATGATTATCTTGATATGTTTGGAGATGATGCTGATTTAAATAAAAAAACAGGTCAAGATTTTATACAAGGTCAGTATACCTTGCCAGTATTATTAACGCTTAAAAAACTTGATGGCAAGGAAAAGGTTGCATTTTTTGATTTTCTAGATGATCAAAGCCTGACTCATTTTGAACAGCTCAAGAAAAAAGCCATGTCTTTGGGAGTGCAGACTGAATTAGCTACTATTGTTCAGGATAGAGTTTTGCAGTCTAAGAAAGCTTTAGAATCTTGTGTTGATAGTAACTATAAAGAGGCGTTGTGTTATCTTGCTGATTTTGTTGGAACTAGAGTAAAGGTTTAGTTTCTTTTGTTATTTTAGCATTGAGCGTTTAGTTTTTCTGATAATATTACTTTGAATTTTCGTAAATTTTCGAGGAAATTAGTGTCTTTTATTTCAACTTCTTTAGTTGCTATAGCATTTTCTAATTTGGTAAATGATTTTTCTAAAAGAAACTTCAAGAGATCATCAAATTCATCTTTATTTAAATATAAAGATAAGGCTGTTAGCACTGACATTGTGCATGTTCCGTCTGTTTGCTTATGATAGGCTAAACTTTTATCTGACTCTAATTCAGAATTTTTAAGAATTAAATATATATCTTCCAAGGATAGGTTTTCCATACTTAGATAAGCTAATTCTGTGGCAGTTAATTCGGCTTTGAATGGTAAAAAATTGTTATCTGATTTCTCGTGGTTTTCTAATCCAATACCTGTATTTACTAGATTTACAATAAATGTTTTAGTATTAGGATCGTAAGTGCTAATAATAGTTGTAGTATGATCAGTCGTGTTGCAGAGCGTTATAAGGGTGAAATCAGTTTGATTGGGTTTTTTCTTTGACAAAAAATAATCAAGATATTTCTTTTCAATCTTATCCTGATCTTCCTGATCAAGCGAATTTTGTAATGCGTCAACTATTTCCTTTTCATTAAATCTCTTGCTTTCATCAATAATTGTTAGAGCATGGTGCAATAGCTCCCAGATATTTGGATGTTCTCTTTTTAATAAAGATAAAAGATCTTTGATTAATTTTTGATCATTATCACTAGGTGTATCTGCGCGATCTATCTTTAAATTTGGTGGTACATCTATATGGCCTCTTGCTATGAATTCGACAAGATATAAGCAAAAGGAGATAGGTCCTAATCTAGATTGATGGTGAAAAGATCTGTATCTTTTGAGATCATCCGTAGTTTGAAATTTAAGTTTACCCAAATCTTCTTCTACAATCCCATATCTTTTTACAGCATTCTTGGGGTCATATATACTAGCTTCTTCAAGGTTTTCTTCGTTAGTAGTAAGTTCTTCTAGATCTTTTATTCCAACGGGCTCTGTTAATGTCTCTGTAAAAGGATCTCCCGGAGCTTCTTTTTCAGGGGTCTCTGTTATTATTCCAAATGCTTTGGTGCCTTTGCAGTAAATATCTGGCAACTGAACTGAGATATTAAATATTGTTTCAATTTTATATTCAACAGCCTCTTCTGGATACTTTGTTGTTAATGTTGCATGTTGAGAATTTAAGTTAAACTTTCCCGAAAGTAAATCTTTAAATGTAAGATGATTATGCTTTTCAAGTGTGAATGATAATGATGCCTCTATGTCATCTTGTGATTTTGTTATCGTTATAGGATCATTTATGTTTATTTCTCCGTTAACTAATGTGAGATATATTTGTGCACTGTAATCTGAGTGATTAACTGATATTTTGGTCTCTCCATGCATTGCTCCAGAATCACAGAAGCTTGATTCAATAGTTTTATCTGGAAGATATAATGTTCCATGAAGTGGTAAGTGGTCTTGTGTAATTCCTTGGAATTTTATTTTTTTTCCATCTATTGTTTCAGTAATAATAAAGGATTCGGGGTCGTTTAGTGTTATTTTACTTTTAATCGTTGGTGGGTGAGAAGATCTATCAAGAGTTACTGTTGTGCCATCTGATGATTTGTATGTTTGAAGATGTTTATTCTCTTTTGCGGATATACCAATTTTTTCTAGTATCCTATTTAACTGGGCGGGTGGGTTGTTTATGCTAGACTTTGCAGGTTTTGTATCTATATGCACTTCTTCTAATAAGGAAGTTTTTGCGCATTGGCCGGTAGGGTTAAAGCCGAGAAATCCTAAATTAGGATTATTAATAATTGTGTATTCTTGTCCAAAAGGCTCTGTTCTACCAATAAATTGACCATTCTCTTTTCTGTGTACGATCATGTTTCCTACTTGTTTAAAAAAAAATTCAACTTGGCCTGTTGGATTCGGTAATAGAGTGTAAGTTGTTCTTTGTTTTTTAAGTGGGGAAAAATTTAGTTCTAAGTAGGGAGATTCCTGTCTTGGTGGAGATGGGGGAAGTGTTGAGCAAATCTTATTAGGATTATTGGATGGAAGGGGGGATGTAGATCTAATTATTGGATTCATGTCTATCTTTTTATTATTATTATTATATTTTTTAAAAAAAATTTTTATTTAATTTTTATATAAATTATTTTTATCATATATTTTTTTATATTTAAAGGGTTTTTAAATGATTTGATGATGTTTTTTGAGGGCTTTTCAATTTATTTTTTGTATGATAAAGTTTTCAGCACTATGAAAATTCACGAATATCAAGCAAAAGAAATCCTTAAAAAATTCGGTGTTCCGATTCAAGATGGTTTAATTTTTGAATCTGAAGCTGATATCGAAGCAACGATTGATAAAGTCGCTTCAGAGTTAAATTGCACTCAGTTTGTTGTTAAGGCTCAAATTCATGCAGGAGGAAGAGGCCTAGGTGGAGGCGTTAAATTCTGCCCAAATAAAGAAACCGCAATCGAAAAAGCAAAAGAAATCTTTGGTATGACACTAAAAACACATCAAACCGGACCAGAAGGTCAGCTTGTACGAAAAGTGTATATCACTGAGGCATTAGATATAGCAAAAGAATATTATGTGGCTATTACTTTAGATAGAACTCAATCAAAACATGTTATTATGGCAAGTTCAGAAGGTGGCGTAGACATCGAAGAAGTTGCTGCCAAAACTCCTGAAAAAATTATTAAAGTATGGGTGGATCCTAATTTAGGCTTACAAGCTAACCAAGCGAGACAACTAGCATTTCGTTTAGGTTTTGAAGGAGATGCATTCAAACAAGCTGTTAATGTTTTCAAAGCGCTTTACAAAGCATACGAAGCTACAGATGCTTCAATAGCTGAGATTAATCCATTAGTTCTTACTGATCAGGGTAACGTTGTAGCTTTAGATGCTAAATTTAATTTTGATTCTAATGCTCTATACAGACAAAAAGATATTGCTAGTCTTAGAGATGTTCACGAAGAAGATCCTACCGAAGTTGAAGCAGGCGAATTTAATCTTAATTATATTAAGTTAGATGGAAATGTAGGATGTATGGTAAATGGTGCCGGGTTAGCAATGGCTACTATGGATATTATTAAGTTAAAAGGTGGAGAACCTGCTAACTTTTTAGATGTTGGTGGCGGTGCAAACGTAGAAACAGTGAAAAATGGTTTCCGTATTATTTTATCCGATAAAAACGTAAAAGCAGTCTTAATTAATATTTTTGGTGGTATTGTCCGATGTGATCGTGTTGCCAATGGTATTATTCAAGCCGTAAGTGAACTTGATTTATCAGTTCCTGTTGTTGTTAGATTAGCTGGTACAAATGCTGAAGAAGCAAAATCATTATTAGAAAATTCTGGAGTGTCGATTATTCCTGCAGAATCACTTGAAGAAGCCGCAACTAAGGTTGTGGACGTAGCAACCTAGGTTGGAGGGTTAGAATATGGCTATATTAGTTGATAAAGATTCTAAAATTATTGTTCAAGGAATTACAGGTTCAGAAGGTTCGTTTCATGCTGAGCAATGTTTAGCCTATGGTAACAATGTTGTTGGTGGTGTTACTCCTGGTAAGGGAGGTCAAACTGCTCTTGATGGAAAAGTTCCTGTATTTAATACATGTTATGAAGCGCGTGAACACGTTGGTGCTAATGTTTCATTAATTTTCGTTCCACCTGCGTTTGCTGCAGATGCTATTTTAGAGGCTGCAGATGCCGGTATCGAGCTAGTTGTCTGTATTACAGAAGGTATTCCTGTTGCTGACATGGCAAAGGTTTATACCTATTTAAAAAGTTCTAATACTCGTTTAATCGGACCAAATTGCCCTGGATTATTAACTCCGGAACAAGCAAAAGTTGGTATTATGCCTGGATTTATTGCTCAAAAAGGGACTGTTGGTGTTATTTCTAAGTCCGGTACTCTTACGTATGAAGCTGTTCATCAATTGTGTCAGGTTGGCTTAGGCCAGACGACCTGTGTTGGTATCGGTGGTGATCCTGTAATTGGTACAAAAATGGCTGAATTATTAGAGTTATTTGAAAATGATCCTGAAACAGAAGCTATTGTTATGATAGGTGAAATTGGTGGATCAATGGAAATTGAAGCAGCTGAATATGTAAAAGCACACGTTACTAAACCTGTTATTGGATTTATTGCTGGCCAAACAGCACCTCCGGGTAGACGTATGGGGCATGCGGGTGCCATCGTTTCTGGTGCAGATGAATCTGCAGATGCAAAAAAAGCTAAAATGTCTGAATGTGGTATTTTTGTTGTTGATTCTCCTGCTGATATTGGTGCAACTGTTAAAAAAGCTTTAGAAAAAGTAACGGCATAATTTCTTTTTAATTATTTTAGTTTCATCTAATTCTTTTTGCATTTGAAAATATTTTGATCTAGATAGAATTTTGCTTTGCTTGTTTACATAATTATTATGAATTAGTATTACTACTATGAAACATAGTACTCAAAACTATCTAAAGGCTATTTATCAATTATCTGAGCTTGATGGTAAAACAACGGTTAAAGTTAATGATTTAGCAAAAAAATTGTCTATTTCTATGCCGGCTGTTTCTGAAATGATGAAACGTCTTGAATCTGATGGTTACGTTAAGATTAAACCTTATAAAGGTGTTTCGCTTACTGCTAAAGGTAAGGATTTGGGTGTAACTATGGTTCGGCATCATCGTATTTGGGAAACCTATTTATGGTCGGTTCTTGGATTTACCTGGGATGAAGTTCATGATGAAGCTGAATTATTAGAACATGCTTCTTCTAATAAAGTTATTGATCGGCTCGAATCTTTAATGGATTATCCTCAATTTGATCCTCATGGGAATCCTATACCGGATTCTAAAGGGCATTTACCTGTAATTAAAAATGAACAACTCTTATCTACTTGTATCGTAGGGGATAGTTGCTCTATTGTGCGTTTTGTTGATCTTGATAGTTCGTATTTAACATTTTTACTTCAACATGGAATTGCTCCTAATTCTAAATTAAAAATTACTGATATTTTAGCTTTTGATGGGACTCTTGTTTGTGATATTAATGGTCAATCGTTTCATTTTAGTTCTCAAGCTGCAAATCAAATATTTGTTATATTAAAATAAGTGTTCATTATAAAAAAAGTTAGGCAATCTTAATAAATTTTGTTATTCTTTCTTTTTAATTTATTTTTCGGAGTTGTTAGTATGTCTTTTGTGTTTAAATTTAGATATTTGTTTTTTCTGTTATTATTATCTTGTTCTTGTATATTTTTTACTGGATGTGATTCTTTTGCCAAAAAGAATTCTAAATTGTCTGTTGTCTCAACTACAGGGATGATCCATGATCTTGTCATAAATATTGCTGGTGATTTTGTTGATTCTAAGGCGTTAATGGGGCCGGGCGTAGATCCGCATCTATACCGTGCTACTGAAAGTGATGTTTTAGCTTTAGCAAAAGCAGATATTATTTTTTACAATGGCCTGCATCTTGAGGCAAAATTAGGAGATGTGTTAAAGGATATGGCCGATCGTTCTCAAGTGGTTGCTGTTTCTGATTCTATTTCAAAAGATTTATTGCGTATGCCTAAGGAATTTGAAGGGGTTTATGATCCTCATATATGGTTTGATATACGTTTATGGATGAAAGTTCTTAATTCTATTGAGCTTGCGCTTATTTCTGCTGATCCAAAAAACAAAGCATCCTATCAAGCAAATGCCCAACGTTATCGTAAAGAATTAGAAGCTCTGTTAACGTTTGTATATTCTTATGTCGAGCAAGTTCCTAACGCTCAACGTGTGCTCGTTACTGCTCATGATGCTTTTGGCTATTTTGGTGAAGCGTTTGGGTTTGAAGTTTATGGGTTGCAGGGTATTAGTACTCAAGCAGAAGCTGCCATTTATGATGTGAATCAGTTAGCCTCATTTATTGCTAATCGAAAAATTCCTGCAATCTTTGTTGAATCATCGATATCTAAACGTCAGATTATCGCTGTTCAAGAAGCTGTTAAAGCCAAAGGTTGGCAGGTAGCTATTGGAGGAGAATTATTTTCAGATGCTTTAGGAGCAAAAGGCACTCCAGAAGGAACCTATATTGGTATGCTAACACATAATGTAACTACAATTGTAAATGGATTAAAAGAAACACCATGAACTCTCAACTTAATGATGATAATGCAGCTGTCTTAGTCCAGGATTTAACGGTAGCTTACAAAGAAAAGCCGGTTCTTTGGGATATTGATCTTAAAATTCCTAAGGGGGTTCTTCTAGCTATTGTTGGGCCAAATGGTGCGGGTAAAACAACATTATTACGGTCTATTATGGGGCTTTTAAAGCCCGCAGCTGGAAGTGTGCATATTTTTGGTCAGTCTATTAAACAACAAAAACATAATATTGGTTATATGCCTCAACGGGGTAATGTAGATTGGGATTTTCCAACCAATGCTCTTGATGTTGTGATGATGGGTCGTTATGGCCGTCTTGGTTGGTTTAAACGTCCAGGAAAACATGAAAAAAAATTGGCTCTTGAAGCGCTCGATCGGGTTGGAATGGCTAATTTTGCGGATCGTCAATTAAATCAATTGTCTGGTGGCCAACAGCAACGGGTCTTTTTAGCTCGGGCTCTCATTCAAGATGCAGAAATTTATTTTATGGATGAACCCTTTGTTGGGGTTGATGCTGTCACAGAAAAAACCATTATTCAACTGTTAAAAGAGTTACGTAATCAATCTAAAACTGTTGTTGTTGTTCATCATGATTTACAAACCTTAACTGATTACTTTGATTGGGTAGCGCTTCTTAATGTTCGTCAAATTGCTTCTGGTCCTATTTCAGATGTTTTAACAGATGAAAATCTAAAACTAACTTACGGAGGAAGAAGCGCTTTTCTAACTCATAATCAATCACCTCAAACGGAGCTGTAATGACAGAAATAATTAGCCTAAATTACACACTCATTGTTGTTATGATTGGGGCTTTTATCCTTGGAATTACCTCAGGTATTCTAAGTTCGTTTGCTGTTCTTCGCCAACAAAGTTTGCTTGGAGATGTTATTTCTCATGCTGCATTACCAGGGATTGCTTTTGCATTTTTATTTTTTATGACGAAACATTCTCTTGGGTTAATGATTGGTGCTATTATCTCTGGTTGGCTAGGTACATTTTTAGTAGCTATGATTGTTCGATACACAACGCTTACACGTGATGCTGCTTTTGGTATTGTTTTGTCTGTTTTTTTTGGCTTGGGAATTGTTGTTTTAAGTTACATTCAAAAATTACCAAGTTCTGAAAAAGCTGGCTTAGATTCGTTTTTATTTGGTAGTGCCTCAACGATCTTATTATCAGATATTATTACAATGGCTATTTTCGCCAGTATTATTTTTATTGTAATTATTTTGTTTTGGAAAGAATTTAAATTACTTTCTTTTGATCGCCATTTTATGTCTTCAATGGGGTTTCCTACCGAAAGGTTAGACCTAATGTTAACCTGGTTACTTGTTATCGGTATTGTTATTGGCTTACAAATGGTTGGTGTTGTTTTAATGAGTGCGATGATGATTGCTCCTGCGGCGGCGGCTCGACAATGGACAAGTCGTTTAGGGGTGCTCGTTATTCTTGCTGGATTTTTTGGTCTTATCTCGGGTGGTATCGGTACCTTGTTTAGTAGTTATATCCCTCATTTATCAACGGGCCCGATGATTGTTATTAGTATTAGCGTAATCATGGTTTTTTCTCTTTTTTTTGCTCCGCATCGGGGTGTTTTATGGCATTGGTATAAACAACGTGAGTATCAAGCTAGTATTCGTGCTAATACCATGTTAGTAAATATGCTGCTTTTTTCTGAAAGTGCTACAGATCCTTACCATTGTCATCAATTATCTGCCTTAGCTGCTATTGGTCGTGGGCCTGCTATTAAAGCTATGAAAGAATTATCTAACAAAGGATTTGTTCATAATCCCAAAGAAGACTTATGGGGACTTACACCCGCTGGATTTAATCAAGCAAAACGACTTCAGCAATCGTTGGATCATGATTCATGAGTATCGAACAAATTTATATCATTATTTTAGCTTGTTTAGTTGCCGGAGCTTGTAGCTTATGCGGTGTCTTTTTAATTCTTAGACGTTTAGCCTTAATCAGTGATGCTATCAGTCATTCTGTTTTATTAGGGATCGTCTTAGCTTTTTTTCTTGTTCAAGATCTTAATTCTCCATTACTTATTCTAGGAGCTACCTTAACGGGTGTTTTAACGGTCTATTTAATTGAATTATTATTTTCTTCAAAGCGATTAAAAAAAGATGCATCAATTGGTCTTGTTTTTCCTATATTTTTTGCGATTTCTATTATTCTTATTAATCTGTTTGCTGGTGATATTCACCTTGATCAAGATGCTGTTCTTTTAGGTGAAATTGCGTTTACGCCATTTCGATTACTTAGCCTATGGGGTGTTACACTTGGACCTATTTCCTTATGGACTATGGGAATCATTTTTCTTTTAAATTGTTTATTCATTGGATTCTTTTACAAAGAATTAAAACTTACAACGTTTGATCCTCATTTAGCAACCATGTTAGGTTTTTTTCCTGTTGGATTGCATTATGCGTTTATGACTTTGGTTAGTATTACTGCTGTAGGTGCCTTTGAATCTGTGGGTGCCATTCTTGTTGTTTCTCTTATGATTGTTCCAGCGTCATCTGCCTATTTGCTTGTTAATCGGTTGTCTCATATGCTTGGTCTTAGTGTCTTTTTTGGAATTTTATCGGCTTTACTTGGATATGCTCTTGCTTATTTTGCTGATGTTTCAATTGCAGGGTCTATGGCTGTTATGACGGGTGTGATTTTTTTAGGTGCATTTATTTTTTCTCCATCTCAAGGAGTATTAGTCAAATTTTTTCTTTTCCAAAAACAACGACTTCTTTTTGCTACACATATGCTTCTTATTCAATTACTCGAACATGAAGGAACACAATCTGAAAATACCGAAAATACAATCTCAAATTTAGTTTATCATATGAAATGGAAGTTAGCTTTTGCTAATAACGTGGTGTCTCATGCATTAGAACAAGGGTTTATTAACCGTGATAATGATACACTGCGTTTAACATCACTTGGTCGTGAAAAGGCTAAACGTGTTATTGTGATGGATAATTAAATTTTAATGCGCTAATGTTTTTAAATAGGCTTCGTAATCATCATACGACATTAACTCTTCTAGCTCTTCTTCATTATTAATTGATAGTTTAATTAACCATCCTTGATCATAAGGATCCGAATTTACCTGATCAGGTTGATCTGCTAATGTTGCATTTGTCTCTAAAATTTCGCCACTAATTGGTGCATATAATGACGATACCGTTTTTACAGATTCTATTGTTCCAAATTCTTCTTTTTTCTGAAATTGTGCGGATGTTTCAGGAAGCTCTACAAATACAATTTCTCCTAATTCATCAATTGCATATTGTGATACGCCTACAGTTGCTACATTGTCTTCTACATAAATCCATTCATGGTCTTGGGTGAATTTTAGAGCTTCTTTTTGCATTCTTTTCTCCTTACTAATTCATCGAAATTAATGATGCTCATTATACTTATTTGAATATACAGAATCAAGATAAATAATGATATACTTTTTTCAATGTCACTTTTAATTGTCGATGGTTTTTCGTTAGCGTTTCGTGCCTTTTACGCATATCCTCTATCCTTAACGCTAGATGATGGCCAACCCATTAACGCTGTGTTTGGCTTTATGACTCTCTTGCTTCAAGCTATTGATAAACTTCAACCATCCCATATTGTTGTTTGTTTTGATCGAGCTGAGCCAACATTTAGACATACTCTGTATGATGCCTATAAAGCTAATCGGTCACCCGCACCAGATGAATTTAAATCTCAAGTCCCTTTATTTAAAGAAGCTGTTAAAACCGCGGGTATTTTTGTGCTTGAAAAACCAGGTTATGAAGCAGATGATCTTATGGGTAAGTGTGCTTTATTAGCTCAAGATAAGAATCTTCAAGCTTATATCTATTCCTCTGATCAAGATACGTTTCAACTTGTTACCGATTCAATAAATATTGTGATGTCAAAAAAAGGACAGGCTGATTTGCAGGTGTATAACAGAGATGACGTACATAAAAAAATGGGGGTGTATCCCGAACAAGTTATTGATTTTAAAGCCTTAAAAGGGGATAGTTCTGATAATATTCCAGGTGTTAAAGGTATTGGTGATAAAACTGCGTCTACTCTTTTACTTGAACATCAGACACTTGAAGGAATTTATTCTAATATCGATACCATCAAATCTAAGAGTGTTCGCTCAAAACTCCAAAATGATAAAGAATCAGCGTTTCTTTCTCAATCACTTGCAACCATATGTACCGATATCGATATCTCTCAAACTGTTTCTGATTTTGAAATTAATATTCATTGGGAAAATCTTAAAACACTTTTTCTTACCTATAAGTTTACAAACTTGTTAAAAAAATACGATCGGTTTTTCTCTTCTCAGATGCAACTTTCTGATATATCTCATGAACCAGAGTCACCCCCTCAACGGTCATTTACCGCACATTGTATTCAAACTGAATCAGAGCTTGAAGATCTTCTACCCAAGTTAGTTAATGGATTTGCCTTTGATGTTGAGACTACCTCTCTTACTATTCATGATGCTCTCTTGGTGGGTGTGTCTATTTGTTTTAATAATACGGATGCTTACTATATTCCTTTAATCAAACATGCTCAAAAATCTGAATCATCACTTAATACGCCTTTATTTACACTTGATTCACCACAAAAACAAACCATTTTAGCACCACCTAAATTACTTGCTTTACTACAACCTCTGCTTGAATCACCAGATATCCAAAAAGTTACGCATAACGGTAAATATGATTATCAAATTCTTAAACGTTACGGTATCACCATGAAAGGCATGACGTTTGATACTATGTTAGCAGCCTTTCTTGTTAAACCTCTTGAGTCTGTCGGTCTGAAAGCGCTTACCAAACGTTATTTTAATGTTGAAATGACTGCATTTGAGTCGCTCACATCTGAGTCTCAATCGTTTCAAACGGTTTCTTTAGAAGATGCTACCCAATATGCTTCAGCGGATGCTTTTTATACACGTCAACTTAAACTCCATTTCGAACCAATGATAAAACGTTTGAGTTTATCTGAATTATTTCAAACGATTGAGTGTCCTTTACAATCAATTCTTGCAGATATGGAATTTGAAGGTGTTGCTGTTGATCTTGATCGTATTCATGCTTTGTCCCAAGAATTAACTCAAGAACAAGCCTCTCTTATGAAATCAATTTATGATCTATCAAACAAAACTTTTAATATTAATTCTACAAAACAACTTTCTGAAATCTTATTTGATGATCTTAAATTACCTGTAATCAAAAAAACAAAAACGGGTAGATCTACGGATAACAGTGTTCTTGAAGCATTGCTCGGAAAACACGCAATTATTGATTTTTTAATTCAATATCGTACTAACGAAAAATTGTTAAGTACCTATATCAATGCTTTTCCTCATCTTATTCACCCAACTACAGGTAAAATTCATACTACTTTTAATCAACATAGTGTTATTACCGGTCGCTTATCTTCAACAACGCCTAATCTTCAAAATATTCCTATTCGTACCGAAAAAGGACAGGCTATACGTAGTGTTTTTGTTCCTTCTCAACCAGATCATTGTTTAATGAGTGTTGATTATTCTCAAATTGAGTTACGTCTCATGGCTCATTTTTCCGAAGATCAAGCAATGATTACTGCCTTTAATAATGGCGAAGATATTCATCGTTCTACCGCAGCTGTCATGTTTCATTGCGATGTTAATGATGTTACTCCAGATCAACGTTATCGAGCTAAAGCTGTAAACTTTGGTATTATTTATGGTATTTCATCGTTTGGATTATCAAAAAATATTAATTGCTCTGTATCAGAAGCTAAAGAAATTATTGATAACTATTTTCTCCAATTTCCTAATATCCAAAAATTTATCGATAAAATGATCGCGGATGCTCGTGCCAATGAATCAATTACAACCGCTTTTGGACGTGTTCGGCCTCTGCCTAATATTCACTCTCAAAATCGTTCTCAACGCCAATTCGAAGAACGTGCTGCTGTAAATACCTTTCTTCAAGGAACTGCTGCAGAAATTCTTAAAAAAGCTATGATTGCTATTGATCAATTAATTGTTACTCAAAATCTTAACGCAAAAATGATTATTCAAGTTCACGATGAACTTGTTTTTGATGTTCATAATACGGATGTTGAAGCTCTAAAAGTAATGGTGTCTCAAACCATGCAATCTGTTGTTAATTATCATATTCCTCTCACTGTTGATATGCATGTTGGAAATAATTGGCAATTAAAGTGATTATTTTATAAATTTTGTATTAAAAATTGATTGACTCGATTTCTAACTGTGCTAAAATTTTATACTTTCAAAATTACTTGAAATATTTTATAAGCTTTTATCGATAATAAATTATAAGATTTATGAATCTGGTAATTTAATTAAAAGGAGTCAATATGTCATATACATCAGAAAATAACTTAGGATCATCCGACGTTGATTTTAATGAAATTGATGCTAATAAGTTCGTTGAAACAGTTTCTGATAGTGACGATGAAGTTCTAAAAGAAGGCTTTGATAATGAAGGTAATCCTCCTCAAAATAATGACCCTAATTTTTCTATCCAAGGAGCACCTCAAGAAGAAGTTGATAAGTCTGTCTATATCGATGATTCTGTAAAAATGTATTTACGTGAAATCGGTACTGTAAAACTCCTTTCTGCTGAAGAAGAAATCGAACTCGCTAAACGTATGGAAGACGGTGACGAAAAAGCTAAACAAAAAATGATTAATGCGAACCTTCGTCTTGTTGTTTCCATTGCTAAAAAGTATATCGGACAAGGGTTACTATTTCTTGATCTTATCCAAGAAGGTAATGCAGGTCTTATTCGTGCTGCTGAAAAGTTTGATTACCGTAAAGGATTTAAATTTTCTACATATGCTACCTGGTGGATCAAACAAGGTGTTACTCGTGCAATCGCAGATCAATCTCGTACTATTCGTGTTCCTGTTCATATGGTAGAAACTATCTATAAATATAAAAAAACGTCTCGTATGCTTATGCAAAAATTGGGTCGTCAACCTTCTGAAGAAGAAGTTTCAGAAGAAACCGGTATCCCCCTAGAAAATATCGTTGCTATCCGTAAATACGCCCAGTTACCTATTTCTCTAGAAACTCCTATCGGTCAAGAAGAAGGTTCCGAGCTTGGTAACTTTGTCGAAGATAAAAATAGTATTACCCCAGAAGTTCGTACTGAAAAAAATATGCTTCGTGAAAGTATTCTTAGATCAATGGACGGTCTTAACGAACGTGAACAAATGATTCTTAAATTGCGTTTCGGTATCGATGACGGTCGTCAACGTACCTTAGAAGAAGTCGGTAAAGTGTACGGTGTTACGCGTGAACGTATCCGACAAATCGAAGAAAAGGCTTTGCAGAAGATGAGGAAGAGTAAGAAGCTCTCCCTGATCCATTCCCAATAGAACCATCATAAAATAACGCTATCTGCCCATTTTTGGGGCTTAACTCCACACCCTTGGGAACCATCATAAAATAACGCTATGCGCCCATATTTTGGGGCTTAACTCCACACCCTTCGCTGAAGCTCCGGGCTCGCGGGAGTCCGCACCCCAAAATATGAACACCTAGCGCTATTTTCTGACGGTTCCATCCTCTTTTTTTTGTTGTACCTTCGCGCTGTACCTTCGCTTTGCTTGGTAGGTGCTTTTTTTGTGGGTTCTTCTTCTTTTTTTTTGCTGTACCTTTGTTTTGCTTGGTAGGTGCTTTTTTTTGACGGTTCCATCATCTTTTTTTTGTTGTACCTTCGCTTTGCTTGGTAGGTGCTTATTTTTGTGGGGTCCTCCTCTTTTTTTTGCTGAAGGGATAAATTATTAGAGATTCTAAATCATTTCTTTATATGCAATCACTAAAAAATTACCCGAGCTATAGCTGGGTCAAAAATATTGATTTTAGATAAAACTTTTTGAAGGTTTAGTAGTTTTCATGCATGAATACGTGGTACGTAAGTTCGGTTGCTAATATGAGTGAGATGATTTTGCACTCAATGCCTCTTCACTTCAAACTGAGAATAAACCTACATTTACTGCTTTGTCTTGTAATTTATTGGTATTCTGCTACTCTTTTAATAATTTCTACTGGTTGTAGATAGAGTTTACAATTGTTTCAGATCAATTAAGTAATTAAAAAACCAAAACAGTTTGTTTTTGGTTTTTTTGTAAATGTAATATATATTCTATAAATTAAACTCTTAAATAAACTTGACATTTATTAATATTCTTATTAAATTTTATAAACTTTTCAATTTAAAAAAGGAGGAATTCAGTAATGACGTCAATTGAAATAATATATAAATTTATTATTTATGATTTTTTAGCTACAGTTTTACAAGAGGTTTTTCAATTAATTTTAATAATCAATATATATTTCTAAAAAATAAAGGAGGAGAACATGAAAGAAAAATTTAAAAATCTATATTCGGTTTCTAAAACACTTAGATTCGAGTTAATACCAGAAGGCAAGACACAGGAGTCTTTTAATACGTCAGATATACTCATAACAGACGAAGATCGTTCAGAATCATACAAAGAAGTTAAAAAAATTATGGATCGCTATCATGAGTGGTTTATTAATGAATCATTAAAGGATTTTAAATTTAATGAGGGTATATTAAATGAATATTACAGATTATCATTAAAAAGTAGATCAGAAAAAGAGAACACTGCTTTTAATGAAATAAAAAAATCATTGCGATCTAACATTGTAAAGATTGCGTTTAAAAAAAATGAAATTTTTGAAAAATTATTCAAGAAAGACGTTATTTTTCTTTTAGAAGAATTTGTCAAAACTGGAAAATTTTTTGATGACTTATCTGATGAGGAGAAAAGAAAACACTTAGACTACATTAACAAATTCAAGAAGTTTTCGACGTATTTCACTGGTTTTTTTGAAAATAGAAAGAATGTATATTCAGATGAAGCCAAACATTCAAGTATTGTATATCGAAGTGTAGATGAAAATTTGCCATTATTTTTAAGTAACTTGAAAATATTCGAAGACATTAAAAAGAAGGATTCTTCATTGGTAGATTCATTTAATATAAATGAATTTCGATTAATTCGCGAACGATCAGTTGAAAAATTTGAGAATGTTGAAATTGATAGTATTGATGATATGTTCACGCTTACATTTTTTAATCGATTGTTAACACAAAATGGGATTGATTTTTTTAATTCGATGTTGGGTGGGTTTGCTGATAAACAAAAGGAAAAATCTATTGAAGGACTTAATCAAAAATTAAATCAGAGTAAGATTGAAAAAATTAAATTTAAACCATTAAAAAAACAGATTTTATGTGAATCTAGTCATTTATCCAAACCTATAGAAAAGTTTGAATCAGATGATGATATGATTCAAGCAATCCAATATTACTATCAAGAAACACAGGGTGCTATTGCAAACTTAGCTCAATTATGGAACGAGCTTCTTAATGGAGACTTTGATTATTCTGGTATTTATTTAAGCAATAATCAGACACTTACAACGTTGTCTAATCGTTGGTTAGGACATTGGGACGCAATCAAAGAATGTGCGATTGATTATAACACCAGAGGTGAGACACTTACTGTTGCAAAAAATAAAAAAGAAAATGCTTTATTTAATAAAAGACAAAGTATAAAACTGTCTGATGTACAAGTTTGGATAAATAATCGTTATGAGAATAAAAATCTTATTGATTTTTTAAAAATGTGTGATTGGCAACCGCCAAAAAAGGTGTCATTGCAAGATACATTTAATTCTTTTAATCAAAGTTATCAAGAATTTGAGACAATAATAAAAAATTTAAATAATAACTCGTTACGAACAAGTGATAAAGCTAAAGAAAAAATCCAATCTTTTTTAGATTTGGGTATTACAATTTACAAAGCATTAGAATTATTTAAAGGAAATGGCGACGAACTCGATCGTGATCTTAAGTTTTATTCTACTTTAGATACAGAAATGAATATTTTAGAAGACATTTTATATTCTGTTTATAATAAATCACGTAATTATTTAACGAAAAAGCCATATTCATTAGAAAAATTTAAACTCAATTTTGATACGACAACACTACTTAATGGATGGGCAAAATCAAAAGAAAAAGATAATTTAGGGGTTCTTTTGCAAAAAGATGATAACTATTATTTGGCTATTTTAAATACTAAATATAAAAAAGTGTTTGATCAGGTAACAGAATTAAAGCAGGGTGCAGTATACAAAAAAATGACCTACAACTTATTGCCTGGCCCAAATAAGATGTTTCCAAAAGTGTTTTTTTCAAAAGGAAGACAAAAAGAATTTGAGCCATCAGAACATATTCTTCGGATTTATGAGAAAGGTAGTTTTAAGAAAGGGGCAGATTTTAACTTAGAAGATTGTCATGCGCTGATTGATTTTTTTAAGGCGTCTATTGCTAAAAATTCAGATTGGAGTAGTTATAAGTTTAAATTTTCAGATACGCACACGTACGCTGATTTAAGTGAGTTTTATAAAGAGGTGGAGCAATCCGGATATAACGTCCAGTTTACAGATTATTCGGCGGAGTATATTGATAATTTAGTAAATGAAGGAAAGCTATATTTGTTTCAAATTTATTGTAAAGATTTTTCACCTAATTCAAAGGGGCGGCCAAATCTTCACACCATTTATTGGAGAGCTTTATTTGATCCCAAAAATTTAGAAAAGCCTAAGATCAAATTAAATGGTGAAGCGCAAGTTTTTTATAGAAAAAAATCAATTTTTGATTCATCCATTACACACCCAAAGAGGAAAGCAATTAAAAATAAACAAAAAGATGCTGATGGAACAGTAAAAGAAAAAGTTTTTAACTATGATCTTATTAAAGATAAACGATTTAGAATGGATAAATTTCAGTTTCATGTAAATATTACGTTGAATCATGGTGTTGAGCAAAAGACCACCAAGCAAATAAATCAATTAGTACGTTCTGAACTGGCAAAAAATAAGAAAATAAATATTATCGGTATTGATCGAGGGGAAAATCATTTGCTGTATTATTCATTGATAGATCAAGATGGAAACATATTAGAACAAAATTCGTTAAATAAAATTAAGCCAAGTGGATATATCGAATCAAAAGAAATAAACTATCATGAACTGTTGGATAATAAAGAAAAAGAAAGGGGTACTTCACGCAAAAACTGGGGAGCTATTCATAATATAAAAGAGCTTAAAGCGGGCTATTTATCTCAGGTGATTCATAAGATTACCCAGCTTATGATTGAGAAAAATGCCATTGTAGTGTTAGAGAACTTAAACATGGGCTTCAAGGCAACTCGATCGAAAGTTGAAAAGCAAGTGTATCAAAAGTTTGAAAAAATGCTTATTGATAAATTGAGTTTTATGGTTGGAAAAACGAAGTCTTATGATGAAGATGGGGGTGTTTATCAAGCCTATCAATTAAGTACAAAGTTTGTTACCTTTGAAAAAATGGGGCTGCAAAATGGATGGTTGTTTTATGTGGATCCATCGTATACGAGTACAACAGACCCAACAACTGGATTTGCACCTGTATACAAATTTAAACGAAGCGAAAAAGTAGAAGCAATAAAAGAGGCGCTAAAACATATTACGCAGTTTAGGTTGAATATAGAGGAAGATTATTTTGAATTTGATATGAATTTTGCAGAACTCAAACCAAATTTTCCTCATAAATATAATTTTAGAGTTGATAAATCAGAAAGGCATATATTTAATGTAAAATCAAAACGCGATAAAACATTGGAAAAATATATTGCCTTAAATTTAAAACAGGAGCTTGAAGAATTATTTAATAAATATAATATTGATTATGCAACTGGAAATGATGTGTCACGTAGCATACAAGGTATAAAACAACGCGCATTTTTTGATCAATTAACGTTTATTTTGAATACCTTGTTTAAATTGCGATATAGAGATGAGCAAGATGACTACATACTATCGCCAACACCGAATGCTGAAGGTGTATGTTTTGATAGTCGTGAAGAAAGAAAGAAATCGAA
>Ga0255759_10000132_pt1 | contig 65556 bp, 52 predicted proteins | sample 101ome_20_FD_179959 | JGI IMG/M metagenome (GOLD analysis project Ga0255759, IMG submission 179959) | Coastal salt marsh microbial communities from the Groves Creek Marsh, Skidaway Island, Georgia - 101404AT metaG (version 2) | ecosystem: Environmental > Aquatic > Marine > Intertidal zone >... | reverse complement strand
TTCAAACATTACTTTTAATTCAGTATCGTTTGTTTCTTCATACATTAATCTTACTTCTTTTAATTCTTCTTCAAATAAAGTTTTAACACTTACAATTTTATGATCAGCCAAATTAAAATTCTCCAAATGCCCACTTACGTTCTAAGCACCACCAGCAGTTACCACACGGAGTATTTTCAAATTTTGGGTCGTAATATTTGTAAGCAGGCATATTTTCACAACTCCTGGTTAACTGTACTAAATCTCCTACTTGATACTGTTTATACATAGATGCAATAAATCTTTTATCTACATTTATAAATGGTGTATAATAATGATTAATCCACTGTGGTTTATCTCGTCCAATTCTATAAGCAGGTTCGGGCGGATATAAATCAACTACTTCTCCGTTTATAGTTTCTGCAGTTTCTCCTTCATTTGGACACGCAGTAAGCCCAGATACAACACAATCAATGTCTTGTGTATTAAATAAGTTTTTTTCTACTGTGTCAAAGTATTCAACATTTTGTACATCTTTATAATATGAATAATGCATATTAATTTTTGTAGTATTTGTTTTATCAATTACATAATTGATAACATCTGCTGCACGTCTACTATTCCATCTATGTTTTTCATCATTTGAACAAGTTAGAACATTTATTAAAACATCTTTATTCTCAAAATATTTTATTAACATATATAATAAAATACTACTATCAGCACCGCCACTACAACGAACTCCAATTTTTTTATACTGATCTGGTATAAAAAAATCAACTGTTTGATTATATTCGTCTGACAGTATCATTATAATTCTTCTTTAATAAACACATCTCTTTTCATTTGTTTACATACTTGCATACAACGTGGTACTGGATTATCACTAGTCCAACTATCTTTAATGCCTTGCCATATATCACTATTAATAGCCTGTTCGATACTTGCATTTTTTAAATTAATAGTATCATAATAATTGTTGTTTTCAATTAGTGTTTCAAAGTCGTCTTTAACTTCTCCGCTTGCAGTGTATTCCATCATTTTACTGTTTAAGTGACAGCAAGGAATAACATTACCATTATGATTAATAAAAATTCTTTTTTGATTTCCGTACTTGCAACTAATATACGGTATTTCTGGTGCATTGTCAATCTCTTCTGTTTTTGCAGCCTTAACTGTATCTCCTTTAGATTCTTTACGATGACTAATAATAGTTTTAAATCCTTTGAATCCTTCATCAGTTGCACGTTGCTTGGCTTCTTCAAGTTGATGTTCGTTGTGTTCAAATACAATAAATTGCCAATTGCTACGGCCGCCTGCAGCATTAAATGCACGAAAGTTACGTTCTACTTTGACAAAGTTAGAACCTTCTCTGTATACTTCACTTAATTCATCACTGCCATCTATTCCCCAGGTAACTGCATGACTTGTGCCTTTGAGTATACCAGCAAGGTTTTCCCACCATTGCTCAGTCCGAGTGCTTCCGTTTGTTGCAATATTAATATGTGCACCCCAGTCTGCAAAGTACTCTACTATAGCATGAAAATCAGGGTGTGTTGTGGGTTCATCTACACTGCCACAAAAATTAATAATTTTAATTGCAGGCATTTCTTCTTTGCGAAAACGCTCACGTATGGTATCTAAACTAATATATTCTTTATTTAGAATTTTGTCTGCTTGTTTACTAAGTTCTCTAAAACAACCTTTACAACGAATATTACAAAAACTTGTAAGTTCAATATCCAACCATTCAAGCGTATCCATACTCCACATATTAAAATCCTTTAGAAACTGTAGCAATACTTTTTTTAACTTTAGAAAACAGTCCAGTGGTTTTTTTATTTCTATGTTCGGTATTTTGTATCGGATCGATACTTAGTTCATTGATAGCCAAATGCGACGGTTGTTTAAATATCCAACTTATATATTCGGCTGCTACATCAATATCCATACAAGTTCTACCAGGATGCTTTTCTTGATTATTACTAAGTGTTCCAAAACTTATATATGTTATTTTTGGACCACTGTGCCATACATTAACTAAACCTAAACTATTGCAATAATCACGCAATGCTTTCTTTTCTGCATTGTAAAGCCAACTATTTCCTTTGCTAGTTCTATCAGTAGTACTACCAATACACACAATATGTGCGTCATTTTGAGCCTTTTTAAGTGTTTTGTATACTGTATCTAGTAGCAAAGTTTGATTAAACTTCCACAGTGCACTGTTAATAACAACTTTGTCATGCTCTAAACAACGATCTGCAAATGCTTCTTGACCATCTGCTTTAGTTAAATCAAAGCCAGTTGCTCTGCTACAAAACTCTGCATCTGGATAATGTAACAATAAACTTTTTGCAATTCCTTTTTCTGGATTTCCTGTAATAATCATTTTATATTCCTACTGTGTATGTTGTTAAATTTTTAGTTCTAGACTCAACTGTTCTTACTAATTTATTATCATCATCGAGAACATAGTTCCACGGAACACTAGTGACTGGAAACCCAATTCCTAATAATAATTCTATGCCACCTAGTTCTGACGGTGATATACCAATTGTTGATGATATTAATTCTTTAATTTCTTTGTTTAAAAAACATTGATTATAACCTGTTTTATATCCTAGTTGACAAGCACTCAATGCAACTGCTCCGCTACTAATACCAATTGCTGTTCTAACATTTAAATCCCACGGATCATAGTGTCCTTCTTTATTTGTCATATCAGTAAACCCAGGTCCTTGATGCGTATTAAACCACATAAAAACAACATGTGCATCCGACTGCGAATTTCTATCAAATGTATCTGGATTGTCTGGATCAATTGAAAATTGATATAGTTGTCTATTAATATCTTTGTCAGCAGAGACAACAAGTCTAAAATATTCTACATTTTGTTTTGTAGGCATATTAGTTGCTATTTCAATAAGACCATTTACATGCTCAGTCGGTACCTCAATTGACTTGTCCCAATTACGCTGACAATGATTTGCTGTTTTACTTGCTAATATTAAATTTTCTATAGTCATTTTGTATTCTCAAATATACTCATATCTTCAATATGCTGCGGAAGTATTTCCATCAATGAATTACGTTCTGTTGCTTTAGGTGTACACATTCCACAACCACAGTGTTTACCTGGTCCTAGCGGACAAGTAATTACAGGCATAGTTTTATTTTCTAAGTTTGTACGTAGTTCATTGATAATATCATCGCATTTACTAATGTTTCCTATTGGTCCACGTGTTCCATCAAATCGTGCTTGACAAGTCTGGTGGTGCCATATAGTATCTGTTTGCTGTTCAATATGTAAAAAGAACCAGTTAACACTACACTGCCAGTTACTGAACTTAGCAAATTCTAAGAATGTACTTTTACTCCAGCAGCCATCTGTGCCACAAGTTTCCATTGTGCGACTACCGCAACAGGGCCTGCCTAGTTGTCTAGCCAGTTTCTTTTCTTCTGTTTTTTCTACTTGTACAGCACCTGCTTCGTGTCCTACTTCTGCTTCTGCTTCTTCTGTAGTTTTGTTTAGTGCTGCATTTTTATTTGCCCAGTAGTCTTTCATCCACTGTAGTTGTTCATCTGTATAACGATGTGCATATGAATTTTTACTATCCTCATGCTCACCAATCATACGTGGCACGTAGCCAATACCGTCACGTTCTAATCTGGCACATAATTCTGCACACTCATCCCAATACTCTGCGTGAAACATTACATTAATTTTAATAGGAAATTTACGTTCGTGCAATAGATATATATTATTAATAACCTGTTGTTTTAAACTATTATGTGCTTCAGCATGATAACTAATTGTCATAAAACCATAATGCTCTACAACACTATTTGCCATTTTAGGACCAAACGCACCATTACTAGTGATAGTTAAGTTCATATGAAACTTATCGCTGTGATGTTCTTTCCAAGTTGTTTTAAGCCATTCGCCAAAAGGTAAAAAATTAGGATTCGCTGTAGGCTCGCCGCCTGTAAAATTAATGTTTAATCTTTTATTTTTTTTATAAGGAAAAATTAATTCAGCATAATCAAATATAAACTGACCTGTGCGTTTCAGCGTTTCAATATCAGCATGTGGACTAAAGTTATCGTGTCTATGCGGCGGACAATATGTACAGTCATAGTTGCAACGTCTACCTACATCCCAAGTAACTGTAAGGTTATCTCCATCTAGCAAATTAATTGCTGTAAAATCTGTGTATTCTAAATCTTTCATAAACTATTAACTTTCTTTTTTGCCCATTCACGTTCTGCACACCAATAACAACCTCTGTCCGGGTCACTAGTAACATCCGTACATGTTACTAGTTTTGTAACTCCGTGTTTGTATTTTGAATAGTCTACAAAGTCTGTATCTGGAAACAGATTATAATCGCCTTCACATGACCTTGTTGTGTTAAGTAAATCTTCCCATCCACGTCTAACATACTGTCCTATTATAAAATCTTTGCTAATAAGTTTCCATGGATGCACGTGCTTTGAATTTAGAGTATCTTCTCCAAACTGTGGATTTTTATCTGTGTTATCAAGTCTTTCTTGATTCCAAAATCTATCAACAGGGCTTTGTCTATGTTTAAACTCTAATTCTGGAGGATTATTAGTAATAAAACTATAAACTGCTTCTAAGTTATATGTGTAAGTTACATACTTATTAAAACTTTGTGTACATAATCTGTCACCCGACAATCCAATTTCTGATAATACCCCGTTCAGATTCCGATCATTTCTTAGAACCCCTTCTTCAATCTCAGGTGGAATAAAATTTTGTATACGTTGCATATTAACATTAGGAAACATTTCACGTATCTTGTTATAAACTTCAATACTAATAGGTCCGGCCCACGGCCTATTGTTCCAGACTCTTATATTAGTTAAAACAAAAACTTCTGTATTATTACCAAATTTTTCAATAAGTTCTAGTAAAATACAAGTACCAACTGCACTGTCTGCTCCGCCGCTTAAATTTACTGCAATACGCTTCCAACTCGGATCATACGGAAACAGTGCTTCATCAACTTGATGTAGTATACCAGGATCAACATTAAATTTTTCATAACAACTGTTACTTAAACTACAATCAAATTCCATCAAATATTCCTTTCATTTCAGGGAATGTTGCACTAAAACTATTATTACGTTGTCTATCGCATAGTGCTAAAAACTCACGCATTTCTGGTAGTCGTACACTCCAATCTTCGCTTTCCATAAATGATAACATACCTTCTAATCTTTTAATACCATAATCTGCATTACGCCAAGTATCATAATCAACTTTACCTTTGTGCCAAACAGGTATTGATTTCTCCCAGTTTTCTTCCCACCAAGGATAAAACTCTTCATACTTGCGTCGACATTCTGCTTTAAACCAAGCAGGCAATACTTTTACATTTAAGTGTGCAGGATGATACACAAAGTGATAGTTTACACCTCCTGCTCCAAATGGCCACATGTTAATTTTATGGAAGTTTTGTTCTAGTTTCCATTTAATAAAGTCTGGCAAGTAATATACATTAAGTGCTTGAACTGCACAAGCAACAGTGACTTCTACATTGTTACTTGTTTCTTTATCTAATATATGAAACACTTCCTCTGTACGTTTCCAATCACTTGGATAACGTATATAACTGTTCATTTCGTGTATACTGTCTACACTATAATGGAATCGTACGAGTTTAAATTCTTTCCACAGTTCAAACAAATCTTCACGCCATTCTACACCGTTTGAGTTATAACGTAGTTCTAAATTTTTAGCATGTCCTTGGCGTATACATTCTTCTAGTATTTCGTAATGTTCTTCGATAATAAGACTTTCGCCGCCGGCGAAGTATACTTGTTGCATATTAGGGATTTGTTCATAAAACTGTTCCCAAAACACAGAATTATTTTTGTGCCAATTATAACTGCTGCCGTTAATACTTCCTTTATCACGCCACATTGTATTTTCTTTTAGTGTTTCGTTTTGTATTTGAGGATGTATTGCACTCCAGTCTTTGATCCAACCGCTACTATCATGCGGGCTACACATTACACAAGCAAGTTGACATTTTGTACCAAAACGTAAATCAATATACGTTAGTTCAGGCGGTACACTACCATCATCTTGTGTATTTTCCAACAAGCGATCTACATCAACTCGCTGACTCCAATATGCAGTTTCCCACTGACGTTTACTACGATGTCCTGCTGCTTCTTCTTTAAAACATTTAATACAACTTGGCGGTATTTCGCTGTTCATCATTTGTTTACGAACATTGCGCATATATGTACTGTTCCAAGAACTTTGAAAATCCGTAATGTTTAAGTTGTTAGGACGACCTTCGTCATCTTTTAATACACCTACCATGCCGCCATGTTCTTTATCATTTGTAGGACCTACGCTACTAGCGTTAGCCGTACAACATACTCTCATTGATCCATCGGGTCGTGTACTTAAATGTACCCATGGTAATATACAAAATGTTTCACTAGGTGTTGTCATTTATTATCTCGTTGAAGTTTGGTATAATATCATATACGCTTTGTTTTCTATGACTATCAAGTTGATTTGTATAATCAACACATTGTTTTCTTAGAACTTTAATATTTTTATCATTTGATTTAGCAAACCAATATTGCAATTTACCGTCTTTGTTATAGCCAATTGCTTCTGTATAAAGTGCAATATTTACTAGTCTTGTTCTTAACGTATCTAATACACGCCAGTGATGTTGTACTTTTTCTGTTTGAATTTCTATATTTTTAATTATAGAATCTAAGTACTCTATTGTAGGTGTGTATACATTCCAATACCATGTTTCTTTACCATGTGTATTTAACAACTTTACACTAAGGTAGTTTGGATCGTACAATAAATCTAAATCTAATATAAATTTATCGCACAATTCTTTTTCAATCCATTTATTAATATACCATTTAATTAATTCATCTATTTTAAAAATATTATATATTTGTATTACAGGTGTAAGATTTAAAACAGCATTTGTTTCAAGTATAAGATCTATGTTACGTTCAATTGTTGCCCAGTTACTAGGATAGCGTATATAATCATTTGTATTGTTTACACCATCTATGCTTCCATTTATTTCTACACTATGAAAATACTTGAATAATTTTAAAAATCTTGACTGTATATTAGTTAAGTTACTAGTCAGTTTAAATCTTATTCTTTGTGCATGTCCTGTTTCAATTAGTTGTTCTGCTAGTTCATACATTTCGTCGTGTAGTGTAGGTTCTCCTCCTACAAAAGTAATTTCTTCAATGTCTGCAATACCTGTATGTAAACTCTCCCACAGACGTTTAGTATCCCATTCAGCAACTTCATAGTTCTTGTAATGTGTTGGCAATCCTTTGTCAGCAAATTGCTGTTGCTCTTTAACTATTTGACTACTAAAATGAGGCCAACACATGCGACATTTTAAATTGCACAAGTTGCTGAGTCTGATATCATAATAGCGTATACGTGGATTTTCTACAAGTTCACGCACTGGCTCCGATAGTTTATTTTCTTTGTGTAACCATTTTTGATTTTCTTTTCTTCGCTTACTTGGTAACTCTTTTGAATGATCACGATTCCAAGCACTGTAAAATGTTTCTTCTTCTGTCCAACATATTTTACATTCAGGTAATCTTTCATCGTTTAAAACACGCTGTCTTAGTTGTGTATAATGATTGCTATTCCATATTTCATTGATCGTGTGCTTATTAACGTTAAACGGATTTCCGTCATCGTCACATATAACGTCATGTTTAGAAACTTTACAACACAAACGACAGTGCCCTTCTGTTGTAGTTGCTAAGTGGATGAAAGGTAAAATGCAAAAATTCTTATTGCTCATAATACTATTTATTAAGTACGTAGTTTATGTGATAAATAGTATTATGAAACATCCAACGTACTGTAGTTTTCCTTTTGAAAGTATTGCGCCCAAAAGTTGGCAAGATGGCAAACCACATCGTGTGACTCCATGTTGTAATATGAAAGGCGATAGCGATGATCCAATGGGAGTTGCTGATCTTGTAGCCAGCGGTGCAAGTCTGCAAGAAATATTTTCAAGTGAACAGTTCCATCAATTGAGAAAAGATCTACTAAGTGGCATACGTAATAGTGCATGTGACTATTGCTGGAATATGGAAGCAAAAACCGATGCAAGTCCACGTTTAACTGCAATTTCACCACTAAAAATAAATCAAGTACAAGCAACTCCTAAGTTAAAAAAGATCGACACTATGGTAGATGAAAACTGTAACCTACGTTGCAGAATGTGTGCACCTAGTGTTAGCAACAGCCTACGTCAAGACTATAATCGTATAGTTGAATTAGACTTACCTTTACCTGAGTATTATAACGCAAAACAAGAACAAAGTCAAGCAGACCCTAAGGGAACAAAAACATTTAATGCACCTGATGAAAAGTATATTGACGAAATTATTACACTTAGTAATACACTAGAAGAATTAAAGTTTACAGGTGGCGAGCCAACAGTTAGCAGTACATTTTGGAATATTGTAAACAATATAGAACATCCTAACCGTATTAAATTACATTTAACAACAAACGGAACTAAATTTAATCATTTATTCTTAGAAACTGCTAAAGTGTTTCGTGAAGTACATTTAACTATAAGTGTTGATGCTACTCGTAGTACATATGAATATATACGATATCCATTTAACTGGAGACAACTAGAAAAGAATATCGAGGATTTATGTGAAAAATTAGATCCAGCAACTACAACTATACATATTTGTAGTGTCTTAACAGTTTATAATATGATTAACATACGCAACTTAGTAGATTGGATACATCAACATAACTGGAACAACCCTCATAAAATTACTTGGAAGTGTATTCCAGATCCACATCCTGTAGATAGTTGTTTAGATGTAAAATGGGTTGATCCGGAACTAATAGAAACAGCATGGATGAATTTAAGTGTAGCACTAGAAGATGCAAACGATTATACTAGGCCCGGTTTGCAAAAAGTTTGCAAATACTTAACTTCGTGCATGGAAGCAGATTTAGACCCAGATTTAGTAAACAAAAAACGTCAACAACTTAAACGTGACACACTAACATTGGATACTGTGCGCAATCAAAACTATGAAGAAATACTATATCCGCAAATTGCAGAATTTATTTCAAATATTCAAATGCCGGATGAATAGTCCATGCATTAATATTTCGTAAGCGACTTACTACATTTATATAATTTACTAACGTATCGTGATAGTCGATGTTATACTGTGACCGACTTGCCATATTTTCTAATTCTTGAAATCGATCAGTTAAATTAGGCCAAAGTGATTTACACGCATCGAGTTGGTGTAATGTATAATCAATTGCAACAGGTGGCATAGCACGTAAACTAAAATGCTTAGGTTTTGTACATTCGTTGAAAACTATTTTTGTACGTGGCACACGTTCTCTAAATTCAGAGAACCATTCTGCCCAACTGCGAACTGTTAACATGTTAAATGGTTGTACAACAATGTTTACATTCATATCATCGCACAACTGTTCTTCTATTGCAGCATCTATATTGTCTTGTATTGTACGCCAATCTGCAGGGTAACGTATAAACTCTAATATATCTCCTGTGGCATCTAAACTGAGTGTTACACACATACGTTTAAATTTTGGTTTATATTTGCGTAAGAAAGGCAACATGCGAGTAGCATTTGTTGTGACCCAAAGTTCGGTCTCACTTGTATTTGTTAAACTGTCTAAGAATTCTATACACTTTGGATCAATTGTAGGTTCGCCGCCTGCTACTTTTAATACTCGTAAATTAGATAAGTCTACAGGAACATTTACTGTTGTGTTTTCAAACTCACGTGGTGCATCTTTAAAGAACTTTTCCATCTCAGGATTATTGCGAACATAACTTTCAATTTTACTACTGTCTAATGGGCTACACATATTACATTGTAAGTTACAGTAATTGCTTGTACGTACATCAGCATATACTATACCATTGGATCCATAATTATCTCGGTATTGATCAAACTTTTCTCTAAGTGTAGTTTTATGTAAACTTTGCTCTTGACATATTGCACAGTTTGGTATATAGTTGTCACTGGCTGAGATTTGTTCAGCAGGAATACTAGGATCATACTCCTCGGGTGCCCACGTCTGTTGATACTGACAGCAAGGCGCAATGCGATCTTGATTAGTTCTATAAAATATACCTATTTCTGGTGCACTGCACTTCATATTAATCCTTCTGGTTGTAAAAACTCTTTTTCGATCCAGTCTGCTACAAGTGCACTACCGTCAACACCCAAGTGTCCAAAATCGTCGATTTGTAATTGCTCAAAATTTTCAATTATATTTTCAATACAAGGATAATCAATTGGATCTTCTGTACGCCATTTAAATGCAAAATCACATTGTGACGCTAATCTTTCTGCTACGCCTTGATAATTTATAACATGGAATTCACCTGGAACTGTTTCATAATATTTTCTAATAAATGGAACTTTATTTTTACTATTACCAGGCCATCCAAATCTCGGTGTTCCTAACCATCCACTACTTGAAAAATCACACAATAATTCTAGTTCATCACTATTCCAGAAAGTGTAATTTTCGCTGCGTTTAATGAAACAATGCTCAATACTATCCCATCCAGATGGCCATAGCGTTAATCTAAAAGGACTTGTTAACTGTGCAATTACATAATCATATTCATCTATATTGTCTAAACAATATTGTGCCCATTGTATACTACTACCGCCTTTGCTTAAATCTAAAAATTGTAAATGTTTATGTCGTTGACTTAATATCCAACTCCAACTATTTTCATAAGGCATAGTATGACCTTGTGTAAAACTACACCCTAACGTTAGAATCTTTGTCATATTTTATCTCATTATGATAAGCACGATTTTTAGCACAAGTTCTTATACAACGACTTACATGTAAGTTATGCCTTGGGTCAAAACTATCTGCTAGTGTTTGTTGATAATAGTCAGTGTTTAATATTTCTTCAATACTGTATTGATTTAAATTATTCCAATTATTTGGAAATACACTATATTTGTCCATAATGCCATCTTTATTTTTAAATGCACTATCCCATAAAAAACAACAAGGCCAAAGTCTACTATCAGCACTTACAAAAATTTCTTTGTCGTGATAATACTTGCAACTAATACTATTAACAATTTCTTCAATTTGTTCTTGACTTTTGTTTTCTTGTTGTATAAATTTATCTAACTCTTTTACAACTTCTATTTTACTATGTGCTTTTGCTCCAGTAGTAGTAATAACTTTTTCTTCTGTTACAACTTTCTTCTGAGCATGGTCTTTCTTTTTTATTTTTGCAACCCAATCATGAAAAGTATTACGCATTCCTGTTCTAGTAGCAAACCTAAAGTCTAATTCTTCAGCACGAGAACGTGCGGTTTCTAGTTCGTGTTCATTGTGATCAAACACAATATAAATCCAACTTGCTTCTGCACGTGAACCTGTACTGTGTCCACCGTCGCTGTATGCTTGCATGTTGCGATCAATAATATCATATACTGTGTTTACACGATATATGTGATTTGTTTCTTTATGACCATCTACACAAAAATGCACTTTAAGTTGATCTCTATCGTGTTCACCACTTAACCGTCCTAGTTCATACCACCAGTCTGCACTGTTACGACCACCATTGGTACTGTAGTGTACACGCCCGCCATGTGCTAGCAACCATTTGGTAATCTCCATACAATCTGGGTTTACTATAGGATCTCCTAATACTCCGCATAGTTTAAATATTTTGTTTTCGATGTGAAGACGATCTGGAAACCATGTACGTATTTGATCTATGGTTAAATTTTTTGGCTGTAGTATATCTAAGTTTTGTGTTCGGGCGCAACCAGGACATGCTGCATTACAATCACTTGAAATTTCTAATTCTACTCGTTCAATATTCATTATGTGCATACTTTATTTATTATAAATATATGCATGAGTATAAGACGAGACAGATTTCAGTGGCATAAACAAGTAACTGAAGAATTTGATTTACCAAATTTTTGTGCAAGCCCGTGGAACAGTTTACATGAAGGTCCGCAAGGATTAGTTAGTACATGTTGTAAAACACGAGAACCTATAGGTTGGAGTAGCAAACAATCATTTGAAAATATGTATAATAGTGAACATGCTAAAAGCGTCAGATCAGAGTTTTTACGTGGAGGTAGACCTGCGCAATGTGCAAGTTGTTGGGTACAAGAATCGAACGGTGAGCCTAGTTTAAACAGAGTTCACGGCAGTGATATGAGCAGTATGCCAATACTTAAAGAACTTGTAGAAAACACAGACGAAGATGGTACACTGAATATACACAAGCCTGAGTGGTTAGATCTGTTATGGACAAGTAAATGTAACTTTGCGTGTTTAGGATGCAGTCCAGAACTTAGTAGTACTATTAATAACAAATATAAAAATGAATTTGCAATACTAAACGGCGAAGATCCTAAAAATTATCACAGTAATATGACCAACTGGGATAACGGAACACAACACAAATTAGATTATGTATTACGGCATTCAGATACTATCCGAAGTATACACTTAAATGGTGGCGAGCCATGGATGGCAGAAGAAACATATGAACTATTAGAAGAACTACTAAAACGAGGACTACATAAAACAATACAAATATGGAGTCATACAAACGGCAGCATTACAAGAAGTTACAAAGGAAAAGATATTATATCAGATTATCTTGTGCACTGGGGAGATAATTGTAAAGTTACCATGAGCAATGATGGATTTGGTAGTGTCGGTGAATATGTTCGTTATGGATACAAAGATAAGAAATGGTTAGAAACATATCATAAAGTTAGAGATGCGGGTGTAAACTTAGGAATACAAACTTGTTGGAATATGTTTAATGCTTTAAACTTAGATGAACTAGGAGAGTGGATTATGGATAACTGTCCTGGTAACCCACGCCTTCCGTCACCATATAATTTAGCAGATGGTAGTTTAACTATTTGGAATAACAGAACAACACAACCTTGTATGTTAAACTATATACCAGAACTGCAGCAACGTAGCATTGCTGTACTACAAAAACTCGAAAAAAGTAAAGTACATCCGTATAGTTGGAGAGAGTATATACCACGGTGGATAAAATGGCAGCAACAAGATCTTAGTAAGTACAAAGCAGATAATTATAAAAATTTACTAAGTTGGAAACGTGGTATAGATGCAATGGACCTTGCTCGTGGAACGGATTTGTGCACAAGCGTTCCGTTGCTAACTCCGTTATATGAATATGCTACTGAAATTGAGCGCCAAATGGATCAAACTCAGATCCACACTTCATAGCACAAACGCCTAATTTTCCGTTTTCTACACTGTCTAGTTTCCAACTGTCTTCTATACTTTGTAATATGCCGCTATTAAATACATCTTCTAATCTATTTTCAAGTGCACTAATTCCTAGTTTACCTCCGGCACGATCAATATGATCCCATATTTGTTCTACACGGTAATCTTTATGCCACCATTTGTACATACGTCCAGCAGTCCAACAACAAGGCATCAATAATCCTTCTGCTGTAATAAAAATATTACGTTCTTCGGCTACTTTACATTTAATACTACAACTATCATAGTAGTCACGCATACTTCCGTAAGACTTTTCAATTTCTTTTTGTTTTAGCAATGCTAAGTTTTGATTTTCAACTTTAGTTGGTTTAGCAATTGCTTGTGTTTGTTCACCTTTTCTATTACGTGCTTGATGTATATCTTTTTGTTGGCTACTTGCTGTAAAGAATCGTGCACTTTTTTTCTTTTGGAAACGCTCAACACCCCATTCTGCTGCTAGTTCTTCTGCACGTTCAACTTGATGTTCGTTATGTCCAAACACAATGTAGTCCCAACGTGCTCTACCGCCAGCATCTATAAATGCTCGCATGTTACGTTCTACGTTAGCCCAGACAACATTCTGCCTGTATAAATGATTAGTGTCACTAAGACCATCCACGCTAAAAATAACAGTACCCATTCTACCGTAGACTTGGGCAAGTTCACGCCACCACGTTTCATCTTTTGCTCCTGCGTTTGTATTCATGCTTAACCACATTGTGGGGTTGTGTTCTCTAAAATAACGGAATACTTCTAGTGTATCTCGTGCAACAATAGGATCACCTAAGTTGCCACACATGTACATTGTTTTTAATTGTGCAATAAACTCTGGTTCAAATATATGTTTACAATCTTCTAAACTTAATTCAGCATTGGTAATATGACGATTGTCAGGACCACCGTTTTCATTGCGATCACACATAGGACATGCTGCTTGACATCGTTGCGTAATTTCTAAATGCACTGTAGTTATGTCTTTGTAGTTATACATCAATCATCCATTATTAATTTAATATCTTTACCTGGACCGTAACGACTAGGCAAATCTCCATATTCTTCAACATACCATTCGATAACTGCTTTGTACCATAAATGACTATTATGGTGTGCAAGTTTATTAAACTTGTAAATGTTATTGTTAGTGGCTTGCATAGTGCTCAATGCACGTGCTGCTTCTTTTTGCAGTTCTCTTACTGATAAATCATTTATATCCAATTAACATAAACCTCGTATATTTTGGTAGTTTTAATTCGCCACTGTATAACAGTTGACTCATAGGAGCCATTTTTTTAAACTCTTGTACGTTACTTACACAATTTACATGCTCGTCAATTTCATAATAATTATTACTTTGTAATACTACTAATTTACCTTTAGGTATTTTAGCATACCAATCTTTAAAATTTTCTATATGCTCGCAACTTGTGTTGATAATTGTAGTCGGTATATCATGTATCGGTTTGCTCATCCTGTTGTTAGCATTACTCCAACACTGCCAAGTATGCTCATTATAATCAACATCTATAATATCTTGCGTAATACTTTTAAATTTCCAACTATCAACAAACCAAGGCTTATTAAATGTTTCTGCAATATCTACACAACTTGGATCAATATCAAACGATCTAACTTTATCCAACTTAATATTACTCTCAAATAACATAGTTGCTAGTGTAGCATACCAACCTGCACACAAATATACTGTGCCTAACTCTACGTTTGCTTTTTTAAGTTCTTGTATCAGCCACAGTTTACTTTGTAATTGTCCTCTACTAAAACAATCTTTGTCTATTTCTATATCGTTGACGAAGAAACTTTTGAATGCTGTTGTGAACTGTGTGTCTATATAACCTTCTAGTATTGGCCAAAGTTTCCATTCGTTTTCTTCTGTTATTAATTTACGCAAATTATCATTTCCGATTAATCTAAAAATACTGCGCAAATTTTTATTAACAATTGCAGTTCGGTATGTGTTTACAACTTCGTCATCTTCTGGAAATAATCTGAATAGACTATATAAATTATTTTCAACAACTGCTCTACGAAGGTCATCACTGTGCCCAGAAACAGGATATTCTTCCATCAATCTAAAAATACTATGTAAATTTTCTTCAATAACTGCCTTGCGTATTTCTTCGTACTCATCAGTTTCGCCACACAATCTGAATATGCTACTCAAATCACGATCAATGACTGCTCTACGTAGGTCAGCAAGTTCGTCTATTTCTGGATATAGTAATTCATATCTATCCAGAAGTTCGTGTATTAGCAGTGTTGGCTTGTCAACTGTAGTTTCTTCAACAATGTCTGGCATATCAACTCGTATTAGTTTCAAGTATCTTCCTCTAATGATAATTCAAACTGTTCACGTAACCAGTCAAAGTCATTTATAAGTTTTAATACTTTATCATTTTTACGATAATGTGTTCCAAAATCACGTCCTTGATTTGCACCCATAATAGCATACTCGCCATATTTTTTATTTTTTCCTCGAGTGCACCAAATATCTAATCTGTATTGATTATCAATGTTATCTCCATTTGGAATAATACTACTCGCAAGTTTTGTACATTCTCTAAATGCACTTTTCCATGAATCAAATGGACTAGTATTGAATGCTGTAATATTACTAATACCAAATTGAGGTACAAAAGGACAACCCAAACTTGTACTCATATCAACGTTCCATGTACGTGCTTCTAACAATTGCTTACGTGGAAATAATTTAACACCACCGTATCCGTAAAGTAAGTCATTTACCGGATTACGACTGCGCCAAGTATATATGCAGTCTGTCTGTGGAAAGTGTCCATATTCTAATTTTGTACTTTTTGGTGTAAATTCAAAATTAAAAGTTTCTTCTATAATTGCATCTGCATCAACTACATAAAAATTGTTTGTTTCGGCAATTGTTGCAGCCGCCTGATGTGCTTTTAAAATGCCTTTTACTCCCTCAACACGCTTTGCATGGGGAGCAAACATTTTTAGTATTTCAAAATGATCATCTGCGGTTTCTTCGTAATAACTAATTTGAACAACATCTAACATTTTTTACTCATATATAAAAGGATCTTTCTTTTTTAGTTCTTCTAAACGTTTTTTAAATTGTTTTTTTCGTTTATACCATGTCCATGGCCATAGTATAAAATTTTTTATTCTGGTAAACATATTTTAACTCCGTATTTTTCGCTCCATCTTTCAGCATCTGTACGAGTATTTACAAGGGGTTCGCCTTTAATGTTTAAACTTGTATTAAGCAACATAGGGCATCCAGTTTCTTCGTACCAACGTTCTAGTAACTTTCTAAATCCAGGATTATCTCTTTGATTAACAGTCTGCACACGACTACTTCCGTCATAGTGTATAATAGCAGGAAATTTTTCAGTATCTTTACACCATGCTGTGTATTGCATATATGGACCTGTGTGTCCGTCAAAATAATCACTTGCATATTCTTCTAGTATTGCAGGCGCAAACGGTCTAAAAGCTTCACGTTGTTTAATACTATTAACCAAATCTTTTACATCGTCGCCTCGAGGATCAGCAAGAATACTACGATTTCCTAATGCTCTTGGTCCAAACTCTGCTCTGCCTGCTGCTACTGCAGTAATTCTGTTTTCTTTAAGTTCATTTATAATTTGATCAACTGGATAATTGCCGTCAATATTATGTCCAAGGTATGCACCCGGCCATCTTACGTGCTGATCCCAATGTGCTAGCGGAGCACCAATTGCGCTACCTGCATCTCCCGGGTTAGGCATAATCCATACTTGACTAAAGTTTTTATATGCAATACTATTTGCTTTACAATTAAGTGCACATCCACCCATTACAACAATATTTCGTGTCTTAGGTAATAATTTTGCTGTGTAACGTACTAATCCTTGAAATATTTCTTCGTAAATCCGTTGTGTGGCTGCAGCAATATCTGCATAGTCTTGTGGAGTTCTTAAATCTGTTGCCCAGTCTAAACATCCACGGTGACAATTTTGTTTAAAAATAACGTTACCATCATCTATAGTAGGCATTTTTTTAATAAAATCTCGTTTAATTCTTTTATACAATCTTTCTTTATCGCCAATTGCTGCCATACCCATGAGAATATATTCATGTTCCTGTGGCTTTAATCCAATTCGTTGTGTCATTGCACTGTACCAGATACCAATACTGTTTGGATAATTTTGTTTATGTATACGTTTTAAATTATTATCCTCACCATGCCATATACTAATTGTTTCCCATTCTCCGATACTGTCAACAACTAAAATTGCAGCATCGCTAAAAGGACTAGTATAAAAACCAGCAGCGGCATGACTACGATGGTGTGCTGTTGGTATACTTTTAGGAGCATCTGGATAAAATGATCTCATGTGTGATGTTGGCGATTGTTTTGTTAGCAATGAATATTGTTTAGCGTAAAGTTGTCTTGTTTTTTTCAAAAATGTATTTTCATAAAAATACACTTTTTCTGGTTTGCCAAACTCTAAGGCTTCGTTAATTAAATCATGGTGTAAGTTTTTATCATTTTTGATACGACTATAACGTTCACTGTGTGAAGCAAATACTAATCTTTTGTTTACATATACTGCTAGACTAGCATCGTGACTCATACCTGTCCACCCCCAAACAACTTTATTAGTTTTTGTCATTTACTTTATCTCCACATATTCCGTATATACCTGTTGTATCTTTTGGTAACGGTATATCTTCTAAGTCTAACCAAACTGCTCGTTTATGACGAGGAAAGTTGCCCGGATAACACCATATGTGTCCATCGTTGGTTAGTGTAACTGTATCTTTGTCGTGCCAAAAGCAACGGGTACGCATGTCTAATAGTATTTGCAGTGCATCTAAATCCTTTGCATGACACCATACACCAGTTTGTTGTAAAAAATTTGTGTTAGCAACTTGCAGTGGCTCGTCGTGTCCTAAGTATAGTATTCCACGATGTGCACGTACATCTATTTCAACATCATATCCTTTGTCATAATATGCAAACTCTACATAGTCTTTAGTGTTCTCCCACGCAGGTTGTATGCCTTGCCAGTTACCTTTATGTGCTATGAATTTAACCATAACTCTAAATCCTCTGGTGTTCCAACTCCATACATGCGTTCAATAGGAACCCTTACTACACGCCCGCCGACGGCAATAGTTTGATTGTATGTTGGCGCAAGATAAAACTCACCATTTACACGTTCATTGTTTGCAATCATTCTATTAGCACTATTCTTAAATGTAATCCAATGACTCCAGTAATAGTGTCCACTTGTACCATATGTACTAATAGGATTCTTTTCTGCTACTTCTACAACTACATCATCTTCTGTTCTAGCATAACTCCATTTAGGATCACGTTCAGGACAATCAAAAGTCATAATAACTCCGTCGTTATCCATTTGTTCGGTAAACAAACTACTATCCCAATCTATAAACTGATCACAGTTTGTAACAAACATAGCATCTTCTGGGTTCATATAAGAGTCTGCTGTTAACACACTACAGGCTGCACCTTCTGTTAGTTCATCTAGTTCAACAACATGTGCACGTGGATAGTAGTCACGTATACCATCTGCTATGTTGTGCTCTTTTCGAGTAATAAAAATATGATTGTCAAATTCTAAATCAACACTTTCTACTGCTCGCACAAACATAGGTTTACCACGTACATCTATTAGCGGTTTTGGTGTTGTATATCCTTGTTCACGAAAGCGACTACCTTCGCCTGCCATTGGCATAATTAAATTAAAGTTCATGTCTTTTCCACCAATCGTGTAACTCTGTGTCGTTACGATATATATCTTCTAAGCGAATCGGTTCTTGTCTGATACGATCTAACTTATCTTGGAACCCTTTGCCATTTTTAAATTGTTGTTCATAAGTATCTGGCCATTGTTCAGCAAAGGTAGGTCTATTTTTCATTTCACGTAATGTATTAACTATACTCATTTGTCTATGTGTAGCACGTGGCTCCATATATGCTAGTAGTTCATCAATTTTACGATCTAATATATGTCGTGGCCATGCAAACGGACTCATAACAATATCAGGGTGAAATGCAAACATAATTTTTGTTTCTACACTTACATCCAACTCACGACTCAGATCAAACAAGTCTTGTATGCTAAACATACCAGGTCCAGTAATTGTTAGATCAAATCTCATTTTTTCATTTCCGCCTGGCAATAACAATCCTTGTTTAAAATTATCTAACCATTCTTCCCAGCGTATGCCTTTGCGTATAAATTCTACAATATCACCTGTACCGTCGATACTTGCACACATTAGCCAGTCTTTAAACTGCGGCAAGTAATCGTATAAATTTTTACCATTGAATTCTACTCTAGATAGATTACTATTATAACGTAAGTAACAATTTTTTGCACTATTATTATCTATCATTTCTTGTAATGCCCACCAATGTATGTCATACATCAAAGGCTCGCCGCCTACCCAATAAATTTCTTCTACAATGCCGTCACTGATTGCTTTTTTAAATTCAGGTTCAACTACATTACGCTGAAACAATGTCATTTTCTTTTTAACATCGTGTTGCATAAAAGGTTGGTTTTCTGGTGACCACATATTATGTTTTTTCTTTTCGGCTTCCCAACTAGAACTTAATTGTTCGCCACACATACGACATTTAAAATTACACAAATTACTATAACGATAATCAAATGATATAGTAGGCATTGTTGTGTAACCTTCATCATCAGTACTATCAAATGCTTCTTGTATTTTGTCTCTGAAAAGAACACCTGTAAACCATTTGCGATAACTGCTAATACTAAGTATGTCGTCATTACAAACATCGCATTGCGAAATACGTTCACCAGCCATTAACTTTTTACGAATATTACGCATATACTCGCTGTTCCAGTGTTCTTCGAGTGTTACTGGATTAAACTCATCTGCTGCAGTTTTTGATTCTTTTATTTCACCGTAAGTTTCATCGTTTGTAGCATCAATATATTGTTTTTGAAAACTGTGTTCTTCACGACTAGCACAGCACATTCTACGTTCTCCTTGTGGAGAAATATATGTATGTGTCCATGGTGCCATACAGAAAGTTTTGTTTTCACTTTCTTCTGCACAACTACCGTCATCGTTCCAAATTGGTATTTTTCTTTTGATTGTCATGAGGATCCTATTTTGTATAATATAACTTATTTTTTATCGGTTGTCAACTCATACTGTTCACGTATATAGTTTGCCATTACATTTGCAATTGCTTGATATCCCATCTTAGAAGGATGTATTGTATATTGACTCCAAAATCCAGGATGATTATCAATACTGCGTCCTGCAACTTCATGCATAGGCACGCCATCAAATAAACACAGTTCTTCAACTGTGTTTATATAAAAGTCATATTTTTTTCTTTTTTCATCAGTAACTGGAAATATTCCATTTAATCCTAAAAAGTTAATAAAAACATGAGGTATACCTGCACGAGTTAGCAGTGCATCCATTGACAATATCCATTGTTGACATTTTAAATATCTAAGCCAATCTTGCTGTTCAACATAGTTTAGATACTGTCTTCCAAACTCACTGTCAGGATGCTTTAATGCATACTCTTCTCCCGATGGTGAGGCCAAGTTCATAACAACATATTGATTGTTATCATTGAAAAGATATTCTGTTGTTTTTACTTTTTCGACTCCTGTAAATCTCGGAGGTACACTTGCTATTTCTCTAAACGGTGAAGTTAATCCGACAATAGCCAGTGTACGTCCATTGGGTTTAAAGTTCTTTATGTGTTCTGCTATCCACAGATTCTGTGATTCGTAATCGGTATATACAGCTAGATCTGGGTTTAACCATTTATATATGTCAATGAACATACTTTGATTGCTGTTGCCCAATGTTGCTGCATTCATCACTGGTATGTTCAACTGTTCAGATAATCTAGCAGGATATGCAAAATTTCTATCTGTATAATCTCGCCAGTCTTTTCCCGGTGAATATTCTTCTCTATGATCCCAACTAGTCCTACCAGTTGCTGCACTGTCGTGACCTCTTGTAAAACTACAACCGAAACAAATTATTTTTTCAATCATTGTATCTCCAATAAATACGTATATAATATTTATCAGGAAAAATGTATGAGAGTAGGATTACTATTAACAGGATTAGTTAATGATACTAAAACTATAAAACATTTACAAAAGCAAATTGAATACTGGAACCAGTCTGGTATTGAAACAGAAATTTATAGTACATCATGGAGCGATACACACCGTTATCCTTGGAGTACTCCTACATTAAAAACTGATTACGGTAATCCTATACAAGACACTGCAGTTATTGATTATGCAGTAAGTACACTGAATCCAAACAGACATCTTGAATTACTATATTGCGATTTGTATGATAAATTTATCGAATATTGTAGTCAGTTTAATAGTAACCCATATAATAAAATTAATAGAGTTGCTAAGTCGCTAAGGAATTGCAGATTTAATAAATTTGGAGATATAACTGAATTCGACGACTGGTGGATAACTTATACATGGTTTACAAGATTTGTATATTTTGTAAATCAAGCATACAGTTTAAGTCAAGTAATTAACATTGCACTTGATCAAACAAACCCTCCTCAAGTTTTTTTAAAATGGCGCTGGGATTTATTATGCAACTACCATCGTGACACTGAAAATTTAATACATAGATTAGAAACAATGCAAAGACATGAAGGATATGGAATTCATTTTAATCGAGCATGGTTGTTTGGAGAAGAAACAAAAGACATAGAAATTAAAGCAACAAGAATGCACGAAGTATGGCCATATGAAGATCAACCTATTTGCGTCGATGATACTTGGTTTATATTCAATGATATGACAGCAAATAATTTACGTAAAATAATGAGCAAATATCTTGAGGTTTGGAATTTTGATGAACCACATCAACATCTTAATCTTTGGAGTGCAATCGGAAAAATACAATTACAGCGTGGCAGTTATACAACCGAACCAATGAGTAGGATACTAGTAAGATCAGGTGAGTTAATCGATGACCATTTTCATCGTAATACTGATAGATTTTTTGCACAACAACAGCAAAATAATCAGTTAGCAAGCCCTATGAACAAATTAATGGCAAAAGCCAACGATGCTGAATTTAAAAAATATCTGTATCAAGCAATTAGCAGTTTTGATTGGAGCAGTCAATGAAAATAGCAATTGTATTATGCGGATTTCCTAGATTAGCAGAACACGTAGCAGGTTGGAGCCATCAAGTGTTTGCTGATTATTCAGTTGACTTTTATACTCATTTTTGGTATACAAATTGGCCAAACATGGGAACTGACCAAGCAACTGCATATAATGCAATTGATAGTATTAAGCCAATTGCAAGTACAGTTGATTGTTATGAAACTGCAGCATGGGACTTTATTGATCATGTTAGACAAAAACCTATAGAACCAAAAAGTGAATACTATTACAGTTGGCCTGATGTTAGGGTTTTCAATTATAACTTTCCGGGGCAGTTTATCAGTAGTTCACGTGCAGTAAATCTAGTAGAAAGTAACTATGATTTAATAATAAAAACTCGAAGTGATTGTATTCTTCCGATTGGTGCAAACGAATGGCTACAGGAACTAGTTGATTTAGTTAACAAAAACGATTGTGTGTATGAAAGTGGTTCAACAGTTGTAAATGAAGGCATTCCTTTTATTGGTTGGGATGCTGCTTTTTACGGAAATACATCAAGTACAAAAAATTATTTTCAACCAATGGAAGATAACCTCAAAGAACTTTTTTTAGAAAAAAGAAATTTTTACGACGATTGGCATTATAATGTTAATCAAACTAGAGCAAAAGTACATCCAGGACTAGCACACGTAACTTGGGCTAAACTTGCATTGCTAAGTAATACAGTAATAAGATCAAAACCTATATTTTTGCCAACTCCTATAGTAGCTAGACAAGAATTTGATTACACATGGACATGGTCCGAAATCGAAGAACATCAATATCAAACAACAGGCATCCAAGGATTTGAAATATTTAATAATATAAACTCTGCTGATTTAATTAATCGAGCAGGAAAAATAAGGACAGCATAATGAATATAGAGCAAGCACAACAACATGCACTAGCAAGTTTAAACGCAACAGAATTAACTCGCAGTGACTTTAATTATCTTATGATACATGATTTATTTCCTGAAGATTTTTATCAGCAGTTAAAACAATTGCCTGTAGAAGAAACAGATGAAATTGTGCACAGTGTGTTTAACCACGAACCATTTGTACAAGCACTGGCACACAAGTTTGAGGATAGTCCTCGCCGTAGTGATACTATACGAAGTGTATATGCTTTCTGGCAACGTGCAGGAGCAGGTTATACACTAAAACCGCATGTAGACAGTTATCCTCGAGTGTTTACAATGACAGTATACCTAGCAGATGATAACGATACACCAGAGGCTGGCACTGCAGCATATCGTGTTGACCGCAGTACTCGTACTTGGGAAACAATTGGAATGATGGAATACCTACGTAATAGTTGCATGATCATAAGTCCGTACGATGACTTAACTTGGCACGGTGTAAATCTAATTGAAAAAGACATTGTACGTGATAGTGTTGTTTTAGTTTACAGTGCTGAAGAATGGAACGAATCGCAGATGCACTACGCTAACTGGAAGCCTGGAGAAACAGTAAACTATGTACTACCACAACAGTAAACAATATTTAGATAGATTTGAAAATCTACAAAATGGTTTTTATGAATATAGAGTTGACAATACTGTAGTTAACTTGTATACTATTTTTGAAGATCGCAGTGGATGGATATGTACTACTGTAGTAGATTGGAATAACAATTTACATTGCACAGAAGCCGCAGTAGATAATGTTAAGCCACACGATTATGTTATCAATCAATTGCGAACAGATCAAGAGTATAATGTAATGGCAGTTGCTGAAGTTTTCAAAAGACCGTTTAATGAATGGTTACGTTATCCGCATATTATGTATGTGCATAACAGCATGAAAGAATACTCTAGTACTCGTATCACCAGTGAAATAGAAAATAGTAATATGATTAGTTTTGATTTAAATCAACCTCCTACACGTGTAGGACATAGTGCTCGTACAATTGGATTTGGCAATGGACAAGTTGGCGACACTGTGTTTGGATTCGGCGGCATTGATAGTGATGGTTTTTTTCAAAGTTTTAGTGGCAGTGGCAGAGGATTAGTATACGTAAGATGAGTAAAATATATTGTCCATATGCTTTTAATGCAATGGAAATAACAACAGGTGGTGCATTTAGTCCGTGTTGTATAAGTAGCAAAGAATTTAAAGACGAAAGCGGCGATCGTTATCATGCTGGTAGTAGCAGTATTGGTAAAGTTTATGCTAGTAGTGACAGACGACATTGGATCGAGCAGTTTGATATGAACTTTAAAACAGACTGCAAACAATGTTGGGAAGTTGAAAAAAGCGGAGGCGAAAGCAAAAGACTACGTGAAATTAAATATTGGAAACTATACTACGACAGTTTAGGCGAACGTGTGCCGGTTATTAATATCGACACGCCGCTAGAAGTGCTAGATTTAAAACTAGGCAATACTTGTAACTTGGCTTGTGCTACTTGTGATCCTGTTAGTAGCAGTCGCTGGAACAGCATTATCAAAGGATTTACAGGCGATTTTCCTGTACAGCCGCAGCGTTGGCAAGATACTGATGACTTTTGGGAAGGTTTAAATGACAGTATTGATCATGTAAAGAAAATTGAAATTGCAGGCGGCGAACCTTTTATGGTTAAAAAGCAACGAGTGCTACTTGATTATCTAATAGACAATAATATTGCACAGCATGTAGACATTACTTGGATTACAAACAGTACACACTACGAACAAGACATTGTAGATAAATTTAAACATTTCAAACAGGTACGTGTAATGGTCAGTTTAGATAACACACATGAACAGTTTGAATATATGCGTTATCCTGCTAAATGGGATTATGCATATAATATTTTTCAAAAGTTTATCAAACTACACAGAGAAAACAAAATCATGCTTGGACTCAGTTACACTATCAGTGCATTGAACATATATCGTGCACCTGACATGTGGCAGTTTGCACGTGATCATCAAACACCAATTTTTAACAATCTTGTAATGCAACCGTTTCATTGTAAAAATTTGCCTGAAGCATATAAACAAATTGTACGAGAAAGATTAGAATCAGTTGAGGATCCTGCATATCAAACAAACCCTGCAGTAGGCAAAGACAATTGGCTAGTTAACTTCTTGATGCAACCAGCAGACACAGACGAATACACACGAAACAGTATAAAACACAGAATGGATTTGGTTACTCGTAGTAGACCCGGGCTAGGAGAAACAGCGTTTCCTGAACTCGTTGGAATATGGGAAGGATTATAATGTTAGGATTTAACAAAAGCACACCTAAACGTATGTTTGTACTCGGGTGTAGTCATTTAAGTGGAGCATACGATATAAATGATCAGAACGCAGGAGAGCAAAGTTATGCATGGCATCTTTGGAATCTACGAGGACAAAAAGATATTATGTATACTATGCCTAATCCAGGTGAAGGGTTACAGATGTATGCTACAATTATAAATTACATGGAAGTAACTGGTCAAATCGAAAGATTTGATCGTTATTTAATACAACTAACAGCCGAACCTAGAATAAGTTATTTTAATAATTCACACGATCAAGAATTTTATTTTAAAAATTTAGATTTATTTTTACAAGAAAAAAATCCATTCAACGACGGTCGTACTCTTAGTTATTTGTACAGCAAAGAAGGCACCGGCTGGACTACTAATAATCAACAAATCACAAATGTACACAGAAAATTATACGAAAAACATGAAAATAGATTTAGAACCACCGAAGGAAAAAATGCTTGGCTTGATGTTAGTGAAAACATGACCAGTGGATTAAACGACCCAGGCTTACTATTACAAAATTTAACTCACGTGTACTATCGATTTATTATTGATACTTTAAAAAAGTATAACAGAGAAGTATGTATGTTTACCTGGTGGGGTAATCAAGGATTTACTAATTTACATAAAAAACAAACTGATCCGTGGATATTTAACAAACACAATGGTAGTATTAGTAGTAGTATGAAATCTGTTAATAAATGGTTTCCTAGAGAAGAACTTAGTAAAGGTGCTCATTTAAACGGTGAACAAAGTTTAATAGTTGCCGAACACTTGCATCAAGAAATAAATCGCAAGGGATATTTTAAATGAATAAAGCAATGTGTGTGGCTCCTTGGCTACACGTACACGTTGAACCAACTGGTGACGTTCAGTTGTGTTGTGCTAGTAATCTTAAACACGATCACAACGAAAGTATGGGAAATCTAAATACAAGCACACCTGAAGAAATTTGGAATAACGAACGTTATCGTGAAGTTCGTCGTCATATGCTACAGAACAGATTACTTGGAAAATATTGTAGTGCTTGTTATCAGCGTGAAGACGGAAGTATAAACTGGACCGAAAGACAAAGATTAAACAAAGAATTTCCAATTGGATTTGATTTTGCAAAGCAAACTGATATCGACGGTAGTTTTAATAAAATCGACATACGTTACTTAGATATACGTTTTAATAATTTATGTAATTTAAAATGTAGAACATGTGGTCCACATTGGAGTACACAATGGGCTACTGAAATGGGGCTCGACGATACTGTACAGTATAATCGCAGTTGGCAAAAATTAATACCATATCTTGACAATTTAGAAAAAGTATATTTTGCAGGAGGTGAGCCTCTTATGCAACGTGAACACTATGACTTTTTAGAACATTTACTTGAAAAAAATCCTAATGTACAATTACTGTATACCAGTAACTTTACTAGATTAAAACTAGGAAACAGACATGTTATGGATTATTGGTCTCAATTTAGATTAGTAGAAGCCGTTGCTAGTATTGATCATTTTGGCAAACATGCTGCTTATGTAAGAACAGGCAGTGACTATGAAAATATAAAACAAAATATTCAAGAAGTAAAGTCATACGGTATTAATACAGTACGTCCTAGTGTTACTAGTGTACTAAGTTTATATAATGTTACTCGCATTGGTGATTTTGTAAAACAACTTTGGCAAGATGACATTATTTCTGATATGCGTCAAATTGTTTTTAATATGTTGGTAAATCCTGCAAAACAAAATGCACTGATTATGCCAGAACGTGCACGTGACCTTGCACTTGAAAACATACAACAAGGTATTGACTTTGTACAAGAAAAAGGCGACGATCCTGAGAAACTTATATCAATGCAAAAATGGATCGAACATCACTGGCAGCACGATGCCGAACTGTTTAAACAATTTGTTGAATACAACTTACATCTTGACAAGATTAGAAATACTCGGTTTGAAGATTTTTATCCTGAATTTGTATAACTAGAAAACTCTGTTAAAAAGTCTGTTAAATTTTGATTTCTAATTCTATCTAGGCTTTTAGTATACAGTAATGCTTTTTCCCAATCTTGTTTTTTATCAGGGCCACCAAACATATTTTTTAATTCGTTAACTTTCCATTCCGGAAATATGTTACCTACACGAGTATGTACTGAATCTCTAATTTCTTTAGGTAGCACTGCAGGACTTAGAATAGCAGGATCGTATACATAATTATGATGTACCCAAACACCATGTTGATTGTGAAAAAAATCATAAAACTCACCAATGGTACTATAATTCATCCAAGATACTGTTTGTGTAATATCTAGTTCAAAGTTTTCTTCTTTAAGTCTTAAAAAGTTACGCATAACGTCTGCCCATTTTGTCGGGTATCTAATATACTCATTGCGTTCTTCTAAGTCATCAATACTACAACTTACTTTTACATGGTCAAAGTGTTTCCATAAATTGATCATTGCTTCGTTCATATTTGTCATGTTGATATTGTACCACAGTTTGATATCTGTTTTACCCATATCAATTAAACGCTGTAAGAACTTAAAGTGTTGTTTAATTAGAGTTGGCTCGCCGCCATTGATATAAAATGTTTTTACGTTATCACAGTGCTGTAATAAATCTTCCCAAAATTCTTCACGTTCGGGCCAGCGAAATCCAAACTTTGTATCATAGTTTGTAATTTTAAATGGTAAATCTTTTTGCAATGCATCATAGTCATTGCGCCACTTACTACTACTAACAGGGTTACATGTACGACAAGCAACATTACAAACATTACCCAAACGTAGTTCGACAAAATCTAGTTGCACATCTTGTATATAACCTTCAGTATCTGTTGCTTTTTTTGCTACATCTAGTGTATAATCAGGATAATTTTTTATTTCCTCTAAACGTTTCGAAGTTATTCCTTTTGCTTCTTCTGCATAGCAACGTAAACATGCTTGTGGTTTTTTACCATCTAATACTTGTAGTCGTGCTTTTCTAAACGACTCCGAATTCATAGTATCATGTACAGTATCATGATTTAAGTTGTAATATCTGTTATCGTTGTCTTTGGAACTACTTCGTGCTTCACGATGATCGGCAATACAACAGTGCGTAACTCCGCCGTGTGGGTGTGTTGCTAGATGTTGAAATAGTAATGGACAAAATGTTTCGCTCATAATAAATCTCTTATACGGTTAACTATACGACCAACCGGGCCAGGTTTTAAACAACGTAAACTAGGTATTATTTGCATTACATCTTCATTTCTAATTTTATCAATACTACTAATATATTCTAAAAATTTATCTTGTAGTTCTGTTTTATCTGTATCAAGGCTACGTATAAATCCTTGCATTTCTGGTAAGCACCTGCGCTGTGTATCTTCATTTTCTAAATCATAATCATCGATATATTTTTGCCAACGCTTCTGTATTTGTTTTCTTTTGTAACGTGGTAACACTTGTGCACGTAGGTATTCTGGGAATAACAGTGTATTTACATGAATACGATCCGGTTCAATTATACCTTTTTGAACCCAATGATCAAAAAAATCTGGAGCATGTTCTGCATTTAATGCACTAATAGTCGGTGTAATACCAAATTCAACATTACGAAGTTCACGAGTAATTGTTCTTGCGTTTTGTTCTATTTCTTCCCAAACAGTTCCTGTACGTACATACTCACCAACTTCTCCCATTGCATCTATGCTAGCATCAACTCGTATACGATCAAAGTGTCTCCAAAGATCGATTACATTTTTGTTCTTGTATTTGAGTTTGCTTAGATTTGTATTGTAACTAATGTATATATCTGTTTTGCCAATGTTAATAAGATGTTCAAGAATTTTATAATGTTCATCCATAATAAGTGGTTCACCACCGGCAAAATAAAGATGTTCTACTGTGTCAATCCAACTTTCCATATCATCCCAAAGTTCGTCTAAACTGCGTTTTACTTTGAGAATACGTTTTTCTTTACCATTGCGTCTGCCTAATTTTACACTATCGTCATGCCAGTTACTGCTAAGTTCTGGCCCGCAACTTCTACATCTAAAGTTACAGATATTACTAAAACGTATATCCATGTAACCCATAAAGATATCGTCTAAACTTCCATCTTCTTTTGTTAATGCTGTTCTTGAATTAAAATGTTCAAATTGATGATTCATATTCATACGCATACTACGAACACCATTACTTTCATGTTCGTAACATCTACTACAACCATCAGTTGGAACATCGTTAAGTACATTTAATCTTAACTCACGCATCTTATCACTGTTCCACAATTCTTTAAAAGATTTGTTGTTTGTGTTGCCTAATTGATAATCATGTTTTGCTAAACAACATGGAAAAGTTGTACCATCTGGCCATATATGCATATGTATCCATGGTAATATACAATAGTTTTTATTTTCCATAAATTTCTAAAAGCCTTTCGTGAAAGTTTTTTCTTACTTGTTCTGGATTATTGTTTAACACATACCATAACCAAAAACGACTCACTCTTTTTAATTCCTTTGGATTGTAATCAAATATAAAATTAAACCACCTATCTGTTATACTACGACATACCTGCTCAGGCGGTTGATATATACCATGATCAAAATCAATTATTTCAATTTTTGGGTTTTCTACTGTAGGGTCAATAATAAAGTTACTGCATTGATTATCATTTGGATAAAACACAAAACCGTGGTCGTCTACTTTATAATTATCTCTTACAAAATCAAAAAATAATTCCCATAGTAATTCAGCATCTTGCAAATGTTTTACATCACTGTTATCATATACTCCAAAAAAATCACCTTCTATTATATCTCTAACTGTTATCCCGGGTATTATATCGTAACATTCAACTCTAAATCCATTGCTCCTGAGATCTAAACTACTTTGCATACTACGAGTATGACTAAATGTTTTATACATTTTGTGAAAATTATATCCACTAATTTTTGCATTCAGTCCGACAAATATTTTATACTTTCTTTCTCCAACAATAATACACTGATTGTATTTTGTATACTTCCAAGTAAGTGCAGTATGATCATTTTCATTTTTTTTCCAAATTGGATCCCCGTCTATAATTAACTGTGCAATATCAATCGCAAATTCTTTTAACGAAAGATCAACATGAGTATTAATATTAACACCATGTATTGTTTGACTTAGAAACTGCAAATACTTGTGTATAGTATCACGAAGTAGTAAACGGAGGTTGTTTTCCATTTAAAATTAAACCCTTTGTTTGACGCTTTAGATATTCGCTCCAAGCATAAAAACTTTGTTCTTTATATCTAAATTGATGCCAATCAAAAATATTACTATGCCAAAACCATGTAGTTGTTTCATTACTATTTTGATTTATCAATCTTGATAACAATTTACAATTATTTACTGCATCTAGTTTGACATAAGTTTTAGGTATACTTGAATATCTTTTCAAAAAGTTTAACCAATCATATTGTGTAATTTCTAATGTATCTAAATCTTCATTAATTGCATCTCTGATGCTAGTGTGTGAACCTCCCCAAAGTGGTTGAATTCTACTATCAACTGTTTCCTTATAAACTTCAAACGCTTGATCAAAAATACTATTATCAGTAATGCTTACTTTTGTAAGCCAGTTATCTTGCCACATTCTATAATCTACACTTTGTGGAACAACATCAACATATATAAACTGAAACTCTTTTCCAAAATAATTATCAATGTGTGCTTTGTACATACTTTTAAATCCTGCACAGACACTAACATATGTTTTAATATTTCTTTGATTACGAACAAGTTCGCCGTCTTTTTGACTGCTCAAATCTTCTGTATTTGTCAAGTACACCTGATGTTGTAGTTGTTCTAAACTAAAATCGGGTTGTAAATGGTGTACATGATTCTCACTATCTGCGTTAAAATCTGCTTTAATTTTTCTCTTGGGACGTTCTATATCAGTATATAAACAATATACTGCTCTGTTACCCATTCTTATATCCATGTCAACATTTTTCATGCTCCATGCCCAACGATCAAGTAATGGAATAAAATCTGGACTTTGATAACTTTTACTTGGACGTGGTTCAGATATAATAATACATTTTGGATTGTATTTTTCTATTAGACTTTGTACATACTCATCGGTGCTTGGTAATCCATTTTTACCAAAATAATAAAGTATGCCACTTAAAATAATACAGTCAAACTCTCGATTATATTCAGGTAAACTTAACGCATTCGCTACTTGATAATCATGATTAGGATAGTTAGTTTGACAATATTTAATACACTCAGCATCTGTGTCTACACCAGCAATATTATAATTATAGTCTGTTAAAAACTCGTTGACCCGACTATAACCACAACCAATATCGAGAATGTTATCACAGTGATTTTCTTTAACAAAATTTGCAATTTGCTGAAAAAGAGGATTTGCACCTGTACCGTTTAGATAGTTCCATGTATAATCATCGGATTCATCTTCTTCAATATATGCTCCAGTGACATACGGATATTGTTTCCGCAATAGTACAAATGACTTATAACTCAAAGGATCAACTAATTCTCCAAGTCGGGCTCTTCCTGGAAAATATTTATTTTCACGATAATTAATGTATTCTTCTAATTTGTTTTCTTTGCACCAGTCATACATTGAAAGAATACTCAGATCATAGTTAAATGAAACTTGCGCTGGATCTTCATTGCGTCGGTTAAATTTAAAATTTACCATTGGACGCACATGTGTTTGTTGCTTTACTTCATTGTTTTTAATTAAGTCAATATCTGCTGTGCTAAAACAAGTTGCTAAATCTTTACCTACAGTTCCAAAGTCTAAATACAAAACTCCAGATTGATCTTCATTGCAAAATCTATAATAGTCGCTGTTAGTAAGTGGCAAATCTAATTCTTCGTCTTTGCAATTACGTATTACTGTTAACAAACTAGGATCGTTATCTATATTCTTTTCTAATATATGAACTAACTGATTTATACTTTCGAGCCATTGGTATAGTTGTTGATATTCATCTGGACTATTGTTTAATGCATAACTTACATCTTCAAAATATCTATGCAGTGCATTTAGTTTATCTAATTGTCTGTCAGATATAGTTTCGTCAATATACCAATCTGTATTAATTGGATAATTTTTTCTAGCCCACGCATGATGATCGATACTTTCAATGATTTGGTTTAATTCTTTTCTACACTCTGCATATATTTCCGGTGTAATACTTCCATACTCATTTACAAATAAACGATGTGTTGATACATTTAGATTTCTTACATTCCATGCTTGAATAAATTTATTGGTTAATTCAGTTTCATCTAATTTAAATTTTATAATAAATCCGTCGTGCTCAACAGGCATATCAAATTTATTAAACGGTTGATAAAGCAATGATGTACTGTTATCAACCGAATGAGATTCAGACGATTTATTACCAAACTGAACTACAAAGTATTTCATGCTCCGAGTGTATCCTTTTCAGTATTCCAACCTCCTACTTGTAGATCATCATTTACATAGTCTTCAGTCGTTGCTGGATCGCCTTGTGCATCAATACTAGGAATAATTTTATCTGAGTTATACCCTATACTGTCATACCATTCAACAAAACTAGGAAACGTAGCACGGAAATCTTTTCCACGGCGTTTGTCGTACTGTTCGTAAAAGTAACGGAAGTCATTGTACAGTTTAGGAGTTTCAGCAGTATTGCGATGTGGAGTTTTTACAACGTCTAAATAATCAATAAGTCGTTGTACTTGTGCAATTTCTCTAACATTTAACATATCCATTTGTGATGGCAACCACGTTTCAATTTTTTCTTTAAACTTGTTTTTAAGTTCAACAGGAAGAATTGCTGCACTTTGGAAACTTGGAAAACGTAAAATGTTTAACGAAAGAACAGGAGCACGTTCGCCGTATTCTTTTCTTAATTCCATCATGTCGTCCATAAACTCAGTAATTGTTTCTAAACATAAACTATTAATAGTCATCATACAATGTAGTTTTTTAATGTTTGACTGCTTTAGCAAACGCTCAATGTTGCTGCGCCATACATCATACTTAAACCCATCACGAGTATATTCATTTTGTGGGCCTGCACACTCTGCACTAGTATAGATTTCAAAGTTACGAATATTAAAAGTACTATCGATCATACGCTGAAAGTGTCGTTCATTTTCAGGAACAAGATTACTATTAATAGCAAAACGCATATTGCTATGCGGATTTTGATCAAACCAATCAAACAGTTTCCAAATACTTTTATGCATAAGAGGTTCACCGCCAGTAACACGAATTTCTTCTAAACTATCACTAAGTCCATTTTCCCACCATTTCCAAAAGGCTTGAATGTACGGATTATCTTCTTCGAGTTTTGTACTACGTGCAGCCCATGGTGCAGTATCAGTAAAATGCCCACGTCCGTCACTTTGTATATTCATGTACGGACCATCTTCTTTGATATCTTTAACCCATGTACTACTAAATGCAGGATTACAATAAGAGCAAGCAAAATTACAAGCACGGTCAAATGCAATTTCTAGTGTTTTAAGATTTACATCAGCGTCCCATGGCATTTCGGCACTTGCTCTAACATCATCATCTTTAAAAATTTCTGTTTTATAAACACGATCACTGACATTATCTCTACCAATGTCTTCAACTTTCCAGCAGTATTCGCATTCTTGCGGACGCTCACCCTTGAGCATCATTTCACGCATTTTCTTTTTATGTTTTGTATTATGAATAGCAGTGTAGTTTTCTTTTAGTTCCTCCATTGGAATCCAATGTCCGGGAGGGTGGTGACAACTAGCAGTTTGTCCATGTCCTAACCAGATAGTAGCATTATACCATTTTGCAGCACAATAACTATCACTGATTGGATCAATCATTCTCTTTTTGTATTCTTGAAAATCTTCGTCTTGTCTTCTCATATATTTTCTCTTTCGCTATTATGTGCTGCATCGCAGTCTTTCCACCAAACACTTAATTCAGGAAAAGTTTCAATAAAGTTGGTGTTACGTCTTTTGTCAAGTGTATTAAAATATTTCCAAAAATGCACTTGTCTTTTACTTAGTTCATCTTTGTCTATACCATTTTTGATCCACGAAATATCACGTTTAAGTTTTGCTACTTCGTGATTTAAAAACCCGTGATAAGTATCTTCGTAATCTTCTTTAGCAATATTATCTTCCATAAACTTAACACAATCATCTAACATATTCATAAGTTCAGGAATATAATGAGCATTTTGTGCACTCATCCATAATGGTTCTCTCAAATATGGAATATCAAACCAAACTCGTTGTCGTTTTTTTCGTGTAAACGGTCCTCGCTTTTTACCAGTTTCGTCAATTGGTGATACTACAACTTCAGGTTGATTTTTAAATCCAAACTCTATACGTAAGTCTAATATCATTTGTAAAAAGTCTTTAAGTTTTGGAATACTCAACAAATTGAATGTGTTAATAAATGTAACACTCGTTCCTGTCGTTTCTCTTAGTATGTGACGAGTATTGTTTAACATAGTATCATAATTTAAACCAGTTCGAATATACTCTGCTTGCGGACCTACGCTATCTACACTTACAAATAAGTTAAAGTGTTTACATGCAGGAGCAACAAACCAATTGTTCTCAGTGTAAGGATTGATTTTCTCAGGATCTTCCCATATTCTAACTTCTTCTATTGCTTTTAAAGAATTCATAAACTTATCAAATAACTTTTGTTCCGGAGGGCACATGTTACTAGTAATACTAAGTTCAATATCTTGATTAGGATGAATGTTAACATAATCTAATACCTTAAAGGTATTTTTATCCATCAATGGTTCACCACCAGTCATTCTAAATATTTTTAAATCTTTATAAAGATCGGGCCACCAATCCCAAAATGCTTGTACATATGGATTTTCTTTGTTAGCACCTTCGATTGGCATTAATCCTGCTTTTCTAAGACTAGCAATGTCGTTGTGTTTTGTTTCTTTATTAAACACAACTGGACCAAACTCTTTGATTTCTTTTTCCCATTCGGTACTTAGGTGAGGACTACAATATGTACATTTAAAATTACACGCTTGATTAAAATTTACTTCTACATAACGAGGGTTAATATTTTCATCCCAGCCTCCGTCAACTACTTCTTTCCATCCGTCGGCACCGATCCAATCTTCACTTGAACGATAATGTCTATCACTCATGTTTCCATTGTCTTCGATATTCCAACAATAACTACATCCTTCGGGTCTTTTTCCCTCCCACATTTCTTTACGTTGTCGTACTTTCTCATGTGTGTTGTGTAGTGCACGTGGAGTAACTGCTAACTCACTTAGTGGAACTTTATGAGTCGGGGGATGGTAACAACTTTGTGTTAATCCTTGTGGTAAGTGCATACTAACCTGCAACCATTTAGCCATACACATAGTAGGACTAATTTTGTCAAGTTTAGTTTTAGTTTTTTCAGCATTTTTAAAATAATCGTCTGACATTTATTCCTCTACTGAGTCTTTTACTTGATCTTCTCTAACCTGAGGACCTAGCCGACTTGGATTTCTATATACAGTTTTCCAAAAACGTGAACCTTCTGTTCCGATATCTGCAATTTCTAAGTCTAGTTTTCCCTTTAGTTCGTTACCTAGTTCTACTGTACGTGATTTTAACTTATCGATATTCCAATTAACACCAGTGCGTGGACATAACTCAGTACCGTCTTCAAACTGCGGAAGTAATTCTGTATTAAAGTAATTACTCAACCAATCAAAATCACGTACATTACGCCAATCCCAATCTTCTCTAGTAATGTTTGTCATGTATGCTCCGAGTCTAGCACCATAAATTGCCCATAAGCCATTTGTAGTATCTTCACCGACTGTCATCCACACCATAAGACGTCTATAATTTTCTTGAAAGATATGTTTGAGTCTCCCAGGATCAACTACATCACCGTCTTCTAATCCCATTTTTACACCTTCACGAAAACCAGCACGCCACGCTTGTAGTGGACTACCATTGTTGTGTACCCACGAATACCAATTGTTCATTTGTACATAGTGAATGTTCCAGCAGAAGTCAACTTGTGCACGTTTATCACTTTCGGGTGCTGCTTCATGTGTGCGCATACGATTTACAACGTCAACCGGCCACATTTTAATACCACCGTTGCCGTATACTAATCCGTTTACTACATTTTTTGCTGCAAAACTAATAACATGATTAGGTGCAATTCTATCCATATCTAGTTCAACATTGAAAAAATCGTCGTTAACAATATTATCAGCATCAACTGTGATAAAACGTTCAGTTTCACTTAGTGCAGCGGCGGCCTTGTGTGCTGCATCACTGCCCCATACTCCGTGACTACGTTTAGCCCAGGGACATTTTTCTAATAGATCTGCATAGTTTTCATCTGCATTTGGTTCGTCATAACTGATGTATACTATATCAAAATCGTTAATACTTACCAGATTCGGCATATTCCAATCCTTCAAATTTAAAGGTAATATTTTTACCTTCGGGTCCTAATAATATTTTACAAGTTGTAGGATCAACTTTTGTTTTTACAATATATTCTTGATTTCTTCCAATGCTATCATATGGTATGCTAATTCTGTCTAACAATATATTTGGGTTGTTACCAGTTAAGAACATATTAATATCTTTGTATATTTTATAATCATGCGGATCATTGAAATTACTACGTATAATCCATCCTTGTGTACTCGGACTTACACTAAACGTTGCAAATTCTTCTGCTGTACTGTCTTTAACATAAGTATGGAATCGTTTGTTATTTTGTGCTAGTCCATAATCTACTGTAACATAGTTTTGTTTAATTTTCAAGCCATAACTTTTAAAAATACGTCTTGTTAATATATCAATGTCACCGAGTGCTATTGTATTCCGTAAATTAGAAAAATCATACAATATGTATCCTTTTTGTATTAGTTCAATCGGATCTATTTCAATGGTTTCAAGCAAACGAAGAGGATTGTTTTTTTCAATAATATACAGTGTTATTTTTTCATAGGTCTTGTCTTTTTGTATTTTAACTTCACTTGAATTAATCTTTCCAGTTAACTGATATACTAAATCTGTGCTAACATTTATTTCTACTTTATAGTCACTTAAATATAAAATAATGTTAACATCTTTGTTTACAGTTGGCTTAACAAAAGGAATTTTACTAAGATAATTTTCTGCTTGTTTTATTCGTATATAGTTTTTCTTTTCAACTAGTTTGTATCCATCAACTAAGTCTGCTACAATATATTTTTTAGTATTTTTAATACCTTTCATGAGATCAGCAACAACAGGATCACTTGTTTTTAAATAAGGATCCTTAATGTCATCTCTTGATTTTCCAGAGATAACGGTTATGTTTCCAGTCCACTCATTGAAGTATACATAATAATTATGCGGCTTCTTCTTTTTGGATTTTTGTATTATTAAACTTGTTTCTAAGCTCATTTATAATTTCTTCTGTTATAAAATTTTCATCTCTGTAATGAATAATTCCGGATCGTGTTAAACTGTTTTCTATTATTAATCCGTTTTTAATATCAAACCAACTGTTAAATAATTCAGTCCATTCTTGTGGAACATCAGATGTCCACATGTATTGACTTATAGTATCAATATCGTAAAAATTGTTTAGATTTATAACAACATCGTTGTAACAATCTAAATGTTTTGTTATGATATTACATACAATGTTTTTGTTAAAACTTTCAGGTTTTAATTCAGTAAACACATTGTTATACAATTCTCTCCAGTTTTGAAAATAAGGATCAGCCAACTTAAACCATTCTTGTGCAATATCGCTTGCTGAATCAAAATAAATCAGTTGATTGTACAATAACGGAAGATCGTACTTTAATTCAATATCAAACGACAGTATTTTGTTAGTTGGTATATTTCTATATGTTCTTGCTAGATTTGTCATTGCTAAGTCATGAGTTTCAAATTGATCCCATAATAAGTCAATATCTACATTTAAAAATAGTGTATCATAGTCAACATATATTGTTTCATCAAATGGAGTGCAGTGAATTACTTGCCATATGTTACTTCCATGAAATCCATCTTCATGGCCAGTATTACCAAACGGTAGTTCGGTGATATAATCAAACGCATCAAAATATTTTTTGTTAACTAAATCGGATTTTCCGTTGTCAACAACAAGACAAACTTCTGCGGTAGGATCACAATTTTTAATACTTAATGCAAGAGCATAACTATACTTAACTTTATCTAAATCTGTATCAATACCTAGTGTTACAAACCCTCTACTCATAGCAATACCTCTTGTAAATTTTTTTCAATTTCGTTAATATTTCTACTGATTGCACGTTTGTTCATAGCATGTAAGTTATAATCTGTATTTCGAGTAAGTATGTTTTTCCACTGTTCTTGTCTATTATGACTTAGCAATATCCAATCATTCATTCCTTTTATTTCGATAATATCATCTTTTTGATCCATGTTACGCATTGGTATGCCCATAAAATCATGTATGTAAGATTCTTCGTTGCTTCCATTTAATAAATGTGCAGCAATACTTACACAAAAATCTGTTCTGAATAATGCAGGAGGGAATTGATATAATAGTGCATAATAGTCCCAGTTTTCTTTAACATGGCACCAAGTATCAAAAAATACACGACTTTCTTCACTTTGATCAAAGTAAACAACTGTACTCCACCAATGATGTATGCCACCATCTGTTAGTGTAATTTCATTTAAATACGGAGGCTGATGCTCTAAATATGTTGCTGTCTTATGCATAGATATTGTTATATCAGTATCAAAAATATAATCATAAAAGTTATTTTTTATGATATAATCTGTATCAATTAACATTGTTTTATCAAAAGGTGTTAATTCAAATACTTCGTGCTTGTTGCTGTTTAAGAAAGGTGCACTAAATTCTGTCCACGGACTATCAAAATGCTTTCTTGAATTTTGTTCATGTTCAACATCATCAATAACAATATGATCAAAACACGCTTCGTGCCATTCACTTGATATACTTTCTTTTAACCATGCATATCCGCCATTGTCGGTCATTAAGCACGTTTTATTATTTTTCATGTTTGCTTTTACATAGCCTGCTGCAACATGTGCAAATCGTATATAATCTAATTGGCTATTGTTGTAAGCAAAAAAGCATACGCCTTTTTCTTCTTCTTTTGCCATTTACCAATCCATAATTTTTTTAATATTACGTGCTTTTTTAATCTTATCCATTTGAATTTTGTATTCATTACTGGCTTCAGTATATGCACTAATTAAACTATCTTTAAACTCGGACAGATCATCAATCTCAATTGGATTTTCTTTTGTATCAATTACAATAGCATTTTTTTTATCTGACCGTAATAACGCATCAACAAAACTGATAGTTTTTTCATCGGCAACAAACGATCCAGTTTTATACTGAACCGATTGTAATACTTGCATACGTGATCTGATATTACGTTTTTGATTAGATAGCGTTGTGCGGTAATTTGCAAATTCGAGGGCTTTCTCGAGTCTCTCATCCATAGTGAGTTTCTCCTTATAATTAAGTACTACTATAACTTATTTAGTTAACAAATGTCAAGTGATTTTTTTAGTTATCGTCTGGACCCATAAATCCATCGCCTACCACTGCTGGCACAGGATCTGGTGTAACATCAAACGTACTATTATTTTCTGTAATAATATCTGGCATTAAGTATCTAGGTGTTACTGTTAATGTTCCGTCCATTACTTGTTCAAATGCAGTATCGTCAAATACTAGTTTGAAATGTACTTCTTTTCCATCGTCGGCCCATTTGCCATATAATTTAAAATATCTATTAGCATAACTAGATAGTCTTTCATCGCCGGTTAGATATACAGTAGGACAATATGCAGTACTTGCTGTATGATATGCTGTAGCATATGCAGTCGCAGCAGGAAAATTCACAAACCAGGCAGGTACAGTTGATGCATAACCATATCCATAGCCATAACCATATGCTGATATTTGTTGTGTTACACCAGCACTAGTAAACAATAACCCTTCGTCATCAACAACACCATCTGGATCACTGCCGTCTCCATATCTATCAGTTAAATGATAAAAACCTTTACCTTCGCTAGTGCCAGGAGTAATATATCCTTCACTTTGATATGTGTTATTCCATGTAAAAGTCAGTGTTCCTACTTCGTTAATAATGTCGGCCCAGTTAAAGAACCCTGCTGTACACCCGCCTTCGATTGAAATGTCTAATTGTAGTTGTCCACCGCCGTTAAAGAAGTATCTTGCATCGTTGTATGTGTTCCACGACCACTTATGTTCACCTTCAAGTTTTTGCCACCAAGGTATAGTTCTAGCATATATTCCTGCAGTGCCTTCAAGTAAACTTGCGTTTTCTGGATCGACTGTAGTATGCATGTTGTTAGGTAATACAACATCTGTAAACTTTTCATGTACTAAATTTAAATCTTCAGCACGTACCAAGTATCTAGGTTTAATATCTGTGCGTCCTTGCGGAACACTAAACACTAACACATGGTCTTCAAATGTTACGTGGTCTAACATAACATTTGTATGATCTACTAGTAATTGTAATCTATCTGCTTCGATTAGTACACCTACTGGCACTTGGTCATCTATATTCAGTGCACCCCATCCATACTTGTGTGTGTCTATTCTATTTGCGTCTGTTACCAAAGATGCAGGATAGTTATCGCCAAAAATTAAGTTTGCGATATCTGCTACATAGTTGTATTCTGAGGCTTTAACCAAATTGCCTGGATAGACAGGTACCAGTGCCATATTACTTTGCTCCTACAACTACTTGAATAACGCCAACGTCTGTTAAGAGATTATCTTCTAATGCTCTGCCAATAACTTTTCTATAGTCTTGTGCTTCTTCTTCAGTTGCAGTTTCAGCATGACCGTGTGTTAAACTGCTTACTAATCTGTCGCCTTTGCGTACTGAACCAACAACTTTGCAAGGTACACGCCCTGCTAGTGCTACATATGGATGCGTGTCATCATTGCCTGCGCCTGCATTCATTTCAAAGCCTGGTGCAGTACTGATGATGCCAAATACGTCAGTGTCTGCTCTTGAGCCTGTTGGAATAATTTCAGCAGAGCCGCCAATTTTAACAACTGTGCCAGGCTCTAATACTTCATCTGCAGCATAGCGTTCTGCAAGGTCAGCATATTCAGCACTAGTTGCTGTGCCACGAAATTTAAAATCTGTTCTGTTGGTCATATTAATACCAACTTGCATTACAGGAAAGTTTGCACTTAGTAGTGTTGTACCATCTTCTGCAAATTCTGTATTTGCAGGTGTCCATGCATTTGTGCCATCAGTTGCATGTGGTCCTACAGTAATATTGTTAATAACACCTTCTACAATATGTACTATACATTTATGCAAATTACCGTTTGTGTCTTCGATAGTTCTAACTTCAATTCGTGTATCGCCAGTGAATCCAATTGGATACCACTTACCACTATCGTAAATGAATAAAATATTTTCTGCATTATTGTACCACAGCGTTCCTTCTACTGGATTCACTGGAGGATTTGCACTAGCAAAATTTTCTACTAAATTTAAAAAGTTTTCGTTTACAAACTCTCCAAATCTTGTAGTATTTTTACCAATTAGTCTAACTGGAGTACTTGTATCTACTGTACCGTCGTTAACTACAATTGGCGTTTTATTTGGGTCGCTATGATTAATTGAATATGGCATTGTTTTTTCCTATTATACGTCACTGTATGTTGTTCTAATCCTTAATGTATATATCACACTTATTTTTCTATTTGCACTTTTTTGTACAGGATGGAAAATAACATGTGTTAGCATGTCGTTGTTAGCACTATAAACGGCAATTTCATCAAACACATAATCGCCATTCATATCAGTCGTTGTATCTTCATTATCTTGTCCTGTTGGGGTATTATAATCTAGTGTACTTGTCATTACAACATCACTATAAACTGTGCCATTGACGTGGTTAACTACTGTACTATCAATAGCCTGTGTATATGTTTCGTTGTAAAGTCCGCTTGTACTTGCACCGGTGTTAGGTGCTTTATAAGTTACTGCTCCGGTACCATCTATTAATGTTCCGCCATTTCCGTAGGACATAGATAATACATTATGTGTACCATTTGCACCAGCAACATTTGCTAGTAAATTTGCAATTGCAACACTCATATTTTCAAAGTGAATTGCATTACGTCTTTTTACTAGTACCTCGCCGGTGTTAACGTCTTGAATCAACAAATGACCTTCTATGTTTACTAACGATTTTTCTAATTGTGATAAACTCATTTTCTTATTTCCATTATGTACTATTTATATCGTTCCTTCACCTGCGTCTCTAATGAAAGCATGGTCGCTTGCTGTTCCACTTGCTGCAAGGCTTCTTCCTGATTCATTGTAAGCCAATCTAAGTTCATTGCCGTAGTGTCCAAACTTATCTCGGATTGGTAGTTTTACACTATCACCTGCATCTATTACTGTAGTGCCAGTTAAATGATCTAATGCACTTGTTCCTAGTGTTCCTCGCTTACAATACAATAAATTATTTGCATCTCTTGCGCCATATTCAATTCGTTCGCTGCCAATCCAAACTACACCTGTGTTATCAGCCAATACAGTTACATCTGCAAGTGGAATAATTGTATCATTGTGTCTGATATCATTTGAAAGTGTAGTTTTGTTTGCATCTACTATAACAATACTTTCTTGAATATTATAGTTTGTGAACATATTAATTTGGAAGCTACGTGTATCTGTATCTTCTGTGCTGCCGGATGCGTTTGTTTGTACCATTATTCTTACATTTTCTAATAAATCTAATCCGACTAATTCTTCCCCGATTCTTTCATATTCTGGCTGAATAAACACATTACCTGAATATAGTGTTGCTATATCTTCTTCTGGTGTTGTGAACTCATATGAGAACGCATCATTTCTAAAATATTCATCGTCTGTATATCCGTTATCTACATAACTATCTTCTGCTTCGCTACTAGTAAATGTTCCTCCTAATAATATAACATCTCCGTTCCATTGTCTAGTATAATCATTCATTTGAATTGTTATCTCAGACTGATATTCATCTTCGACTTGTATAGTCATATTGTCCACAGTAGAAGGACGCTGTTCTAATGTGTGTAACTTAGTATGGAAAGGTTTAATGTCATGGAAGTATTTTTCAATTGCTGTTGTTCCATAATTTTGATATGTCTTAGGATCTCTAATAAGCGGATGGTCTACTGCTAGTTTTACATACGTAGTTTTAAATGCAAAGTCATCTGCTGTATTTTCAATAATTGCTTGATACAAACATCTAAACCATAATTTATTATAAAATTCTTTGTACTGTCCGACAAATACTTTACTTCTTAGTAGGTCCATTAGTAAATTAATAATGTTAGAAACACCACTGTCAAAGCCACTGATATCAAACCCAGCAGCATCGAATCCGTGTCCAAACTTACTTTCTAACCATAACTCATCACTTAGTGCAATTGTACCATTCTTTTTCCAGCGAAGGCTATAAGTTCCATTTTCCTTATACCACATTTCAGGTCTGTTAATACCATCTTCGTGTAAACTATTTTTAATGTATATATAACTACCATCTGGTATATCTGCTGCGGCATTAACATCTGGCAACACCGGAATAATACTAGTTATATTGTCGAATGTGTAGTCTGGTTGTACACTTGTATCATGTTTATATATTAGCATACCATCGTTATTATATTTTTTATAAGACCAATCTACAAAGTTCCAATAATGCTCTAATTTATATTCAACTTCGCCTTCTACGTAAGTTGTGTAGAAAACACTATCCCAATTTAAAATCTCTGATATAACACAAATATCTTCTAAATATTCATTTGTTGCATCAACAAAGTTTTGTCTTGCATTAGTAATATCTCTGTATAAACTTTGTGCTGGACGAGTTAAATGTCCATATCTATTATATTCATGTAGTCTCAAATCTGGCACAGGCTGCCCTCGCCAAATTTCAATGTCAGTTGATTCTGTTTCGGGTGGTAAATTATAATTGTACACTCTCGCCCAATGTAATTCATTTGTATCTGTAACAGGATCAGTGACATTTACATTATCATCTAAACAAATATAAAACTTATCATCTTTAGTTACAACAGACTCTCGGTTATAAACAGATGCAGCATTCCATTCAGTGTATGTATATAAATCATGATAGTTATTATATCCTGCTAAACTATCACGTATTTTAATATGCAAGTATTCAGGTATTACAGTGTGAGGATCATTTTCAGCAAGCAATGTCCATTCATTCAATGGCAAACTATTGCTTTCGTAGATTTGATTAATCTGTATAACTGTATCATCTGTTATTATTTTATCAATATTGGCTAATAGTAAGTTACTATCTAAACTAGATGCTGCCCATGATATACCTAAATCTTTAAAATTAGTCAACATGTTTGCTAATTGATTAACATTGTAATTTCGTATGCCAGATGATGACTCTTTGTTTTTAACCCAGAAGTAATAATTTGTTTGTGAAGTTTTAGTTGCTGGATTAAAGTATGAATATTCAGACCAGAAGTATCTAGTTTCTCCGTCTATTACTTTTGAATATGGTTGACCTGTAGCAATAGTGCCATCTAAACTACCACCAGTTGCTGCAAATTCTTCATACTCCTCAGGTAACACAGAACTACGTGTCCATTCATAAATTTCAATCTCGGAACCTGGAAATAGTCTACCCCATTGTTGCTGTTGATATTTTTCAGTACCTTGTTCGTAATCTAAATAGATACTAGTAGATAAATCCCACCAGCGTGTTCCGATAAATCTATCAGTCCATGCATCTTCATTTTCTTCATAGCCGTTATATGTAGTGTAGTTGTAAATTGCATTATCTGCAGTTGATTTTAAATCAATTTCGCTATCGATAAATCCAGGAATTATTCCTTTTGCAGGATCATATATTTCTAATACACTAATTAATGTACGTTTGTTTGCATCGTATACTTTTACATTTTCTACTAAGTCGCTTCTTGATTGATTTGGTGCTGTTCTAACTTTAACCCAGTTACCATCATAATTTCCTGATGTTAATCTAAATTTACCTGTGTAACGATATACTGCAGGTGCACCATTATCATCGTCAATAAAAGCATACAACGGATCGCCGTTGTGTCTTTTACCTCCGAAATTATATTTAAACACAACAGGAGCATCAGTGCTTAGAGGATTTGTAACATAAGAATTAAAGTTTGCTATTAGATCTGCATAACTACTAAATCTAACACTTCTAATTGGATATACATTACCAGCACTGCCTTCTTCTTGAATATATTCATCAATGTAGAACATATTAGGATTTTCTGTATCAATTCTTGTTACTTTTCTAACACCGTCGATACTAGGAACAGTATTACTACCAGCAATTAATACATAATCACCAACTTGTAAATTATGAAACGGTTGATGTTCATCTGAATAATCACGTAAATCAATTGTTATCTGCGCTTCGTCTGCTTCTTCAATGCCGGCACATGCTTTTGTAATAAACATACTAAAGTGCATAGCCTGATAAACATTGTAACCTGCATTAATATTAGATTTTTCACTGTTATCAGCAGTCCATATACTAAACACATGCGGATCAAATTCAGTCTTTTCAAATATCGTGTATGAATTTCCTAAATCATCGTAACGCTCAGTTTCAAAAACATTACTAACTGTTCCGGGGGATGCAACATAAAGTTGTGCAGTGATTCCAAGTGTAACATTAGCAGTACCATTACTACCAATTTCCATTGTTTCGTTTGTACTTACTAATCTTAATCTGTTATTACTATTACTTGCTGTAATACCAGGAATGTTTGCATTATTAATTGAACTAATAGTATCAGTTAAGTCACTGGTCCTGTCAACTGTAATTGTTGTAACTTGTGCAGGTGTTATACCTGTGTTAAGTCCGATAAAACTATTAGCACTTCCAGCACCAATGAACAATGATGCAGCATTACTTAAAATACGTACTTGTCCAGAACTTAATGCAATTGCAGATACATTAGGAATACCAGCAGCATTTATCTGTTCTACAACTTCTACAGTTGTTAAATCTGGTGTGCTTAATACGTTAACACCACTACTTCTGATAGTTTCGTTAGTAGTAGCAAAACCTACTTCTGTATTTGCAGTAGCAGAACTAATAACCAAACTAAATTGAGTTGTAGCATTAGGTACATCTTTACTAATAAACAAGTTTCCTGCGGCAGTTAAACTGGCTGTTACATTTGGAATATTTGCATCATTAATTTTTTGTACAACTTCTACATCACTATAAATTTTGTTACCATTTGTAGTTTCTGTTGCAATAATTTCACTTGCAATAAATGCAGATGTAGAATTGTTAACTGCAAAATTTCTTATATTAGTAATGTATGGTGCAGTATCTAGTGCAGATTTTGCTGTATTAATATCTAAAATTGGCACTAGCGTATGGTCAGTGTGACTTGTACCTGCTATAGCATTTATTATGGCTAAATCAGTTACAATTAATGCATCAAGTTCAGATTCTGATCCTACAGCAAAAGTATTACGAATTGACTCTAGATAATTGATATCAATACCAGATACTGTATCAAAATAATCCACAAGAACTTGGTTCCATCCTGTAATGCCTTGATTGTCAATAACAGAAGTTCTAAATGATTCAAATGTTGAAATTTTTGTACTTACAAGACTGTTAATTGTTGATTGGTTAGTAGTAAAAGTTGAACTAAATGCTGCTTGATAACCGTCCTCAATATTAACATTTGTTGTTATAGGTGCTGCATCGTCAAAAACAATACTAACACCATCAATAATTAATTCTTTGCTACCGTCGGTATTACCTTCTACTGAAAAGTTAGTTACATTTCCTGTTTTTGTTGCAGGTTGCCATACTAGATTAATTACTTCATTTTCAAACGTTAAAGTTTGATTTATTGAACTATTTTGTCCTATTGTTAAAGTTGAGCCATTTGGTACACCTTGTACATTTAAATTTTCAGATCCCGTAATTTCAATAGTTTCTAATTTAGTACTTTCACTTGTACGTTTAATAGTAACTACAACATTATCAATGACAAGTGTTTGTCCATCAGACGGAACACTCGGTGTACTAACACGACCTATAACTTCAATTGGTTCGTTTGGACGCTGAAGTCCACTTGATCCGTCAGGATCGACCATTCTCCAAACGTATCCTTCGTGTATTACTAAGTCATTTGTTTTATATGATACTCTATTGCTCCATGCATCAATTTCTTCATACGTACCTGAGAAGTCATATGATTCTTTATTTTTTACAGGAAACGCTTCAAAGTCTTCTTTGTTAATTACTCTAAAATCAGTTTCTGTTAATAAAGGTAATCCGGCTGTAACAAAATCATTATTAAACTGTGTTAGTTCAGTAAGTGTCAAAACATTGTATTTTTTACTTGGACGAGTTCTAAATACATTTTCAGTTGATCCAGTTACTAATAATGGACTTGTTGGATCAATATTAATAACATCGTCGATACTAATATCATCATGATCATCATTATGAAACTTAACTACTTGAGGACTTGTAGACAATGCTTCATCGTTGATTGTAAATTCAACTGTATCTCTACTTCTAATATCGCCAAAATCAGCAGTTCTTATAGCCCATAATTCATATAAGTTAGCGTCTGACACACCACCTAATATACTAGTATTTCTCATAAATGCATTGAGACCATACTTAGTACCTCTATATTTTCTAGATCCTTTTGTAAAATTAAAAATACTATCATCGTTTAACGTTAGATAATTTGACCAATCTGGTTTATTATAACCAATGTTAAATCTTGCAGCATTAACAGATTGCTCATTATTAACAGTTGCACTTGATGTAGTAAAATAATCAAGAGATGCATTTGCAGTTGTATCAAAGTTATCAATAATTGTATTGTCAGTAACCAAGTAACCAGGTGAATAAAGTTTACCGTTCCACTCTTTTGTTCTAGAACCACGCCATATTATTCTTTTATGACGTTGTCCAATTTCTGGTCTATAAATGATATCATCAAAATCTGTTTCGTTTTCTAATATAATTGCATGTTCTAATTCAACACGATATAAACGCAATCCTAATATATGTGTATCATTTTCTTTTGTTTCTACTGTAGTTATTGAAGTTTCTGTAGAATTAACAGGTCTACTTACAATAATTTTATCAGGAGAAATTTCATCTCCGTTATGATCAATTAGATTGTAAATACCATCATAACGATTGATAACTGTATCATAGTAACCACGAGATCCATCATATATTTCATATTTGTTTGTACTAGGAATACAAATAAATGTATCGCCAGTATTTGCTGTTTGGCTCCACACTACAAATTCTTCTGCAGTTGATTGCCAGTTAGTAACCCATCCTTGTGATTTTAAATATTCACCGTGTCCTAGTATAAAACTATATGTATCTTGTAAATTAGAAATACTATCGCCATACAACAGTTTACTTGGAATAGTTGTGTATGATCCATATCTTTCAAGTGCAATATCGCCGAAGTTTGAAATAATTTTTTTACTACTTTTTATTGGCTCAAAATACCATGCACTCATATTGTTTCGGTCAATGCCTACTACACTAAAACCTACTGCTAATTTAGTAAGTTGCAATCCGCCCATAAATGTTTCGTGATTAGGTTGATTTAAGTATAGTAGTGTTTGTAAATTTTCCTCTGGAATAGTTACACGGCCTTTTCCTTGACTACTTTCTAAAATAAATGATTGCTTGTTTGGATTAATAAATCCGCCTGCTTTGACAATAGGCTGTATACTTGCATTTTTAAATCTATCTTCTATTGTTGTAGCAGAAGTGTTATTATAATGTGCAAAGTCAATTACTGCATTACTTAATCCAATGAAATATTTTTTAACGTTTTTAATTAAAAATGATTCAGCAACAATATTACCAGAACTAAACACTAGTCCTGGTTTACTTTGATATTCTTTACCAGGATTAGTAACACTTACTGCAACTACTTTGTTATCTTCAACAATTGCCGTTGCTGTAGCATCAGTTCCGAAGTTTCCAAAAATATTAATACTAGGTGTAACTGTAACATCTGAACTAGATTTAACATCAATTTTTTCAACAATACTGTCACTATAATATGTATTAGACAAGTTAGTATTTCTAAAGTTGCCTAATTGTTTTACATTTGCATCAACGATAATATCATCAGGAATATTAACATTTCTGATAACCTGTCTATTGGTACTATCAAAAAATGTGTTTGTAATCCAAAGAGGACGCAAACGTAATAATGCTAGTATTTGTAAAAACTTAAACTCGCTGGTTTTAACCCATTCAAACTCGAGACTCGACATATCTCCAAATACAAAATTTGCAGCACGTTCTGCTAATCCAGGTGCTGTAACTACACCAGCAGTAACAGGATCATTTAGTACATTTGCAGTTGTAACAAGTATTTGATTATCCCAGTCGTATCCGGTATATGCATATGTAAGATTATATTTAGGTGTCTCGGCAGGATCATTGAAATGTCCTGTTTTTAATGCTGTTATTAGTGCATTTCTTTTTACTGTAAATGTCCAACTATAATTTGCATCCCACCAAGTTGGTTTAATACTATATCCTAACATTTCCCAAGGATGTGTATGAGGACGATCAGTATTAAAATAATATCTATACAATCCTCTCCAGCCGCCGATACCTGGACCTACACTACTATAATTCCAGGTAAATTTGTTAGCAAGATTATAATACTCAGGATCTGTTATTGATGTTAATCCGCTAGTGATAACAAAACGTTTAAAGTCTGGCTCAAGTGCTGCAATAAAATCATCCCATGTATAACTTGTTGGACGATTTGCACTTGGCATGATTTCTTTATAGTCAACTATATTATGTAGTTTTGTATTTAAATTATTGTAAATTCTTAACTCTAAATCGTATAAAGCAGCGTCAGCAATACTAAATCCTACAGTAGATCTATCAGTAATATTGTTTCCTTGTCTTGTAGTAATACTACCATCGTGTCCAACAAGCACACTTCTGCTTGAAATATTATCGCTTTCAACATCAAAGTTTTCAAACCCAGGTACAGTTGGTTTAATTAATCCTAACTTAACTGCACTCGGGGGAACAAAACTTTCACTATTAACTGCATACCAACGAACATGTAGTGCTGCACTATTGTTTGACGTTTTATACGTAATTGATTTATTAACAGTAATTTTGTTTGCAGTTAGTGTATAGTCAACGTCTTTAACTAAACTGTGCCATCCATCGTTATCTTCGACCCATGCTTGAACATGATTAATTACATCGTTATATGTGTTAATGACACTTGGTAATTTAAAAGTAGTAGGTTCACCTGATTGCCACGCATAATCTGCACTTTCAAAGTTTTTAAACATTACCATATTGCTATTAGCATATGCGCTGTCAGATCCTTTTCCTAGATTAACATCAGATAATGCACGATCAACTATTTCGTGTACTGGTGTTTCAATAGGTAAATCTTTGTGTAGTTGTTCTACTTTTCTTAAAAACTGTTCTTTAAATTTTTTATAGTTTGCTGCAGCATATCTAATACTATTATAAATGTTAGTATCAACGTCAGATGATAGTTGAGTTAATAGTGCAGTACTATATGGTTGCTTTCTTATGGTGCCTCCAAAGTCGTGTGCACGAGGTAGTTGTGCATAATTATTATGACCAAAATAGTCGCCATTGAACCCAGGAATATTAGTTACTTGTGAACGTAAATGATCTTGTAAGTCACCAAAACTTACTTCAGTTGCCCAATCATTAAATGGATTATACAAGTGTGTATCTGCAGGTTCAAAGTTTCCTGCTGCTCTACGATTTAGTTCACTGTCACTCCACCAATAAACATCAACTACATCATCTTTAATAAAATCGTGTGTTATAGTAAGTTTTGTATCAGCAAGTGTATAAAATACTGTTTCTTTTCCGTTGATATAAACTTTTAAATTTAAATGATTTGTGTTTGTATCAACATAAATTAAACCAGTATTAGATGTATTTCCTACTTCACGATAACGTATAACACTATCTGTATAACCAGCGTCTACTGTTAAAGTGATATTATAATTGTCTACTGCAGTTATTGTTACATCTACAAGTGCATTACCATCAAAGTCTGTAAATTCAATATCAGAAATATCAAATAATGTTTGTATATGATATTCTCTGCCTTTACTAACAAACATGTCTGGATTGTTATTAGAAACTTTATGTATTTTAGTACTTGCATTTTCGGTAGAACAAGTACTAAAATAATATAAACTATTTTTTTGATTAATAATAAACTTGTTGTCTGTGTGTAGATCTGTTGTACCTAAATCAACTACAATAGGTGTTGTGCTATCAATTACATTATATGTTGCATGACGCTTTACCGGTTGTCCTGTTCTTAGTAATTTCCAGCCATTATAATGTTTACCAGTATCTAGCATTTTATAAAAATAGTAACCTAGAATTTCTTGTGTATTACCTGTATCAAATGTTTGATGATATGTACTATTTTCTCGAATCTCATTATAATGATAACGTTTTGCACCTAGTTCTAAATCAAAACTTAATCCTGGTGTATTGCCATAGTCGACATAACGTGGTGAGAACCCTAAACTTTCATCAATACGTCCAGAACTTTTTCCATAATCAAAAATTCTATCGCCTTTGAATGTACTGTTTGGATAAACTGTTGTATCTTGTAGTTCTACTAAATCTGTATCATATAACTGGAACAATGCACCTTGACTTGTGTGTTCTTTTTGTTGTCCATAAATCCAAGTATTACCATCCCAGTACCATTCACTTCCGCTATAGATAAGGTTGTCATGACTGTCATAAAATACTGCATTATAACCATTGATGGTCATAATTTTATGTCCAACTTCATAATCGGTTAAATCATAAACCAATGAAAGTACTAGGTTTCCTGCAGTAGATCCGCTTACTCTAAAAATTTTATTATTATAATCTGCGTTACTAGAATTAATAAACAACACCAGTTCGTCATCTTCGATTATCTTAGAATAAACTTGATTCCAATATTTGTTGTTTTCAAATAATACAGGATCTTTTGCTTCACCGTGTGTTTGTTTACAATCCCAATAAGTTGTTTCATTATTTCGAACTACTTTAACTAAGTCACCTTTATTATATCCTTTATTAACCCATGTTGTTGTTGTCAAATGTCTTGCTAAATCAAAGTATGGTTGTCCAACAATATCTACTGCAGGATCAAGTTGCTCGAACATGTAATCAACAAAAGTTAAATGTTTTGTTCCGTAGTTGTATTTTTTAATATTTGCCTTATATTCAATAATCGGGCGAGTAGCACGAAGTTGTTCTATCATGTAAAGTTTTGGATCATCATCTGTGAATTCACAAATTTCTTCAATTGTATCTTGGTGAATCCATAAGTTACTGCGAGCCCATGCACTTTGATCTAAACTTGTACGTTCTTCAACTGTATATTCACGTGCTTGCATTTTTAGTTCACGTAAATCATATGGTTTAAATTCAAAACTTTCACCGTCAGGATCAAACTTTGTTGGACTCCTGCCGCTGTAAATTGTTTGGTTAAACCAAACACGTTTGCCATAGTTTTCTACATTACCAACAGGAACAAATTGTTTTGTAAAACTAATACCATCTTTAGTGCCAACTCCGTCAACTATGTACACTTCTTCTTTTTGATATGTACCACTTACTGTCCAAAAACAATGTATTTCAACTTCATCACCTACTGCAGGTGCAGTAGTAAATTCATATTCGGTTGCACTAATTTTTGTGTAATCAACACCTTCTGTTTGTAAAACATTGTTTAAGTAAACATTGCTTTCTGTTGGATTACTAATAGGACTTGTAAAAACTTTGTTACCAGAAACTGTTTGATGTATACGCTCAACATCAATACTTTCAAAACGTACTCTCATGCCGTTTTTAAATTCTAGTGTTTTGCCGTTACTTAATTCCGGAGTAGTATATTCAAACTTGCCTACAATGTCATCAATTGTTATGGGACCACTTGCTTTAGCAATAACATCAATAATTGGAATAACATCAACTGCCCAAAAATATCTATGGTAGTTTACAAACATATCAATATTAATTGGTAGATCCAGTGTATAACCTTCTTCATCAAACACTCTACTGTTTTGATTTAATTGTACGTCACTAAAGTTCATATTGTGTAATAGGTCGTCGTATGTGAGTGCATTTGTAACATTGTTATTATTGTCTTTGTTTACAAGACCCGGAACAAACTGATAAGGATCGCTAGTTCTTCCATCTTCAACATATGAATCAGTTTTTTCTCGTGTACTAGTTTTTGCGCCAACATAATGATTGATAGCCTGCAAACTACCACTACTCATTAATTGTTCGAGTGTACTATCAAAAAATCGTTTGTTAACATCTGTTTTAAAAATTTCAGGCAGCAAACCTGTAACATTACGTGTACCTACATATTCAGAACTTTCGCCAGGTCTAGTAATTAAAGGTGCATTAATCGGTTTTGCTTGATATTTGTTGCTCATACGATGCTTACTCCAGAATTGGCTGCAATACTAGTTGGATTTGCAGTAAATGCATTTGTGATTGTAACATTCGACGTGCTTAGTACAGGAATAAACAGTTCGTCGCTGTCGCTTCTTATTTCAAACAAATCTGCGTTAAAATCACTTACTGATTCAATTGTAACTTGACTTACTTGTCCAATTGTGTTATTATGTATGTATGCTGCAAGTTCGGTAAAATAAAATGTTTCACCAAAATCCCAGTTATTAATATTAAAATACTCTTCAATTAAACGAACTACTTGCTGTTTAATTTCAGTATCACTCATTGTTGCATTGCTAGTTTTAGTAACATTAAATCTTGCTTGTAACTCTTCACTTGCTAAATCTCCGAACAATATTTTATATCTAACAGGTCTATAAATTATTTGATCACTTATAGACTTTTTACTATTAAGTCTAGCAAACAAATTGTTTAGTTCATGTACAGACGGAGGATTAGGTTTAGTATAAATTCTACCGTCTTTCTTTGCCCACAATCTAAAATCACTGTCATAACTTTCTAACAGCACAAATGTATCGATAATATTTGTAATACTAGGATCAATGACTTGTCCTAGGTCTGCAATTCTGTTATATTTTGTATGTAATTTTGCTCTACCTGCAGCAAGTTCAGTTCCTGCTGGATCCCATACTTTGTATTGAAATCCATCAATTGTTCTAATGCCTAACTTAGTAGTTTGTTCTGTAGCAATTTCATAAAATGCTGCAGGATTATCTGGATAACCGTCATTGTCTGGATCTGCAAGAGTAATACGAATTTTATGAGGATCTGTATATCCATCTAAATATGTAAAATACCCTGTTGCATTAAACTTATAATCTCTATTCAATGGTGTATGATCTGTTCCACTTTTTGTATTAATACTTAATACTGTAATGCTATCTCTGCTTGGTTTTAGTGTTTCACTACTAAATGTTTCAGCAAAGTTTAAGTTACCAAATTTAATTTTTTGATCGCTGCCATAAACAAATCTAGTTTTTCTAGTTAAAATTTCCCATTCTGTTGTATTATAGTTAACTCTAATAATCCAACTGTTGTCAACTCCGTTATTGCTTGCATCGCCTTCGTTTGATCTGCTCCATAGTGCAACACTATTATTTTGAACTCCACTAACAGGTAAATCAGCACTGTCAACAATTAACCACTGTTGCCCAGACGCATCATAACGTAACCCAAAACTATTTTTATTTTCAAGTTTTGTTAATAATTCTGCTTTAATAGAATCAGATAATTCATATTCAAAACTAGGAACAATTCTTCTAATACGTGCACCACTTGGAATTATCTTATTAAGAACAACAGCACCTCTGCCACGTTCGTCAATGCCAGTTGGTATACCAGTAGCATCATCTTCGCCTAATCCTGAACTGTCTAAACTCACAACACGTGCCCAAACATTATCTGCATCGGCTACTTCAACAACTGCTACAGCACCGCTACCTCCTGTTGATTGCGATTCGAACGTAATTGTAGTTGCACTATTATAATTAATACCACTGTCAATAATACTAACACTGTATACTTCACCGTTTGCGACTTCTGCTTGTAAAACTGCATCTGTGCCAACACCGTTAATTTTTACAGTAGGAGGATCTACATAATCTGATCCACCTTCGAGTATTTTAATACTTTTAATGTATCCCATTTTAAATGGCGCAGTAACAAATTCAGCAAGACCATTTACTTCTAACTTGCGCAAAGGTGTACCGCCTTTGTCGCCTAATCTCTGAGGAACACCGTTACGTATAATATTACCTGTGCATGTTTTATGACTTTTAGTAACTTGATTCCAGCGGAATGTTAGTTCGTCAGATGCTAGATATGTAATTCCGTCGGTAGTTTTGGTATAATTTTTATTACGATCATGCAGTCCAGTTGTTGGGTAATAATGTCTATGATAATAAAAGTTTTTAACTTCTGGATTATTTAAAATAGGACGTATAAATTTTTGATAAAATGATTCGCTATTTACGTTAGTAGGAAGCGAAACTATTTTTCTACTTGTAACTTCGTCTGTGTACAAGTATCCATCGTCGAAGTACTGTGTTGCATCACTGTATGTTGCAGTCGGATCATAAAAGTCCCTGAAGCGACTGTGTCCACTATGAATACGATTTACACTTTTAATTTTTCTAATGTTGTTACTAACAGTTAGCGGATATAAACTATAATCTTCTGCTGTAACCATACGATCTTGTGTAGCAAAGAATCTACTTGCGTTAGCACGAATGCTGTCAATACTTTCTCTTGTACTTGCATTATTAATAGTGTCTTTAAGACTACAATCAAGCATTGCATTATATGTTGTTCCATCTTTGCCAATGTATTTAAATTGTATAGCAAGATTACTAATGTCTGATCCAGTTAATCTATAACTTTGATTTAATCCTGTTCTATACCAAACACGAATTGTACCACGTGGAATGTTACCAAAGTCGCCGTCAGCAAATACAATACTAATCTGATCATTTTCTCTACTACTAACTGTAAAGATGTCACGCTGATCATTGTTAACACTGTTATAAACTGCACTAAGTCCAAACAGTCTGTCAATGTATGTCCAGTTTTTAATAACTTGACCTGCTTCGTCGATTGTTTGTACCCATACATTTCCGTTTGCAATATTTTGAGCGTTTATATCGAGTACTAAATTAGGTAATCCATTTTGTACATTAAAATCTTTATATTCTAAGTTACCTTGTTTGAGTCCTAAGAAAAATCCAGTATTTGAACTATCGAAACTACTGTTATCATCACGATATAAAAAATCTAATACACCATAAGGGTTTGGTGTTTTTTCTTCTAGTTTATTCAAACTTTGATTATAATAAACACTGTGTGCTGTAAAGTTTGCTCTGGCTCCGTTAACAGTGCCTGTAAAGTCAAATACTACATCGTTGTCAACACTGGAGGTTCTGTATATTTCATTGCGGATATTATTACTGTCAGTAAACTTGTCAAATGGTTGACCAAACTGACTGTTACTTTGTAATATTGAATTCATAATAGTTAAAAAGTTTTGATAATTGTCTGGATTATTTGTACCACTAAATTGTACAAAACGACCTGCTAAACTACTACCGTTTACATCATAAACATCTTCGTCTGTTCTTATACTGTTTATTTTTATAAAACCACTAGCAACAACATTACGAGTAGGTGTGTATCCTAAAAATTCAGCAATACGCAAGGCGCTTTCTCTGCGTTCTGCTGTACTTAAAAATGTTTCTCTTGTGTTTAAGTCATTTCTAAATGCCAAGTTATGTCCAAGGAATGCCATAAGTTCCATTAAACTTACAAATTCACTTGAACTGATCCAGTCGTTAAAGTTTTCTGGATAGTTGTTGTTCATGTATTCTACCATTGCGTTACGAATGGTATCAAAATCATATGCTTGGAAGTTTGCTTGTGCAAAACTTTCATATATTACACTAAAATCTTCTGCAGCAAATAAACTGCTTTGTCTTGCGCCTTGTGCCATTATGCTATCTCACTTACGAAATTTAAATATAGTTCTTCTGCTGTGCCAGTTTCGATGTATTCGACTTGTGCATATACATTAATAGTATGCTCGTCTGGTTTTTGTAAACGAGTACTTAACAAATTCCAACGTGGATCGCTAGTAATAATACGTTCTACATCTTCTTTGATTACAGTTTCTGTATATACGTCTAAAGGTTCAAAAAGCATTTCCCAAATTATACTTCCAAATTCGGGATTAACTACTCGTTCACCTTTGCGTGTGTAAAAATGATTCATTAAATCACGTTTAGCGAGTTCCTTGTCTACAAGGATTCGACTCGATGATTTTTGACCAATTGAACTATATCCGATATATGTTGCCATAATAATATTTATCCATAAATTATGTGCTACTATAATCTATTAGATACGGATAAGCGTATTAATAATATCTTGATCTTTTAAGTCTGTAGTAATAATAAGTCTAGTGCCATCTACTGTAAAATCAAACTCGTTTTGTATACGATCGCCATTTAGATAAACTTCTAATTTTTCAACTGGCTTCATGCTTGGAGTTTCCGGCAAGGTAAAAATTGTAGTACTACCATTGTATACAAATTTATTAGACAATAGTGTTTTTTCATATTCTTTAACTATTTGTCTTTTATTACTTTCAGGAGTATAAGGAAGAAACTTTCTAGTTTCCGCATAGTATGCAAATCTAGCACGTTTTAGTTCGTTTTGTGCAAGTAAACGTGTTTCATTATTAGTTCTCATTGAATATATGCCACGAGTTCTAAACCAACTGCGTGGTTTAAGTTTTCCATAATCTGCTAATCTTAATACTGTTGCAGCACGAGTACATTGTTCTCTGTTAAAATTACTACGCATCATTATACTTGCAACATCGTCCCATTCTTTGTTAGAAATTTTTTCTTTTATATCGTATATTTCTTCATTTGCATATACAAAATGTGTTTTATTAACAGCCCAAAAATATAACATTAATCCGTCATATACACATTGCGGTAATTCTGTTAACTTATATATTTTTAATTGTCTTTTAAAAATTTGTTGTTGTTTATCAAATTGTTTATTCCATACGTTAAAGGCTTCTTGTTCAGTAATACCACGCATAACTGCGCCTTCGCCGTAACCATATCCGTCGTAACCTACATAGATAGAAAAATTTAACGCAGTTAATCTTCCTAACTCTGACATTTCAAGTTCTTCGTTGGCAATTTCAATGTTAAACAATTCTTCGTTTGTTACAGTAAAATCTTCCCATATTGTTTTTAGTGAATTGTCTATATCGGTTATCATACGTCCCATCCTACATCGCTATCCCAGTTACGTTTTGTTCTAGGATTAGCAGACGATACTGTTGGTTTTGTTCCTGCATCTACTACTGTAGTTGTTGTCGGAGTTCCGGCAAATTCGCCATTGTCGCCGATTCTGAAAGTATCTTCAGGATTGCGCATTCCAGCAAATTCTCCTTCGTTTCCTATATTATATATGTCTCGAGTGTTTCTTGCAATAGAATTTCTAGCAAACTGTTGGTCAATAACCGAGTCTGGGTATATTGATGCTTGTAATTCTGAATTACTAGATGCTTGTGCTCGACGTTTTGGATTTTTTGATGCTCTACCTCTGCTTGATCCGCTGTTTCCTACACCAGTTGTTGCCAAATTATAATCGGTAGCATCTGGATCCAATGGATGACTTTTTGCTTGTGCTGCAATTTTGCTATCCTGTGCAGTATGTCCTCTCCAAGGTTCGGCTTCGGGTACACGACTAGTAATACTTTCTTTAACAAAATTATTAGAAGAAAGTGCACTAACAGTTGGTTTAGTTGCTTCTATTGCCGGAGGACCGTTTAAATCAATTAAATCGGCTGTGAGTCTCATATGAGGTCCGGCTCGTAAATGCATATTTCTTTTACTTGTAAGTTTTAGATCTTCTTGTGCAAATAACTGTATTTGATCTGTTGTTGCTTCTAGTTTAATACCATTTGTACCACGTGCTCTTATATTAATATCTTCTGCATCAACATTAAATTCGCCGCCTGCATAAAAGTTTATTGTATCAGCGGCGTGCATACTGATATTCTTATTACTGAATACATCTATGTTGCCAACAGCGTCTATTTCAACCCAGGCTGTTCCATTTTGATTAATAATGTAAATCATTTCAGCGCCATCAGTATCGTTCATTAAGATTTGTGCACCTTTACTACTACGTAGTCTTAATAATTTGTTTTTACCTTCTTCTCGGTTTTTGTCCGGAACATAATTAACACCTTCTTTGAAAGAAACTGTACCATCATCTAATACTAAACTATGACCGCCCGGTGTGTTAAATCCACTGACATTAGTCGGAGACTCACGTCTACCTCCACTACTACCATGTCCTCGCAATGAATCAGCAAACAAACCCTGCTGATCAATTGCTTCGCCTACTGGGTGTTTTTGTCTTGTTTCGTCGTGTTGTTTTTTAATATGGTGATCATATGCTGTTTTAACTTCGCCAGATTCTGGATCCGGGGAAGAAGGATGCCCGGCAATCATTGCGTTTCTGTTAATGTCAGGTAATACACCTATTAGAAATCCTTCTTGATCTGTACCTGTAAATGCAACTAAAACTTCAGTGCCAGGTGCCGGCGGCGTCCATAAAGCGCCATAATTATTACTACCTTTATCGGATTGTACGGTCCCCCCAAACGGACTCATTTGTCTTATTTTATGATATTTTTTTCGTTCTTTTTGTGTATTTTTTTCTCGAGATACTTCTGATCCTACTAGGTCAACCCAAATGTGTTGTTGATAACCATCATCGGCCATTTCAATAACTTTACCTATAAACAATCCAGTTAACCGATTAAGACCAGAACTATTTGCTTTACTATAAAATAAATCTGGTATTCCGTTTGAAGAATGATTATATCCTGAAAATTTTGCCATGTTTGTTACCTTTAATCATTGTATATATTTCTTAACCAACTCGGTGCTCCTGCACTACTTTCGTTGTTGCCCCAGAATGTTCCAGTAATACCGCCGCCGTCTGGACGATTATTTCTGCCAGATGCAATATCAAAATGACCTACATTACCATTCATGTACCAATTGGACACAGAGTCCGTATGGTTTGCCCAGCCGATACTTGGATTAAAACCTTGTGAACGTGCATTGTTATAAAAGTTCTGACTAAACTTAGCAATAACAGCACGGTCTGCTGGATTTGCAACACTTAACTGTCTACCATTCATAAACAGTGCAGTATCACTTGCATTGCCATGTGTATGTCGCCCACTTCTTGTATTTCCACTGGTTCTTAATCCGCTTGTTGTTTGTAATGTAACACCTGTTTGATTTGCAGTTTGTGTTAACAAACTTGATAACGCTGGATCTAATCCAGAACCTAAGTTATGATTTCCTGAAAAATCATTACCATTCAATGGATTTATATTACTATTACCTCGATCTCCACCATTTGTTTCATCTTGGTTTGATCCTTCGTTGTTAGTTTGATTTGCTTGTTGTTGAGGATTTAATCCTGGCTGTTGTCCTGAGACTCCGCTTACACATCCTTTTAACAAATCTTCATACAGTAAGTTTGAATTAGTATTTGTATCTCTAAATGCCGCTAACAGCATTGAAAATTCTCCAGCATCATATCTAGCCTGTACTTGAAAAACTGTATACACACCAGTAATAGTAAATTGCCCTGTTCCTTCACGTGAACTTAAACTTTCAATTAGTCCACTACTTTCATTAGGATATGTAGGAAAATTTAAATTTAAGAAATACGATATACCACCTGTCTCATAGCCGGCTCCGCCTCCTTGCTCGCCTAACCAGTACGGATCGCCACGAACAAAAACTTGCTGTGTCATTAAATCGCCAATAGCATTTAAATTTAATTCCATTGCACCTAACATACTAGAACCAATGTCATCATTTTTTTGCTCAGGGCCACCGTTTGCAAGAGCATTAACTGGTGCATAATCAAATGATTTTGGCAAAGGATCAACTGCTGTCTTATTGTTACCAGTGTATAAATCACTTTGTGTTATATATTTTTGACCAGCAGTCGGAAGACTAATTGCTTTGCCAGTATAACCTTGTCTTTGTGCTTCTAATGCACTGTCATATGCAGCATCTGCTGCAGTTATCAGTGGTGCAAGTTCACGTATTTCTTCCGCAATTTGATCTAATCTTGCTTGGTAACGTTCTTTGATTTGTTGATTTGCAATTATAGCATCAGGTCCTGTTACTTCGAGCAAACTATCAGCAATCTCAGATTTAATTTTATTACGTTCACTTATAAGGTTATCACGCTGTCTCTGTAATTTAGTAGATTCATTTTTTTCAAAGTTTGTATTTTTTTGTCCGTCATGACTACTACCTGTAAACAGATCTGTAACACCTTTTAACGCACCACTATTAAGTGCTTGTATAGCATAATATGCTGTATCTAATTTAACATCTAAATTTAAAACTTCAGTATTAAGACCAGTAAATGTATAATCTAAACGCTTTTTTAAAAGTCCTTTGTTAAAAATATTTCGTAGTCTATCTTTTTGTGTTTGTTCTGATCTGTTTAATTTTAAATAACTAACTGGATCATGTACTAAAGATTGTGCTAAAACTTTATCAGCACTGTATGTTATTTCTTTACGATATTTTTTTGCTACATAATCGTACATATAAAACTTTACATCAGTTTTAAATTTAACCCATCTAGTTAGTTCAGCAATTTTTTTAGGATCTGCTTCACCTTCGTCTGGATCTGACTTAATAAAATCACCTGCATCGGTCCATACTTTTTTAAACTTTTTAGTTTGGAATAGTGCAACTGCAATTGCTGCATTAATTGCAGTACCTGATTTAAAACTAAAATCTAGTTTGCCATCACCTGTTACGCTGATTCTTCTTGTTTCTTGTAATGCTTTTGTATCAATTTGATCAAATGTCCAACTTGCCCATTCTTCTTGTGTAGTAAAAATATATTTGTCACGTTCAACTTGGCCAATATTTCTTTTAAGTTGTTCATCAAGTTGCTTGTTATATTCTTCTTGAAAAACTTCTAAAAATTCTCCAAAATCTCCTACGTTGGAAACTTTTATATCAGATTTTAAATGTAATTCAAGTCTATTAAACGCTTCTTCCTTTGTTTCAAAAAAATCACCATAATATGTACTGGCGCCATCCTTGAAATCAAATGTCAATCCCGACAACAGTGTTGTATAGTAGTATGGACCAATTGTAGTAACTTTGTTTCCTTGCCATCCTTTAAATTCTAGTTTTAAAATATAACATGCATCTAAATGCTTTTCAATTCCTAACTGTTGTGCAGCATACACAATTCTATTAAACAATGTAAAACCGCCTGGTTCTAAAAATGTTATTGCAAATCTATTAGCAACTGCATTTCTGTTTTCTTTATCAAACGAAAGTGACAAATCTTGTTGAACACTTTGTATGCTAACTTCGTCATCGATTCCAGTTTGACTAATAATTATTGTATCATTACTTTCAGTTAATTCTGCCAAATCATTTGATGCTTTCAATGGGTGTACCATATATACAGTCCATTGATATGTATAACTATCATATCTGTTTAAGATATTTTCGCTGTAATTACTAACACATCCACCTGTACCAAATGGTAAAGGTTCTCCGCCTGGTACTGCAGATGGATCTTCAACAGTGCCAGTACCAACTGGATCAACACTGCCTAGTCCACGAGTTATTGCTTCAATATCAATATCTTCAATTGATCCACCACCTAAGAATATTGCTTGTTCTAGTTTTCTTCTATCATATAATCCTTGATTAAACGAGCCTCCGGCTTTATTGTATTCTAACATTTTTGCAGAAATTTGTGCTTTTGTTCTAGTTCCATCTGCTGTTAATTCGTTTATACTACCAATGTTGTATGCAAAACTGATTAGTGCATCACGTTCGTTGGGCGTCCAATTGTAACGAGAATTAAATGAATTAACATTGTCTACATAAGGCGCTAATTGCGATTCGAGCATAATACGTGCTTGCTCTCTAGAAACACTCATATTAGGTCTGTTATTTGGATCTCTACTACCAGCATAAGATCCATGTCCAATTGTCCACTGCTTTTCATCCCAGCGTGGTACTGGATCAAAACCTTCTCGTTCTGCAATAAAGTCGATTATGTCTGCCATTATTATCTATTCCCAGGATTACGGAAAGTTACAGGAACTACTATCTCCATACCACTACGAAAATCTTGTACAGGGTCTTTAAGAGATTCTCTATTATAATGTGCAATAACCCACCATAGGTTTGCGTTTCCGTACAAGTCATATGCTAGTAAGTCTGGACGTCTGTCATACTTACTTTCTACTTTCATAGTTTTTGTTTCTCTGTTTAATGTTTCTCTTGTTAGACTAGGACTGTAAGATTCTAAGTACTTACGATTCATTGAAGTATTGAAATAATTACTGTTTTCTTTATACGTTGTAGGCATTAGATAAATCCTTTTCCATATAATCCACCTGACAGAAATTCGTGTTTACTAAATCCGTATTTTTGTCTAGCAGGACTGTGTTGTTGTATTAAATCAAGTGAAATTGTTTGTAATACAGGAACAGTTTGACCAGTTGATGATGTTACTAAATCAACACCGCTATCATATGTTGTAGCAAACTGTCTAACTACAACTGGAATGTTATCAAATTGCTGCGTTCCAAATGCACTAAATCTTAGAACCGGTGGCGGTGTTCCTGCTGAAGGATTTCGTTGACTATCTGCAATACCATAATACATTTTAGTTACACTACGTAAAAAATGTAATACGCCTAGCAAGTAATCTACTTCTTCTGTTGTAGTTTGTGCAAATTGTGCTGTAACTTGTATATCAGCACTAGGTGTACTCCTATAAGAATGAAATGTATAATTAGTATGAACTAAGTCATATGTGTTGTAGTTTACACCTTGTTGATAAGCAATATCAGGCTGCAAAGGAAACAAAATTCCTGCGTGTCTGTTTAATATACTTGCAGGACCTTGGCAATATAATCCAGGTGCACCTGTTGTTAATCTTGCTCTAATATCAGGTATTGCCATTTAACTTATCCAATACAAATTCAAATACTTCTGGATTAAATGCACCAAAGAAATCTTTAAACACACGTTGTTTTTCTGCAGGTTCTAAATCCATACGCATAGCATTACGGAATGTCGTTGCACTACGTCCGTCATCTTTAACTGGCACAGTGTAGATATATCCTGCTTCATCACCTGTTGTTAGCGTTTCACCGTCTTTATACATTCTGAGATAGCCGCCAGTTTTTAAACGTCCTGCATCTTTTTCACTAAACACAAGCAAGATAGCAGTATTAGCAGGATCTTTTCCTGTTAAACTTACATCTGGTTTATAAGGCTGTGTGTTTACGATTTTATCAGCAGGTACATTAAACATTTTGTTTGCAATCATTTTCTTTTCATCAAATGTAAACGGATCTTTGTCAGGTGTTGCAGTTTTACTAACTGTAGTAGCGATAAATACGTTATCGGAACCAAACTTACGAACAAGGTCCATATATACTTGAAAATGTCCACTATGCATAGGCTGAAATCTACCGCCGTAAAATACAG
>Ga0255759_10000129_pt1 | contig 65921 bp, 93 predicted proteins | sample 101ome_20_FD_179959 | JGI IMG/M metagenome (GOLD analysis project Ga0255759, IMG submission 179959) | Coastal salt marsh microbial communities from the Groves Creek Marsh, Skidaway Island, Georgia - 101404AT metaG (version 2) | ecosystem: Environmental > Aquatic > Marine > Intertidal zone >... | reverse complement strand
TAGTGACAGCAGGCGAGGGCATAGGATCAAACAACAACGACACGACAATCCCAACATCAGCGGCTGTGAAAGCATACGCAGATTCAGTTGGCGGTGACACAACAGGTGATTTGACAATATCAGGAAGCACTATTAGTTCACCTTCAAATGCTCCATTAACATTGGATCCAAGCGGAACAGGAAAAGTCACCGCGGTCGGCGGATTGGTTGTCACAGGTGGTGACACAGAAACAGCGGACATATCAAGTTCGGGCAACATAGACGCGGTGGGATTCACAGCAACAGGTTCAAGCACATTCGACGGTGTGCAGATCACAGACAACACCATAACGTCAGCCACATCAAACGCTGACCTACAGATAAACGCATCAGGAACAGGAACGATCGTACTAGAGAATTTAAAAATAGGAACCAGTGGTTCAACTGTGACGACTATACTCGACGAAGACAACATGTCTTCTGACAGCGACACAGCACTGGCCACACAGCAATCTATAAAAGCATATGTTGACTCAGAGATAAGTGGAGTGAGTGGCGCATCAACCGGGGACATCACGTTCACGGGTAGCACGATACAATCACCTTCAAACGCTGACATCACACTTGACCCATCGGGCACGGGCGGAGTCGTCGCACAAGGCCCGGTGACATTCAACGCAGGATACATTGAGAAGATCAATGCACTTACATCAAGTTCAACCATAACTGTCAACTGTGCATTGGCCAGCATACACACCGTCACACTAGGAACGTCAACAGAATTCAACATCACCAACCTACCAACAGGTGGTTCCGTGACCTTGATCATCACACAGGATGGCACAGGAACAAGGACGGCCACATTCGGCACTGACGGATCATCCGCTGTCAAGTTCCCATCCAACAGTAGCACACTATCCACAGGCGGTGGTGACATCGATGTAGTGACGATCATTAACGACGGAACTAACTTCCTGGGCAACATTGCCAAGGACTACAGGTCATCATAGGAGGACTGAATGCCTCTGGGTATACACAGACACATCATCACAGTGGGCGGCAACTGGGATCCTACGGCGAGCATCACCACACGTTTCCACATCGACGCATCAGACACGTCAAGTTATTCACTCAGTGGAAGCAACCTTTCATCTGTCACTGACAAAGCAGGCAATTTCACAATCACGGTCGACGGCACACCTACCAGGGTTTCCAGTGCCCTCAACAGCCTAAATGTTTGGGACTTCAACGGATCGGAGAGTTTGATCACTTCAGACGAACAGGCCGTCTCAGACGGATCCGGCAACCACTGGGCCATAGGCGTGTTCCTGGCGGACTCAGTGAATGACACGCAGGACAGTTTCTACAGTTTCGAGAACAACACGGTGTCAGGAACCAGCAAGAGGGACTACGCTGTGAGTTCCGGTAACGCCAGTGCGTTCGACGGTGAGTTGGACCTCGACTCCCTGGGTTCGAACAGAATCTCAAATACCATAGGGAACAAACAGGATTTCGACTCTGGGGTCAGCCTCGACGCATTCCACATAGTGGGCACCATATTCAACACAACCGGCAACCAGATCAGCACCAGGGTTGACGGCGCCAACGCATTCACTCCGGTCAACGACTACAACAACTCCATCAACCAGAACCAGGACATAAGGATAATGCGTAACAGGGCCAACGAGAGGCTGGACGGCAGGGTGGCGGAGTTCTTCGTGGTTGGCGCACTACCGGGCACGGGTGGTACGGACATAACGGAGTTCGAAAAGGCCGAGGGATACCTGGCTCACAAGTGGGGTTTGACGTCGAATCTACCCAGTGACCATCCGTTCAAGAACGTATCTCCGTAACGATAAATAGAGTTTAAATATGGCACAGACAGTATTAAACGTAGGATCTAACGCAAACGACGGCACAGGTGATAGCCTGAGATCAGCCATGATCTCGATCAACGCCAACTTCACGGAGTTGTACGCGGCCTCACCAGTGAGCTCACAGATATCACTGTCGGGCAACGAGATCAGCACAACTGCTTCAAACGCCAACCTTAAGTTGACGGCCAATGGTACAGGCGTCATCGAACTGGAAGGCATACAGATAAGAGACAACCACATAGAAGGCACAAGATCCAACGAAGATTTACACATCACACCATCAGGAACAGGGAACCTGATCCTAGGAGCAGTGAGGGTGAATGGCACAACATTGAGTTCGGATGACTCGAGTGCGATAAAGATCAACGAGACTCTCAATGTGAACACAATCAGTTCAGATGACAGTTCCGCTGTGTTGGTCAGCGATGACTTGAATGTTTCGGGGACATTGAGCGTTGACACAATCGACACCAACACCATTAGTTCTAACGATTCTACCACCATACAAATCAATGATGGGCTAAACGTTACTGGGACCTTGACTGTTGACACTGTTGACGTCAATAACATCAGCAGTACTGATTCTAGTGCAATACAAATCAATGACGCAGTGAACATTTCTGGTGTGTTGACAGTGGCGGGCGGTATCACAGGCGTAACTGCTCTGACACGTGGTGACATAAGTGATGGTGAGGCTACCACATCCAGTTCCTCTATTGCTAACCTAGATACTTTCGCTGTTGCAAGTTATAGAAGTGCCAGATACGACGTGTCTATTTCAGACACAACCAACTCAAGATTTAGTTTACACACGATTTATGTAACCCACGACGGCACAAACGCCTACATCAATGACACCAGCATCAGTTCAACAGGTAGTTCAATGGTCACATTCACTGCGGATGTGGACTCCGGCAATGTGCGTGTAAGGATGGTTCCAATAAGTGCAGACTCTGCCACATACAAGTTCGTAAGAACTTTGATCAAGGTATAATTTACATTAGGTTTATAAAATCAAATATAAATACCTTTGAATTAAAGAGGAATACACCATGGCAAAACAAACAATAAACATCGGAACGTCGGCAAATGATGGAACAGGTGATCCACTAAGAACGGCGTTTGACAAAATTAACGACAACTTCACTGAACTGTATGATGCCTCACCGGCTACATCTCAGATAACTCTAGAAGGCAACGAGATCAACACAAATGTGTCGAATGCCAACCTAGTGCTGAACGGAAACGGCACAGGCGGAGTATTGGCTTCGAGCCTTCTTTTAAAAGGCACAACCATCAGCTCGGATGACTCTACACAGGTGCAAATCAATGAGAATCTTGACGTGGATGGCAATATCACAGCATCAGGCAATATCACAGCAACAGGTAATGTTTTTGCCAAGGGAAACATCAACCTAGGTGACGCGGCGAGTGACCAGACAAAAGTAGTTGGTGTCTTTGAAGCGGATCAGATTCAAATCGACGGCACTACGATGACCAGCACAGTGACTAACGGTTCAATTACCCTGCAGGGGAATGGAACAGGTGGAGTGAACGTTGCTGATGTCACAATCAATGACAACGAGATAACAGCCAGCAATTCAAACAGCGACCTTGTGTTGAACGGTTCAGGCACAGGAAGCGTGAAAGCCTCAGGCATCAAAGTTTCAGGAACAACAATCACGTCAGACGACAGTTCAACAATCAGTATCAATGAGGCACTGGATGTGGATGGCACACTTAACGTGGCAGGAGCAACAACAGTTGCGGCAATCACTGCATCAGGGGTGGCAACTTTCAACGGCACAGCGGTGGTTGACAATGTCACAATAAACGATTCAACTATCTCAACCAGTTCAAACGCAGACCTTAACCTGACCCCAGGTGGAACAGGTTCTGTAGTGGCAGGAGGAGTAGCAATCAAAGGCACGACAATAAGTGCACCAGACTCATCTACCATTAACATAAACGAAGGCCTAGTTGTAGATGGAAGTGCAAACGTGTCAGGCACTTTAACCACAGCGGACATTACCACTGTTGGCAATCATACAATAAGTTCAAACAGCACAGTTGATGGTACACTGACTGTAAAAGGTTCAGTAAATGCAGACACTTTTATCTCTAATTCAAATGGAGATATTACGATAGATCCAGCAGGAACAGGTGCCATTGTACTGACTGGTCCAATAACTGCTACAGGAACACAGACGACCACAGGGCAATTGAACGTGGACAACTTGAGAATGGATGGAAATACACTTTCAGCAACCTCGGGTGGTATGACAATAGATGCGGCGGCTGGACAAAACATCACTTTTAATAAAAAAATAGCCGCGGGTGAGATAGACGTGACACTGATACAGGCGACTACTGCAAGAGTCGACGCATTACAGAACGACACATCAAACGGTGACATATCTATTTCAACACAAGGAACAGGTGTTGTGGACTTTAACACAGCCACACAGACCACGGTTGGATCAGCGGGAGGTGCCAACGCACTGCCCGGAACACCAACAGGTTATCTGGAAGTGAAGATAGGCGGTACGGCGAGAGTAATCCCGTTCTACGACAAATCGTAATAGCGACCATTAGGTACGTTTTATATGAAAAATGCGTAAGCATCGTAACGACAGAAAAGCAAGATCTGGCAAGAGTGAAATATCACGTCTGCAGGACGCTATCCGGAAGGAACCTGACAAGATACAGCGTGAACACCTGAGACAGAGACTTGAACATATCATTAGAAGCCAGAACAGCAGTTGCTAATTTGCAATAAATACCATTGTAAGGAGTAATTTATGGCAACACCAGTGTGGACAACCACAGCAGGTAAGTTAGCAACGATCAACGAAAATGAAGGTTTCAATCTTCAATTAGAAGCCAACGATCCAGTAGATCTTGGTGACTCTACATCCATAGTTTACTCCGTGATAGCAGGAAGCCTGCCATCTGGAATGCAGGTGACATCAACAGGCCTCCTTACAGGAACACCGGCTGAGGTTGCCAAAAGAACTCTTTACACCTTCGTCGTGCGAGCCACGGCCGGTACCTCAATCACAGATAGAACTTTCACACTTGATGTGAAAGGCTCAGACAAACCTACATTTACAACCGCTTCTGGACAACTGCAAATGGAAGACTCGACACGTGTGGGACTCTACTGGATACTTGATGGTTCTCAAATTTCCATACAAATGGAGGCTTCTGACAGTGACACGGAAGCAGGACAGACTTTGGTGTATGATATAGTGTCTGGATCACTTCCACCAGGTATCACTATGACAAAAACAGGACTGATATCAGGGACAGTGTTGCTCACTGACGCAGAAAAATCCGTACCGAGAGGCGGATTCGATGGCATCAACGATGATTATGATGACGTGGTGTATGACAGGACGGTAACCACTAAAAGTGTAAGTAAGAATTTTGAATTCATTGTTCGTGTCAGCGATGGAACAAGTTTCGAAGAACAGGCAAACAGCATATTCGTTTATTCAGCAGACTATTGGAGGATCGACAACACAGAGCTTACAATAGACATGACAAATGTTGGAGGGTTCCCGCTAACAATCGATTATAGTGCAAACAGGCGTCCGGTGTTCTCGACAGGAAGCGACCTAGGCACTTTTAGACACGAGAACGCGGTCGTGGTAAAAATTGACGTTGAGGACTTTGATCCTTTACAATCAGATCTTGAATACTCCATAGTGGCAGGCAGTTTGCCAACTGGACTTCAAATAGATATCAACAGCGGCGAAATTTATGGCACACTGCCGAGGCAGTCTGCAGTTGAAACAACTTTTAATTTCACTGTGCGAGCAAATAGAACAGTGTCAACTGGTGTGAACGTATTCACGGACCAAGTTTTCAAAATGAAAGTAATAGGTGAGATCGATATCGGCATTGCATTCACAACACCTGCCACAATAGGGACTCTGACAGCAGATATCCCTAGCACCCTGAGTGTGGTAGCAGTGGCAGAAGAAACTGACAGAGTCCTTACCTATTCGATAACAAAAGGTTCTTTGCCAACAGGAATCTCGCTTTCGACTCAAGGCAATCTCATAGGATCTATAGATCCTAGTGACTTTACAGATTCTACGAGGGCATTCACTTTCACTGTCACAGCCAGTGACCAGTATCAGGAATCGGCCACATCAAAAGAATTCACACTCAACATCGACATTCCATACACTACTGTGGAATATGGTAACATGAACGGACACGCAACTTCATTGATAGACCAAAACATATTTTACAGCATAGCTCAAGATCCAAACATTAATTCACCTGAATACATATACCGTCCTGAAGATCCAAACTTCGGAATGAAACAAAAACCAGAGATGCTCATGATGGCAGGACTTGAGTCACAGACGCTGACAACTTTCCAGGAACAGATGGAACAAAATCATGCACCAAAGACTCTCTACTTCGGTGACTTGAAAACGGCCGTGGCCAAAGACGGTGCTAACACAATATACGAGGTAGTGTATCTAGAAATCAAAGACAATCTACAAAACAGTGATGGCGATGCGATATCAAGTTCTATCAATCTAAGGACCGCTGTGGCCAAACCCATACTAGGACCCAGAGCATCGTCAATGAACGCCACAGCAGACTATGTTGAATACGAAGTAACCACAGACGGAGGTCTGTCGTTCAGCACTAGTGGTTCTAAGGTTAGGTATGCCAACCAACTCAGCGCAGACCTAGGAGCAATGGAAAAACTTTATCCAAACGCCGTGGCCAACATGCGTTCAAGAATGAAAAGTCTCGGACACAAGGAATGGACCTATTTGCCTCAATGGATGCGAACAACCCAAGTTGGACAGAAGGCACCACTAGGGTATGTGATGGCCGTGCCTATTTGTTACTGTAAGGAAGGCACTTCCGCTTTGATAAAGAAAAGGATCACAGACAAGTCACTAGAATTCAAAAATATATCTTTCATCATCGACAGATACACAGTCAGTAAAAGCAAGGTAAATCCACAGGAGTTCGTTGGTGACGGCTCAACAACCACTTTTGAACTCAACGAGATAGTGCATGAGCAGGACATTTATGTTTTAGAAGGAAATGATCAGGTGTACGTGGGCGATGGTGTCACCGCTGACAACAACAATGACCCCACCTGGCTCACCGCTGACAACAATCTACGTTCGACCGATCACGAGTATGGTATTGAACTTTCGCACGACACAGCGAACAAAAAGACAACAATAACTTTTACCAAAGAGACACCAGCACAAGGAACAATCATTAGGGTGGAGAGATCTAACGATAAATATCTTAAATTTAGAGATAAAGGAATATTTTAATGGCAAGTAGCATAGTACCAGGAAGCGTAGATCAAACCTTTCCCAAAGCAGGACAGGATAATAGCTCACAAGGTTTTAGAGATAACTTTAGTGCTATAAAAAATAATTTTCAGCACAGCAAGGACGAGATCGAAACTTTGCAAACAAATACAGCAAAAACAAATGCGGCCAACAACTTCACCGACAACGAAATTACCAGAGCAAAATTAAAAGACACGTCTGAGAGTGTTTACGACCATGGTTCTGTTGGTAGTGGTTCGATCACACTCAACCATGAAAACGGGCATTACCAAACAGCCACCGTAACTGCTGACACAACTTTTGATTTTATAAACTTTCCACCAACAGGTTCTTTGGGCAGAATAGTGCTTGATGTAACCGTGGCCATAGGAGCGACAACTCTTGTCTTTCCAAGTGCAACAATCAAGGCAGACAACGTAAATGGTAGTGACGGCACATCAGACTCGATTGCGCCAGGACTGGGACGTGTGTTGTATGAATTCATGACCCCAGACGGTGGAACAACTGTGCTAATGCACCAATTAGGCAAACAGTACGTCTAACAACTGAAGGAGGCCAATGTACTTCCATCCATTGCAAGAAGAAATAGGCAACATGTCTGATGAAGACATCTCTAAAAGAATAAAAGAACTTTCAAGAAAGGTTGCAATCGCAAGGCGCGGCAGAAATCCGGAGATGCTAATGAACCTGCAAATGGCATTAAAGACCTACCAGGATGCCATCAGGCAGAGGCGTACAGAGGAGTGGCACAAGAACAACAAGAAACTTCGCAACGAACCAGATATGGGTGACTTGATAAACATGGAATAGTAAATATTTTCCATGTCAAACAGTTTCAGTTGGAGCACCAAATTCAAATCAATTATTGTAGTCGACGGAGAACTATTTTCCAACGAGTATGATGTAAAAATCAGCCTCACTCCACACACCGCAAGTCTTAAAGAACAAACCACCTACTTTGACAGGCTGAAAAATCTCTTCGAGCAAGTTTTTGCTAACACCATTACCACATGGAGAGAAGAACCATTGTACGAAGTATTGAAAAAAAATACCAACAACAGATTTATTGAATTACCAAGGCCACCCTATGACCAAATCATGGCGTCTGTCTGTTTTTGCAAGGCAAATTCAATACTTGATTCCAAGATCACCATCAACCATATAGATCTTTCTTCATGGCAAGGAGATGGTATTACCTACACGGTTGACAAAGACAGCAAAGAGCTTATACTTTTAGATAGACCAGACTGGTTCACAGACAAGTACAAGAAGTTTGATCCATGGTGGTTGAGACCTGACACAGCAACGTATGACAGAGAAATGGACAAAGGCATTTATACAGGACACTTCAGTTGGAGCAATCAACAAATTCCAGTTGACAGTAAGCACCAAGAACATGCTAAAATATTCGAGTTCAACCCGAAGGTTTTAGATGGCGGAAAAGACAAAAATAAATGATCACGGCGACGTTCTGTTCACTGAACAGGACGCAATAGACATCTTATACAAAAATCCTGACTTTGACATATCAAAATTATTTTTCCAAGACACAGAAAAATACAATGCAACAATTAAAGAGCTTGGTCTAGATCTCCCTCAATTAAAACTTGCTCCACAAAGAGGCACGGTTGCTGAGTTTGACAAGCAAATGACAACAAACTGGAACATGCCACACAAATACTACCAAGTGAATGTACTACAGTGGCTACTAGACAAGTGTCAAAATGATGACGAAAGACAGCGTGTGCAGATCGAATACGACTTGTTTGAGAAAAAAAAATTTGTACGTGTATTGCAGTTTTTAATGTACTTTGTAGACACGCTGAGGGAAAACAACATAGTTTGGGGAGTTGGAAGAGGTAGTTCGGTGTCAAGTTTTTGCCTGTTCCTGATAGGTGTACACAAGATCAATCCCATGCTGTACAATTTGGATCACCGTGAATTTCTGCGATGATAAGTAAAAGTAATAGGAGCATATTATTATGGTAGCAAGAGCACCGAGAAAAAGAATGTACAGAACCATGCAGGGACGCATGGTGGACATAGAAAAACTGAGAGCGGCCAACGAGTCAGTAAGAGCGGTCGGCAACATGAACGTGAACGCAAGGGGTGACGTTCTTGGTGTTGGTAATAGAGTGGTAAACACCAAAGATCAAGTGATACAGAAGTATTACGAACAGCCGAAAGGCAAGGTGGACGACACACCCGCGAGAGACCGTCCACAACCTATAGTCAAAACTCCACCACCACAGAGCAAAATACAAAAAATGACTCCGGTTGCGAAAAAACCTGCACCTCAAAAAAAAGTTGTTACAAAAGTCGAACAAGCACCAAAGGTAACAAAAACTAGCCAGGAAGCACCTAAACAAGGCATCGACGCCGCACTTGACGGACTAGAATAATAAAAAAACAACCGCCGATGTTGTGGAATCATGATCACAAACTGGCATTCTGTCATACACCAAGAACCGGTGGCACAGCACTGAGAGAAGCATTCTTCGTGCCTGGTAAGGGAACCCTGGATTTCGAACACAACGGTTACAAGCATTTATCTTGGAAAGAATTAGACAGGCAAACACAGGACCGCATCAAGGACTACACTATTTTCTGTGTGCATCGTGATCCCTATGATAGGATGATATCTATGTACCAACACTGGATCTTGCGACCAGGACGTGAGCACTACCATCGTTGCGAGTTCGACTATTGGATTACAAGCACTCGATACAACCGCTATCCACGAGAGCATCGACTGCCACAGTCTCACTTCTGCGAGGGACTACCAGAACACACCATATACATACCGTTTTCTGAATTAGGCAGTGCGTGGGACTACCTCAGGAACCATGTGTCAGAGTCATTGCAGTTTCAGTTAAAATCAAGGATCAACAAATCTGTAGAGTACGTTCTACGAAGTAGAGTGCTGACACCTGTGGCTGTGAAATGGATCAACCAACATCATGCAGAAGACTTTGACAGATTCGGGTACAAAAAACTTGACGCACCGAAATAAATCTAATAAAATAATATTACTATGGGACAGATAGAAGACCTAAAGTCAAAAGGATTTGGTTCACACGGTGGTAAACAATACACCGTAGACAGCGACATCACACCTTTGAAGAAAAGGGTGTTGGTATCGGACATGCACTTTGGTGAGACAAAATCAAAAGGTGGAATCATCATGATGGACGACGACGGCACGGCAAGTGGAATACATCCACGGTGGGCCAGAGTCTACGCAGTGGGTAATCAACAGGAGGACGTCAAGGTCGGTGAATGGGTGATGGTCGCACACGGCAGGTGGAGCAGGGGATTCAAAGTCAAGAAAGAAGGTGTTGAACTGGAAGTAAGGATGATAGACGAGAATGACATCTTGTTAGTGTCAGATGACGAACCCGAATTCAATAGGAAACAGGCAGGATATATCAACACAGGCGGCATGGAACAAATGAAATCACTGCCGGGCAATGATTAAAAAAATACACACCTGTTATGTTTGCAAGGCTGTATTCATGGACGCCATCTATTGGTATGACAACATACACGACGACGCAGGTGATAAGAGAATAATAAAACCTTTCTGTGGACCCATCTGTGCCAACAAGTACAGAGACACAACGGATGTGAATGACCTACCAGCAAGACCCAAACCTTGGCCCAAAGGACCAGATTGGCAAATCATAGACAACATTGATTACATAGACTATGAAACCGATTAATGTAGAGATAAAAAAACTTGTTACCATGGCTGACATAGGACTGGGAGTTGAACGACCGTTGAACAAGGAGAAGAGGACCTGGATAAAGGGACTTACAAAGAACAAGAAACAGAAGCCTATTTTGGTGGCACCTATAAAAGATTCCGGATACTTCATATTATTAGATGGCTGGCACAGGGTCCAGGCATTGAAGAAACAACGGAAGAAGACTGCACTAGCAATAAAGGTCCCAGTAAGACAAGGACTGCAACTGGCCAAAGCCAACAAGATCCTCAGAGACGTTGACAGGGATAGCAAATTCAAGTTAAAAGTGTCTGGTTTAATCAATGATTGGGCACAATCTCAAATTGACAAATAAGACTTCTGTGTTATAATAATTGTATGCGTATAGGTTTCTGTTGCAAATGGCTCAATGACAAGTCCGAGTTCGGAGGCATGAAGGTGAATGCCAAGGATCGTGATCTCAATGGCCGTTCAACCACCATGCGTTGGCTGAGGGAACACAAGGAAGAGGCCGAACAGAGGCAGTGGGACATAATGAACCACAACGCAACAGCGGCACGTAGACTGATAGAGCGTGTGGGCACACTTCCAAAAGAACGTAGACAGGTGAGGCTGGGTAGCGAGATGCTACAGGGCTACACCGAGAAGGACTGGAAGTCATGGTGGCAACAGCCACACATACAGGATCACTGTGAGAGCATATTCGCACCAGTTGGCGAGATGTCCAGGAGGCTTGACGTCAAGGTCAGTTTCCACCCAGGACAGTTCTGTGTACTGTCCAGTGCAACGCCAGATATCGTAGAGAGAAGCATAGAAGAATTTGAGTACCATGCTGACATGGCACGTTGGATGGGTTTCGGTAAGTCATTCCAGGATGGTTGCAAGATAAATGTACACATCTCGGGCCGACAAGGACCAGATGGCATACGAAAAGCACTTCCGAGATTATCACAAGAGGCACGTAACCTGATCACAATCGAGAATGACGAAATGGGTTGGGGACTGGATGCTTCGCTGGAACTTGAAAAGGACCTAGCACTTGTCCTAGATATACACCATCACTGGATCAGAGACGAGGAATACATTGACGCAAACGATGACAGGGTAAAAAGAGTTGTCGATTCATGGCGTGGCGTAAGGCCTACACTACACTATTCTTATTCTAGGGACGAACACCTGGCACCAGCGAATTTAGGAGACAAGACGCACACGGAGATGCATGACATCCGGATGTTGCTGGAGCGTGGTTGCAAGAAACAGAAATTGCGGGCACACTCGGACCTGTTACCAAACAGGAAGGTAAATGACTGGGCCCTGAGTTTCCGAGAACACTTCGACATACAGACAGAAGCAAAAGGTAAGAACCTGGCCGCGGAACAATTATATAGACAATGGGTAGAAAATACTATAATATAAGGTATGGTGGAAAAACAAGACATAAAAAAATTACAAGACAAGATTGATAGACTACAGAAAAGTGTTGATGAGCTCAGCGAGGTGTTGTACAAACACATCGAGTTCATAGACAAGACGTACGCTGGACTGAAGAATCCAATCGAGGCGGCGAGGAAATGGTTACGTAGATGAAAGAACTGTGGGTAGAGAAATACAGACCTAAGACTGTGAAGGAATATGTGGTCAGGGACGAAACACAAAAAAAACAAGTGGAAAGTTGGATAGCAGAAAAGTCAATTCCACATTTGTTGTTTCATGGCTCTCCCGGCACAGGCAAAACAACTTTGGCCAAAGTGCTTTTGAACGAGTTGGATGTCAACAGTTATGACATACTTCACATCAATGCGGCAAGAGAGACTGGTGTTGACGAAGTAAGAAACAGGATTACAAATTTTATACAAATAATGCCATTTGGAGAATTTAAATATGTACTGTTAGACGAAGCGGATTACATGTCACCAAATGCACAGGCGGCGCTACGTGGTGTAATGGAGGAATTTGCCAGCAGTGCAAGATTTATTTTGACTTGCAACGAATATCATAGAATAATCGCGGCAATCAAAAGCAGGTGTCAAGGATTTAAGATGGACACGCTAGACAAAACAGAATACACAGCGAGAGTGGCAGAAATTTTAGTTGCGGAACAGGTCGAGATAGATATAGACACGGTTGATACATACGTCAGATCTTGCTATCCGGATCTAAGAAAATGCATCAACGCAGTACAACAAAATGTTAAAGATGGAAAACTTTATCCGCCGGCCGCACAAGAAAACTTACAGCAGGATTGGATGACTCAAATGGTAGAGTTGTTCAAACAAGGCAAGGTCAACGAGGCTAGAAGGCTTGTGGTGTCCAAGGCCAATCCACAGGAGTGTGAAAGCATCTACAGATGGCTGTACAACAACCTGGATCTCATATCTAAAGATGAGGATCAACAAGATAAGGCTGTTTTAATAATAAAACAAGGAATGGTCGATCATCCTGCAATAGCAGATCCAGAAATAAATCTTGCCGCAACAATGATAAAACTTGCTAGGTTGTCTAATGGGTAAGAAACACGCAAAGAAGAGATACTTCTGTGTCAGTTATACAATCAAGCCGGACAAAAAGTTTGATGAATTTGTCACACTGTCAAAAAAGAAAATTGGACCAGGCAAGATGCAGGAATACACAGTGGTGCTTGACCTTGTCAATAAAAAAGTCCTGAAGAATGACCTACCAGGTATACCGGTAGCACAACGGGATCAAATTCCGTTCGAAAGGATAGAACAACACTATCGCCAGTGGTACGCAGAGGCGATGGACGAGTTCGTCAAATAACGTCCGCGTATCTCCTACGCAGTATCGCTTCTCTCCTGGCCTTCCACAACTTCAACAGCACACGGCGCCTACGCCTGTCCTTCTGCTTCCTTATCCTCAACCAGTCCTCGTTCAGCATGTATAATTTGACACGCTTGTCGTAGACCCGCTTTTTCCTCATCTCCTTCCATAGTTTCCGTTGGAATAAAGGCCGTAGTTGTAGGCTGTGATATGATAGCATAATGCTCCTGTAGGTTGTTGTTGGATTGATTTTTGATTCTGTTTTGATATGGAATCATGTACAAATACTTACTTGGAAATTTCCAAAATAACTATGCATATTTTACAACACAGATATTTCAGATAAATAACACTTGCAAATGCATGATGTACTAGACATAATCCGAAACACACAGTCACTATACGCAGTGGGACCTACACTAGGCATCCTGAAAGACTTCGAGCGTGTGATAGATGAACTGGACGTGTACGTTTTCGAGAACTGGCAAGAGGGAGAACTGCTGTCAGGTCCGAACGATTCAAGACATTTTGTCACATGTTCATTCATGTGGCCAGCAGATAAAATGCCAGACCCTGCAGGTGGTAAGAGATTACTTGACAGAGGTTGTAAAGTATCATACAAAAAAGATGAATTACTGAAACCAAGGACTATCAAGGGTCCAGAGGACTACAGACCAGGCACAACAAAAGGCAAGATCGACGCCCATGACATCTGGGTGGTTGAGATCAAGATGCCAAAAGAATTAATTGGCAATTTCAAACACGGCAAGGACGAGATCGACAGCCAAGATGCTACTGACGAGATGGTCGGAGACCTAAATACAGCAAATGACATTAGTTAATGAAGGATTGAAAGCAGGAGACCTCGAAGGCATAATTGGGAAACGTTTCTCAGTGGACCAGTTCAAGTCCAAGATGGGTGACGACAGGAACATCATGGTTCTTGCGTTCACGGCGGACAGCCAGGCGGCGGCCAAGGACCTGGAACGTTTCGCAGAGACCGGATACAAGGAAGTGCTGGACGCGGACGCCACACCGGGCACTATGGAAGACGGCAAGTACAGGGTATTCATAGAATTCGCAAGAGTAGAACAAGTGGACCAACACATTAGAAAATTCTTAGACGATCTAAAGAAACTTACAAACATCGAAACATTTGAATTCACATACCACAAGAGAACTGTGCCTTTCGAAGCATCGAGTAAAAATTTAGCGGATGTTCTACCAAGGTCACCGATCGCCTACACACAAAAGGTACAACAACTGAGATTGGGTGAAGTAAAAGACTTCTTCGACAAGTTCAACATGATGGAGTTCAGACTGGACAACAATGTCGTCACAATAAAGAAGCAGAACGCAGACACATTGAAGTTTGAACTACACGCATTTGGCGAGACCAAGATGATGATGAATGAAGTGAAGGCGTTCAAACTGGACGCAGACGCAATGAGTGAGTGCATGTGGCTCACAAAATACTTTGGACCGTACCAAATTACCAAAACCACAGAAGACAGATTCATTTTCAGCAAGGGCGGGGAGTCTGCTCTGTTAAGTAAGAGTGGATGGTAAGATTAAGTAAAAACTTCACGTTACAGGAATTCACAAAGAGTCAGACTGCTCTGAGACAGGGCATTGACAACACTCCAGGTGAAGAACACCTTGCAAACGCAACTCAATTATTCAGAAACGTGGTGCAACGTGTAAGAGACAAATTTGGAGTCACAGTGATCAATTCAGGATACAGGGGGCCAAAATTGAACGAGGCCGTGGGCGGCTCAAGTAAATCACAGCACTGTAAAGGCGAAGCGGTGGACATAGAATGTCCGGGCACACCCAACTACGATGTGGCCAAATACATAGAAGACAACCTAGACTTCGATCAACTGATACTGGAGTTCTACACACCAGGCATACCTGATTCCGGTTGGGTTCATGTTTCATACAAGTCAGAAGGCAATCGTAAATCTGTTCTTACTGCCATGAAAGAAAACGGCAAGACCGTTTATAAACCTGGCCTTATTCAATAAATACGTACATAATGTTTTCACAGATCAAAATGCTGATCACACTCGTGATGGTCGTAGGACTGGCCGGAGGTGCCGCCTACATCTACAAACTCAAGGCTGACAACGCCACGCTGAAAGCAAACCAGATCGAGTTAGAAAAGGGCATAGCGGAACAGACTAAAGTTTTAGAACAACAAAAGAAAGATTTCGAGGCCATACTGGAAAGCAACAAGAAACTTAATGTGTTGATCTCGACTTTCAAGAAGGATCTTGATGAGTTGGACAAGAGATTCAACAAGGGCAAGAGAGACATTGGCAAACTGGCCATAGACAGGACTGGGGCCATTGAGAGGATCATCAACAAGGGTGCGGACAACGCCGCGAGATGTGTGGAACTGGCTTCAGGTGCCGAGCACACAGAGGAAGAATTGAAAGCAACCAAGAAGTCGGAGATCAATCCGGAATGTCCGAGCCTAGCAAATCCAAATTATGTACACTATGAATAAGATATTACTGATAGCAATGATGATTTTACTGGCCGGTTGTAGCGTGGGCGAGAAGCGTGTTAAGATATTCTCCCTCGAAGAGCCAAGGGCCAAACTCAACCTTCCTAATCCAGAAGCACTAGATCTTGAAAAGATCAAATGGATCATCATCACGTCAGAGAACGCTGACGAGGTGTTCGCTAAATTGGAAGCGGAGGGCATAGATCCCGTGCTGTTCGGACTGACGGACAAAGAGTTCGAACTGTTGGCCAAGAACTTCGCACAGATAAGACAGAAATTACAGGAAACAAACAACCTACTTGAGGAATACAAGAAATACTACGAGGAGACGGAATAATGTGGACGTATAGATGTAAATTAAAGAAGGTCATAGACGGTGACACCGTGGATGTGGACATCGACCTGGGCTTCGGCATATGGCAGATGAACGAGCGTGTGAGGATAATGGGCATAGACACGCCGGAATCAAGGACAAGGGACAAGATTGAAAAGAAATTTGGACTTGCGGCAAAGGCGAGATTGAAATCGTTACTGGGACCTAAACCGGTATTGCAGACCACAATCAGCAAGAAAGGTGAGGACATGAAGGGCAAGTTTGGACGTGTGCTTGGTGACTTCTTAATTGAAGGAAAACAAGTGAGCCAGATCATGTGTAAGGAGGGACACGCCGTGGCCTACTTCGGTGGATCAAAGGCGGATGTACAGAAACAGCACATGAAGAACAGGAAGAAACTAGTTGAGGCCAAGATCGTCAAAGGCCCGATCGAATAAATACGCACATAAACGAGGAGACTTATGGAACTATTAGTAGCATTAGCAATGAAATTTTGGCAGTGGACGATACTGATCGCGGTGGTGATCATCGGTGCGATAGTGAACTTCACAGACAAGAGAAAGAAACCAAAACAGAAATTCAACTTCAAAGGATTTCCTGAACTGAAACCACTACCCATAAAGACAAAGGGCAAAGGTTTTTGGAAGGGCATCGTGATGTGGTTATTGTCAACACGTAACTGGGAGATCACTAAAGACTGGAAGTATAACATAGACGGCACGGAGTATGTGATACCAGCGGGATTCACTTTCGATGGTGCCAGCATACCTAAATTTTTGAGAACATTCTTCTCACCAGTGGGTGTGTTGCTGATCGGTGGATTGGTACACGACTACGCATACAAATACAAAACATTGTTGGAAGTCAACAAGAAAAAAACAATGGGTGAAATAACACAGAAGAGAGCAGATGAAATCTTCAGAGACATCAACATCGTTGTGAACGGATTCTATGTGATGAACTACCTGGCGTACTGGTCATTGAGACTGGGCGGATTTGTTGCATGGAACGGACACAGGAAAAGAAACCATAAGATACCGGAGTTGAAATAATGGAAACACTCAACGAAGACAAATTGATCCCAAAGAAGAAAGTCAATATAGAACTAGAAGTTGACACTAACCTGACCAACAGCGGCAAGAACAAGTATCAAGGTCTGATTGACCTTGCAAAGGCAGTTGACAGTTGGAGAATATTCCCAAGGGTATTCATCACAACTTACATTTACCTATTGTATAAAGTAGTGATATGGTACATGAACATACCTGCTCCAACCATGGAACAGTCAGGACTTGTGTCGATCGTGGTCGGTGCTGGTGCGGCTTGGTTTGGTCTATACACCGGTTCAAGAGCAAAGAGTAGCAAATAATGGATTGGTTGACCGCAGACCTGCTGAAGGTGATCAATGAGACAAGTTGGTTTGACGGAATTGGAACCATAGTGGTGTTACTCGTGGCCTACACAATCTACAAGTACATAAACAAGAAGTTCAAATAACCAACACACATTGACAGACGTAGGATCTGTTGTACAATTACATAAATGAAAAATTATTATGACATCCTGGGTGTGGACGAAAAGGCCACCAGTGCTGAGATCACGAAAGCATTCAAGAACCTCGCCAAGCAACACCACCCGGACCGGGGCGGAGACAAGGACAAGTTCCAGGAGATAAACGAGGCACACGACACGCTGAAGAGCTCACAGAAGAGGCACGACTACGACACCATGCGTAAGTTTGGTAGACCAGGCACGACTGGTGGTGGAGAGCATCCGTTCTTCAACGAAGACATATTCGGTGACTTCTTTTCAGGATTCCAGAACATGGGCGACGGAGTGCAGTTCAACTTCACTTCAGGAGGACAACCCAGATCATTCAGACAGACACGACGTGGCAACAGGAACGTGCAGGTACGTATGGCAGTGAGCCTGAAAGAGGCTATGATGAACCATGAGAAGACTATTAACTACAAACTGCCGTCGGGCAGGGACGAGTTCGCCACAGTAAAGATACCAGCGGGTGTGCAAAACGGAGTCACGTTCAAGTTCTCAGGCATGGGTGATGACGCTATTAGGAACATGCCACGTGGTGATCTACTGGTGCAAATGAATGTGTTAGACTGTGATGGATACACACGTAAGGGCAACGATCTCTACACAGACAAAACCATCGACTGTTTCCAGGCAGTGCGTGGACACGAGTTACAACTTAGAACACTGGAGGATAAGGTTATAAAAGTGAAAGTGCCCGCAGGCACACAACCCAACACACTGCTGATGGTGAAGGGTCAGGGAATGCCTGTACACAAGACATTAAATATTCGTGGAAACCTATACGTGAAAGTACACGTGTTGATACCACAACTTTCAGCACAGGATTTGAAGAAGATTAAGGACCTATGATAAAAGTATACCAATACCCACACGAGGCACTGCTACAGAAAAGCACGGAATGGAAGAAAACTGACACTATAGATGGTTATGATGATATAGAACGGTTTGAACAAGACGCAGTTAAACTGATGCTGGATGAGAAAGGAATGGGACTGGCCGCGAACCAGATGGGCATTACCAAAAGATTCTTCGCGATAGGTCATGACTCATTTGACACATTTCAAAAACCTGTTATAATTTGGAATCCACAGATAATAATGCAGGGAGAAGAAAAAGTTATAGACGTGGAAGGGTGTCTGAGTTTTAAGGACATCTTTGTTAAAGTAGAAAGACCAAAAGTTATAGAAGTACAATATGAAACAACAAAAGGAAAAACAAGATACGCAAGGCTCGACGGAATGGAATCCAAGTGCTTCCAGCATGAACACGATCACCTTGAGGGTATTACGTTTAATCAGAGAGTCAGCAAACTGCGATGGCAAATGGCCAACAAAAATTAAAAAGACCAAAGGAAACTAAGGCATGGAAAATACTAAAAGGCACCTACAAACAACCGATTGGAAGAAAGGACGTGGAATGGCTGGTGGCAGGAATACAGCAGGAGTGCTTTTGGACCGACAGAGACATAGAGACCTGGGACGCGATTCAACAAGGAAAAATAGATTGGAGTGGAAATGTTAGAAGCAAACGAAGGACTAGAAAACATATTCGAAAACGCAGTTAAGGAAGCGGAGAAAAGAAGACACGAGTACGTCACAATAGAACACGTTTTACTGGCGTTGATAAAAGACAAAGACATCGGAACAACTCTACACGATTTCAAAATTAACGTTGGTGGACTTATTAAGGATGTAGAAGATTACCTCGATACCAAGTGCAACGACATTGTTGCAAAAGGCAAAGAACCAATGACTCCACGTAAGACCGCTAGTCTCGAGAGATTGATGAACAGAGCATTCACGCAGGCACTGTTCCAGGGCAGACAGGATGTCAACTCGATCGACATACTGATATCAATCTTCTCAGAAAAAAAGAGTTATGCGGCATTCTTCCTCAAGAAACACCAGGTAAACAAACAGGATCTAATGGACCTTGTGTCCACTGAAACAATACTAGACGAGGGCATGGCGGCAATGGGTGGTAGCCAACCACAATCTGAACAAAAACTTAGACCCAATCAGGCAGATAGAATTCTAAAAAGTTACTGTGAGAACTTAAATCAAAAATACTTTGATAAAAAAATAGATCCTGTCATAGGAAGAGAAGAAGAAACTGAACAACTAAAGCAAATATTGGCCAGAAGGAACAAGAACAACGTGTTGATAGTTGGTGATCCAGGAGTGGGTAAAACCGCTGTTGTTGAAGGACTCGCAAGACGTATAGCAAAAAACAAAGCAGACGTTCCAGAATACATCAAGGATCATATTGTATGGAGCCTGGATGTCAACAGCCTGATTGCAGGAAGCAAGTTCAGAGGTGATTTTGAAGAGAGGCTCAAACTGATTGTAAATGCTCTTGACCAAAAAGGCAAAAGCATACTGTTCATCGATGAGGCACACATGATAGTGGGTGCTGGGGCCACGGGACAGGGCAACAGCATGGACATGGCCAATATGATCAAGCCAGCACTTCTCAAAGGTTCGATCAAGGTAATTGCTTCAACCACGTGGGAAGAATACAGGAAGTACTTCGAAAAAGACAGAGCATTGATGCGTAGATTCCAGAGATTGCAAGTCGGGGAGCCTACGAACGAGACTGCGGTCAAGATACTCAAAGGAGTCAAGCAGTATTACGAGAAATTCCATAATTGCACAATCACAGACGAGGCCTGCGAGGACGCTGTGGACTACTCAAGCAAATACATCACAGACAAAAAATTACCTGACAAAGCAATTGATGTAATCGATGTTGCCTGTGCTAGACTAAGACTTAAAGGTATCAAAGACGGCAAGATCGACCATGACGAGATCATACACGAGATAAGTGTGATGACCGGCATATCTATCGAACAACTTTCGCAGAAACAAGCCACTAACCTAAAGACACTAGAAGAAAAAATGAAACTGCAGGTGTTTGGCCAGGACAAGGCCATAAGCACAATCACAGACAAAATTCTCGTTGCCAGGGCCGGACTAAAAAGTCTCACAAAGCCAGTTGGATCTTTCCTATTCCTAGGACCCACAGGCTGTGGTAAGACAGAGACGGCAAGGCAGTTGGCAAAGACATTAGGGGTTGAGCTTTTGCGTTTTGACATGAGTGAGTACCAGGAGAAACACTCCATTGCTAAATTGATAGGGTCTCCTCCAGGGTATGTTGGATTCGAAGACTCACAAATGGGTGGTGGTATGTTTATCAACGAAGTGGAGAAAAACCCACACGCGGTTGTGCTGTTTGACGAGATAGAGAAAGCACACAGAGACGTGTCAAACATGTTGTTGCAAGTGATGGACTATGGTACGGTCACTGGTAGCAATGGTAAGAAAGCAGACTGCAGGAACATCACTCTCATAATGACATCTAACTTGGGCGCAGAAGCAAACGAGAGAAACAACATAGGCTTCGGTCCGACCGAAAGGACAGGCGAGGATGATGTTGCATTGAAAAAGTTCTTCCCACCAGAATTCAGGAACAGGCTAGACGCGGTTATCAAGTTTGACAAACTAGGCAAAGACACCATGAAATCTATAGTGAAGAAATTCTTGCTTGAGCTTAACACCATGACAAATGAAAAAGACGTTGAGGTAAATGCTACAGATGACGCCGTTGATTTCTTGATTAAAAAAGGATTTGATGCAAAATTGGGTGCGAGGCCATTGCAACGTGTGATTGATGAAGAGATCAAGAAACCATTATCAAAAATGATATTGTTCGGAGAGCTCACAGAGGGCGGCATGGTGGAAGTTGGATTATCCAATGATGTCGTGCCTAAACTGACTGTGATGTTCAAGGCCAAAAAAGAACCAAAAAAGATTGACACTTTCAAACCTGCAGATGAGAAAGCACCACAATAGGCTTTACTACGGCAAGTACCGTTACAAGACTGTCTTGAATCTACCAGAGACGGCAATGCTGTGGCCAACAACAGACGAAAACTTACAGAAAATCAAGGACAACAACAACAGGCTTGAAAAGATTTGGTCACTGGCGGATTTTATTCTCAACAACAGGAACAATATGAAGTTCAGGATACAAGAAAAGAAAAGCATTTTTTATACGAACAAACAACTGGCGGAGGTAGTCAAAGACAAATTCATTGATAACTTTGTGAGCGTAGACACCGTTGACCCGAGGCACGGTGATCTCAAGGAGAATGTCGTTGGATGCCATAGGTTGCCACATGGCAAGTACCAGTACCAGGTCCACATCAAGAAAGACGCCCACAGGGTAATAACAGACACACAGAGAGAAAACCTTAGGAGTTTCATTGACCGCAACGTAGACAACTGCTACGTGCCTGGGTACGGCCTGCTTGACTTTCTGGAGAACAAAAATCCATACTGCTTTGGCGGATATTTTTATGTGACACAAGAACGCTACATCACACCAATTTACATGATGGCGCAACAAGCAATTGACAAAATTATAAAATTTAGAAAGGTGGAAAATGGAAGCAATAAAAAAACTACGAGATAGGAACATTTTCAATGATCAGACCATCATTGAAAGCATGGTTAAGAAAAACTGGATGGGTGATGCCGTGATCAAGCGGGCACATCTTAGGGTTAAGAAGGCCAACGAGGACGACTGCGTTTGTGAGGAGATGGGTGAAGCGGACGGAAAATTGTACAGGATCAAGTATGCAGATGTGATAACTGTGGATGGGCAGGAACCGAACGAACTGGCCGCTGTGTATGGACTCGGTCCCAAAACAGCAAGATTCAAAAGGAAAAATACTGAATAAATAACAACGATGGCACAAAAAAGTATTACATTACTAGGTGAAAAAGAACACGAAGCGGACAAGACAGGCACGGTAATAAGTTTCACAAAAACAGGAACGGAATACAAGATAAGCAGTTCTGATACCAGCACAATTAGTTTTGGTCCATACAATAAGTTTGATCTTATCACTGTAAGCGGTGCGTCAAACAGTGCCAACAATAGCACCTTCACAGTCAAAAGCAAAAGTTCAAGCAATGACTTCATCATTGTCGAGGAAGAAGTTACCACAGAGGACGCTGGCCAGTCGATAACTTTGGACCACGTAGGTTTCGTCAGTGACAAGCAAAAAGGCGACGGCTACTACTCACAGCCAGATGGTGTGCATACTGTTGCCTATCATGTGAGTTCAACTATCAACGATGACGCCAACATCAGTATAAAGATGCAAGGTAGCCTTGCCACAGATCCCACAGAGGATGACTGGTTTGACATCTCAGGAACCACAATTGACAGCACCAACATCGACGGTTCAACCCTGGCATTCACTGCCAACTTCTCTGGCAATTTTGTATGGGTAAGAGCCAAAGTATCCGGAATGAGTACTGGATCCATCAGAAAAATACTATACAATCATTAAAAAGTCGCACAAACACTGGCTTTTCTGCCGGTTGACAATTACCAGTTCTGTGTTATAATTTACACATGAACGACAAAGACCTAGAACAGATCAACACAGTTGATGTGAATATTACAGCGGAGTCAATTGACGCCCATGTAATTTGCCTCAGAGAGAACGGATACAAGGTTCTCAAGAAATCAAATTTATACACAAGATTGCTATTAGTCTTCTTGTTGGGTGCATTCATAATGGGTAGCATCATATGAAGATCAGGAACCTACTACTAGCAGGTTCATTGACGGCGCTTACCGCTTGTGGCGGAGGAGGTGGAGGTGGTGCAGTTGGCACAGTTTCCAACTTCGTGCAAAACGACTTGACAAATCTAAACGGATCAGAATCCCTTATCAGTGATTATTCCGCCTTGTTGAGTTCATTCAACAGTGAAATATCAAGTGGTGACATCAGCAAGATACAAGCGATACTGACAGGTCCAACATCAGAGGACCAGGCCAAAGCGAACACTCTGTTATCCATGTTGGGAGAAGCGGAAACACTGTGGGCACAGACGGAAGATTTGATCAAACAACAGCCTGAAACCGAACAATATTCAATTTACAATTCGGATTCATACAAGAGAGCATATGCGGCATTCCTTTATCTAAAGGACAGCGTCAAACCCGTGGTGCAAAAGGTTGCCGAGGGTAGAACCATAACACTGGCTGACTACAACACAATAGCCAAAGAAGAAAAAGCAGAAGAAATTATCACAGAAAAGAAGAACACTACTGCAAGTTCTTATGCGGCGGAGAAATTAGTAAAGAACACACAGACAATCACTAACGACACAGAAACATCAACAGACGCAACGGGCAGTTCGAGTGTGAGTTACACCGACTGGGCAACAATATACCAAGGCGGTGGTGACGAGCAGAGAACAAAAACTACCACAACTACAAATTTAAGAACCACAGTGACAACGAGATGTACATTTGAAAGGACGACATTACTCAATGGTACATACACAGATGGTGCACAGACTTGCACGGAGATCGCAAGTTCAACAATAGAACTAGATCCAACCGTGACGACAGAAACAGAGACAAGGGCAGGTGACAATCCTGTTGTGACGACTATTGCATTAGATGACACGGTCACAACTGCCACAGAAGAGACCGATCCATACACAGTGACAACATACGTTGACGCCGACAGCACTACCACAGAGACGGAGGAAGGGTCTGCAACAACAAACACAGCCAACAGAGACGTGACGACGACAACGGATCACGGCAACAACACATCAACAGTCATTGTAACAAGATATGTTGACACAACAACCACTACACCCACTACAACTAAAATTTACAGAACAAGACACTACACAGACACAGTCAAGAAAGACACGAGAACAGTGACTACTACGACTGCAGTGAACAGGGTCACATACAAAGATGGAACAACCGAGGACATCAACGGTTCGGCGACCGTGGTCACAGGTGACTGGACAACTGTACAGGTTAGCCAATCCGAGAGATCCGAGAACATACTACAGAGCGAGAACACAGCCGACGTGGTTGTTACTACAAGTGACGCTGGCACACAGATCAGTTCGCAACTGGTTTCGAATCAATACACGGACACAGACATCAATCTAGGTACGCCAACAGCCAACATGAGCTCGGTGGTTGCGGACCACAAGACAACAGAATACACGGAAAGCACAGGACATTCCATGATTAACGCCGCGAACGCATACGCAAGGGGTTGGACTGGTGAAGGTGCGGTGCTGGGTGTGATAGACACTTGGCAGGACACTGACCATCCGGAACTGGATGGCAAGTATGAGTGGTACAAGGACTACACGAGATATGATTCCACAGTGAGCAACGGTGGAGATTCTCAATATCACGGCACACACGTTGCCGGCATCATAGCAGGCAAGAAAGACGGCACAGGAACACATGGTGTTGCATACAATTCCAAATTGGTTGGTGCCAATGTCGACTACTACGGCAGGGGTGGTATATCAAAGAACCAGGCACAGAACGCATTACATGACATGGCCAAATTGAAATCTCCCACAGCGAATGGTGGTGAGGAGAAGAACATCATAGCAGTGAACATGAGTTTCAACACACCGCAACTGTTCACAGACAGCAATGGATCAACGGTAACACAGTTAAGTGACGGTACCTACAACGCACAGGAGATAACGGACAAGATATTCTACAACGGTGCGGGCGATGCCAGATACTGGCAGGTTGCCACAGACAACGACATCATACTGGTCAACTCGGCTGGTAACGCCGGATACAACCACGCAGGTGATCCGGGCATATGGGCTACCGAAGTTGACAGCAACGGCAATCTTGTGTTAGGAGGCAAGATGGTCATAGTGGGTAACTGGGATGGAGCCAACGTTTCAGGAAACAAAGCAGGACACGTGTGCCTAGACATCAACACAGTGAACAACACTTGCAATGACACACACAGAATCTCTGACTTCTATATTCTTGCACCGGGCAACAACATTAAATCTGCGGTACCGGTGGGACTAGGGAACACCAACTACATGACCAGCTCAGGTACGTCGATGGCGGCTCCACACGTGACTGCCAGTTTTGGTATTCTACATCAGATGTGGCCATACATGAAAGGCGAGAACTTGGTATCGCTCGTGATGAACACGGCAGACAAGAGCATGTCAGGTTACGACGTCAACATACACGGACAGGGTCTTTTGGATCTAGACGAGGCAACTAAACCACAGGGTGCGGTTGGAATAGTCACTACAGGCAGAGTTGACCATCCGGTTGTGAGTCTGAACAACACATATTTTGCCACAGGCACAGCATTGCCATCAAGTCTACAAAATTTAAAGATCATGGTGCTGGATGACTACGACAGGAACTACTACATGGACCTTGGATCAAGTTTCGTCGTGCAGGACAAGAGGAAAGTATCAGACATTGACCAGATGATGAACGGATACGCATACCTACCATTCAACCAGATGTACGGCAGTTATGCACAGGGTGGCCAGTTCGACCTAGGCTACATGAACTTCGGTCTGTTCACAGGCGAGAGTGGCAATGGCGATTATTCCGCAAACATCGGTAAGAAATTTTTCATAACAGACAAGTTCGCATTGAAAGGCAACGTGGGACAGATGAAGGAGAACGAGACTTGGTTGGGTAACAGCTCAAGTGGCGTCCTCGCAGTGGGTGATAACACCTACACCGACTACGGACAGATAGGTGCGAGCTATCAGATAGGCAACAACGTGTTGAGCATAGACTACTCTAGAGGTAGCACGGACATCAGCACCGTTGACAACAGCCTGATAAAAGGATTCTCAGATGTAAGGACTGAGTCATTGAGATTGGCTTACGAGATGCACAAAGATGAGAATAACACTCTCGGTTGGTCGTTCTCACTTCCTAGCCACATTACCTCTGGTAGTATGGACATGGAAGTAGCCGAGAGTGTAAATCTAGACGGCACGATCAACTACACCAACATAAAAAGCGACCTTACACAGAAGCACAAGGAGAAGAACATCGGCTTCTTCTACAATCACACACCAACGCACGATACGGACGCAACATTCAACTTCACTGCTGAGTATAGACAGGACATAGCAGGAGTAAATGGCAATGACGGTGTAGAGTTGGGTATGAATTATGTCAAGAAGTTCTGGGGCAGTTGTAAGTTTTTATGGATGAAGAATCCCAAGTGCTACACCAAGGACGCGAACGGCAAAGAAGTGCTTACCGCAGACATGCAAAAACTGATGTTCGGTCACAACAACGACAACAGTGCAACCAAACACGGATTGGTGTACGACATGAAAAAAGACATGTTCGTGCCAATAAATCCAGACGATCCAAAGTGGAAGTAGATGCAAAAGGAAATATCCAAAGAAGATTATTTTGGCACAATGATGAGCATACTAGTCGATGAAAGCAGGAAGAAGTTGCCAACATTCAATCCCACAAAAGAACTACACAAAATACAAAACGATATGTGCAAGGCGGGAAGTTGGATAGACAAAATGCCCATTGGAACGATCGTGCATTCAGTGCCACAGGAATCAATACGAAAATTAATGGAAGATTGTTTGCCTGAGTACAGGAGACTGGCCGCAAACCTTATCGACAAGTTCGTAGATGAATTTGAGGCTCAGGGCGGCAACAGGAGAGAGATAACAGAACATTTAGAAAGGATATACAAATGGAAACAATAACCATAACCTGCACAAACAACGGCAAGACCAAGGAAGCAGAAGTGCTCAATAAGACTGACAAATACTTGAAAGTTGTGTTGCCAGGCACTCAAATCGTAATCGAACTGTTCAGAGACGATTTAAATACAGAATACAAGGGACACACAGCAGGACTTGAATTCGAATGGCATCCGAAACACTAAAATTTAAACTAGAACTTTTCGCAACAATGTGGGACAAAGCACCACAGGTAGAAATACTGCTTAATGGTCAGTCCATGGCCAAAAAAGAAATAAGTTCTACCAAAGAAAAACCTGACGTGATTGAATTTTCGGCATCTTTCGAGGAGGGCAAGGAATACACACTAGAATTGAAAAGATCTGGCAAGACAAACAAACAGACCGTTATCAACGAAAAAGGTGACATACTGAAGGACCAGATGCTACACATCAAAAGCATCGTAATAGACGAAATAGACATAGGTGCATTAGTTTATGAAGGGGTGTACACTCCGGAGTATCCAGAACCATGGGCAACGCAACAACGCTCAGCAGGCACCGATTTACCTGAAAGTTTTAAAAATGTCACGCAAATGGGTCATAATGGCACTTGGAGATTTACGTTTACTTCACCATTTTACATGTGGCTTTTAGAGAACTTGTACTAATAAATACGGTTATATGAGAGCATCACAATTTGTCACAGAGAACATAGACTCAGACGCGGTAAATGAACTTGACTCGTTCATAATGAACAATGAGGACCTTTACAGGAGGCGTTTCATGCCTATTATATCGAACATCAAGAGAAAAATTCGAAAGAACGTCTATGATCACGAGAAGGCACAGAAGTTATGGATGTACCTAGTCGATGATGCCGCTAAAGAGTACGTGAAGGAATACGGATCAGCACCTGATGATGTCAAGACAATGTTTCCAAAAGAAACTAGACAGCAGGTGGCTAGAATCATATCAGATAGAGAATTAGAAAATATCAAACAAGGCGAATACGATGTACCTCAGGGAACTGTTTCTTAGAGAGGATGATCGTTCCACAGCGGTATTTGCCTTTGGTCGATTCAATCCTCCCACAATAGGACACCAAAAACTATTAGGCAAACTAGAGTCCGTGGCCAAACAGGTCAACGGCAAGGCATATCTTTTCTTATCCCAAAAACAAAACAACAGAACCGATCCACTCACATTCAAGGAAAAGGCGGACTACATCAAAATGTTTTATCCCGATCTAGCAGTGGGAGACTCAACTGTAAAAACAATTATCCAGGCCCTTCAAAAAATACAGGCAGAGGGAAGGACAAGGATAGTGATGGTGGCCGGCTCGGACAGGGTGGCGGAATTCCAAAAACTCCTAAACCAATACAATGGCAAACCTGATAAGCAGGGCAATGACCTTTACAAATTTGATTTCATAGATGTTGTAAGTGCCGGTGAGAGGGATCCGGATCAGGAAGGTGCTTCTGGTGCCTCGGCGTCAAAAGCCAGAGAACTGGCCAACAAGGGACAGGAACATGAATTTTCCAAAGTAATCATGGGCGGAAACAGTGGCAAAAAGTTATATGATATAATACAAGATAGGCTTGGTAAACAGATTGACGAAAACAACAAAAAGTTGTATAATGAAAACATGGAAGACGCAAAACCAACTGTATACCTAGACATGGACGGAGTCATGGCAGACTTCTTTGGAGGTGTGGAAAAGATGTATGGAGTTGAACACTGGAAGCAACTCACCAATGACAAGACCAAGGACCTTAAAAAGGAAGTGATCGACAGGATTACAGGCACTAATTTTTTTGCTACTTTGCCAAAATTTGGAACTGCTGACACATTGATAGATATGGTTAAGAAATTCACCGGGGGCAAGTTTAGCATTAACACATCACCTCTGCGTGGAGATCATGCCAACAGTGCCAAACACAAAAGGGTGTGGATAGCAAATCACATAGAACAGCCAGACGAGATAATAGTTACCGGCAGAAAAGAAAGTTATGCAACAGACAAAGGGACAGGCACACCAAACATCTTGATCGACGACAGGCCAATCAATATACAAAAGTGGCAGTCGGCAGGTGGTTATGGAATACTATACCAAGCCAACAGAGATTCATTAGACAAAGTAAAGAAAGGACTGGAAGGATATGCCAAAATACAGCGGGATCAATAGACCATACATGGCAGGGGAGATAGAGAAGACCCCACAGGAGAAGCAGAGGGAACTAGACGAAAAAATGAAGGCATTTTTACAAAAAGGTGGCAAGGTTGAGAAAGTGAAAGCACACAAACCTACCAAACAGCAATTAAGGGACTGGACCATATAGATGAACATCGAAGACTTAAAGAGATTAGCAGGTGTGGGCGAACAATCCACGGACAGCATGGGAGAAAACCTGTCATACGTGGGCACAGCCAAGTCCAAGTACATGAGGAAACACAACATCAAGCCAGGCTCACCGGAATGGTTCAAACTGTGGTTCGCAAAGCCAAAACTTACAGGTGAGAACCCCATGCCCAAAAACAAATAAATACTCGCAGTATGCGAGCATCAGACCTAATCAGAGAGACCAGTTGTCCCAGGACCAAAGCCAAGGAGTGTTCTTGCGACAAGGTCAAAAGCATCACGGAAGGCTTGGACACTGTGATAGCACAGTGTGAACTACAGCATTCGGACGAGGTCAAGGGCACCATATTATTGATGCAGTCACCTGGAACGCCAACACTGATCAAAGGCACGATCACAGGGTTGGAACCAGGCGCACACGGATTCCACATACACGAGTTCGGCGACATGAGTGATGGTTGCAAAAGCATGGGCGGACACTACAACCCAGATGAAGTAAACCACGGTGACCTCAACGAGGGACATGTGGGTGACCTCGGCAACATCGAAGCGGATGAGAACGGCAAATCAGAATTCAGTATAAGAGCAGACAGGGTTGATCTAATAGGCGATCGTTCTGTCGTTGGCAGAGGCATTGTGGTACACGCTGATCCAGATGATCTGGGCAAGGGCGGAGATGAAGAAAGTTTGAAGACAGGAAACGCAGGTGACAGATTGGCCTGTGGTGTTATAACATTGAGGAGCACCAAGTGAGGTTCAAGATATTCAACGGTAGTCTAAAACCTGATCAAGAATCAAACACATTCACTGTGTGCAAGATGGCACAGATGGCGTTCCAGAAATTGGGTCATGACTGTGAGATCGTCACAATGAGAGAATTAAACTATGAAGGTGCAACGGCAGACGTTGATGATGAGTTGAAACCTCACATCATGGACATATTCAAAGCGGATGGTGTCATATTCGCAACACCGATATGGTGGGGACAGCACAGTTGCCACATACAGGCCATGCTGGAGAGACTGGATCCAATATACAGTTGGGCCAAGGACAACGGATACCAGCCAATGTACAACAAAGTATTTGGAACGTTGATATCGGGAGGCGGAGATGGATTCCAACACATACACGGAGTATTGTATTCGGCCGCGGCCAACTTCGGTTTCACCATCCCACCACAGTGCAACATAGAATCGAAAGCACAGGGCATTGACGAGATCGTTGACGATGACGCCACACTGGAACAAGTGAAAAACTGTGCCACAAACATGGTGGTGTGGGCGGAGATGCTGAAGGCCAACAATCCAAGCAAGGAGGCAAGGCACGGGAGCGTGGACATCAACGAGGCCTGGAGCGCCAAGTACAAGAAGTCGATCAACTGCTCCAACCCAAAAGGTTTCTCACAGAAGGCACACTGCGCGGGCAGGAAGAAGAAATGAAGATCCGCGAGATAACGGAATACATCAGGACATACGTACACCCGGACGTTGAGAAACAACTGAACAAATACGAGAAGAGACACAGGCGAAAAATTCGAATGGGGTACGGACCAGGCGTGATGGCCTACCCGTACAGGGTCAAAGAAGAGGCCGCCGGCGTGGGCATAGTCACCAAGCAGAACGCCACAAAGGACGTGCCAGTGGGTGGTGAGTATATGAACGTCAAGAAATTGAAACTTGCCAAGGAGAACTTTGCCGACGGCAAACGTAAAGGCAAAAGCAGGCCAGGACGTGTGAAACGTGCAGGTGCCAGTTGTAAAGGCAGTGTGAGTTCATTGAGAAGTAAAGCCAAGAAGTATGGTGGCGAGCGTGGCAAAATGTACCACTGGTGTGCCAACATGAAGTCAGGACGCAAGAAGTAAAAATAATTACTTCTGCATGAAGTACATATTTTTCATTGGGTTTACTTTTAAGAAATTTAAAAACACCAGCAGGGCAAGAATTTTCCTAGATGACACCTTAATAGACGAGATACAGTTGAGCAAAGACATCGATTTGGTAGAAAATTTCAACAAATTTATCCCCGAGCAACAATGGGATTTGTATAAAAACATGAGATTTCCAAAAAAGGAAATTTTTTTTGATGATAATTTTACCAATAATGTAAAAAACACCACCGATCCTGATAACAAATGGGAACTACTGGGAGACAGTCTTGAATTCGTTGTGCCAAAAAAAATCTTCGCATACACCATCGATCTCTCAAACAACCCATCAAACATATGGCTTGACCTGTCCGTTCATGACAACAATTTTACTAACGGCTTCATGACAAAAAGTGCATCGTTCTGCTTGTGGTATGCAGGACTGATAAGAGCAGATTTCATCGGTCCGGAAAAAAAATTAGAAGAGTATTTCTTTAAAATCAAATCAAAATTTTTTTCATGTGACAAGAATAAGTTCACCACACCAAAAGGCAAAGTATGGTATCGCGAACCGAAGCACCTTTTACACGCTCCGGTGATCAATAAATTTTTGATGGAGAAAAACGGGGAAGAAAAAGAATTTTATCCCGGAACCATGATGGGAGGTGAAGTGAGGATAAAATTCCCTTTGGTCAAAAAGCACAAAACATACATGTTACGCAATGGAAATGACCCGATGACCGGTGCGCTTTGCATCAATCCCTACGTGGTATGGGTACAAAAACAAATAAATAGAAATATATGAAAATCAACGAAGTAATAGTGAGAGAACAGGCCACTGCGGGCGCCACTAGTGCTGGCAACATAGCCTCAGTGACATCACCACACATCGCAATCGGCAAGGACAGGTTCTCGAAGTCATTCACGGGATCACCAGGCCGGTCAGGCACACGGGCACCGAGACTGCCAAAGATAGTGCAACCCAAGAACCCAGACGGAACGGCCAAGGGCGCACACAACCTACCGGGCGTTAACCTAATGGGCGGACCACTGGTCAAGAGATAATGGACACATTAATATTAAAAGAGGAATGGGCAGTCAAGTGTAAGAACTGTGGTTGCGACTCACACTGCGGCAAGGAGTGTAAAAGGAAAGAAAAACACTACCCAATTGACGGCTATTATGAGTACGATATAGAGGTTTGTAAGCAGTGTAGATGTGACGCCTGCGAAGCATAAATACTGATAATATGAGAGCACACGAATTTACAGTCAAAGAAGGCGCAGATTTTTACGGCTACTACAAGGATCCAAAATATCCTGATCAGAACTACATGACATATCCAAAGGATATGGAATTCAAGACACCACACAGATCAAACGCAAACGCAAGAATGTTCCTATCAAGAATAGGATTAGATCCAGATTTTGAAAACACAGGTTCAACGCCGATAGATGAGTTTATTGCCGCTACTGACAAATATTTGAGAATGAACGTCAGCGACAAAGAGTCAGAAGAATACGATGAAGTTGAAATGTATCACATCGAAGCAAACAGAATAAAAAAACAACACCCAGAAGTCACACACGTAGGATTCAACTAAGATGAAGATGAACGAGTTGCACAACCAACCCGTTGAGGCTGACACATACGAGGCTTCAATGGCCTTGAACCAATTGCTCAAGATCGGCCGACACGCGATCAAGATACACAACATGATAGACGATGCCGCGGAGATGGAGGCGTGGGTCGCCAAGAAGATCGACCTTGCGGGAGACTACGTGAAAAAGGTACACGGCTACATGCAGGGCGAGAAGGCCGGACTGTACGATGACGGCGGCATGACGGAATCAAGAGAACAGATCGGTGACTACGCAAGAGAAATCAAAACAGGCAGGATCGTGAGGATCGTGGACTACACAGATGACGACGAAGGCATCTACACAATCTCATACGGTGAAGATGAAGGTGAAAACGATGTCACAGCAAAGGATTTGAAATTCCTAGACCAAACAGGCAGAGACCAAGAAGAGATCAGCAAGTTTGGCGAAGACGCAGGCGAGGGACACATGAGCAAATCAACACTGTACCACACCGCCAAGTATGCGATAGAGTTGATGGACATGATCCGCAAGGGTGACGACCTAGAAGGTTGGGTGCAGAGCAAACTTAACAAGGCCGCTGACTACCTACAGGGCGTACACAACTACGAGGAATATCAGAAATTGAATCCCTACAGAGAAGAATTAGACGCAAACATTTTACAGAGACACGCGGGCATAGTACAGAAACATATTGACGAGATCTTAGCAAAAGAGACTACTATAGATGACGTTGACACAAAACCAGGCATGATGAGGATACTGGCAAAAAGAGTGAACGAAGTTGAAAAAGAGATAGCCAAAGAACAGAGGAAAGACACGGACGAGGAAGCACCCCCGGGCAGGGAGAAGCAGGTGAAAGCGTTAAAGAAGAAATTCAAGGACAAGGGCGCACCCTACGCCATAGCGTGGGCACAACACAACAAACACGGCAAGCCCAAGAAGGAAGACGAGATAAACGAGGATCCTAGGGCAGTTGGAAAGGCGCTGGGCACACTCAAGTACGGTCGAGACATGGCAAAAGCAATTATTAGAGGTGAGAGCACTATGTCATTGAAAGCAAAGGCACAGGCATACCTAGGTGGCATCAATCAAACAATCGAATTACTAGACAAGATGTATCCAAAAAACGAGGATGTACAACTGGAAGAAGGATTGAAAGACTGGGCCAGGAACCTCGCAATGGCGGGTGTGATCGTTGCAGGATTGGCTGGAGTTAATTCCATACAGGACGCCATAGACAGGAGCGTGCCGGCAGTGGCGGCGATGGAGAAAGCACTGGAAATGGCGCAGGACCAGGGCAACGACGAACTGGCAAAAATGATAAAAGGTGACCTAAGTGCTGTCAAAGTCAGGCTGAGTTCTGGTAAAGATCTCAACTTCATCAAGGGTATGCAGGACAAATACAGCAAATTCATCCAAACGGAAGGCCTAGCATACGAATCACGACTAGCAGTGAGGCTTGAACAACGCATTAAATAAAACTGTAACAATAATAAATACTTCGTATGGCAAAAAAACAATCACCAGAAACAAGTTTCAGAGACCTAGTGGCCCGTTTGAATGCAATGAGCAACATGACTCCCGAGCAGGAGAGGGCGGAACTTATGGAAGCGGCCAATTCAGAACCAAAAGTTTTAGATGACAAAGACATCACATTGGCTGACATTGCCAAGTTAGCGGGCATAAAGGAATACGTTGAGCCAACAAAAGTTTCACCAAAAGCGGAGAAACTGGTTGAGAGCATAACAGAAGAACCAAAAACAGAATCAGTAATCACAAAAGCCATCAAAGAAGCAGACGCTGACACATCTATTGCAACAACAATAAAAAAAGAAGTAAATGAAGAAGTAAACAGGTTAGATAAGATAGCAGAACTAGAGGCACAGTTGGCCGAGTTAAAGTCAGAACAAAAAGAAGAACAGACATATGACTCAAAATCATTCAGAGAAGTTATCACAAAAGATATCGCGGAATATATCAAGAACGCGGAAGATTCTCAACTCGTGGAACTTTACAACACAATCTCAGACAATGAGGCAGTTTACAACGAGGAATCATCAAGCATTCTCATCAAGACTCCAGAGACTACTGAGATCATAGCAGACGCTGAGAAGGCAGAAGCACCAGAAGAGGAAGTGATCGCAGACGCAGAGAGAAACACTTCAGAACCTCATAGACCAGAGGCAAAAGCCCACGACAAGGAAGCGGAAGACAAGTCAGACGAGAAGGACACAGACGGCGAAGTGCCGATGCTTGACAAGGAATTCGACGATGACGATGAGATGGGCGAGGACGTTGAACTTCCGACTGAAGACAAGTTCACAAACGATTTAGATCCGGCAGTAAAGAAATAGTAGGAGATATATACAAGTGTGCAAAAACTTGTAAATTTCATCTGGCTATTGTTTTCAAAACGTCCACCCTTCTACATGAGGGTGGTCATTATGTTTCTCATCGGGGGCATAGTGCCTGTGCTGGGACACTACTACCTAAGCCTGCACTTCGGTTCCAAGGCCGCAGTGGGCATGTTGTTGATATTCTTCTGGCCAGTTGCCGCACTGCTGATGTACCTCAGGAATGAGGGATGGCTGGACGAGGAAGACGAGTAATTTTTTAAATACAAGTGTATGCGATTACACTTGACCGACAACAAATTCAATCCCGAACCATACTGGTATGAACGTGTGAAAAGTGTTTTCGCCTGTCCACCCAAAGAGGCCGTGGAACTGTTTGACCAGAACGGATATGATCTTACCAAACTAGAACAACTATATGCTGTGGCCAACGGTGAAACTACCACAAAACACAGGGATGGAGAACACATCACCCTAAGAAAAACATGGTTTGAAGACGACTCACCTGAGTCTGGACCACACATCAATCATGCGGTGATGTTCGAAAGGAAGGGTTACGCCGGTGATGCCCTACACCAACTGCAAAACTGGGCATCTTACAGACCACAGTTCAACAAACTAGTGGCAATGAAGCCCAAGTGGGGTCTGGACTTCAGCATAGACTACTGTGACAGGGACGGCAACGTGTTTGAACTGCTACACTGGGAGTATGACGGTTTCGAATACAACGAGATTGCTGACAAGAAAGCACGGATGGAGGAGTTCCTGTTGAACCAGGACTGGGACGAAAGAGCGAAAGTGATGCTGGAACGCAAGTCAGAATGGCATCAGTTGGGTTTTTTCGAACAGAGCGAGTGGAAAACACGCTTCTTTGGCATAGAAAAAGAGCGTTTCAAGATGGTGCTGTGGAAATAAATACGTAAAATGAGCTCAATACCCTACAACTACGGCAAATATGTTGATGACACAGTAAAACTGCGTGATCAAGGACATGTAGATGCGGGCAGACAGGTGCAATCACCTGCATCGGCGGGCAGTAGAGGGTTAAATAAAACAGTACAATTTACAAAGGATCCAACACAAATGAAGATGGGAGAATCAATTACTATGGAAGACATGAAAAGTTTAATCAGTAGAATAGATGGTTTGAACGTCCCAACTAACGAAGCACCAAAAGACAGCGACATAGATTACACAAAACTTATGTTAGACATTTCGGCTATGAAAGATAGGATAGCAGAACTGCCAATAGATGATGACAGGAAGACATCGGCTCTTACAGCACTGGGACAGGTGGAAGACGACCTGGCAATGGATGAATCAGCGGTGCAGGAAGACGACAACAGCGACTATATCAAACAAGCATATATGTTGGCGGTCAAACATCACACAGATGGCTCAGGCGATGGAAACATTAATGAAGACATAGGTGACCTAATCGAAGACTATAACGAAAAAGCCGACAAAAAAATATCTCCAGAACAAATAATGAGTATCAGTAAAAAATACAATGCCGGGGGCGATTACGTGGAAGTTTTATCCGCAGAAGGCATCGATGGCAAACTTTGGTTAGAGGTTGCAAAAGAATATTATGCCCAATTAGAATCATACCAACCATTCCCAGAAGCGGACGAAATGACCTTCGAGGACGACGATGCATTCTACGAAGCGTTCGGTGAATTGGGTTTCCCAGAAGACGAGACCGAATTGTTTGACGCAGAATACAGAGGTAGGAAAGTACCACTGAACAAACCAATGCGTGGTGATGTTAAGAAATTCAAAGTGTATGTCAAGGATCCAAAAACAGGCAACGTTAAAAAAGTTAATTTTGGACACGGCGGAAGTTCAGCGAGAAAAGCCGGACAGAAAACAATGAAAATCCGTAAGTCAAATCCAAAGGCGAGAAAAAGTTTCAGGGCTAGACACAACTGTGCCAACCCAGGACCTAAGACCAAAGCAAGATATTGGTCGTGCAGAAAGTGGTAGTATGCAAATCCGTGAAGTAGTTGGCATTACTGAACAAGAGTTCGAGGCGTTGGCCGAGAAGAAGGACGCCTGCTACCACAAAGTCAAATCAAGATACAAAGTATGGCCATCGGCCTATGCCTCTGGTGCTCTAGTGCAGTGTCGTAAAAAAGGTGCGGCCAACTGGGGTAACAAGAGCAAATGAGGATCACAGACGTAATCACAGAGAAGTGCTGGAAGGGGTACGAGAAGAAGGGCATGAAGACCATGTTCGGCAAGCGTGTGCCCAACTGCGTCAAAAAAGAGGATGTGGACTTCTGCATCAACTGTGGTGGTCTAGTCTTCAATGAGACTCTGCATGAGGACCTCAAGAAATGGTTTAAGGACAAATGGGTGCGAATGGGGCCTGGAGGAAAGATCAGAGGATCATGCGGCGGCAGGTCAAAAGGTGAAGGTAAGCCAAAATGCCTACCTGCCAAAAAAGCATACGCACTTGGTAAGAAGGGCAGAGCGTCAGCGGCACGCAGGAAAAGAAGGAAAGACCCAAATCCTGACAGGCGTGGTAAAGCGATAAACGTGGCCACTAAGAAGAAATAAGCCTATCTCAAAAAAAAATATTCAGTTACTAACATCTATAATTAAAAATAGATGATAGATTACAAACATTGGTATCATGTGCTCAAAGACATGCAGGCACAACCAAAAATACTACGGGATGACAGCGATCTCTATGGGCTGAATTTTCAGGACTATTTTGTGCTTAACAGGGTGCTTGAACACACTAGGGCCAAGAGGATTGGTTGGATAGGAGGGTTTAGTAACCTCGATTTTTTTGTATCACAACACAAGGTGGACTCAATCACAGAATGCACAAACGTGGACCCTACTCCGGTGTCTGATTGGTGTAAAGTCAAACATAGACAGTACATCGAAAAATATTGGTATCAAGGAAGGTATGAATTTATCGAGGAAAAGTATCAACAACCCATGTTGCAAAATGTTGACTTCCTCAGTTCTATCACTCCACCACTTTCAGATGTTAATTTTGAGATTATGCCCAATCTAGAAACTTTTGTGCAGTACCATTATGGATCACCTAAATTCATGAACACAATAAAAAAACAAGTTTGTGCGATGCCGCAAAGAATTATTACAAACAACATAGTGGTGTATTCCACTCACGTACTCGAGGCGGTGCTAGAAGATTGCCTTTATCTGGAAAAAGTTGTAAAAAGTGATGTTGGTAAAATAAGCGATGTCATCTACGTAGATGATAAAAGGACTAGAATGAACTGGCACGAGAGGATCAGCGGGTTATCGTACTTTAATAAATTGACAAAATAATTTAAAGGCATTAATATATTAAAAAAGGAGAAAAATATGGCAGTAAGAAACTTCAATGACGCTGAAAAGCAAAAATTGATCCAAATAATTTCCCAAGGCTCACAGGTACTAGGTGAGGTTGAGGACTTGAAAAGTGGATTAAAAGACACAGTAAAAGCAATCGCAGAAGAACTAGAACTCAAACCAGCACTAATCAACAAAGCGATATCCGTTGCTCACAAAGGCAACTACCAGAACATCGCTGACGAGATGGACACGCTGGAGAGCATACTAAACACAGCCGGCAAACTTTAATGTTAGCGAAAGTCAGATCCTTCTGGCTTCGTAGTTTTGAAAGTGACAGGATCGCATTCTATTTCGAACTGATCAGTTTCATATTCACGGTTGGAGCCAGCCTCACACTTGCGATAACGGCCGCAGACCCAGACATGACAATAGTCTATCCTGCATTCTTTGTGGGTGCGGTGACTCAATGTTATGCTTCCTATAGGAGGAACGCCGCGTTCGTTATGATGATCACTGGCTACTTCTCAATCATAAATGTCTACGGATATGGCGTAGCAAGTTATTGGTGGTAGTATGAGTTACATAGACGCATTATACAAAAAAGACGAGGACAGGATTTACGTTGTAGAACGTGATCCCAAGAAGGGCAGGATATTCACGGAGTATGATGCCAGATACGTGTTCTACTATCCAGACGCAAGGGGCAAACACAGAGGTATGACAGGTGAGCCATTGCAGAGAGTGGTGTGTTCAACATCAAAAGAATTCATAAAAGAGCAACGTATAAGATCAAACAAGCAACTTTATGAACACGATATCAATCCTGTGTTCAGGTGTCTGGAAGAGAATTACCTAGGTAAGGAAACTCCAAAACTGAACGTGATGTTCTTTGATATCGAGGTAGACTTCGATCCAGATCGAGGTTACTCCACAACAGATGATCCGTTCATGCCCATAACTGCCATAAGTTGTTACATGAGTTGGACGGATCAACTGATCACACTGGCAGTGCCGCCTAAGACAATCAGTATGCAGGACGCGGAAGAACTAACAAAGAGATTCGACAACACCATGTTGTTCGAGAAAGAGAAAGACATGCTTGACGCTTTCCTACAACTTGTTGAGGACGCAGACATACTGTCAGGTTGGAACAGTGAGGGTTACGATATCCCATACACCGTGGGAAGAATACAAAAAGTGTTGAGTGGAGATGACACAAGGCGATTGTGTTTCTGGGGAGAGAAACCAAAAAGAAGAGTTTTTGAGAAGTATGGCAGAGAGCAGTTGAGTTTTGATCTCGTGGGCAGAGTACACTTGGATTTGCTAGAACTATACAGAAAGTACACATACGAAGAGAGACACAGTTTCAGACTAGATGCGATAGGCGAACACGAACTGGGCGAGAAGAAAACCGTGTACGAAGGTTCCTTAGATAATCTATACAAGAATGATTTTGGACTATTCATAGAATACAACAGACAAGACACAGCATTATTGGCCAAACTCGAAAAGAAACTGAAGTTCATAGAACTTGCGAACGAGATAGCACACCAGAACACTGTACTACTACAGACCACAATGGGTGCGGTCGCGGTGACAGAACAAGCAATAGTCAACGAAGCGCACAGAAGAGGAATGCAGGTGCCAGGCAGGAAATACAAAAAAGAAGGTGAGGAGAATCAACCAGCGGCGGGTGCTTACGTGGCCACGCCAACCAAAGGAATACACGACTGGATAGGATCCATTGACATCAACAGTCTATATCCCAGTGTGATTAGAGCACTCAACATGGGACCTGAGACCATAGTGGGACAGATACGTCCGGTTATCACATCAGCGGAAATAAACAGGGCCAAACACGCCAAGAAATCATTCGCGGCCGCATGGGACAGCCAATTTGGAAGTTGGGAATATCAGGCCGTGATGAATCAAGAGAAGGGCACTGAGATAATTGTGGACTGGGAAGACAAGACCAGTGTGAGGATGAGTGCGGCACAACTGTACGAGATAATATTCGATGGCAACAACAAGTGGATGTTGAGTGCGAACGGTACGATATTCACATACGAATACGAGGCTATCATTCCGGGATTATTGAAACGTTGGTACGCAGAACGTCAAGAAATGCAACAGAAAATGCGTGAGTGTGGTGACAACGAGATAGAAAGGGAGTACTGGGACAAGAGACAACTTGTCAAGAAGATTAATCTGAACAGCCTGTATGGTGCAATCTTGAATCCAGGGTGCAGGTTCTTTGACATCAGGATTGGACAATCAGTTACACTGACAGGAAGATGTATAACCAAACACATGGCCAGCAAGGTCAACGAGATCGTTGCAGGAAAATATGACCACAAAGGTGAGAGCGTGGTTTATGGAGACACAGATTCTGTGTATTTCACTGCACACAAGACACTGCAAAAAGAAATCAACGAAGGCACGATCCCGTGGACAAAAGATTCAGTGGTTGCACTTTATGATAAGATATCAGACGAAGTGAATGGTTCATTCAAAGCATTCATGACAAAGGCTTTCCACACGCCAAGCACACGTGGAGAGGTCATAAAGGCAGGCAGAGAACTCGTTGCTTCTAAAGGACTGTTCATCACAAAGAAAAGATATGCAGTGCTCTACTATGACAAGGAAGGCACACGGACGGATGTTGAGGGCAAGGAAGGGAAGATGAAGGCGATGGGTCTCGACCTTAAACGATCAGATACTCCGGTGTACGTGCAAGACTTCTTGAGTGACCTGCTGTACATGGTACTGACTGGCAAGACGGAAAAGCAAGTGCTAGACAAGATCAGCGAATTCAGGGCCGACTTCAAGGCAAGGCCAGGTTGGGAAAAAGGCTCTCCAAAGAGAGCAAACAACATGACCAAGTACACGGAAGAGGAGAACAAGAAAGGCAAAACCAACATGCCGGGACACGTGAGGGCCAGCATGAACTGGAACAGGTGCAGGGAGATGTATGGCGACAAGTACAGTATGCCGATCACAGATGGTGCCAAGGTAATTGTGTGTAAGCTCAAAAGCAATCCGTTGGGTTACACCAGCATAGCGTATCCTGTGGACGAACTGCGTATACCGGAATGGTTCAAGGAACTGCCGTTCGACGCTGATGCAATGGAGAGCACCATACTTGACCAGAAGATAGACAACCTGATTGGCGTGCTGAAATGGGACGTGCAGAGCACAGAGACCACAAACACCTTCAACAAATTGTTTGAGTTCTAAATATCATTATGTTAAGCATAGAAGAAATTAGGCTGTTGAAAGAAAAACTTCAAAGACTGAAAGGAACGGACTGGAGCAAACTTGTTGAGGAAAATCTAAAATTGATCACAGATCTAGAATCTGCCATAGACGCTAACAATAAATCTATAATTAAAAAATTAGGCAAAACGCCTGAATGGTTTCAAAAAGATTTAGAGCACAAATCTACTGTTCCAGAGGTCGACCAGATGCTTTACACCCAGGTCCAAACAAAAATATTCCAGTTTGCAAGGACCAATATTTACAACAGTCTGGAAATAGGTCCTGGCTTTGGAATGTTTTCCAAAGAGTTCAGAGCATGGCGAATGAATTATTTTCTCGACGTATTGCCTGGTTGCGAAAAAAAGATACGGAGAAGGTTCAAACCTGCCCATCAAAAATACTTGAAGTTTTACCTAACAAAAAACACAGAATGTTCTAATATCCCACAAAACAGTTGTAATTTTATATTCAGTTGGGACACATTTGTTTTCTTTGACCAAAATCACATTCAACAATATTTGCATGATATCAAACGTGTCATTGTTCCGGGAGGATACTGCTTTATGCAATATGCCGATTGCCATTTTGATCATGACCTTAATAAAGCAAAACGTGGTTATTGGGCCTATAATACAAAAACTGCCATGACTGCAATGATCAAAGACGAGGGTTATGAGATAGTGGAAATGAACCAGTTCCGTCCTGGGGCCAACTACGCAATATTCCGCAAACCTGGTAAACAAAATCCGGTCGTGTACAAAGTTTCAGAAATAACCGTAGACTAAGACCTAAATATCATATACAATTAGAACATTATGATAGACATCTTAAAAGACATCGTTAAACACACGCATGGATTGGGATTCTTGGATCTTGTCAAGATCACTGGTGATGATAAGGAAACTAACATCGACTCAATGGCCGAAGACAGATCTGTGATCCTGCAAGGGTCTTTCCACAAACCACAACCGGAAATGAACGGTACGTTTGGTATGCCTCAGATGGGCAAACTGGACATTCACCTGAAGTGTCCGGAGTACAAGGAGAAGGCGAACATAACCGTGTTGTCTGGTGAGAGAAACGGCGCAACGGTTCCCACAGGCATCCATTTCGAGAATGAAAAGGGTGACTTCAAGAACGACTACAGGTTCATGAACGCTGAGATCATCAACGAGAAACTTAAGACCGTGAAGTTCAAGGGTGTTAAGTGGGACGTAGAGATCGAGCCTACAGTGGCTAGTGTGCAGAGATTCAACTTCCAGGCCACAGCAAACACAGAACACAATTCATTCGTCGTGAGGACGGAAGATGGAAATCTGATATTCACCTTCGGTGACCAAGCGTCACATGGTGGTGAGTTCGTTTTCGCAACCGACGTTAAGGGCACACTTAACAAGGGTTGGAGTTGGCCGGTTGGACAGGTGTTGCAGATCCTTAAACTGTCAGATTCAGCGAAGGTCACTTTGCACTTCTCTAACGAGGGTGCGATGCAGGTCTCTGTTGACTCTGGTTTGGGCAAGTATCAATACATTATACCAGCACAGGCGCAATAATGACGAAGAACGCAAAGCAAGAACATCTAGGGGAACTCAGCAGAGACTTCGCGGTGTTCTTGCCTGCGATATCAAATTTCTACAACACGTTCATATCAAAACAGAGGATAACAGGCGGGACACACATTCCGGCTGAACGTATCCCAAAAGGTTTCGAGAACGGAGTCGAGGGACTTAACTTCATAAACCCAGACGAGGGCATGTTCACCTATCCAACAGCACTTTACTCGGCGGGACACGCCTGCCTGGACATGGATAAGGTGGGTGACAGGGATCATATGTTCGTGAACAGAGACAGGAAGTTCTCTACCATAGTTGGAGATTCGGGTGGATACCAGATAGGCAAGGGTGTGATCAAGTTTGACTGGAAAGATTTCGAGGGTAACAAGGCAAACAAGGTTAGATCAGATATCTTGAATTGGCTTGAACTGACCAGTGATTGGGCCATGACATTGGACGTGCCGACTTGGGCGGCGGATGATCTAAACAGTCCAAAGACAGGATTAAAAAGTTTCCAGGACACGCTAGATGGCACCATATACAACAACAAGTTCTTCCAGAAGAACAGACTGGGACAGACCAAATTCTTGAACGTGCTACAGGGCGATGACTGGGAGACCGCACAGATCTGGTATAACGCAGTGAAAGACTTCGAGTTTGAAGGATGGGCTATGGGTGGTATCAACATGTGCGACATGGAGGTGATGCTGAAAAGATTAATAATTATGAGAGACGAGAAGAAACTGGATGGCAAGGATTGGATGCACGTGCTAGGAACGTCACAGATGGACTGGGCGTGTTACCTCACACAGGTGCAAAGGCAAGTTAGGAAACACATCAACCCTAACTTCACAATAAGTTTTGACAGTGCGTCAGCATTCTTGAGCACGGCGAATGGTCTTGTATACACACATAACTCTTTCACCCCTGACAGGTTCTCATTCATAATGGACAAGGCACCAGACGACAAGGCACTGAAGGGCAGTGACATACAATTTCCATTTGATAGTGGAATAGGAAGAAGGCTCAGGATGGGAGACGTGTGTTGGTACGGCGAGAAGGACGTCAACAAGTCAGGCAAGATCGGAGCAACAAGTTGGGACAGTTTCAGTTACGTGCTGATGATGGCTCACAATGTGTACAATCAAATCAGAGCCATACAGATAGCCAATGATCTCAACGACATAGAATCAATAAAACACAGACCAGAAGTGAAACACTGGCGTAAAACCAAAGCAAGTGACAAGACCGATGAACCTAGCATATACGTGCCAAGGAACATATTGTATTTCAACACTTTCGTGGAGGAAGTGTTCACTAGCGAGAAACCCATGGAACTGATAAAGAACGCATCAAGTTATCTTGCTGACATTAGAGGCAACAGATGGGCGAGAGCAACAGGTGGCGGTAAAGGCAAGAACAATTTTTCAAGTTTATTTGAAGGAGGTTAAAATGGCTGGTAAAAGTAAAAGAGTGAAGAAACTGGAAGATCATCATGATTACCTTAAAAGAAAAGTTGATGAATTAACCAAGGATCGTCTAAAAGACAGAAGTGCCGAAAGCAAAACGCTGTTGATGAGGCTAAAGAAGACCAAGTTAGCACTCAAAGACGCAATCGCGAAGGCCAAGGCAACGTTGACAAAATAACCACGTCATAGTATAATAAAGCATGGACAGAGATTACAAAACAGGCAGAAGCGATAGTGTTGGTGTTTTTTCAGGTTTTGAAGTGGAACACACCCCAGCATATGGAAAACAAACACTTTTCCTTGCGAGGAATGATCTTTACTTTGATCAAATCGTAGAATTGGCCGAAAAAGTCAATGCTGAAGCAATCTATTTTGGAGCAAACAGGTCATTCATGCACAACATCGCAAATACCTCGCAACTAATCAAGAGGCTTATGCGTAAAGGTTATTGGTGCACTATTGACTATCAATATCATGTACACAAAGAAGTGAAGGAAAGATTTGCCGAGATATGGAATGAAGAAAAATTTATACCTTTCTGTTCGATAATATTCCCAAATTCAGAGGATGATAATAATCTTTGTATCAAGGTTGATGATGTTGATTTCAACAAAACCAACCCTGGAGTTTGGACCATGACAATGGACAACTTCAAACAGTCATCAGGATTTACATCTTGGGAACACTACAAACAAGACGAACCTATAGAGGAGAAAGCATGAACACTGAACAACAACATGACCAGGCACTGAAAGAACAGGCTGGCAAGGCAAGCAAAATGATATGGGTAACATTCCGTAAGGAAGGCATCCACAAGTATCCGGCGGCACTGGATGATCCAAAACTGGCCACAGGAGACAGATATGATGTCAGTTTCCTTGGACACCCACACAGGCACATATTCCATTTCAAAGTGGCCATAGAGGTGTTCCACGATGACAGAGACATAGAATTCATACAGTTCAAGAGATGGATTGAAGACATGTACAGCGAAGGTACATTGAAACTAGATTATAAATCATGTGAGATGATGAGTGATGACTTATACGTGGCAATAACAAAAAGATATCCAGGCAGGAAGATCGAGATAGATGTTTCCGAGGACGGAGAGAACGGATCACACGCAGTATATGAAAGAAATAACGATTAAACAAAAACGAGCAACCACTAGGATGGGATACCTTCCCATAGGCGGGGGTGGACTCAACGCTTCATACACATTCGTTGACGCTGTGGCAAACATATGCGCCACGGCAGGAAACCTGGGCATGAAGTACGGAAAGGATTTCATTTGGGCATATCATGGATATGACAATGAAGATGATGATTGTGTGACTTTGATGGTGAAGGATGACAAGTACAAAACGTTCTTGCATATCGCACTGCAAAACTCACACAAGATCAAACACACAAAAAACGGCGACGTGAAACTTGTAAAGGAGGCAAAGTAAAGTGAAAGTACCATACACTAACTTTAAAACAAGGGTCGGCGACACTGACGAAGTAGGTGGATGTACGTTTATAGGCGGCGAATGGAAGGATGTTGACACAACAGAAATTTTTGACAACAAAAAAGTTGTTGTGTTCTCACTACCAGGAGCATTTACACCCACTTGTTCTAGTCAGCAGGTACCTGAATACGAAGCAAAGTACGATGAAATCAAGGCATTAGGCGTTGACGAAGTGTACTGTGTGTCCGTAAACGATGCATTTGTGATGAACGCTTGGTTCAAAGACCAAAACGTTCAGAAAGTCAAACCAATCGGCGACGGTGAAGGAGTATTCACACAGGGCATGGGTATGCTTGTGAACAAACCAAAACAGGGTTTTGGAATGAGATCTTGGAGATATTCAATGCTGGTGGATAATGGAGAGGTTGTTAAAATTTTCGAAGAACCTGGCAAGAATAATGCTAGTGACGACAACGATCCATTTGAAGTATCAGACGCTGACACTATGATCAACTACCTGAGGGACAATGCCGGGTAATTGGGACGGCAAATCTAGACCATCCAATGATTCTTACAGGAAGAATTTTATGGATATATTTGCCAAAGAAAAAGAACTAACTGATATATCTATGCAACAGAGTATCGCAAACAAAAAAGAACGACAGAAGAAACAGTCTTGTCCTTGCGGTAGATCACCGGTTGGTAGATGTATCGGTTGGCACGGTTTGAGTGAATCAGACTACCAAGTCAAGTTGAAGGAATGGAATGAAAAGACGGAGAAAGAAAAACAGGCCACCTATCATCCAAAGGCCATAGACGGAGCAGGAGAATAGATGTACAAACCATTACCAGACGGACTCACAATAAGGGAATCCAAGGTACAGGGCATGGGCCTGTTCGCCACCAAGAATTTCGATCCCGATGTGATACTGGGCATAGCACACATTAAGAACAAGAATTTCCCCCACGGATACGTGAGGACAGCACTTGGTGCCTTCTACAACCATTCAGATCAACCAAACTGCAAGAACCTCGAAGGATTCTGGCACCAATTACCAGTGAAATACCTGGTAACCACAACACAGATTAAAGCAGGAGAGGAACTCACAGCAAAATACACTTTGTACAAAGATTTCAGTGACAAGTGGGATTAATTTTGCTATACTGACACTATGAAAATATTTTACATGGGACTTGAATCTTATCAGGCCAGATACACATATCAACTAACGGACTGGACAAAAAGAGCATACGACAAACGAGGAGTGAAGTATGAGATCATTCCAGGTGACACCATAGACGACTCAGAGGCCATAGTCACAGGACAGGTGCTGGACGCACACGGTAGGAGTTACTTTGGCATGAGCCAAATGATGAACCTGGTTAAAAAATTAAAAGCAGGAGAAATCACCGACAAGGACGCGATATTTTTTGAAGATATGTTCCAACCTGGAATGGAATCATTGCCTTACATTTTGCAACAGACACCAGAAAAATACAGGCCCACAATATATTTGCGTTGCCTAGCACAGGCCATAGATCCAGACGACTTTGTACACGTTTGGGGCATGAGCAAGTGGATGAGCCTATACGAACAGATGTGCAACGAGATTCCAAATGTTGTCATACTTGCCAGCAACGAGGAAATGGTTGCCAATATGCGTATAGCAAACTGGAAGGCACCAATATACAACATATCAGGATTGAGTTTTGGCAAGGAAGAAGTGCAATCGAGAGTTGAACAGAAACCTTTCATGGAGAGAAAGAACAGAGTGGTGTTTGGAGCAAGATGGGATCAAGAGAAGCAACCACAGTTCTTTATGGATATGATTACAAAGTTCAAACAGAAACATCCTGAAACAGAATTTGCAATATGCCAAGGTGGTCCGTTGAGATCTAACAATGAATACTATGTCAAAGAGGCACAGTATCTTGCTAAACAAGGACTGCTCACCATACACGAAAATTTAAAGAAAAACGAATATTATGAGATACTAGCAGATTCAAGAGTGCTATTCAACTGTGCCTTACAGGACTGGACATCAAACACAGTTTCAGAAGCAGATGCGTTAGGATGTAACGTGTTGTTTCCGGCATACAGGTCATTCCCAGAAGTGTTCGCAAACGATCACACAAGATTGTATGTGCCATGGTCACAAGAAGACGCAATGGCAAAACTAGAATTACTATTAAGCAAACCATCCCCTAGTATGGGTCAAATATCCGATTGGACAAACGGTACGATCGACAGGATGTTGGACATCATGACAGGCAAGGGTGAACAATGGAGAAGAGATGGATCAAACTATAGGACACCAGTTTCCGAACCCAAATATTAAAGGATCGAGCAAAGCAGTGCTGGTGACAGGCGGTGCTGGATATGTTGGTTCACACACCTGTAAGTTGTTGGAAAAGAACGGCTATATTCCAGTAACAGTTGACAAACATTTCAGAGACGGATTGGTCAGTTTTGGCCCAAATTATAATATAACATTGCCACAAGAAATAAACAGGCTTGATGAAATTATTAAAAGACACGATATTACAAGTTGTATACATTTCGCTGGCAGTACAAGTGTGCCTGAGAGTGTTGCAGATCCTTCACTGTACTACAAAAATAATCTTATTGTGACCATATCACTATTGGATAAACTTATAGAATGCGGAGTAAAAACATTCGTTTTCAGTTCAAGTGCGGCCGCATATGGTGACCAAGGCTTTAGGAAATGCAGAGAATCAGATGTGTGCAGACCAATCAATCCATATGGTGCAACAAAACTTATGATGGAACAAGTGTGCAGAGATTACAAAACAGCCTTTGGATTGTCAAGTGTCGGACTAAGATATTTCAATGCCGCTGGTGCGGATCCGGAATCGGAAGTTGGTGAACTGCGAGACAAGGAGACACACATAGTACCGCTGGCCATCGATGCGGCAAGACAAGGCAAGACATTCAAAATTTTTGGAGGCAAGTATGATACAGAGGACGGCACCTGTGTAAGAGATTATGTACACGTAATGGACCTTGCAGACGCACACATAAAAGCCTTGAACTACGCCAGTTACAACCAAGTGGCAGAAGTTTTTAATTTAGGATCAGGCGCTCCTGCATCCAACAAAGAACTAGTAGACACAGTGCAAAAACACGCAGGCACAATGAACGTAGAAATGCATGACAACAGACCAGGTGATCCTGCATATCTGGTTGCCGACATAACCAAGGTAAAGGAAATTTTAGATTGGGAGCCAACACAGAGTACTATTGACAACGTGGTGGCAACTGCTGTAAAATGGTATAACAAGGTTCACAAAAAGGAGATACAATGACGGACGATAGATCAGTAGATGCAACATACGAAAATGAAGGCACCAGAGACACATCACCCATGGTGCAGATATCTTTGAAAGAATATGACAAGTTGAAAGAAAGATCTAAATATATCACAGACAGAGATATGATAGCAGTAATAGACAAAATCGAAGAACTGGTCAGGGCATTGAGAAAACACATAGTAAGATTGGACATAGAATAATGGATGACACATTGAAAGACAGTTGGCAACCAGAAGGTCCTGTCAGCAAGAAGATCAAAGATAGGATCGAGAAGGCTGGCAAGAGATTCCACGCCAATGACAACATCTCAGACTACATAGAAGATGGTGAACTGGATCAACTGCAACAGGAGATACAGGATAAACTGCAAGGTGTGTTTGAGAGTCTTGTGATCGACACAGAGAACGACCACAACACACAGGAGACCGCGAAGCGTGTGGCAAAGATGTGGTTACGTGAGACTTTTGGTGGCAGATACAACCCGTTCCCTAGGGTAACAAGTTTCCCAAACATGGGTTACAAAAGCATGTACACATCTGGTCCGATCAGTATTAGATCGACGTGTGCCCATCACTTCCAAAACATTGTGGGCAATGCCTGGGTGGGTATCATTCCCAACGGCAAGGTGATTGGTTTGAGTAAGTTCAACAGGATCGTGCATCACATCGCAGAGCGTCCGCAGATACAGGAAGAAATGACAACACAGATCGCGGAAGCGTTGCAAGAATACGCACACACAAAAAATATAGCAGTAGTGGTCAAAGCAGAACATCATTGCATGACACACAGAGGTGTGAAAGAACATGAGTCTGACATGACAACTGCAATAATGTTGGGAGCATTCAAGGACGATCCTGCCACAAGAGACGAGTTTTATAAAATTTGCATGAGCATGAAGGGTCATGGATAAGGATAAAAAGGACGACCACATGGACAACTACATGTTTCCTGAGGACGTGACTTACCCAGAATACACAGGTGCCGCAACAGAATCTTTGACAGTGGACGGAATGTCTTGGAGTTTTGGAGGCCTTGATGTGCATACCGCAGACATGTTCGAAGAGGAGTTGAGGAAGAAGTACCCAGCACTTAAACAGGCCTGGGAACACTACAACAACGTAAAGAAGTTGTGTGAGGCAAAGGAAAAGGAAAATGAGGATTAAAGAAGACATAAAATTAAATTTTGATGACGTGCTGATGGAACCAAAACGTTCTACTTTAAGCAGTAGGCGAGATGTTGACATGACACGCAAGTTCACTTTCAGGAATTCAGGCAAGGTCATGAATTTCACTCCGATATTCGCTTCAAACATGGACGGTGTTGGTACATTTTCAATGGCTAAAGTGTTACAAGAGCACAAGATGATGACTGTTATTACAAAAAGTACAACCATAGACCAATGGAGACAGGCAGTTGGATCAGGATTGAGATTGCAGAGCGTGAGTGTATGCACAGGTACCAACAAGATATGGGATCCTGAAGCCGCTGATTACAAGAACATGCAGGACGTCCTTAAAAGTTTCCCAGACGTGAAAATGATCACTGTGGACGTTGCCAACGCATATCATCAAAACTTTGTTGATTTTATAAAAATGGTAAGAGATGACTACCCTGAAAAAGTCATCGTTGCAGGAAATGTTGTGACACCAGAGATGGTGGAAGAACTGATAATAAATGGTGCAGACATGGTCAAGATCGGAATAGGACCGGGATCAGTTTGCACAACTAGGACAATGACTGGAATAGGAGTACCACAGTTCTCGGCGATAGTTGAATGTGCTGACGCGGCTAACGGTGTTGATGGACACATAATGGCGGATGGTGGATGCGTGTATCCAGGAGACATAGCCAAGGCTTTCGGTGGCGGGGCACACGCAGTGATGATAGGCGGTATGCTGGCCGGACACGACGAATCAGAACAAGAGCCAAAGGACGGCAAGATAGAATTCTATGGCATGAGCTCGGACAGAGCACGTGAGAAACACGGCAAACGCAAGGACGGTTACAGGGGCAACGAGGGCAGATGGATCAGCCTGCCATACAGAGGACCTGTTGAACCGACTGTTGAGGACATACTGGGAGGAGTAAGAAGTGCGGCCACGTATATCGGCGCACGTAGATTAAAAGACATGCCCAAGTGTGCAACATTTGTCAGGGTAGAAAACAACATAAACAAAGTCTATGAGCGATACACAATCGGATAAGATAGAACCAATCAGGGAGAAACTAGACGATAAGATCAAGGCGTTGAACTCATCTCGGGTATACAAGAAAGTTACTCCCAAGGGAGACCTGTCTTGGTACATCAAATGGGCCAGCAGTATAATATTGATAATCGCAATGCTTTTCACTTCGGCCAACATGTTTCCAATGAACCTTTTTGTAGCCAACATTGGATTTATAGGATGGTTGATAGTTGGCATGCTTTGGCATGATAGATCTTTGATAGTTTTAAATTCAACATCTTTGGCAATTTATTCATTGGGAATATTGAATCATTACTATGGAAACTAAAAAAACATATTTCACAACTGGCCAGATGAGGAACAGCCTGATACAGATAGAGGACCAGATGGTGCACTCGGGCTGGATGCCATCTATAATATTGAGCATCAACAGGGGTGGTTGCATACCCGGTGTGTACCTCTCACACAGGTTGAAGAAGCCACACGAGGTCCTAGACATAAGATTGAGAGATCACACTACCAAACCCGACCTAAGAGTGTTAGAAAAAGCGTTCGCATGGCAGAAGAAGATCTTGATCATAGACGACATCAACGACACAGGAGCCACCTTCAAATACATCATGGACAACTTTGGTAAAGAAGATAGAATCAAATTCGCGGCCATGATAAACAACAAGCCCTCTCCTGTTAAGATGGACTACAAAGGATACGAGATCAACAAGGATGAAACACCCACGTGGATAGTGTTCCCATGGGAAGAATGGGACAAGTAAACTAAAAGTTGTGTTGACACAATCACGGTAAATCAATTAAAATAAGACACATTAAACAAACCTATAGGAGGATTAATGTTTAAATCACTACTAGCAGGTGTTGACAAGACACTTGTAAGAAATCTAGTAATTTTACACACGGCGGTTATTGCCCTGTCAAATTATCTAGTCACAATCAGATTTGATCTATTCCCTGGCGCGGACCTTCCGTTATTCGGATCGTTCCCATTAGCGGCGGCGGCATTCACATTTCCGATTGTTGTGGTGGCAACTGACCTGACAGTAAGGTTGGTTGGCAAGGAAGCAGGAAGGGCCGTTGTTGCAATGGCTGTGATTCCGGCTATCGTGGCATCAGTACTTGTATTGTTGGCACTGGGTGATCCACACGCATACAGAGTTGGATTCGCATCTGGTACAGCATACGCAATTGGTACCATGCTTGACGTGTACGTTTTCCAAGCAATAAGAGAAAGATCTGACAATTGGTGGGCGGCACCGGCACTTTCAACCATCGCGGCAAACATAATTGACACATACTCGTTCTTTTATGTGGCGTTCGCGGGATCGTTGGATGCCGAAGGTAACCTATCGTGGATTGGTGCTAACTGGCACGTGGTTGCTCAAAACAACACACTGACTAAAATTGTAGTTGGTCTAATAGTATTCTTACCAGCATATGGTGTACTGTTAAACAGACTGCAAGTCATTGGCAAGAAGAAATAGAGCACATGGGGGAATTATTTTCCCCCATTGACTTAGACATCTAAATACATTATAATAAACATTATGGGAAACATTGCAGGAAAAATTTGGGGATCCACAGAACTTATTCTAGCAAACAGTTCACTTGAATTTCACAGGATAGATTACAAGGCAGGCGGGGTCTGTTCAAAACACAAACACGAATACAAATGGAACGGTTTTTACGTCGTGTCAGGACGCATGAAGATAAAAGTCTGGCAGAAGGACTACGACTTGGTTGATGAAACGATCCTGGAACCAGGACAATTCACCGCTGTAAAACCGGGACTATACCACACGTTTGAAGGCATCGAGGACGGCGTGGCGTTTGAACTCTACTGGGCCAACTTCCAACACAATGACATCCAAAGAGAATCTGTTGGCTATTCAAAGACTGATAACGTGGTTAGACTAGACAAGAAGAAAAAATAATGGAGTTCATTTCTCCCGACGGCAAATGGAAAGTTGAGATCAAATGGACCCAGTTGACGCAAATAAAAGAACCAGTTAAAATAAAACAAATAGACACAGAATTGGAAAAGAGCATGAAAGGCAATTGGACAGTCAAAGAGATTGTTGCATCAATGAAAAGGAGTTATCCAGAAATATGGAAAAAATAAGGTACTCGGAGATATTCTACAGTGTGCAGGGCGAGGGTAGATTCGTTGGCGTTCCCTCTGTGTTCTTCCGTGTGTTTGGTTGTAACTTCAACTGTCATGGTTTTGGCCAGGGAAGAGACAAGACCAAATGGTTGAAACCGGAAGAGATGCCATATGCCACGCAGGACCTTTCAGATGTTCAACACGTCAGTGAACTACCGGTGGTCGAGATTGGCTGTGACGCCAGCGCCAGTTGGGCGTCAAGATACAAGCATCTTGTGAGTTGGGATGACGTAAGCAAAATTGCAAAGGACGTTACGGCACACACTCCACAGAATAAATGGACATGCGACAACGGACAGGATGTGCATTTCATCATAACTGGAGGTGAACCAATGCTGTGGCAAAGGGAGACACAACAACTGCTGAGACAAACAGAATTCAACGACTTGAAAAACCTCACTATCGAGACAAACTGCACACAACCATTCAAAGAGAATTTTGACAAGTTCCTACACGGACTGGTGGCAGGCGACTACACAAAGGAACCTGTACACATCACTTGGTCTACATCACCAAAACTATCAATATCAGGTGAGAAGTGGGATAAGGCCATCAGACCAGACGTTGCCAAGCAGTATGCATCAATACCAAACACACACCTCTATTACAAGTTCGTTGTGCAGGATGAACAAGACCTTGATGAAGTAAACAGGGCCAGAGACGAATACCACAAAGCGGATGTAGATGCCGACATATATCTGATGCCAATGGGTGCCACACAGGAGGGACAGGCTAAGACTGCTACTCAGGTCGCGGACATGGCAATGAAACACGGATTTAAATATTCACCGAGACTACACGTAGATTTATTCGGAAACAAATGGGGAACTTGATGCAAAACGTGGATCCACTTTGGATATGTTTGATAGCATACCTAGGGCTGACAATCGTTACAACCAGTAATATACAGTCAAAATACAAAAACACAAACGATGGTTTCTGTGTATCCGGGAGGACCGCTCCCGTATGGATGGTATCCATAAGTGCGGCCAGCTCTTGGTTATGGGTGTTGGGACTATTGTTGATAGGTAGATTCAGCATTGAATTTGGCCCAGCGGGTGTGTTTTGGTCATACGGCCTTCCGTTCCTGGCCACATCGATTCTATTTGGCTATTTCGCTAAAAAATTAATTCAAAAATTTCCCGATGGTTTCACTTTAAACTCTTTCATAGATCATAGATATCAAAACAATAAACTCACAAGGCTGTATCAATTCCTGCAGGTGGCGGCGTGTGTATATGCGGTCAGCGGAACTTTGACTTCGTTTGGAATTGTGGCGGAGTTTGTGTCTGACAGTTTCAATTACAATGTGATAGTTTTAGTGGTCGCCTTTACCGTGCTTGCCTACAGCATGTGGGGAGGACAGAAGGCATGTCACCGAACTGACGTGATCAATATTCTATTATTGTTGTTTATTTCAGTCTTTGGTGGAATTTACATAGTCAGCACCAACGGCGGAATTGGAGAAGTGTTTGGCAACTGGACATCTGCAACCGGTGTTTCTTTATTTGACACAAATCTCATGTGGACCAAGGGCATGTTCTTGTCACTGATTTTTGTTGGTTCTTTCCTTGCTGATAACATGCAGTACCAGAATGCTTGGTCTCTGGGTGATAGAAATAAAACCATAAAGGCATATTGGATAGCCAGCATTATACTGGCAGTGATAATAACGGGAATATCTCTGATCACAGGCACGATATTCACAACAGCACCCGACTTCACAGTTCATCCGGACGTGGCACAAATGCTTATGATAAAAACAACATTTGGCGTATCCGGAGTAATATTTTTCATGCTGGCCGTTCTGTTCAAGGCGTCAAGCGTGATAGATTCAACACTGAACGGGGCGGGCACAGTGATTTCAAATGACATCATCAAAAAATCAAATCCTGTCACAGTAAATAGATTGAGCATGGCCGCAATTATGATCGTGTCAACAGCGATAGCAATACTAAGGATAGATATCTGGGTGCTGGTATCCACTTTCGGACTACTGCGTATCATTATGATTTTTCCTACCATATACGCTGTGTTTTCTGAAAAACAAATCAAAACTGACCTGTTGTTTTATGTTCTCGTTGCTACCACCGTGATCGGTATCGGTTCAACGTTCACTACACTTCCAATAGACAGGGCCACACTTGGACTTATTGTTTTTACTATACCAGCGGCAGTCACAGTTTATGAGCACTACAGACAACAACTTCGCACTTGATGTTTTCAACACACAAAAAAGTGACCAGATTTTTTGTGTAGATTCGTCCGGTGATTCCGTCACATACAACGATCTAGAAAGTTCGGTGAGAAAGTTCGCCCACCTGTTGAAAAGCAAACACGGTGTTGTGCCCGGCACACGTGTGGCAATGGCACTGGAGGACACGGTACATTGGCCAGTGACTTTCTTGGCAATAATATTATTGGGGGCAAATCCGGTGCTACTTTTTTCCAACATGGTCAAGAAAGACATGGATTTTGTCTTGACATCCTCGGATGCCCAACTTATTGTTTCGGACCATCCAGAATCCACGTTCAAATCAGTCACAACAAAAGAATTAATAGATTCAAAAGAGGAACACACTGCGGCACACAACTGGGATGACGAACGACCATGTTGGTGGGCTCTGTCTAGCGGCAGTGGGGGATCGTACAAAATTATAGTGCATAATCATGCTTCATTCAAGAAATTATATACGTTTGCCAACACCGCGGTGGGTGTTTCATCAAGTGACGTTGTCTTATGCACCGCCAAAATGAGTTTCCCTTATGGACTGGCACAAATGTATTGGGTGTTGAAAAACGGTGCAACATTGTGCTTGATCGAAAAAACTCCTGCTCCTAGTTTGGTATTCCGAATGATTAAGAGACACAGTGTGACACGCTTGAATGTAGGACCGTATCTGTTGAATGCAATGTGTGCCAGCAAAAACAAATTTGATCTCACAGGAACGAAGATAATATGCTCGGGAGAATACCTGTCAGATGACCTACGTGCTAAGGTCAAACAACATCTTGGATCTAGCGTGTATGACACTTATGGTGCCACGGAAGTATGGACGACCATTTCATTCCAGAATGACCCAGCAACAAACGACGCGGGCGAGATACTGGATGGTGTAGAAACCAAGATAGTCGATGGCGAACTATACATCAAACATCCTGTACAGGCAATGGGTTATTGGAATGCTCCCGAACTGACGCGAAAGGTATTTCAAAAGGACTGGGTCGCAACAGGAGACTCAGTGGAGATAACCAATAACCGCATCAAGTTCTTGGGCAGGGTTGACAACATGATCAAAATAAAGGGAACTTTTGTTTCACTGCTCGACATAGAGGACGCAATAAGATCATGCCCTAACGTAGACGAGTGTATCGTAGTAGTTGCTCACAATGGTGCAATCCAAAATTTATTAGCCAAGGTAAAATTTGTTTCAAAAGACCCAGGAGTGTCGGCGCTGAGGAAACACCTCAGGACCATTCTTCCATCTGACAAAATACCAAAACACATAGAACAAGTTTCAGAATTACCAAAAACTATCAATAATAAACTAAAAAGAGAGTTGGCAAAACTGCAAAAATAATATATAATAATACTATGAAGGTAAAAAAAACAGCAAAAAGCACATTGAAGAAAAAGAAAGTATCATCCAAGAAGAGCGAAGAGCCAATAGTCAAGGTTCTCAACTTGAACGTGAACCCTGAGAATCCCAGGAACGGTTTCTTTGAACTGGACTGGAACGCCGAGTTCGTGAACATGCTACAGCAGAGTGGGTATCAAGGACAGTCGGAAGAAGAAATAGTGGACAGATGGTTCCAGACCCTTTGTAGAACAATCGGAAATGAACAAGGCATAGACGTCACTGGATCTGGCTACGTGCAGATCAACAGGAGAGATGACGGCAAGACAGAGGTGTCATAATGGCACACATCCTAGTAGACACAGCAAACACATTTTTTAGAGCCAGACACGTTATACGTGGAGACACTTCCGAGAAGGTGGGAATGGCCATCCACATCATGATGAACTCGATCAAGAAGGCCTGGCAGGACTTCGGTGGCAGACACGTGGTGTTCTGTCTAGAAGGCAGGTCATGGCGCAAGGATCACTACGCACCCTACAAGAGGAATCGTAAGGAAATGGCAGACGCAATGACCGAGAAGGAGAAGGAAGAAAACGAAGTGTTCTGGGAGTGCTACGATGACTTCTGTGATTTCATAAAGACAAAGACCAATGTCACTGTGCTACGGAACGCAAGGACAGAAGCAGACGACCTCATAGCAAGATGGATAGACAAACATCCAAATGAACAGCACGTGATCATAAGCACGGACAAGGACCTCAATCAACTGGTAGCACCAAATGTGAAGCAGTACAACGGTGTTACAGAAATAACACTCACGAACGAAGGATGGTTTGACAAGAAAGGTGAACCCGTTATAGATAAGAAATTAAAAGCACCCAAGCCAGCGCCGAACACGGAATGGATGATATTCGAAAAGGCCATGAGGGGTGATCCAAGCGACAACATATTCTCAGCATACCCAGGTGTGCGTACAAAGGGCACAAAGAACAAGATCGGCCTACAAGAGGCATTCGCTGATAGACATGAAAAGGGCTACACGTGGAACAACCTTATGTTGAGCAAATGGGTGGATCATGATGGCAACGAGCACAGAGTTTTAGAAGACTATGAACGAAACAAGTTATTAGTGGATCTACACGCACAACCAGAGGCCATAATTGAAGAACTGGACCAAACGATAGCACAGGCAAAGGCCGAGAACAAGAACGTGGCACAGGTTGGAATCAGATTCATGAGGTTCTGTTCCAAATACGACCTAAATAAGATTAGTGAGCAGGCTCAACTTTACGTAGAGCCTTTTAATGCGAGGTTAACAGCATGACGGTGAGAGCAAAAACATTAGTCAAAGACAAGTTCTGGATTGTCGAGCAAAACGGTGAGAAACTAGGAACCCTTTCTAAACAGGACGGCAACGGCTGGATATTCCTAAGCAAGAAGGACAAGAGGCAAGTGTTCCACACGCAGGAGAGCCTGTTCACACGTTTTGGATTCAACATATTTGACCGGAACCAAGAACAGCACGTGGAAAATACACACGTAGACAACTTTGATGTGCATGGGTTTCCTTGCCCGCAACATCCATACAACCCAATGTTCAACGTCCAGAAACAACTACCGGTTTACACTAAGACTCCAAAAAGCAAAAGCCAATTTTGTGCAGGATATTACATCATATGTTTTGAAAAAGGGTGGCGTAAAGCATACTGCCCAAAGATGATTACCCTGCAAAGGTACACTTACAAAGGACCTATGAAAAACAAAATAGAAATGCAACAGGTTTTAAACAATGCAATCAAAGAATTTCAAAATACAAACACGCCCGCTTGAGGACCTTCTAGGTAGGATAAGGACACTCCGACAGAAAGGCGAGAGGCAGATCATTATACAGGCTTCCGAAGCAGACAGGATAGCAGATTCATTATCACAGGTCATGACCAGACTGGTGTCGGTACAGGAAGAAATAATAGATGCCCTCAAAAGCGCCAGAGAAGCACAAACTATAGATATTGAAATGGATGGCGGTACATTTGGTGATAAAAAGTAGACGCTTCACAGTACATCTCACTGACGGAAAAAAAGAATTAGCACTTTCCTACAGGCTCAATGACACAGAAATAGCACGAAAATGGTATCAAAAAATAAAACACCTCAACAGGATACCAATAGATGCTATAGAATCTTTAGTGGCTGATGTGTCAGATCTAACAACAATATACAGGCAGTTTTGTTCATTTGCAGGAATCACACCAATCAGTGTTGACAGAAATCCCTCACAGCATCAGTTGAACTTGCTCCACCAGGTATTTGAGACTGAGCATGACAGGTTATCTAAACTACCCAATAATGGAATTGTTTATAAGTTTCACCACGCAATACACAAACAAGAGAAATCCAACCAACTGCCTAGGACCAGGGTAGGATGGGGAGTAAAAGAGGGGCCTCTCACAGAGACAATGCACTGCAATAATTACTACCAAGAACACATAAAACGCAACAACATTTATCTGCCATGGGCAGAACTTGGCAAGACACCATACCAGTACTGGTGCGATGGAGAACCAAACAGGATCGACAGGATCATAGAACTGTGTAAACCTCATGTGACTTTTCGTGCCATGTTTTTCCTTGCCCATAAGGACCAACCCATTATCCCATTCCCAAACAAATTCAATCAATGGTTCAATCAACATAAATCAAGTTGGTGCGCCGCCCACTCAATATCAGATTGGGAGGAGAAGGATGAGCAATCTGCACCATTACTGGCAATAGCCGAACACGACGAGGACATAAGTGGACTTGCCTATGTTAAGATAAAACTTTAGGTGTACAATTTCTGGTAAATACAGTTGTATATTTTTACAACTATGAGCAGACCAAAGCCAACAGTGCTGTTGCAACACAGCAATAAAACCACCTACAAAATGGACGAGGTCCTAGCGGCCGAGGGCATCTGGGCGGTGTTCTATGATGGTAAACCAATCAACCTGAAATCATCCAGCCTTGTGGCCAACTACCCGGGACCAAAATACAAGAAGGTTTCGTTCTCTAATCCGGGGCATGCCGAAAATTTGGCTAAGAAATTAAACAGTCAACACAACACCGACAAATTTGCAGTGTATCTATTGAAGACTGGCGAAAAATTCAATCGTTAAATCCATACCTTAAATAGCAGTATGGACCGCAAGACCGCATACACCAAAACATTCCTCGAGTTGAAAGAACAACCAACACACGACGAGCAGGTAAAGGCATCATACTTCGCATGGTGGCAAAATGTCAGGGAGAGCTACCAGGCAAGGTCTTTGCGTCTTACCAAACTAGGACTCGAATGGGTGCAATCATGCGATATAAAAACGTACGAAATTAAATTTCCTGCCAAGATCATATTCACTCCTCAGACTTACCTATGGCTAGACGAATTTGTAGACTGTCCCTATTTCGTGGACAAGAAAAAAATAATAGTGACCATGGAAAAGATGGCATTGCAATTAATGATGTTCGCTGGAGATATCACCAAGTATGGACTCGCAAGGGCAATGAGTAAGGCCGATGGAAAAGAAAACTAATTCAAGTTACTGCACTTTCATAGAAAAGGGAATCTTTGTGTCGCACAGGGGAACAGGTTTCTGCTGTGTCAGTGGCTGGCACCAAAAGGACGTATTACCTAGTGAGTTTTGGCATGGGAACGTGCGGAAAGATGAAATGTCAAAAATGGAAGCACAAAAAAAAGTGCGTGGCTGTGACACTTGTTACATAAGTGAAAAAAATCGGGTGCCCAGCAACAGGATTAGGGCCAACAGTTATCTTAATTTAGAAACTAAAAAAAATCCTACAATTATAGATCTAGACCTTTCAAATTTCTGTAATCTAAAATGTGTTATGTGTGACAGTTCACGTAGCTCACAGTGGGCAAAACATGAGGGCAGAGGTGTGTCTTCCGTTGATAGGTCAGTGATAGATGATGTGTTAAAGATATCAGGATCTGTTGAACTGCTTACCCTCCAGGGAGGTGAACCATCGCTGATGCGTGAGTATGAATATTATTTTGACGGGCTTGATGATATGGGAGTGATAGGAAACGTTGATTTACAGGTTATAACCAATGCCACAAACATAAACACTAGATTTTTCAGCCTATTGAAAAAATTCAAATCGGTGAGATTGAGTGTAAGTGTTGACGCTTATGGCAGTGCAAATGATTATGTGAGGTGGCCAAGCAAATTCTCACAAATAACGAAAAATGTTAAAAAAATTCCTGAACTAGAAGGTAATATTAGTGTAGAAATTCTAAACACAATCAACACGCTGTCTATGTTCAACTATGGACATTTTCTGCAATGGGCCAAAGACATGGAATCTCATTACCAAACAAAAGGCAAGGTTTTCAAGGTGGTTCCAATGAAGATACACAATCCCGAAGAGTACAGTCCTTTAAATGCACCAACCCCACTCAAGGAGAAATTTGTCAATGATGTGGAAAATTTTATGAAAAATGTACACACCTTTCCTAATTCTAGCAACTGGAAAACAGAAATGATGCTTTTATCTAAATTATTGTCGAGGACAAAGCCTAAAAAAGCAGTGTTGGACCGCTTGATGTCCACTATACATGAACTCAACAGCCAGCGAAATATCACAAATATCTCTGATTTTCTGCCTAATTTTGAATACTACTTCAAAAAAACCTAGTAAAATCAACAGTTTACCAAGGTTGACCACACACACATTTCTGCTATAATGGTATTATAAACATTTAAACAGGAGTGTACTAAATGGCAAGAGCTAAAAACAAAGAAGCAACAGTAGGTTCACAGAACAGAACCGTTACGCCTAACGAGGCAAAATCAGCATTAACACATTGTATCAAACTACAGAGACCCATAATGATGTGGGGTGCACCGGGTATTGGTAAGTCGGACATCGTGAAACAGATCGCGGACCAAGAGAAGCGAGATGTTATCGACATCAGATTACCTCTTTGGGAGCCAACTGACATCAAGGGTATTCCGTACTACAATTCAAAGGAGAACAACATGGTATGGGCCGCACCAGCGGAACTGCCAACTGATCCCAAGTCGAACGCGATAGTGTTCTTGGACGAGTTGAACTCGGCGGCACCTGCGGTACAGGCGGCGGCGTACCAACTTATATTGAACAGAAGGGTTGGACAGTATGTTCTACCAGACGGCGTGTCAATAGTGGCGGCAGGTAATAGGGACAGTGACAAAGGTGTCACATACAGGATGCCGGCTCCGTTGGCGAACAGATTTGTACACATTGAACTAAGAGTGGACTACGATGACTGGCTACAATGGGCAACGGACAGAAAGATCCACGCGGACGTTGTGGGTTATTGCACATTCGCAAAACAAGATTTATATGATTTCGATCCCAAGGGAAGTTCGAGATCATTCGCAACTCCAAGATCATGGAGTTTCGTAAGCCAACTTCTATCAGACGACCTGCCAGAAAGTACGCTCACTGACCTCGTAGCAGGTTGTGTAGGAGAGGGACTGGCCGTTAAATTTATGAATCATCGTAAGGTTAGCGGCCAACTTCCAAACCCGTCTGATATATTGAGCGGCAAGGTCCGAGACCTTAAGACTAAAGAAATATCAGCGATGTACTCACTTACTGTATCGTTGTGCTATGAACTACAACAGGCACACGAGAAGAAGGTGAAGGATTGGAACGCACAGGCAGATAGATTCTTCCACTACATGATGGACAACTTCGAGACTGAGTTGGTTGTTATGGGTGCCAAGATTGCACTGACGAACTACAAACTACCATTCGATCCTAGCAAACTGAAATCATTTGATAGGTTCCATAAGAAGTTTGGCAAGTACGTCATAACTGCTATGGAGTCTAAATAATGGATTACAGGGAACAGAAGATCGTAGACAAACTGGTGACGGCCAGGATCGCACTGCTACTGAAACATCCGTTCTTTGGCAACCTGGCGACAAGGTTGAAACTGGTAAACGCCGATGACTGGTGTCCAACTGCGGGCACTGACGGCAGACACTTCTTCTACAACACCAAATTCATAGACTCATTGAACCCTAGAGAAGCAGAGTTCCTGTTTGGACATGAAGTTCTACACAACGTATTCGAACACATGATGGTGAGGATAGGAAATAGAGATCCACAACTTTGGAACATAGCGGCAGACTATGCTGTGAACCAGATCCTGAAGGATGGCAACATCGGTGAGATGCCAAAAGGTGAGAAGGGCGAGAACAAGGGCTTCCAAGACGACAAATACAAGGACTGGCCAGCAGAGAGAATATACGATCACCTGTACAAGAACGCCAAGAAGATAGACATGAGCAAGTTGGGTGAACTTATGGATGAGCACGTTGATTGGGGCAAGGAAGACGGCGAAGGTGGTAGCAAGGGCAAGGGCAAAGATGGTGACAAGAAGAGCTCTAAGCCGGTTTACACAAAAGAGGAATTGAAGAAGATCAGAGATGAAGTCAAAGAGGCAATGGTGAGTGCGGCACAATCTACAGGCGCAGGAAACTTACCAGGTGCCTTACAGAGACTAGTGAAAGACCTTACAGAGCCAAAGATGGACTGGAGAGAGATCTTACAACAACAGATAATGAGCACCATAAAGTCTGACTACACTTGGATGAGACCTAGTAGGAAGAGTTGGCACACATCTGCGATACTACCTGGACAGAACAATGACGAGATGATTGACATTTGTCTGGCCCTAGACGCGAGTGGTTCTATCAGCGATGACCAGTGCAAGGAGTTCTTGACAGAAGTGAAAAACATAATGGACCAGTACAAGGACTTCAGGATACATCTTTGGAGTTTCGACACAGCAGTGTTCAATCCCAAAGTGTTCACTCCGGACAACATGGATGAATTGTTAGACTACAAACTTGGTTCAGGTGGCGGTACTGAGTTCGAGTGCAACTGGACGTACATGAAGGACGAGGGCATAGAGCCCAAGAAGTTCGTTATGTTCACTGACGGTTGGCCTTGGAACAGTTGGGGTGACCCAGACTACTGCGACACTATATTCTTGATCAACAACCCATACGAAAGGAACATTGAGGCACCGTTCGGTCTCACTGTGCAGTACGATGACTAACGACGAAAAAGTTTTATACATTTCTACCGCGATCTTTATCTTAGTGATAGTGATTGCAACCGTGAGGTACTATGGTGGATAGGCAACTGATATCACTACTATGGGAAACATTCAAGGATTGGTTCTTCAATGAAGTATCTATATCTATAATGAGTTTTGGATTATTAGTAATAGCACTATGGAGTTACCTAACATGATGTTGTTCCCGAACACTAACCCATACTCGGGCAAACTTGAAAAAGTCAAATGCCTAAGGAACTGGATGATCGATACTGCTACAATTTTATTCGATGACAGCAAGAACGACCTGCGGGCTCTACCAAAAACCGTGAGGCTACAAATACTTTTGACTCTCAGTTTCATTTGGAGCACTGCTTTCACAATTTACATATGGGGAACGATGCAGGTTGACATTTGGTTGGGATGGTTTGGAGGACACTTGGCGATCATATTCGCGTCTTATTACACATTCAAACAGTTCCACGGCAAGGCACACACAATGAAGCCAGACAAACAGGAACCACCGATGTACGACGATGTTTGGGGTGCCTAATGAAGATAAATCCAAATAATTTCTACGGCAGGGAACTGGACACTTTACCACCACATTTCGTAAACACAATTACCAGAGCCAATG
>Ga0255759_10000126_pt1 | contig 66727 bp, 70 predicted proteins | sample 101ome_20_FD_179959 | JGI IMG/M metagenome (GOLD analysis project Ga0255759, IMG submission 179959) | Coastal salt marsh microbial communities from the Groves Creek Marsh, Skidaway Island, Georgia - 101404AT metaG (version 2) | ecosystem: Environmental > Aquatic > Marine > Intertidal zone >... | reverse complement strand
CCCAACCTACTATTCCCTTCATCCCAATATAGTGCATTAGAACCAGAAATATCTTTACTTCCAGTAAAGAATGCAATGTTTCCTATTGAACCTGTTGCTCCTGCATTACCACTACCACCACCAACAATACCTCCACCAACAATCATGTTCCCAGAAGCAGTAATATTTCCTTCACTGTCTACAAAAAGAGCGGGTGTTAAGACTGAACTAGTATCTGCGTTATAAGCATAAAGTGCGTTTGTTGAGTTGGCACCCGCAATATTGAAAAATGCGTAATCGTTTTGAGTATTTGATTGTATTCTAGTTGAGATTACTGACACTGGAATGTCATCATTGTCACTTCTGGTGAATCTATATGATGTCATTCGTTCTAAACTGTCACCAACACCTGCACTTCCACTTGTTCCATAGAAAACAGCGACATAAGCGGAACCAGAATTGGTTGAAATATGTGCACCAAGTTTGGTCAACCCTAGTTTAAACGCAGCATCTCTTAAATTATCTGTTAGATTTGTTTCCCAATACCCAAGAGAAGTTAGAATACCTATTTGGTCTGGACTTAAACTACCTGTTAATAGTGCGGCAAGGGTATCTGAGTCACCAGATGTCGTATCTGTTCTATATCTAGTAGGTGAGATGACCGTTTCAAAGTTTGAATCAAGTACTGTATAGGTTAATCCCGCTAGTCCGGCTGCCGTTTGATAGTCATCATACAATACTTTTCCATTTACGGTCAATAACATAGAAGATGAAACAGAACCTTGTGCATTTGTTACATTTCTACCCACACCTCTTGCATAAATGAACGCATTTCTTAAAATGGACCCTTTGTTGTGACCACCAAACAGGTTATTGATAGTCGCAGTTTTCATTACAGGACGATATGTAGACCCACTAAACGACCCAGAACGTATTAATATTCTATCTTGGTCAAAGATATGACCATCGGCACCATAATCTACAATACCAGCAGAACCACTTTCTGACCCCAACCAATCTCTAAAAAAATCACTTAAAAGAATGTTCTCTGCTTTTCCTACACCAGTACGTTGATGTAGTACATATCCGTATGTAGTTCCGTTGTACTGGTCAGTATTAGTTAGAATATCATAAGAACCAGTAAACGAACCACTAAATGAACCTTCAAAATCTGCCATTAGTCTCTATCTTCCAGTTGTTTTTCCAATTCTTCTATACGTGTGGTCAATTCTTTAACAGCATCTATCAAGACCGGAACCAATTTACCATAGGAAACTCCATATTGTGTTTCTTCACTACCATAGACCGCTTCTGGAACATATTGTAAGACTTCTTGAGCGGACAATCCTATGTGTAATTTAGTATCTTCCTTGTCTTTCCAAGTATATTTAATTGGATTTAGGTTATTTACTATAATTAGTCCCCCCGATACATAACTTTCTACATTCTTGAGTCTTATGTCGGAGGTAGCAACAAAGTCATCGGCACTACCGGAACCAATTAACAGTAAATTTCCACCTTTATTTAATGTCATTAAATCGGTACTTGAAGCGTCTTCCCATTGTAATTCTTCTGGTGTAGTACGATATACTTGTTGTATTCCTACTGTATTGTCATTGTCATAGAAATATATTCCGTGGGGTCCCGCATAACTACCACCCGAACCTAAATTTATTGTAGCGGAGGCAGCTTGTATTGATAATGTATCTGTTCCATCGTATTGTAGGGTTGATTCACCCTGTAAGGTATTACTAGTACCTGTTCCCGTAATTAAATAATTATTAGTATTACTGTTAATAGTGGTGCCTGTTCCACTACCCAATGCAACTGAATTATTACTCGCAATAACAGAACGAGGACCATCTCCACTATCAAAAAATATTCCACTACTGTTTAAAACAATAACCGGGGTCGCTTGTGATGCACTTACACTGGCAGTAAACCATGAAGTTAGTGGAGGATTGGATTGGTTTTCCTCTCCCTCAACTCTAGTTTCTAAAGTAACTGTAATACCATCACCTTCGGTCAATGAACTATAACTTGCCGTAAAGAATCCACTAGTCGTAGAAGCATTAACAAATATTGTTCCCAAATCTATGTTAGTATTGTTTGAACCTTGTGCTAGTTTTAAAGTAGGAGTCAATACACTAACATAATCACCCCCACTGGAAGGGTTTGTGGAATCTCTTATATCAGTTATAGACACATTAAATTCAATACTATCACCAACCGCGTGTTCTCCGGCGCCAAATGAACCAATAATAGTATCAAATGTAAAATCTGTACCTTCTCCGGCACCGGGGTCGTATTGAGCAACCTCTTCAGTATATCCACTATTCGTCATATACGATTTAGCAGGAGTAGAAGTACTAGCATTTGGTCCAATAGTAATATTTGCACTATCACCAACCGTCACATCACCTGCGAAATTACCGTCTTGTGCATATAAACTTCCACTAAAGTATCCGGCGGAAGCACTAACTACACCGTCAATATCTAATGTAGAACCATCCCAACGGAGGTGACCAACCGAACCACTTAATGCAAATTGTGGACCTCCTGCATGGAACGAACTAGAACCTAAGAAAATACCACCAGAATCAAACCCAATACCATCAAATTGACCAATAGATAGATATGGATTCTTTGTTCCACCCGCTAATGTCATATTTGATGGAGCATTACCATCAGCACCACCACCCTTTGCATTAATTCCAATGTTTAAAGTATTCCAGATAAAGGATTCTCTAAATACACCCAGTTTAGCGGCAATAAACCGTTCTTCTAAACCAAGGAATTCCCAAGCCGCTTGTTCTGGGCCGGAACCAGATACGGCAGTTACACTTCCAGTAGAAATGTGGGGAGGACCATAATCATATACACTACCAGATGATGGTGGAACAGATGTATGGGTTTTTAGTGCAGCATAATATGCGATAAAATGTTCATCATAATCGTCTGCATAATCTTCTAACGGATACCCATCAAATGTTGTGGGGTCGCCTGGGACTGAACCTGACGCGGCGGAATACGCAGGACTCCACCACAATACTAAGTCAGTTACTTTAGTATTTTCTCCCGCAGATTGGTAGAGATAATTTGCACTACCTGTCCATTCTCCACGAACAGACAGACCGGGACCAACATCACCAGAAATAACCGAAGTTATTGAGTGTGTTACAGGAATTGTTTCACTTGTACTTCCACAACTATCTTTATAAATGACCCCAACGTATACGTTAGATGGATTTAAATTAGAAGGAGTGCCCGGTGTTATTGTTCCATCACCATTATCTAGGGTGGGCCCACCAGTGTTTGTTTGTGTTAACGTATCATATTTAAATGTTTGGTTAGTAGAAAGACTTGCATCATATGTAAAATTTTGACCACTCTGAACAACCGTGATACTAAAATTATCTGGGGACTCTGCGGCACCACCACTCTGTGATACGGGTTGTGATGGCGGAACAGCACTAACAGTAGATGCAGGACACGGGTTTTCAACCACAACCTTTGTTAATGTGAAACTAACTGTTGCCGAACCAGTAGTACTGGCAACAGAACCAGTATATATAACATCTACATTTCCAATAAATTTAGTACTACCAGTTATTGCAATCTCATCTTTATCAACATAAACCACACCATTGCTATCAAACGTCATAGCGGACGGTGAAGCGGATTGTGATGGAATTCCATATACTCTGGTTATTACAAATTCACTAATGCCTGGGGTTGGGTCGTTGTAAGCTAATTGATTACTTCCTTCAAATCCTGTGATGGTGACCGGAGCAACTTCACCAGTTATGATATTGGCTGTATTAGAAGTAATTGAATCAGTAGATGGGTCTGCTATAAAATTGATTACTGGTACTTCATCACCCTTCTTAGATTTACTAAATGATTGTTTTTTGGTGAAATAGTATTCACTACCTGACATACTTGCAGTAATAGCATAAGTAATACTTGCATTGTCTGCTGTCATATCACTTGGGTCACCAACTCTAATATAGGGTGATACTGCAGTAAATGTTCCTACGTCTATTGAAGAAGATGTGATTACAGAAGCACTGAATTCACCGTGGGTAAGACCATCACTAGTAACATCTGGAGATAAATTAGTTGCTCCATACAACAACTCAATGTCAGTACCACCACCTGTGTATGAAATAACATCTCCGTTATTTTCTGCGGAAAATACGTGTGATTCATTTGATAAAATTACACTAAACCCGTCTGTTCCCGGCGTAACTCCATAAAATTGATTAGTATCAAAAGCGACACCATCACCAGATTCAGTAACGTGTACTTCAATTAACTGTGCTGTGTAGTCATCTTGGGTTGGGGTAACAAACGAAGCTGTAGCTGTTGATTCTGACCAGCCGGGGCCTGTAGTAGATAATAACGAACCAGTTCTGTAAAAATTAAATTCATAACTTCCACCTTCAAGATTTTGCGTGGTCGCAGATGCAGTTATTGATGTCGGTGATGGGTCAAAAGCAAATTCGTCATATACGACCGAATAGTCGGATAATGTTAGTTTTACAACTTTTGCGTCACTTCCACTAGCACCTGCAACACCGTCAGAAGCAGTTATCGGACTACTAAAGTTTATTTGAACTGGGTTATCACCGGCATATGGTCCATTATTGACCAGACGACCAATACTTACGGAATGACTAACACCTATGACAACATCAGTTGATGAAGCTTCTAGCGATTCATATGTGTAAACACCAAAATTATTGTCATCATAATAGATGGTAACATAACTACCAGTTTTAGCGTGACCAGTAATATATTCTTTGGTATTAGTTGGGCTTTCAAATATTGTAGTAGATGAAGAATTACTAGCCCCAAATCCAATATAATTAACATCTTGAAAATATGATGATGTGGTAGCCAACGATGCAAATTCAGTTTGAGTCGTATCCCACAATGCCCATTGATTGTCTGCAATGGTAGGTGATGTTATGGTACCGGGAGTTGTATCAAAAGAGTTCTGTGAATCTGAACGATATACAATCGGTGGGAGTGCGGGCGGTGTTGGAAATCCTTTACTAAATCTAAAGTATACATTGGTTCCGGCGTCGGTAGATATAGCATCAGTTCCGTCAGCTTCATCGCGAGAAACATATTCTACACCAACAACCACAGAACGATTATCATTTCGTGGAGCCGATTCCAATGAAGTTATTTTATACTGATACCAACGAGCACTGGAACTCCAGAAGGTTACATGGTCCCCAATTTCAAGTGTATCTAATAAAGAGGAATTATCTCTCGTAGGACTATTTGCATCTTGGATATCCCAATGTATATAAGCAACATTGTTTATAAGAGCAGTATGAGAATTAACCCCAGAACCATCATCTAGATTAGATGTTGAAAGAGAGTATTGCCCGGGTTGGAAAACTGTACCAGTAGTTTGTAAATCATCATAAAGTAATGAAGCGTTAGTAGAAAATAGAGTCTGTCCCTCTTTAGATTTACTAAACGATTGTTTTTTAGTGAAGTAATATTCACTACCCGACATACTTGCTGTAATTGCATAGGTAATACTGGCGTTATCCGCGGTCATATTACTTGGGTCTGGATACCTGAAGTATACTAGCGATGATGTGGTGGCCGGAGTACCAACTGTTATATTAGTTTGGTCAATAACAGAAGCACTAAATTCTCCGTGAACTAAACCATCTGACCCCGTGTCTGGAATTAGGTTGGTCGAACCATATAATACTTCAATGTCAGTACCACCACCTGTATATATTTCATTTTCTCCATTGAAATCGGTGGGAATGACATGAGAATCATTGGTTAATATTATAGTAAATCCATTTTCTCCAGGCACAACACCATATACATTGACACTATCTTCTACTTCATAATCGGTATCTAAACTTTCACTTACCTTAACTCTAATTAATTTAGGATTAAACACATCATTTGGCATACCAAAAGATTGTGTAAATTGACCAATACCTTCGGCAACTACCGTTTGTAGTTCTACGTCAGTCGAACCAGTAAACCAAGCGAAATATGCAGATTGAGATACTATATTTTGTACACTAGCAGTTGCCTCAATAGAAGATGGAGATGGGTCTTTACCAAACTCATTGTAAACTATTGAATAATCACTAACGTTTAATCTAACCGTTCTTGCATTTGAACCGGAGGCGCCCGTTTCTCCATCTTTACCATCTAAAGTAAGAACAAAAGTCTCCTGAGCCAGTTGTTTATAATCATCAATAGAATCAAACAATGAACTCGTGGCAAAAAATGAGAATCCAAGATTAAATACGTCTCCCCCCGCGGAAACATATTCGTCCGTAAAAGAAGCAGAAACATTATTTGAAGAAGATACAATTACTGAACCAGTTAAACCAAATTTACTTGGTGAAAACGATTCTCCAATTCTACCAAATCCATCAACTTTAGCATACAAATATTCAGCTTCACTTCCAGTTTTATACAACGAAGCGGTTATTTGAGATGGTGTGTCTGGGTCTATTCCACTGGAACCCGATAGCCAAGCAATTGGACCTTTAACTTCTAGTAGTGGTATTAGTGAATCAAGACCGTCCGTAACGTCTGTAATGTCAATTGTATCTAATACTGTTGACCCAGATTTAAATTGTAATACATCGTGACCAGTAATGTCAGCAGCACTAGCAGAATAGTTAGCAGAACCGCTTGCTCCCGGAACAGGTGCTCCTGAACTACTAAAAAATAACCCAAAGGTTGAACCCGAGTCGATGGGTGTGACGGTATCTGCTTCAGACAATTTAGTTATAAAGATTAGTTCAGTAGGAACCGTAACTCCATTGCCATCGGTTTTAAATGACCTACCGTTTTGGGGTTCAATATAATATCTACTTCCCCCATCCAAACCATCTGTACCATCATTTGTTTTACTAAAAGATTGTTTTAAAATAAATTTTCTATAATCACTAGAATAGGATGATGTATAGGCAGTAACTTCATAAGTTATAGAACCAGTTTTGGAACTTGGTTCCATAAAATCAATGTTACCAAAACTAACATAAGATGCAGTAGAGTTCAAAAATCCTATAGAACCAGTTTTTTGTGGTTGATTGACACTCTGTGATGTAATCACAGATGCAGAGAAGTATCCATCTGGTGGTGCAGAACCCGTCCACGGTAATAGATTAGTTCCACCATATAATACTTCAATGTCCGCACCACTACCACCCAATTCTATTGGTGTTCCGTCTGGTTGCGCGGGAATTGTGTGTGCTTCGTTAATTAATATAACAGTCCAACCATCTTTTCCTGGCGTTACACCAAAGAAATCGTCAGTATCAAAAGCAATTCCAGCTGCAGATTCAGTAACTTCTACTCTGATTAATTGTGAATCGTAATCATCAACTGGTGGTGCGACAAATGAATATGTGACCGGAGTTGTGGGGACGACGGCGAACGATGCCGATGTCGCAAAACTTCCAGTTCTAAAGAAACTATATGTTACTGGAGCTACTAGATTTTGTTGTTGAGCCGAAGCGGTGATGGAAGCCGGATTTGGGTTAGTTGCACCAGCACTATATACAATTGAATAGTCAGAAAGAGTTAACTTAACAGTTTTTGCGTCCGTTCCGGCCGAACCAGACGGTCCCTGTTCTCCCGGTGTTCCATCTACGGCATCTTTTACTCTATTAAATAACAGTTTATCAAAAATAATATCCCCACCGGCACTAGCACTAACTTTCAATAATATAGAACTAGTTGGGTCTGGATTTAATGAAGCTGTTTGTTCACCAAATGCTGTATGGTACAACTCAATATTTAGATTACCATTACTAGCAGAATAAAATTGTGTTTGTACGGGAACGTTATCGTCATCAACTAATGTAAATTGTGGAGTACTTGTTATATTAGTTAATACAACATCAACAGAGGCGGTTTGTTGAGCTGGAGTTGGGGTACCATCTGAACCAAATGAAAATACTTGTCGGTCAGAAATTAATCTTATTGATGACCCACCACCTTTTGGTGGAAGTTCTATCGGGTCACTAATAAATTCATCGGAAATATCACCGGCCCAACCAATAAATTCTATCTTAAAGATATATGTTGTTCCAGTTAATATTGTATCTTCTGCATACACCACGATTTCATCTGGGTTGTACCCATACTCAACCGCGGGTGTAATTACAAAGTTACTAAAGTTCCAGAAACCACTATCAACTATGAAACGAAGATAAGCAACACCATCTCGTCCAACTTCAAAATTAACTCTTCTCTCGTATAATCCCTTGTCATTGTTCTTTGTGTTAACTTCATCTACTAATAATCCGTATGTATTTTCTACGGGCCCCTGAGCGATAATCACGGATGAACTTGCTATTGAGGCAGCGTCACTACCAATTCGTGTTAGGTATGCCTTGACCGAACCTGTGTCTGTTGTAGAATATGTTGTACTACTTGAGACATAGGTTGGGTTGTATACGGCATCATACTTTAATGTATACTGAACACCTTGGTATAATTGATAGAACTCTTGTGTTCCAACGTAATATGGAACAGCACTTTCTGTGTGGTCAGCGTAAAATCCTTCTAGTATTTCAGTAGAAGAGGTGACCAGAGTTATTGGATTGGCAGATTGACTGTTTTCGTAATCGGTAATGTTGACCAGACCTGACTGCCAATGGTTTTGTAGTCGGTCATCGGTCAAGAATCTACCTACAGAAATATTTCCTGTGTTTGACCCAGTGACTAGAATATTTCTTTCGCCGGGATTAAACTCAGTTAATAGTTGGTATGCAGTAATCTCTGGATTTGCTTCTTTAGCACTAATCCTAACCTTAGCAATTTCACCAGTGTGTGTTTGTGTATAAGGAATTCTAAAGTTTAAAATAGAAGAATTATTAGCAGAAACGGTTAATGTTTCTGTTGGATACTCAAATATAACACTGGATGTAATTTCTTCTTCCAGTTTTCTTACAAGATTACCACCCAAGTCATCTGAGGTTACAACTCTGGAATATGAACCAGAACGGAGTATTGGATTTAAGTAATCATCACCATTACCAAACTTAATTGACTTTTCGGTGATTGCTAATGTTTCGTTTAAGGTTTTAAATAATGGTGTATATACACTAGCAGTTACATAATTTAAAACAATACTTTGTGAATCTGGAACTAATACTCCGGTATCGTATAAATTACGAATTTCTCTTTTATATATTGACCCAGTAAAGTATCCATCTATACTTACATCATCAAAAAATGGTGTTGCATTACCACTACTATCCAACATTGTGATAGCATAACCATCTGACCTGTGACCCTCAAAGTCATAGTCTAGTGATGCCGTGTATGTACTGCTGGTTACAAACGCATCGGTTCTGCTTGTTGTATTAAAGTCTGTTCTTGTGACCGAAAGACCATCTAAAATTTGAGCGGGGGTGTTTTGTAAAATTAATTTACTGGTGTTTCTTCTTGACGGGTCAATAGTAACATTAATTATTCTACGAACGAAACGGGGTTGAATAGAGTTGCCATTTAAATCTTCGGTAGCAACACCTACTAGAACAATTTGACCAGCACCCTTTGTTGTTTTTTGTGTAATTTCTATAGATACAAGGCGAGCATCACCTTCGGAATAATTACCAATAACATTAGAAAATATAGATTTACCGTATCTATCTAATACTTCCACTTGGATTGTAGAACCTTGTTGTAAAAACGAACTTCCACGAAGTAAAAATCCATTTTTACCGGCGTGAAGATTTGTATTTAATCCAGATACGCCAAAATATTTCTGTTGTGTGTCTTCTATAACACCCGTATAACTTAATAAATTAAGTTTCTGGGGGGTTCTTGGAGTTCTAGCCATACATACCCTAATTTGTCTGAATTCAGATTACTATTATAAGTATTCTCAATTCGTCGTATTTATATGACTGTAACCGTTGACCTTTTTGATTTCAATGATGTTGTCAACCATGTCGCGGATGTTATCTAGGTGGCTGATGACCACGACATAATCAAACTGAGCTTTCAATAAGTCAAACATTAATTGCATACCGTGGAGGTATTCACTATCAAGACTACCCATACCCTCATCAATGATAAGGAAGTTTGACTTGGGTAGATTTGAAGCCTTCAAAAGTGCAACACGGATTGCTAGACTACTAATGAATCTTTCCATTCCAGAACTATTCTCAAGAGGCCACGAACGTTCGTGGTCATACACGATACGACCACCAAAATTCTTACCATCAACATCAAGAGCGATAGAGAACGGAACAATCTGAGACAGAATGTTGTTAATCTCACCTTCAATTACTGGAATGGTTTTGGAGATAAGTTGATATGGGATGCCATCTTTACCAACTGCGTCCATATAATATCGGTATGCTTCAAACTCTTTCTCAATTTGTGCAATCTCGTTGAGTTGTTCCATAATGTTTGACCGACTTGACTCTTTTACTTTGACCGACGAGTGCAAATCCATCTTGTTATCATTCAAACTACTCAGTGTTGATTTTATTTTTTGTAATTCTTCTTTGTGGACCAGTATCTTTTCATCAACTTGTCTGTTTGTGACCAACGCAGAAGCATACTTGTCCAACTCTTCAAACTGAACTTCAACATTACTCAAGTCTGTATTCAGAGTATCAAGTTGATTCTTGGACTTGTCTATGTTATTTCTGGAACCTTGGAGGTCTACGTGTAATTTTTGGTAAATGTCAACCAGATTTTTAGCAGAAATAAACTTATCGTGGTCAGGCTTGAGTGTATCCATCTCAAGTTTAATGATTGTTATCTGTTCTGCTAGTTCACTTGACTTGTCAGTTAGTTCATTAATCTGATTGGTAATCTCTGCAATTCTCTCTAACTTAGACTTGTTGTTCTCAACACACACTTCACAATCTGGATTGTAGTTAAATGTTGATAGTTGTTCAATTGTTTGGTGTTTACTATCAATATTTGTTGAAGCAAGTGTGTAAGTTTGTTCAAGTTTTGATAAATTTCGTTCAAGTTCTTGATATTTTTTGTAATTTCGTTCTAATTCTGTCAAATTGACATCATTTAGTTTTTCTTTTACAGAAGTAAATTGAGCATCAATATCTTTTTCTTCTTGTTCAAGTATGACCAAGTTTGCTGTTAACACATCAATTTTCTTGACTAATGATGCTTGGTTGCTAACTAGGACTTCTTTACTGGGAACATTACTGGGAACAGGTAGTTTTTGTGTATTTAGTTGTTCAATTTCTACAGAATGTTGGTCGGCACTTAATCCAGCGGCATCAATGTTACTTTGAACCTCTAGTAATTGTAGATTTAGTTCTTCAATGTCATTTTGTAGTTGAACCAGTTGGTCTGTGAAGTCTTCACGACTAAACTTTTTTAATACTCCTTGTAACTGCTTACTTTCTTCGTTTGCTACTCGTTCTAGCAACTCAAACACAATCAGTCCCATAAACTGATTGAGTAGGACTTTTCGTTCACTATTTGACTTATCAATGAACAATGAGTTGCCTGTTTGACCAGATAGTGTGGTCAGAATAAAATCTTCGTAAGTTCCAACGATTCCACGGATATTTGCGTTGGTTGAGAACCTATCTTCACCATTTAGTATGGTTTGTGTTCCATCATCGTTCTCTTTCCAGAATTTTACATCAACTCTTACGGCACCTTTCTTGTTTTTCTTACCTTTTCGGTTAATTACATAGATTGTTCCGTTGACCTCAAACTTTAACTCACATTCAAAGGTTTTCTTGCGGATATTCATAATGTGGTCACCACGATACGCTCTTGGTGTCTTGTCAAAGAGTGCATAGATGAGTGCTTCCATAGATGAACTCTTACCACTAGCGTTTGGTGCAAATATTCCGTATGTTCCTTTCATATTAGTAAAGTCTACAAAGTTATCTTCACCATACGAAAATAAGTTAGAGAAACTGAATGTGAGTGGTTTCCAATGAATATTTCTGGATTGGTCTATGTTTGATATAAGACCATTCATCTTTCTGTTGATTGACCGACATTGCTCAATCAATTCTGGTGATGCGATTGGATGATTTGTCTCAATCCACTCACTAATGAACTGATTTTGGACATTTATGTCACTCAGGTCACCAATATCAATAGAAAGTGGTCCTCGTTGACCAGTTTGGCTATTATTTCTGCTTGGATTGACCGAAACATCAACAATTTTGTATTTTTTCTTGATGACCGAGATGATTTTCTTCAATTTTGTGTTCTCAACCGAAGAAAATATTCTAAGACGAAGGTTTTTCGGTAAATTATCGGGAACTGAGAACTTATTTAGGTCTTGTTGGTCAATATCAAAGGTTACATAACCAGTATCGTTCTGTAATTGCACAAACTCAAACTTTCTCTTTGGAATATCCCATATAACATACCCGTGACCATCTAATGTTTCGCCGTGGTTTTGTTGGATAAGAGAACTGGCATAAACCACAACAGGTTTGCCCGAAGTCTTGTTTCTTGTTTGCAATACTTGGTGTTTGTGAATGTCACCCAACATTACAATGTCTAGTCCGTCAAAACGACTTACCTCAACGTGCCTTGAGCTGATTGTGTAGTTTGTATCGGTCTTTGCACCATAAACTGGTCCGTGATATAGACCAATGTTGGTTTTTCCTGTCATAGTTGACACATCCGGCCAATCTTCGGGGTCACCAATGACCGAAAAGAGTGCGAATTGTGTGTCAGCCATCTCGTAGATACCACTTTCTGTTAGATAGAACAAGTTTGAGTGGTCAATATTCTTTACGATAGGGTAAAGACTATTCATTCGGTGAGGATTTGACAAATTTAAGTCGTGGTTACCATCAAAGATAATGGTTGGTGCGATTTGTGCTAACTTTTTTAGAAAATCTGAAGCTAGGTCAATCATTTCTGGTGACATATCCAACTTGGCGTGTAAGATATCACCAGCAACAACGATTGCACTATTGGTCAGGTCAAGTTTCTTTAGTTCTTTGTAAAGTTTATCAAAGGCGTCTCTATATTCTCCGTGTCGTTGGAACAAACGGATGTGAATGTCGGCCATATGAACTACTTTTTCTAGCTTATCAAATCCTACGAATAGTTTTTTCATAAATTATACCATTTTTAATTTCGTTCCGACCAAATCAGTGAAACTGCTGTTCACTGCGTTCTGAATGTTGACCCAAGACTCTTCAAATCCCATATCACTTGGGTCTTTTCCGGTTGGAACTACTAATTTAACATTTACATTAACAGATTTCAAGTATTTCTCAATCCATAACGCTTCTGACCGTGCATCGTGGTCTAACATTACATAAACCATTGGTGGTTTGTGTTCAACCAACCTCTGTCTCAACTTATCTGACATAACTTTTCCTAACAACGGAACACAATTTCTACGAACTGCGATTGCATCAAACATTCCTTCTACCAGAACAACAGGCATTCTCCAATTGATTAGATTTTCAAAGATAATATTGTTTCTGGACGCTGGTGGGTTCTTGTATTTCATACCCTCGTCGTAATATGTTCTGGATACAAAATAATTAAGTTGCATATTCCTGTCAAACGATGGAATAATGATGCGATTCTTGTATTTTCCGTCGTCACAATACCCAATCTGGTATCGGTAGATATCGTCTGTGGTGACGCCTCTAGACTTGAGGAACCGGATGGCGTTCATATACTCGTATGTCTTTTCCGTGACCCTCCAGAGGGGTTTATACTCCCTTGGCAGGGTTATCTTGACCTTGTATTCCTCTGGGTTTTCTTTGGGGTTATAGGACGATTCTAGGTCGCCTAGGATAGACTTGATTTCTTTTTTGGAATACCCCAACTTGTAGAGCAATGAGGAGATTTTCTTTCCGCTCTCGTCACAAACCCAGCACTTCCAATACCCCGAACGTTTACCGAAGTTAATGGAAAGTTTTGGTTTGTGGTGATAGCAAAAAGGACAATGGAACAGACGTTCATCACTGGAGGTCTTTCTTGATGTTCCAAGTATGTCTTCTAAAGAAAAAAGTATATTATCCATATATGGAATATAGTATCATTCACCACATTTGTCAAGTAACTCAAACAAATGTTCTGCTTCAAATGCTACATATAATTTAGAACGATTTCGTTTGAAAAACAAGAGGGGATTGGAATCTTCCCTAGAATTTTCGGCAGCTTGGTCTAATGCTGACCAGATGTTGAGCTTTTCTACATTCTTAGCTTCCACCGAATATGGAAATAAATTACGGGCGGCCGGGGAAAGTTTAATGTCCTCTCCCGACTCGCCCATAATTGCAGTCTTTACATCGTCTGGATGTAATTGTGGAAAATTTTCTAGTATTAATTCGCGTATTTGGTTTTGTAACCGGCGACCTTTGGCTTTTGCGCTACTTGGCCTCATATAACCTCACTTATTTATTTTGACTTGTTGACTACGCCTGGCAAATTAGGATTTCTATCTACGTATTTATTTTCTCTGTTGTATTCTGTGTATCTAGAATCAACTTTTTCTAATTCTACAACGTATTGACCTCTCATTACACCATCATTAAACTCCGTAGCAGCTTCACCACTCTCTTTTTTGTCTAAGAGATTTGGAATAAATCCTCTTGAATATGTTTTATTAACATCAAAGTGATTAACCGCAACAGAAGCATCACCTTCGGCCTGTAGTCTTGCTTTATCAACTCCGTCGGCAGTTGAAGTTTCATACAAATTTAAAAGATCTGACATTTTATTTCTCCACTATTCATCAAACTTAATTATAAAAGTTTGGTCAGTATATTTTGTTCTTGTTAAAGGACCAGATAATTTGGCTGTTGCAAGTAACTCATTTTGGTCATTATATAATCCAATGGATGTAATATAAGGATTAGCTGACCCACTATATATGTAATCATTATATGTTTGAGTGGAACCAGAAATAATTTCATACGCGGTTGGATTGTATGTTGAATTATATTCACTTGGTTCTATTTTACAAACTACTGTATGTTCATAAATAGTCAGGGTGGAGTTAAAAGTGGTTGTAACCACACCACCATTTTGTATTCCCATACCAGACCCAGAGATAAAATTGCCAACAGTACCACTATCTCGTTGAACACAAGCTAGTCCATTTTCATAAAATATTCTACCAATTGTAGCACCAGAACCATTTAGTTTTAGATTACCTTGAGTATCATCTTGAATATAATCACTATCACCATTTATATCAATTCTAAAACTACCTTCTTCTATCCTTTCACCAAAATACAATGAACCAACGTTCCAAACAAACATTGATTGAGAAGGATAGAAATCATAAATGTCTACTTCAAAAAATAAATTCTTAACAGAATAAAACAGAGGATATGCATAAGAACCACTATTGGTTTGTGGTCCTAAATCATTAGTTGACGTTGGATAACTTGAATATACAGTAGTTGGATCAATAGCTAAATTGATATTAAACCCATCAATTAAACTAGAACCAGAAGTCCATTCAAATGTAAAAGGGGTATTAACTGATATTTGTTCTTTAGTGTGGCCTCCGCCAATTTTCTTGAAGACCGTCATTTAAAACTCCTCTAATAATCCAACCTTACACGAATCAATGCTTCTTTTGTCAGTGATTTTTCTAATGGACGACTTAATTTAGATACGGCCAATAATTCATTTTGTGTATTGTATAAACCAACGGTAGTTATATAAGTTTTTGGATCATATTCAAATTCTTCAATTTGAACTGTATCATTTTCACTAATCCACGTTGGATTATTAGAAATCGTTGCGTCAGTATTTCTTAACCTAATAAAGAAATGTTGTGAAGAAATTATTTCGGCTGACCTTGCTTGGAAGTCTGCACCGAGAACTATAGCACGATGTAATCCGTGCCAGTTAAATTGGTCTGAGTAAACACCACTAGTACCCACTAATGAACCCGTAAATGGTTCTAATGGAGCAATTGTATCAGCAATGGTAGTAAATGCTGTAGCTGACCCTGTATTTTCTTGTCCAGCGGTTACATCTCCCGGCCCACCTGTTACTCTATCAGTAAAACCAACGGTATCACTAATAGCACTTGGGTTAAGAATCATAATTCCTTTGAGTGGATATAATGTTCCATATGACTCACCATTTGAAGCAGTAGTACTGTATATAGTTGATCCAGCAGAAGAAATTGAACCAGAAACAATGTTGAATGTATTACCACTTCTAGCGGATTCTAATGTATTTCCTAGTGTCGCGTTACTATCATCAATAAACGTAAATTTACCATTAGAACCAGATAGAGTTAAAACAAAATTACCGGGGTCAACCATATTTCTATATCTAGCTCTAGCAATTGATATAGCATAAATGTCTTCAGAAGTGGTTGAACCACTGAATTGGAATAAAGCGGTTTCGGGATCATCTAATAACAAACTTTTAAATTGATAATAAACAGCTTGTGTAGATCTAGTAGATGTATCACTTTGAGCTAATGTTGGTGAACCAGAACCGTAAGCGTGACCATATGCTATTGAATATTGAACTTCTGCGGTTGAGTCAGATGCTGGATTTTTGTCATATACATCTAAAAAATAGTTCGCGGCAGCTTTTCCCAATTGTGTTGTTGATGTAAAAAAACTAGACAGTGACCCTGTATTTCCAGACCACATTCCCGTTGTTACTTCTACATCTCTGGTTATTATATCGTTGGTATCACCCGAAGCATCATTAAATGGGTGAAAAATTGAATCTCCATGTGGCATATTTATTTACCTCTTATTAAGCTGGATTAATTGTTATGGTTAAGGTTTTTGTAACACCAGTTTCAACTCCAGTTATTCTAACTTTTGTAGTTGTTTGGCTATTAACACCGAGTTTTGCTTCTATTGCAAAACCTGCACCAGCCGTTAGTGTTTTAACCTGAGTAGTTGAGTAGTTTCTTAGTGTGCTAACAGGAGTAGGGCCTGATGTGGTCGTAGTTACGTCCACTGAAGTATCTACAGACTCCAGTGTTGCAACGGACGTTGGAAAAGCTACGACCCCAAGTGGCTCCCCACCTAGACCAACCAAAGTCGCAATGTTTTCATTAAATAGTGTAATTACATAATCTTCTGAGCCGTCAAGGTTGGCTGTTGATGGACGAATTTCAGCGCTAACATAATCCGCCAACTCGGCTTCGGCTCGAGCGGCGGTTGTTGCAAACGATTTTAATGATGATATCGTATAGTTTCCGGTGTCAGGATCCTGACCCTGAATAGAAATTTTCGGTAAGGTAACGTCTTTGGTAGTACCAGACCTTAATTTATAACGAAGTGCTTGTGATTCATCTGGAATGGCTTCTAGAACTGGCATACTCTCAATAATATTTGAATAGTAGTCTGTTCCCAATGGGTGAGCAGTATTGTATAAACTATAATCAATTTCATCGTCAGAAACCGCCCATTTGGTAATTGTAAATTGGCCTTGACTTAAGCGTTCTCTTCCTAGTTTTGTAAGAACGGCGTCAACTGTAATTACGGTATTATCTAAATATGCCATACTCAAATCTCCTAAGTTGTTCTAATATAAGTATTATGTATTACTACTTTAATCACAGTCAGCACAAGGTTGTGGTGTTCCGACTGTTAGTGTATTTGTTTCACTCTCAAATATTTCATATGGAAAAGTATTAGATCCATATGGACCGGGAATAGCTGTACTAACAGTATTTGTTGTTCCTAAATATGTTCTTCTAAGACCACCAAAGGTTTTGTCCCTACATAATTCAAAATGTATATGACCGGGGAACTCATTTCTATATCCAATTGGGACAACTCCATAAGGAGTTGTTAAGTCTGTCAACACACTAACTTTATAATATTCGATAGAACTACCCGTGACAAATTCTGGGTCGGCTCCCCAATTGGTATCTCCCGGTTTTAATCCAAGATATTTTGTTTTGCCTGGTTCTTGATAAGAACCCGTTACTAAAATAGCCCTGACAGCTTTTTGATAAACTTGTCGTATTTGTGGAACGACTCTCCAAAGATTTTGTTCTTCGACCGGAGAATACAATGTTTCTGTTGCGGTTTGTTTGTAGAAGGCATATTCTGTTCCTTCATAAGTAACAATGTCTCCCCTAATATATGTTTCACCACTAGTCCAAGTTCCTCTATCTCTAGGACCACCACCCTGTTGAACAAATGTCATAGAACCTTGTGTATAGTTTGGAACAGTTCTATTAGTATTAACATAATACAAACCTGCGCCATTTGTAAAATATGAATTAGCGGCAGTTAGTCCAGAAAATCTGCCATTTGGAATACTCCACAAATCACATTTTGGTCCGTATCCAATTAAACTAGATTCAATTTCTGCAGATAGATTTTCAGTTGACCTATTAAATATTATTCCCTCTAGTGCACCGAATGAACTGGTATTTCCTAATGTTTCAGAAGAAATAAACGCGTTTTGACCAAAAACATTTATTTGACTTTCTAAAAAGTCATATTGAGCAGTTAGTGATGAATAATCAGTTGTAACAATGGTAGAGGACCAATCATTTAAAGTTATTGAAGAGTCGTTATTACCAAATGTTGTATATATTTCTGTAGACAATAATTCTTCTGCTGGTTTCCCTGAGAGTGCATTTAGATTTACATCAAATGAATATACTGCATCACGTTCAAAATCTAATGACCTTCTGGACGTTTCACCACTAAACTTAATGTTTTCTTTGTTGTTGACCTTTGTTCTATTCAAGATATTTGGTCTAATAACAATTCCTTTTCTCAACTTTGACCTAGCAGGCAAGAATTGTTCTATTGACTCATAGAAATTATTTAAGAACTTATCAAAGAATCTAACAAAACCATTGTGATTTATGGTTGGTGCTAATTCTCTAATAAATACAGTTTCTAATGCATCTAATCCAGAATAACTTTCTCTATTTGTATCTCTTGGGTCACCCAAATATTGACCAAGTTGTATATTACCAAACGAACGAATAATTTCTCTGTCAACTGCGTCCACAGGTGATATAGAAATATCCAATTCGTTTGTAGCTACACTACTAGTCAGGAATTTTTCATACACACCAACCGTTGTGTCTGTGCTACTTAATGACATTGTTGCTGGGGGATCGGGTGCAATTCTAATCATATCTGTAGTATCTGATGCAAAATAAGAATTTTGTGTTACAGATCTGATTATTCTTGATGTATTATATAATGGTGAAGTTCCCACTGGGAACTCTCCGGCTGTTATATTGGTCAAATCTAACGCAACTGATTTACTTACATAAGGACTTGTATTTGGAATGGAACCAGTTGTATTAACATCCGTTGGTAAGTTAAATGATAGTCTAACATATAAGTCTTCTAGAGAAGATGTATAAGTATTACCGGCATACATACCGGGGTTTTCTGCAAACTCAATAAACTTAGCTTCTGTTATTGTGTCTCCCCACATTCTAAACTCGTCAAGAGAAGCACTTGTGTATTCAGCACCACTAGCAGAAGCGGCGGGAATACCGATATACAGTTCTTCTAACCCCGACCAATCAGCACTCATACTCATTTGAGTTTCTTGTAATGATTGTGTGAAGGTTGTGTCCTCGTTTTCTATTTTTCTAATGTCAAGTATAGCACCAGCACTATCATATTTTAATTGCAGTGAGACATAGTTTGCGTCAAACAAATCAAAATAACTACTGGTGACCAATGCAACCGATGCAGACATAAGGTCAATCCTACCTGTGTTGGCATAGTAGGTATTTGTAGAACCGTCTGGATGATATGTTGCTTGAATTGTGTAATCATTATCAAATCTAAATACAGGTTGTGTTCTGTCGTCTATTAAAGCAAAAGTAGATTGTATTGTTTGTGGTTCTCTCAAACTTGAGCTAAATGGAACAACTAGATATGAACCACTTGGAACATTTAAAACAAAATCTTGTTCAGTTGTAGTTACTTTCTTTGGTTCTAAACTTGTGTATCTGCCTGATATATTTTCTTTTATTGTAATTAAATCTGGATTGATTCCAAATACGTTTAACAACGAATGAACGGATTGTTTTGTTCCCTTAGTTCTTAGTAGGAATGGTAGTGCGTGTAAATATCTCTTATAATATTCATTAGCGATATCTTTGTATGGGTCATTTGTATTATTACCCGTTACATAATTTATCAGCTTTTCTACACTGGCAATACTTGGAGCGCTAATTCCAAATGACTCAAGAACCTTCTTAGCCATATCACCAGAAATTTCTTCGTCAACCTTGGGGTATCTAGAAGATATATTTTCTAAGTTTGTAATATATGTTTTTACATTATCAAACTGGTGACCAATCATTTCTGTAAAGGTTACAAAATCACCAGAGAACTCATCTTCTTGAATATACGTTGGAACATTTTTACTTAGTATATTTTGATTGTCATTATCATAATCAGTAGCAATCACACTCATTGATGTGTACCAAGCAGATGAGGAATCATGTGTAGTTGCTAATGGAATTCCTAATATTTTTGGATAGGTGTAGTCATCTGTTTGATATTGTGTTGTATTATAGTATTCACCATTTGATGCAGTATATTCTAGTCCTGTTCTAAACCACAATTCTTTTTCATATCCATCAAAACTACGCATCAACTCTTGTATCTTAATAGATGTATTAATTGAACTGTTAATGGCCGTTTCATCTACAGTATTGCCATTGTAAAGAACATCATAAAGATTAGAAGAACCAGTTAATTCTAAACTAGCACTACCAACCGAATCAATTGAAAGAGTTCCAAAAACTGTTTCATAGCTTCCAGTATCGGCAGCGGATGCAGAAATATTAAGATTTTCAATGTATATTGGAGCGTCTAAAACATAATTCTCTATTTGTTCTAATTTAGCTTTAAATACATCCAAACGTTTTTGTGCCGACCCAAATGTAACAAAATTTTCAAAATTAGAATAGTCTACATTTATATCAAATCCTGAGTTATTATTATACAAACTTTCTAATATATTATTTGTCACATAATTTCTATATTCGCTTATTCCTTGCAAGGTTCCTTCACCACCAGCAATATTTGGAATGAGTTCTTCTAAGGTAGCGGTTACCCTAGACAAATTGCCAATAGAAACATTTTGAGCGGGTCTTAATTGTGGAACCAGTAATTCTTCAATAGTCAAAAAGTGTAATTTTTCATATACACTACTTAACATTTCTCTAGAAATAAATGCACTTGTATCTATAGGATACTCTGTTGTATCTAATGGTTCTAATAATTTTAATGCAATTTCTGGATATCCTGTAATTGTTCCATCTTCATCATATTCAACCTCACCTACAGATTTCCAATTTAAAATTGGAACCTGTCTATCATTACGAAGATTGAGTAATGTTTTGGCAACACGCATATCATCGTAATAGTCATCGAATTCCGGTCTGAATTTGGTGAGAATTAATTCTTTTAAAATACTCTTAAGAGGAACAGTTACGTGTTCTTCTACTGTAATTTCAAAATCAAAAGATACAAGGGTTCCCGATTGACCATTTATTGTTGTGCTTATAGGACCACCACCGCCGCTAGTATTTCCGCCGCTAGTATTTCCGCCGCTAGTATTTCCAGTGCCAGTATTTCCGGTACCAGTTCTTCTGCCGCTTTCTAAATCGCCGCCATTTTCATTTTGTTCGTCACGATGTTGTGGCATTATGTAAACTCTGGGTTAAAAGGCTCGGTTAATATACGTTTCGTCGATGTCACCGCTTGGAGACAAATCAATTAATGTAATTCTATCATCACCTAATGTTTTTATATCTGGGTTGGTTACTGATATTGACCTAAATTCATAAACATCTTGTAAAGTTGTAGTGTATGGAGTTAGACCGATTCGAACCAAATTTGCACCTGTACTTACTCTTTCTGTGGTTAACAAAATAGGAGAACTGGGATTGTCTATTCCATCTTCATATATTGAAGTAACATCATTTGGTATCGTATACCAACTTGGTTGGTCGGAACCATTAACTTGTCTGTATTGTAAATATGTATCTTTTGAATCACCTTCAGTTGGGTTATCTACATCAAACTCAAGAACAAAACTAATACTGCCCGAAGCTGGACCATCAAACAATACCTCTCTAACTCTTAAGGCCAAAGGTATAGACTCTCCCGCTTCTAAAGGTTGACCATCATCATTAAGATAAAAAGGAATGGGTCTGGTAGCAATAATGTCAACCACACGAGGAGGTTGTGCTGTATTTAATGTAAATAGTTGACTTGGATTGAATGGTGGGTCAGTTGGTGGTGGGTCAGTTGGTGTTTGTTTTTGTAAGTTAAACACGGTCTGTTGTGTGTCTAATTGTGAAGATACTGGGTTTCCGTAATCATCAAACAATTGCTCTCCCAGTTCATCACTCAAATATGCATAATGAGTCAATGTTAATCTTCCGGTGTTACCAACACCCATCTCCCCGCGTATTTCTACTGGTATGTTTGGTGAGAACGGACCAAACGTTTTTGTTCCGGTTGTACTCTGTGGGTCAGGCTTTAGACCACCTATTGTTAAACCATCTATATTAACATTAACTCCCGAAGCATTTATATAGAATGCATAAATTTCATCTTCTCGTAAACTGGCACCAAAGGTGTCGCCTGAGGAGGGGTCGAATTTATATACCAATACTCCAACCTCTGGTATATCTATCTGTCCATTTTCTAATACATTTATATCTTCTGAAAATGTTTGTTGACCATTGACTGTCATTCTGGTCATATATTCTTGTCTTTCCTCAACAAACTGCCCACTAATTAATTTAAATGGCAACGAAGTATCAGTCTCTAATCCATTAAGACTACTTTTAAAATATATTTCATATTCATCATCAACATCACTTCCAAACCCAGTTCTTTCAAATTCAATAAAAAAGGTATTTGGTCTGTTGTCATCAATAAATCCTTTTACTAAAGGTTGGGTTCTAAATACACCAACATCAAGAGGGTTTTTTCGTACTCCAAATAAATTATTAGATTTTTCTGGAAAATCTACTACTTCACCATCTTTTAAAAGATTCACCTCTAAAGTAACTCTAGATACAGACATATTTTCAAAAGACAATACACTATTTTTTAATCTAAATCCATATTGACCAGTTGATAAACCGTTTAGTATAAAATTTCTTAAAAACTTATTTGATTGTACAGTTCCATCTAAAGATTGTAATACATTTTTGTTTATACGAATTCTGAAATTATATCTGTCATTACTAAAATCACGGTAATCTATTTCTGTATTATTTATTTCTTCCCAATCGCCATCTTGATTTTGAGATTCAAAAAATATTTCGAATAGTGTGCCATCTCCGGTTTCGTTAGTTTTAGCAGGAAATTTTATTTTTATGTCAGGTTCATTGTCCAATTCAATACGATATCGTTGAATTACGTCTTCATCACCGTCTTCAGTTGGAAGATGACCGTTAGTATACGTTCTCGAAAACTTAGTAGGCTCAGTTAGTAAGGTAGTTATCTTGTCGTTATTATTAACTGTTGCATAAAATTTTACTGGCATTTTTTCACTCGTTAATTATAAATGGAATTTGACCTGATGCGTTCAACCTTAGCTTTACTTCATGATCACCCACAACCGAATCTAATATTTCATCCAATTGTTTTTCAAATCTATCTTGTTGTATTCTGTATCTGGCGCCGCCGGAGAGATTTGAACTTTTTTCTGTAGCCATCCAATCACTTATATCATACGCTACAGTTTTTAATATATGTATGACATCATTTTCAAAATCATTATAACTATAACTGTTCTCTATAAAATCTGTTTGAGTCTGTGTTAGTTTGTCTTCTACATCGTGATACATCGAATCTAAAGTATCGTCATCTTGTGGATTTATATTTTCTAATAAAATTTCACGAAAATCATTAAAATATATAGAACTAGTAGTAAACTGTTCATAGTCTCTAGTAATTTTATCGTCAAAATTTACAACTCCTGACCCATCTGTTTCTGGAGCGGCGTGAAGCACAATTTCTGTTCTTGATGGAGATACAGATTTTATTCTCCAATTAATATCTTCATATGTTCCAACTTCATCTGCAAAAAAGTTTATAACAACATCATAAAATCCAGACTGTAATTCACTAAGGTAGTTATCTTGTATATTAATTGGTAATTGTCCGTCTTGATTCCACAAAAATAATTCAAAATTTAACATCTTATCTGTTTCGTCTACATCTGTTAATTTTATAAACGACCCACTTCCCTCTGATATACCTGAATTAAACGGTATTGCTGCAGAGTACACAAGAGTTTCTGTATTGGGCACATAAAAATGCATTTCAATAAATTCTCTAGGTCTATCTACTCCAAAATAAAAATTAGATTCATCTCTAGAAATTATATACTGGGGGTCCGTGAGTACACGTTGGATTTTTTCTCCTATTTGTATTCTTGGGTCACCAATATTTTGTTTATAATTTGCAGAAGTAAGCATTAAAATTCCTCAAATTCTGTATTATAGATTTCATTAAAATTTCTTTGAATTATTTCAAATGTATTAGTTCTTAATTTTATCAATTGTGGTTCAAGATAATTTTGTTTTACCCTTTTAACTACAATTCTTTTTACCTCACTTGGATATACAGCCAATTCTGGTAAGGTTGATTCTGTAGATATTGGTTCTAAATTACTAGTGACTCTAGCAACAAATGTTCTTCCATTTAAATTACTCATACAACTTTAAACCTAAATGGTTTTGTTATCATTGTTTCACTACCTAAAGTAACCTTTAACTTTAAGTCGTAATGTCTGTTCTTGTATAATGGTGTTGTATCAACTAAGACATATGACGCAACAGTATCACAATCAACGTGCGAGTATTGGTCAAATGGAACAACCGTTGTTCCTGACCCAGCGTCAACAATACTAAATTGTGAACCAGATGGTAGATAATATTTGTTACTGAATCTGGAAGTATTTGTGTATGTTTTAGCAGGATACTTGTCTCTTACTGTAAAGTATAGTTTTGATTTGTCACCTTTTGTGTATTCTGACTTTAAGTTCTTTGGTGCTAACTCAATGTCAAAATTTGATAGTTGTGACAACGAACCAGTTGTAAATGTTTGGTTTAACCAAGCAAGTTCTAGTCGTGGTTCGTGTACTGTGTGTGTTTGTCTTGAGAAGAATCTAATGTTGCCTTCGTTGTTGTCATCTTCCTCCGAACTACCCGTAAAGAATAAAATTAGTCCATAGTTGTCGGTCAGTGATGACCCAGAAATCATTGGAGCAATCAAATCTGTTACATTTATTCTTAGTTCATCATTGGTTAAATCGGTTACGGATTGACTGACCACGATGTCGGTTAGGTAGTCACTTCCACTAGCGTTCCAGTATGACCCACTTGTTTTTGTTCTCCAAGTCACACCATCATCAGAAACGAATGGTGTTTGCATTGTATATCCAGAACCCTCGTTCCAAGAACTTGATACTTGACAGATATACACTAACTCATCTTGACGAAGTTTTTCTGAGTGTGCAACGGTCAAGTTAAGAAAGACCACAGATGTTGTAGGCGCTCCCTGTAAGTCGGTCAAATCAAATTGTATTAACGAACGGACAGCGCCATTAGTGTATTGTCTGTCATTTCTTAACTTACCGACTTCTAGTATCTCATCGTATCCCGTATTTAAGGTATTGAATACTTCATAGATAGTAGCGTCCTTGGTTGGTTCTAAATATACTCTACTCATTGTAGTGCCGTCCCTACGATATCGTTTTGTGGGTAACGTAACTCAAATATACACGGGTCTGCGGATGGGTATATGATGTTGTTACTTCTATTTCCACCATTTACTAAAACATTGTATTGATATGGAGCATAATCGTTGCCATCACGTTGTTGGTATTTGTTTACAATATCAATATTTGCTATTGACTGAACACCTTCAACATCACAGGCTAAAATTGCTACCAAATCATCTATTATAATTGGTTGGTTAATATTCCAATTATCAATATTAAAATATTGAGCTATAGCATCAGAACATCTTGCTAAAACTTCATATGAATTATACCCTTTATAAACCACAATAGTGTAATTTACTCCAATGGAAACTCTAAATGCATCTAGAATATTAATTCTATCGGTCATCATTCTATAACCTTGTAAAAATCTTTTTACATTTATTTTTACATCACTATTCAAACTAGTTAATCTTCTATCACTATCATAACCCAACATATATAAATTTACATTATTATTTACAGGACTGTCATCTACATATATAACATCGTTATCTATACCACCATCTTCACCTTCATTATCTTGATACTTTTCTATATCACTGATGCCGGCATCTTTTATAGCAAATACTTTAGCCACCGCTCCATACTTAGAAGGCATTGACAATATACGTTTTTCATAATCTTGACTTGTTACGACCCTTCCTTGTGCATTTACAAACCCAATAGCAGCTTGTCTTAATTGTTCTGTTGTTGGACTACCAAGGCCGCCAGTTGCAGGTTCTTGATTAATTACTGTAATACTAGAAACCATTGTATTAAACGTGGAGAGGTCTGCAGGACTGAGAGTTCTGGTTTCATTTAGAACATTAATATTATTAACTTTGGTAATTGTTCCAGATGGAACGTTAGAACGAAGTCCATTAGAAATTCTATATCTAATGGTTAACGTTGTGTTTGCTGGAGCTAATCCAAATGAATTACTATTTGTAAAATTAAGAGTATCAAGTGAAACATTGGTCATATTTTGTAGATACTGTTGGTCATATACAGATTTATAGTCTGGGTTTTCATATACATCGTCTAAATCACCCGTTCCTGACCCAAATATTAATTCTATTTTGTTATCTCTATTCAATCTGGTAATAAACCTACGATTTGTTTTAACTCTTTTTATAGTATAAAGGGGTGCTGTCCTAGAATTTAGCACACTAGTTATAGTGTCTTCAAATCTATAATCTTGCGACAAATTATCTACCTCATACCAAACATTACCCTCATCATCTATCACAGATACTATTTCAACTACATTTGAATCTGATATTTCTATATTTAGAAATTTTGTAGGATTGGAGACAGTGTATTCCAAAGTTTTTTCGGTGGCAGAAACAACTGTACATTTCTTTGTAAGAATATATGTGGTAGTTAAATTTGTTGTATTATCTACCGAAAATGGTCTAGAATCTAAATTAGTACTATCAGCAAAGTCACATATATCTTGAGTCAAAAATGTTCCGGCATCAAATTGTGTTGTAGCTCCAAATGTAGACCCAGCGTCAATACGAGGTAAAAATTTAGTATCTAAATTTCCATCGGCATCGGCCGGAACAAGAACAGACAGTTCAACCTTACAAGTGGATGGTGATGTCAATCTTGGTTTAAATCCCAATCCCTGAGCAATTGCAATAATATTTTCTCGTTCTTGTGCATATGCTAATAAACTTTCTCTAAAGGAATAGTCTGTATAGTAAGAAAGGACATCTCCAATATAAGAAGTCATATCAATAAAGATAGACCCCGGAGAAGCATCACTAAAATCTTGATAGGTATCTGGAAAGTAAAACTTAGCAAAATCAACCAAATTTTTCTTAAACTCAGAATAATCCTTGTTTAAATATTTTACCTGTTTTTTATCTACTAAATTAGACGACTTAACAGTTGAAGTTCTATTGATTGCCATTTAATATCCTCAAAATTGTATCAATACTTCATCACTGAAGTTAGGATTTTCAGATAACCTATATTTTACATACATACTAGCTCTATAATTATTTTTATCGTCATCTGTTGGTTGAAAAACAAATTCTTCTAATTCCAAATATGGCATCCACCTTTCTACCGCCTCTCTGACAACACGTTTAGCTTCCATAGAAAAATCATCATTGTTAAAATCAAAAACCAATCTATGAATATCACAACCAAACTCTGGATTGTTGAATCTTTCGCCGGGGATTGTTAAAATTAAATTAATAAAATTACTCTTGACCTGTTCTAATACAGTTTCGGATGTTTGAAAGTATCCTCCTGTTCCTCGTTCAAGTGGTAATGTGAATCCCCTAGCCATTTATTAGATTCCCATTTTTTTCATCAACGCACCGTAATCTTTATTCATTACATCAAATACTTCTTGGTGTTTTTCTGTAATTGGACCACCATTAAATGATTGTGGTAGTGTTGGTGGTTGACCGACTTGGACATTTTGCGTATTAAAATTAAACGAGTCCATGTCCATGCCTAACTTAGATGTAAACATTTCTCTAAGTGATTCTCTTGTCATGTCGGTTGCGGTTGGTGTTCCTGTTCCACCAGTACCTACTTGAACAGATTCGGTTTGTAGTTGTGGTTGTGGTCTATTAGAAGCCATCATTAAATCAAACATTTCGGCTTTGACTTCTTTGATAATCTCTGCCTTTTGGTGTTCAATTTCTTTTCTAACAAACTCTCTGATTAATTTGGATAATTCTTTACTAGTCATAATGTACTCCTATGTTCCTTTATAAATAGTTCAGTCTCTTATTTTAACTAGGTTGCTTTCTATGTCAAATATTTTTAATAACGTACTAGATACTTTGGCAGCAACTGGAGGTGATAGTGGCGCTCCCGGTGATGCGGGAGTAGTTGATAATGTACGTATCATATTCAATATATCTTCTAAAACCACCTTTAACTCTTCATATTTTGCTACTGAGTTATCACCCGATATGGTCCCTAAAAATATTTTACCAACAGCCGGATTTAAATAAATATTATTGCCGGCGTCAGCAATTACATTTCTATTGCTACCAAAAATACTATCTCGTTCTGATGAAAGTATTACATCATTGTCTTTTGAATTTAAAACAATTCTACCACTATTCAAAATTGCTTGATTTTCAGACAGTACAGTTTTATTATTTCCCGTTCCATCATCTATGGTTTGTTTATAATCTGTTATTTCCAATTCTTCTAATGTAAAAAAATTAGAAGAAAAATAAAAATTTATATCTTGTTTTTCTGACATAACAAAACAAGAAGAATCTAAGTTTATATCTTCTACTGTAAGTGCGTATGAGGTGTCAGTTGTTGTGTTTGAATTTTGTTTTTGACCAACTCTCATGACTAAAATAGCATCAGTTTTACCACTATTTGTTGGTCCCAGTACACAAATTTCTTGTCCATTATCATTTGTAGTTATTTGACAGTTTTGATTAAATGAATCTTGCATTTGCGAAGAACCAAGACGTATTGTAGCCCCAAAACGATTTTGTAAAATTACATCTCCATCAAAATATTTTAAACTGTTTACATTTTCTCTTGGGGTGTAACTTGAATTAAAAAGTGGTTCTTCTGGTATACTACCATCCGTTTGTTGTAATATATCATTTTTAGCTTGTTCACTCTGTATAGTTCTATTTTGTTGTGATTTAGCTCCCCTAAAACGTTCTATTGAATTTGGCAAAGCATTATATTGCAATGTTTTATTTACATTTATCTTTTTTGTATAATAATGAACATTTTCTATTTTTTGAACCAACACAGTTTCACCGACCAATGGATACTCTTGCATACTAATATCCATTGGACGAGCACTGAATAGGCTTTCTCTAGTGGTGTGGTGTCCGCCCATTCCGGTGTATTTGAAAAACACAGTTCCAATATTAAAACCATCACCAGAATATTCTGGGTGTTCTTCATTTACAATTATATCTTGAACTACAACTGGTTGTGGGGTTGGGCCAAAGGGTGTAGAACGACCTCTTATTTCACTATCAAAAAATAGATTTTTAACCATACTAACTTCTCAGGTTTTGCAGTTCTTCCTCAACCTGTTTTGCCTCTTCTTGCAACTCATCAATCTCAAAACTGATGTTACTGAGAAGTTGGTTCTTTTCTTCTTCCGTTAGTAGGTCAGAAGTGGATGACGCTTTGGCACCAATGGACATAGCTCTTTGAGCAATCTGTGCGACACGAACAATGTGTTCGTCGTTCTTAACATTGACCTCCATAAAATCTTTTATGATGGGTCCGAGAACAGTTGCGTCTTCTGGGGTTCTGATTAGCTGAACTAGCTTTGTTATGTATGTGTTTATTTGTTGTCTTTTACTTTCTGTATTTTCGTAAATGTCTTTGAAAACACCAGATAAAGTTTTGTCGTCAAATATTGGCTGTTCCATAGTAAATCTCCATTTACTATAAATATTTACTTGTCAAAGTATTCGGATATTCTGCCGGTCTTTTGAAAGTATTTATATTGTCTGTCAAGTATAACCTTTAGTTCTTTTACGATTTTTGTAATATCACTGGTTTTACAATCTGTAATGTCTCGTATCATTAAGTAGATTGCTTTTTTGTTGAAATTGTTGATGTGACCGGACTTACTTAAAAGTAGCAATATTGCATAACCAATCTCCAAATCTTTGTCTTTTGGAAAAATTTGGTGTAAGTTGCCGTCCCAATATTTTATGAATAATTTTATAAACTCAACTCGTTCTGGTTCGTGATATGAATCGTTGGGGTCTACGACCAGAGTATCTTGAACAGAATAACTTTCATCGGTTTTGTCGGATAAATAAACCGTGCGTTTCTCTTCTTTGTATCGTTTGTTATTCTGGAGTATGAGGTAGTTTTTAGCTACAACCGAAAAGTAACTGAAGGACTTGCCTTTGTCTTCAGTGAAATTTGGGAGCTTTAAAATTAGGTAAGAAATAACTTCACTTTTGATATCCTCAAATGAACCATCCATATAAGGAAATTTAAAGCGGTTAATTATATTTTCGGCCATCTTGTCTAGTGGCTCGTATATGTGGTCCCTAAATATTTTTTCTCTAAATAATTCGTCTGGTTCTGTATTGTACCGAATGATAGCGTCTTGTGTTTCTTGTGTCCAATAAACTCTACCCTTCGCTTTCCTCCGTCTCTTCTTCGGTGACATAAATTAGCTTCCTTAGTTCGCCTGTGGCGTCAATTAGTTGTTCAAATAGTTGTCCTACTTCATCATCTTTTTCAAACATCTCCCTTTTGTCGAGTTTACGGGCGGTTGCTAAAATATCACTTGCAGTTTCATAAAACCATAATATACGAGATTCATACTCTTCTGTAATATCTTCAAATTGTTCTAACTTTCTAAGAGTTATTAACGACGAATATATCAATGCAATATTTGCAAGAATAGATATAACCAGCACCACTACCATATTATAGATCCTCTAGATTTAATTCGTAATCTGTAAATTTTTCCATATATCTTGTAATTGTCATACCATTGGAATCTGTTGTTCCAACATTGTTTTCTAAAAACCTTTTCATTCCTCTAGCACCAGCAAAGTGAGCACCAGCGAGGATTGACGATGGTGTAATGTATACCCCGTTATGTACCGTGTACCCATACACCATGATATGATGTTGTAAACTTGAGTAATTGCTTCTTAGATAAGAAACCATTACACTATCCTGTAACTCTGGGTTATTAAGGAATTGTTCTCTTGTAACATCATATCCAAGGTATGCTACTGTTCTTGGACTGAATTGATACTTACCCATAAACCCATGACGATTTACCACATCATAACGATTGTTGCTTTCTAACTGACCGATTGCTTCAATCAGTTCGTCTAGCTGATGAACCTTTGGCGGTTCACTTACTACTATTTCTTCTATCTCTACGACAGGAATATTTTCTTCAATTTTTTCTGGTACAAAACTACTTAAACTACCTACTGCTAAAAAGCTTAACATAAGCCTAATCTTCATTAGAACTCCTTGTTAAGTGAAACAATTAAAACAGGAGTGGTGCTGTTTTATTATAACCTATTAATATACATATGTACTTAAATCGTCTCGTACAATGCATTTTGTGCTCTCTGTCTGTCAATATCTTTGATATGATAGAGAGCCCACTCTTTTTCTTCTGGTAACGTAGTGAATGATTTGTGACCAGTAATCACCTCATGCACCTTGTTTTTCCATCTAATATCTGGTTTATTTTGGAAGATTCTGGTTTGGAAGTCAGGCCACATTACCCAGCCCATTTCATTGACTCTCCAACGCCATTTTTGTACATCTTCCTGAGTCAATCCATTTACGATATTGACCCTTGGTACTGCTAAAAGTTCTATTTCTTCGTTGTATTCTAGTAGTGTGTGAATGTTTTGTAACAAGAAGTCTGACACGGTTTCATCTGCGTCAATCTGAAAAATCCATTCTTTACTACATTGTTCTTTACCAAAATTTTTGTGACTAGCAAAGTCTTTATTTAGGTCATGCTTAAACACATAAACATTGTGTTTCATCTCAAATTCTTCTATGATAGCCAATGTTTCTCTGTCATCAGAGTTATCATCTACAATAACAATTTCATCATCATCAGACATAAAAGATGTAATCTGATTTAACAATGTATAGATACATTGACCTTCATTATGTGTTGTTATTAAGTAACTTATCATGACCACCTCTCCTTGTCAAGTGCTGAAGTCATTCCAGTATTTGAATAGTGCAAGCTCCTTGGACTTTGCTTCCAAGTCAATATCAACAGGCATATCATATGTGTTGATAGGATTGTAAAGATAGTCAGCGTGAGCGGTATTTTTGGACTTGCTATCCTCGTACCGCTGTCTACTATCTGAATAATGGAATAGGGGTGTATGGTCACCCCAAGTCTCATACGCCATGAAAAATGCATCTTCCTCAGATACATCATCAGTATGAAAAGTATGGTGGAAATAGTCAAATGTAACGGGTGTATCGTCTAGGATATCACATAGTTGTTTGACCGAATATAGAGAGGCTTTGTCGTCGTTCTCAACTACGAGGCGTGACCGAGCAGAGTCGGAGAGTCGGTCAATGCTGTTGAGGAAACGTTTGATAGTTTGTTCCTTACTGGACCCCTTGGACCCGATATGGATGTTAATGGGGTACTCATGAGTCTTGGGTAGTTCCATGAGGTCAAAGATTTTGGCATGGTGGTCAACATTCTCAATACCGTTTTGAATGACCGACTCACGCTCGGAACCCAACTTGACAAAATGACTAGGGTGAAAGGATACACGAATACCAGATAGTTTAATCAACTGCCCTATCTCTCGTAATTTATTAATTATCTTGTCGTTGTCTGGCAGGTCTTCTATCTGGTATTCGCTTTCCTACGGGAATAGGTCAGAAGTAATACGATATAGTCGTACTCCATTCTGGATATTCCATGCAATAATTTTATGTAAATCGCGCACATTTTCAAGAGCCAATTCAGAGGCATACTTGATGCCTTTAGCTTTGAATGTACGTTGAATCATACTACGAGAGGTGCGAATACCTTCGTCAGCAAGAGTCAAATTGATACAACAGTAACCTAGATTAGTCATATTATGGATTTCTACGCATTCCCCATCTGTTTTTTACAGGAGGTTGAAAGTCTACTTCTGGCTTACTCTCTAAATCTAACACCTCTGCACCCTCTTTGTCAAGGTCATCGGTAGGTATTGTTACATTTACGGTAAGTTCTTCCTCTTCTGTTACAGTTTCTTCTGGAATATAATCTTCTGCATCATCTACAAGAATTTCTATAGTTTCTTCTTTAGTAGATTCTTTTTCTTCTACTTCCTTATAGATTTCGTATTTCTTTTCATCTTTGACCACCTTTGGTAACATAGCAAGTCGGTTGTATCCAATGACCAATGATACTGCTAATGGGTCAAAAACAAAGACAATTAAGAGTGCAAATATGTTGACCACCTTGTCCATTGACCAACCTGTAAGATTGGACATATAACGGAGTGGACCGATTTCAGCAGCCACTTCGTTGTTTGCTTCTAGGTCAATTCGTTGTATGTCTAGTGATGTAATACTATCGGTTGCCTCCTCAATTCTGTCCGATATTTCGTCTCTTTCTGTGGTAGCAATATTGAGTTGTTCTTGGATAGCATTTCGTGTTGCACTTGATGTGCTGGTGACCAGTTGTCCTGTTTCTTGGTCAACATACTGAATTTGGTTGTTGGTCAAACCCTCTGTTAATTGTAGGATTGTTTGACTAATTCTTTCTCTTTCACCACTATATAAATCAAGTTGTTCTTGGTATCGTTCTTTTCTCAACTCTAACACATTTGCTTGTTGAGTCACGATACTAAGTTGGTCTGCGGTTGTTTGGTAGGCCGCAGTAAGAAACCCGTAGATACCCGCTGATGTGATTAAAATTAACACACCTGTAGCTACTATATAGTAAAACCTTAACAGAACCGTTAAGTCTTTCCAATGTCTGGTTAGAAACGAAGCGGTAACTAATTTACCTGCTTCTAGACTTGAAGCCATAACCACGACGGGAATGAACGCTCCCGCAAATAGACTTCCTAATCCAGAAATGGAAAAGAAAGCAGCAACAGTAGCAATAACCATTGATGCTAGTAATACTAAATATTTAAACACGTTTTACTCCATAAAAAGTGGGGAAACGATTATTCGCGGCTTTCCTGTTAATTGTTTGTTGTATTCTTGTATTTTTTCGTTTACATCAAAATTGATAGGTCCACTAGGCATTGACTTAAATTGATTAACTAAAGTTTTCATATCTTCGTGAATGTCTCTGCCGGGTCGTTCCCAAGACAACATAACATATTTTAAATCTCTACGTTGACCTGTTTTTAGTTCTTCTATTATTGATGGAGAAATAAAAATTTCGTTGTAATCACCAAAATAATGAGTTGCAAATTGTAATCCTTCCATCTCCTCTATTGGAGTAATTTTCACTCTAGTATTGTTCCACATCACCTTGGTCCGATTTTAAGGAACTGGTCATGAATGAAAAGATGTTCTGGTTCTCCGAGTAATTCAATTTGTTCATAGTCGTCGCCGGGAAAAACAAATTCAACCATATACGCTTTTCCTTTCTTTAAAATGCCTTGAGCAAATGACCCATGTTGTGTGTGTATTTTTGACGGGCCAGTGAAGATTACTTCATCACCTTTCTTGATTCCATTTCTGGTTTGTATGTCTGTCATTTTTCCTCCGGTAAGATAATATTGATTTTTATCTCATTAAGTTGTTTACTAAGTTCTAATTTAACGTCTTTGACATTTACTGTCAAGTCATCTACAATTACCGATTCTTCGTATTCTTTACCATCTATAAATACTCTAGCAGTAATTTTCTTTTTCTTTTTCTTTTGTGTTGACCACGGATTCCAAGGTTCAAGTGGGTCAACTGCACCAGAACCAATACCTTCTTCTACCTCGACTATTTCTTCTTCAATAATTGCAGTGACGAATCCATCAGTAATTAAATTGAGTGGGTCGCCACTGATTAACCCCATCGTCAAGATGTTAAGTGGGTCTACTACATAAGTAATGGTAGCCATCTACTAGAGCCTCTGTGCTGTATACTCCGAACCAGCGACAGCGATGGATTGAGAAATTTCTGAACCAGCGGTTCTGGATGTTGGTGAGACAACCAATGGTCTTGTTGGGTCCAGACCAAGGAGACGATAGACCTCTAGTAACATAGTTTCTTGTGCGGTCGTTAGGGACGCAGTTACTACGGTATTTGGGTCTAGTGAAGCAGTAACAACTGTTCCCGGTGCAAGTGATGCAGTAACAATTGTTCCCTCTGGATACGAAATAGAGGCGGTAACTTCGGTAATAGTTCTTGTAGCACGACTAGAAACAGTAGAACGAATAAGTCTTACGTCTGGGTCAGGAGAAGCAAAGATATTACCGCCTGCTTCATCATAAAGGTTGCCCGTAATATTAATATCGGTGGTAAGATTATCTTTGGGGGGAACCAGTTTCCAACCATTGATTAAAAAGAAATATCCGTCTAGAAATGTTCCACCACCAAGGGGGTCGCCGCCTGTTCCGCGGATGGCTGGTTGGAATTTTGAATTAATATGACCATCAACCAATACCCATTCTTTCCAAGCACTATAAATGTCACGTTTTACATCAATTTCTGTAATTTCATCAACAATGTAAATTAATTTATTTGGTCCGTCAAATGTGACCTTGTTGAATAGTCCCCAGTATCCCCACTGGTTATAAAACATTGGGAGCATCGACATATCACTGTATACGCTCTTTCCAAGTCATATTCCAACGAGTGGCTACATCGTATGATTTGGCAGTTAAGTTTCTAGCCATAAATGTCCAAGCTGCTCTTGGTGGAGGAGGACCATATAATGCGTTTTGGTCTGCAAGTCCAACACCACTAGATAAGGTAAATCCTGCGTCAGCTTGTGATAGAGCCAATAGTGAAGTTTTGTAATCTAGTGGATAACTTGTTGCTGAACCAGTTGTAATAGAATCAACAGTTCCCGTAGCACCAGTAGAACTAGTAAAGGCAGCTGAAACAATACCAATATCAAGTGATGCAGTAGACCTACCTTCAACTCTAAGTACACTTGAACCACTCTGTAAAATAGAAGCGGTCATTTCTGGAACAACATAGATTTCATCTCCCTCTGTTATGGTTCCGGTTACACCACTAACCGTTAATTGTCTAGGAGTTCTATCGTTGTCAATGTCAGTTGTACTTGTGTATAACCACGCTTCGTCTCTGTCAATAAAGGACAAGTAGTACCAATCACCTTCTGTTCTTTTTAGAGAACCTGTACTACTGAAGCCTGCAAGAATTGTTGGGTCACTGGCGTTTGTTGGGTCACGTAAAGTAACTTGATTTTTGTCATTAAAGAAATGAATATCAGAACCATAGAGTGGATGGTCTTTTACTTTGACCACAACACGTTCTACTCCTGTGCCTTCGGGGTCAGCTGATTGTGAAAATGAAGATAGTGGTTGACTATTTCTAGCAAATGATTGGTCGGCGTTATTTGAAATAGAACCATTTTGATTGGTTGTAAAAATGTTATCAAAATTGAATTCACCTTGACCATCTATTATAAATCTTGCTAACTCTGGTCCGTGTGCTAAGTGGCCTATGTCTCCCGCATCAGTATCAACTTGTACTGTAGTAAAACTAACATCGTTCCAGTTTTCTCCACGGAGAACACACTTTGAAAATACTCTAACTTCAATTTTTGCATCTATTGTATCATCACCATCTTTATACGCAGATACTTGTAAAAGTTCCGGTTTATACATTGAATGGTTTTCTCTTTGACCACTAGATAATGTAAATCCGTTAGCTATAGCGGCTTCCGCTTCTGGTAAATATTGAGTGGGACTCAATGTAAAAGCATATGTCGTACTTGTTCCCGCTCGGTAATAGTCAGTACTAGTACTTCCAGACAGAAGAAGTGTGCTGGTATTACTATACCTTTTTGGACTAGCTTCTTCTAGTGGGTCAGCATCACTTTCAAGGTAAACGGCACCACCATATGCAAATAAGTCAGAGTTGGTTCCATCTGGAGTTCCTGCTCCTGCTCTATTTGCAATTGCCCAACAAAGTGGTCTATTTGGGTTTCCTAACGGATTGTGAGTGGATAGTGCCAACCCATCTGTTGCATTTGCGTGGTTCATTTCGTGACAAATTACTCGTTCACCTTTATAGAACACACCCCAACGAGTACGACCACCACCAACAAATTGATAATCTACCCAATAGTTATTAATTTTTGTTAAATCTAATAACATACCAGATGGATTAGTACCACCACCTGTTCCAAGAAGTGTATCTCTATTCCAATCTGCCTGTTCTATTACGTGGTTGACTGTAGCATTTCCCTCTAAGGTATATCTATGCACAATTCGTAATTTTGTATTTCCACTACCATCTTCACCAAATGTCTGAAAAAAGAATCCATCTGTTGCGTCAAATGGACCAAAGTTTCTAACCACACCAACATCAACTCCGGCTTTTCTTGCGGCAAACGAATAAAAAATACCAGAATTTGGTATAGCCGGATGAAACAAATTACTCGTATTTGTAACACGGTCATTTGTATCGGGGTCACCGGATACTCTTAATCTAATAGCACCAACGTCAGCTTCCCAAGATTTTGAACCCTTTCCTTCTTGTGAATTTACAAATTGGTCATTTCGTTCACTTTTAGAAAAGTCGTATTGTGCTAGTAGTTTTGGTTCAGTTGTTCTTAGTTTACCAAAAGCACTAATTTCTGGTGGACCTTCGGCAAATCTTACGTTTGCGGAACCAAATCGGTCAATATCCAAACCATATTCTGGATTGTCATATCCCATAATGTGATTTGTATTAACATAGATGTCTTCAGGAGTTCCATTAACAAGTGCTCTTTGTGTTCCATCACTATCTCTAATAGGCTTATCGTTGGCAGGTTGTCTTTCGGTTAAATTCTTTGTATTTTTGTCGTAATGGACTTCTAAATAACCACTAGTTGTAGTTTCTTCCCACACACCATGAATGTGTATTGTTATGGTATTTGAGTTACTATCTTCTGTTGTATAAAATTCACCAATTTGCCAGTTATAATTTGCATCTTTACCGTCATACGGAATTCTAGCCGTATGAACCATGTATATGCGGTCACCTGTGCTCTCTGGAGGTATTCTGGTATATCTGCGTTCACCTGCCATATTTAAATCCTATTTGTCATATAAGTTGTAACCAATTATTAAGCTGGGTTCTCGTAGTTACGTTCAAGTGCGGCAACCAGTGAGATGTTGTTTGTTTTTGTTTCTAGAATCGTAGCGGTTGTTGTTACATATTGTGCAGTGCCAAACCCAATAGCAACCACAGTTACGTCAGCATCTGTTTGTGAAGTTCTACCACCTTGCACATTGTTGGTGTAATCAAATGTGTAAGATCTTTGAGTAGAACCACTAGTGGAACCTGTAATTGGAACTGGTGGATCTGAAGCGTCATTGACCAACAGAGCCGCTGGTAAGCCAAATGAACCTGTTGCATCCCCGCCTTCGTTTCCTAAGTTAGTAAAGAACATGAAGTATGAACCACTGACATCCGAACTTAAGTTATCGTTCCAACTGATAATACCCGTTGAGACGAATGGATATCTTGCTAATGAACCACTGACATCATAGAAATCAATTCTGTTTGTATCGGCATCTTTTTGAGCATACACAAATACACCATCTGATGTAATCAAAGTATCACCAACGAATGATAACAGAGTTCTTGTCTTTTTACCGATAAAATCTTCTGAAAAATGGTTGCCTTTGTCAATGTCAGTTGACAGTCTCAATTGATACTGAACTGATGTGTATACATCTTCTAAAGAACCAGTTTTTTCAAATGAACTAGTTCCATTTGTGATAATAACATTGAATGGTGAATAAATAGAACCCGTAATTTGTTGAGAACCACTAATTTGAAATCCTTGTGGGGTAGTTAAGACATAAGGAACCCAACCATTTCCCGGAGGAGTCCCAGTTTGTGCTCCAGTATTATCAATATACCAATTTCCATCAGAACCACTTACAACCAAACCAGCGTATGTTGGACTTCCATCGGAACCAGAAGCAATATACCCAGAACCACTCAGGAAGAAAATATCAACGTGATTCCAAGGACCGTTTGTTCCTGCATCGGCTTCAGATGTTGTATTAACTTTAATGTCGGTAGTTGTTGTAAGAGGAACCGAATAAAGTGTGTATTCCTGTGTAGTAACACCAAGGTCTGTTTGAATGTTAGCGTCATCGTAAATCTTTTTATACTCACGAAGATACAATGTAGTATTTCCACGGAAATTACGGTCAATTGTATTTCCGTCATTAGAAGCAGAATAATGGAGAATTGCTTGGTTGACCGAACCACTCATCTTAAAGTTTTGAACTATGTTATTTACAGCTTCACCAGAGCCGCCGGCATTAGCAGAACCACTCTGAACAAAATATACTTGGTCAGAAAGTGATGGGTCAGGTGGGGTTGTTGTTGAATCTAATGTAATAGTACCAAGTGTTCTGATTCCTACCCATTCCTGAATCGTAATGGAACCAGATTGAACTGACCAACCAGCATCTCTAATTAAATAACGAGAATCATCGTCGGTAAAATCCCAAAAGTTAACCAAGTCAAACTGGTTTTTCGTGATAGCAACAAATGGAAATGGAATTTTAATGAGATTATCGGCCTGTGGACCATTTTTCCACTCTTCCTTAGCAAAGGAATAAAGACATTGTAACGTTACACCAGAATCCGAACCAGATTCTAGTGGTGCAACCAAACTGGATGCATTATCAGCACTAGTTTGAACGGTTATTGTTCTTGTTGCCGCTGAACCCGTTCCCCATACAACGGAAACATCGGTGGTTAGATTATCTGGGTCTACGATTTTTGGCATTGCTTATCCCTCTGCTATTGTATTTATAATATCTGAAATTATAACGTTGTTGTCAAGGTCTTGTAACGATTTATTGAATGTTACTTCCATTAATGAATATAAATATTTCTTATTTTGTGTAGAAAGTATGTTTCTGGAAGTAATACTTCTGTTTCTCAAATCTTCTGCGATTTGGTCAATCTTCTTTTGGTAAGGAGATTTGTTTTCTTTAACGGTGACCGATATTGCTGGTTTAGATGGTTGTTTTTGTTGTGCGATTTCATTGACCGTGACTTTCTTAGAAGCGGTCACTCTATATGTTCCAGACCAAGGACTAAAGTAGGCATCCTCCACGATGACTTCTAAATCCATTGTTCCAACTGAACTATCCTCTACAAGACCTTTTAGTTTTGGAATTTCAATTTTAGCAGAACCATCTTTATCTACCTTACCTTCAACAATGTAGTTGGCTTTCTCGCCAGACAAAATTAGTCTAGCTTTTGCTTCACTTAGTGATGCTCCTTCTACTTCAACTTTAAAATCAAAGTCGGTTGGTTTATCGGTATATACAAAAAAATCTTTCATAATTGGTCACCAAATAAAGTTACTCCATAATAAATAGTGTGTTAGATTAGATTAATTAGTCATCAAATTGGGTCAAATGGAGTTTGTCCTTCATCGTAGTTTCTATCTTCTACTTGTGATGTTCTTATAGTTTGACCAACAGTACTTAATGTTGCTTCGATTAATTGATACTCATAACCAAGAGAATGAACGATAACATAAATTTCTTGGTCATAGCCGGGATAATTGTAATTGTAAGTTGCAAAATTGTTAGATGATGCTTGAGTAGGCAATCTACCAGTAGTTTCATCTATTTGAAAATTTGTTCCTGCTACAGTATCTAAATCAGCACCACTAGAAGAAACCAATTGAACTTCTGAACCAGAAACCGCGTTGGATATTTTAAGTTGTACTGACTGAACAATATTTACTGTGGCTCCGTCAGATTTATATGTTGGGGTGTCACCATCATTAAAAAGATTAATTGTAACTGTTCCCGTAGAAGCACTAACGTATACTGAAGCACTATCACTTGTAGTGTTTCCATATCCTTGAAATTTTAATCCATAAAAATCAAAAGAACTTCCAGAAATGACCATCGCGTGGCCATCATTACCTTGAACAAAAGTACAATTATATAATCCAGAAGTTCCAGTTTGTGTTCCTGTAAAATCTTGTAGAGTTGCAAAACTGGATGTACTGGTTGTGGTTATTTTTACTGCGTCAACATGAGAACCACTTTGAATCATATACGCAGTCTCTAGGGAACCTCCATTAAATCTAACTTTTTCATTAAGACTTGAACTATTAAAATTTTGATAAACACACCCACTAGATGTTACTTGTCCAAGTGAACCAGTTATTATTAAACTTGGTCTAGTATCTTGTGTTGATGTTATTCTACCATCAAAAGTATTATTAAGTTCTCCACGACCGATAAATGTTGTATTTTCTAAATCAATTAAAGTTGATGAATTTGCTATATTTAATTTTAAATTAGCCCAATTGGTAGCAAAATAACCATTGTTCCAAACCACAACCGACCCGTCGTCTCCAAATTCTGTAGCTACTGCAGTTTCCGCGGAACCTGTTTCTTCTCCAACAGTTAATGAACCATTAACATACAAAATTCCTTCTTTTGAACTTACATACCCAAATCGGTTGTCAGTATTTCCCTCATCATAATTAATAAAATCTTGGAAGGTTCCATCAGTATCTCCACCGTCCCCACCAGTTAAATTAAGACCATTTCCTAAATCAATTGCATCTAGTGCTAAGTTATCAGTTTTGGATGAACCAGCAAAATCACCAACTAATCCAAAATAACTTATCTGTGTATAATCAACAGTTCCAGTTCCCGCATCTCTTGTATAGAGGTCTGGGTCAATCGCAATTAACCTCCAACCACCTGAAGCTGGGTATGTAAGAACCCCATCTATATAATATTCGTTATATTGATTGTTTGCACTTCCAATCAAAACTGTCACAGAAGGTGTAGTTCTTGATAAAAGAGCTTTTGGATTTGAAACATTATATTTTGCTATCCAAGCTAAACCAACTGCTTTGTCTGTTATGTCGTAATTCGTAGGACCGTCATATTCTACACCCTGTCTACTAGTACCAACTTTGTTTGATACAGAGTTTGTACCTTGATAAACAATATCAGTTTCTAATGTAGGAGAACCACCACCCGAAAAAGGATTCCAATCAGTAACAGACTCGGCGGGGTCAACTCTGGTATTGTATGCGGCTACATTAACTATTGCCATTAAAAATCCTCATTTGAATTTATCAATTCATATACTCCTACAGTATTTTCTTCATCTAACCACTGTATAAAACTTCCACGCATTTTACTAGTTCTACTAAACAATGATTCTTTTATAACTGTCCAATCACCAGTTTTATTTTTATTATTATACAATTCTACTACTAAAGGAACAGAATATAATTTTGCAAGTTCTATAGCCATTTCTCTACCAGAAGTCAGAAGTGCGTCTGGTTCTGTTTCAATTACAACTACCCAAAGTCCATTATTAAATTCTGCAGCAAACGTCAAAATTTTATTTTTATTTGGTTGTTGTTCTCCACCACCAATTCCAGTTAACCAAGAACAAAAAAATTCACTACAACATTTTGGTTTATCTTCGTATATATTACATTTATTATTTACTAAAAAATTACATTTTGTTCGTCCTTCTTTATAAAAATTTTCTTCTTCTATTGTTAGAATATCACAACAAACTGTACAATCACCACATTCACGCTTCATTTACCGTTTCCTTTCTAATATAAATATCAAATTATAAAATAAAAAAAGTGGGGCACCCGAAGGTACCCCACTAAACAGAACCGTTAAGATCACCTCCTTTCGGCTTTCGTTTTCTTTAAGTTATTTTATCGTAACCTTTTTTGCGACTTTGACCTCTTCCTTTACCTTTGGTAGAGTGATTGTAAGAAGGCCATTGTCAAATTTAGCGCTCACCTTATCCATCTCATACTGGTCTACGACCTTAAATGAACGCCTGAAGGAACTTCTCTTGAGTTCCCTTAAGTAGTAAGTAACCTCTTCCTTATCTTGTTGAGGCGACTTGCCAGAGATTGTGAGGACATCCTCGTCAATCTCTAATTCAATGTCGTCTTTAGTGAACCCTGCGAGTTCTGCGACAATCTCAACCTTGTCATCACGATTTACAATGTTGACCTTGGGGTAAGCTCCCTTACCAGCGGAAACGCCCATATCACCGAAATGGGACTTAAACATATCGTCAAAGATAGTATCAAAGGAACGGATAAAGTGGTCACGCTCCTTGAGCAGTGAATTAAACTCGCGATTATTGCGAGGACGGAATACAGATAGCGTAGTCATAGTTTTTCTCCTTGTTAAATTGTTAGACCGATTTTACGCATCTTGTGTCCCTTATTAGGCGACACATTTATAAATATCATCTATGATTAAAATTTACTATTTGCTTTTTCAATCTGTGTTGCAAGATAATCCGCGGTATGGACAATGTGTGGTAGATTTGTCTTAAATGGATATGGGTGCATACTATTCATTAGATAACCTCTATTAGCCTCCTCATACATACCATCAGATAATTGGATACCCAACCATTCGTTTTGGGTCACCTTTACATCATAATGTTGTAATGTAAAAAGTGCTCGGTCAGTAACATTCATATACTGGTCATTTCCGTTATACTTATAATTCTTACCTTGGTTCTTTCTGTGCCAATCACTATCTTGGTCAAGGTAATATGGTTGACCGGGGGAACCTAACTTACCAAGGTCGTGGTGTAATGTAGCAAACCTCAACTCCTGTGGTGTAAACTCTAATGTTCCACCATTGTCCTTATAAAGTTTCGCGACCTGAATGGACATATCGTGAACCCGTAAGATGTGGTCAAGATAACCGCCGGGAAATGCGTTATGATACCACTGAACAGCACTAGCTGGAGCGAGTGAGAGTTCGTTTCCAAACTCTTCATACATCTTTTTTAGATTTTCGGACCTATCATCTGTTTCAATAAGTCCCATAAACTTGTCATAATTTTCTGTTGTAACGTTTTCGTCTAAGAAGAACATAAAACCTCATCGTATAATGTATCTAGATTAAAATGCTTCATCTTTGTCTTAGCAAAGATTTCAAACATACTTGGTGCGTATGGTTTACTCTTTAATGTATAACCAATCTGTTCTAATGTCAAGTCCGCCTTGTTATGATTACAAGTAGAACAACTGGTTACTATATTTTCCCAACTATTTGGACCACCCCGTTTCTTTGGTATAATATGGTCACGGGTTAATTCTTCTTTTGATTTAAGTTCATTAGCACCCCGACCACAATATTGACATTGATGGTCATCTCTAATAAAAATATTTCTTTTATTTAGGATTGCTCTCTTTGTGTGCATCTTTCTTACTTTGATATATTTTTTGAGAGCGATAGTGGACGGGAGTTTAATCTCAACCGAAGGTGACCTTACTTTTTGGTCATAACTTTGTAGAACCGTAGCTTTATTTTGTAAACATAGTATCAATGCCCGCCGGGTGGGTATTATTGATAATGGTTCAAATGTTGAGTTTAAAACTACACAACTTGCATTATTCATTTCTGAGTTTCTGTAATTAATTTATTGATATGAATTTCTTTGATTAGGTTGTCACATTCTTGTGCTAATTCATATAGTTCTGCTTCTATAAATCGTTCTTGTAGTTCTTCCAGAGTTTCAATAAACTCTTTTGATTCAACCCCACCAACAATTGGGGTTCCTTTGATACGGTAGAATCTAGCTCTATTTTCTTTTTTTCTTACCGCTTGTCTTATCTTTCTTAGATAATACTGATTTACTATTTTTGGTTCTGCGTCCTGAAACAGATTTAGTTTTCTTACTAGGTTGTTTGGTATTTCCAGCATCTTCTTCTCCAGTTATTTCCTCTCCGAAACTAAAAACCTTCCCGTCTGGTGCTTTATACTTCTTTTTTAGGTTCCAACCTTTAGCGTAATGGACTCTTTCTTTTTCTAACTGACATTCCTCCCAATAAATCATTCTTCCAAAACAATCACCACATATCAATTCTTCTACATCAGAGTTGCTCATTACACTTGCAACCTTACACATAGAACACCAAATTTCTTCTTTGGTGTGAACCTTATACTTCCTTCCTCGTTTTTTTCGCATATAACTGAATTTGATATTTTTGTCTGATTAGACGAGTGTTGTATTGCTTATTTAATTTTTTAGCAAGAGCAGAACCAAACGATTCTTCCTCTTTGTCCCAACGATTCTCAAATTGTCTAATCTTTTTCTTACAATATATAAAATCTTGCATTGTGTAAGATTCTTCTATCAAGAACTCAATCGCAGTAGACTCTCTAAGTATATCATCTACGTGTGATGCTTTTTTATATGACCTGAATAGATTTTTGATGAACTTAATCATTTGCAATCTCCTATGATAAGTCATCATAACGATTAGATTGTAACTATAAGTATCAGTATGTGACTTCTTCTGGAGTAACTTCTCGTAGTTTACTGGTGGTCGTATACAAAGCATTAAATGTATCAAACCCCTTGGTAAAATAAACTTTTTGATTTATTGTGACCGATAACTTTTCCATATTTTCTTTGGTTTCTTCGTTTAGTTCCATATCACCAAACCAAATCTTGCCAAACTCTCTAGTCATAATAGAAACATTTCTATGTGCATTTCTATTGTCTTGTTCATAAAGGTTGTTTTGACCAAACAGTTTAGCTGCTAAATCTACTGCTGGTTGAATATCTTCGTCTGTCCAAAACATAACTAATCCTCCTTAAATAATCCTTCCCGACCCGGCAAAAATAATGTCATTGGGTCGTCAACTTTGTTTAAATAAATTAGGTAACAATCATTACAGAAATTATGTGTTTCTTTTAATTCTGTTCTGCGTCTACCTTGCTTTCCACATCCTTCACATACCATAGCAGACATTCGTTCTACTTTCCAAAGTATTCCTTCTGCCGCCGATAATACTAACTCGTCTTCACAACGAGCATACATATGTAACATTCCATAACATCTTCTAGCGCTACATATTTCTACATCGGGGAGTAATGATATCATATAAAATGCTTTATCTAGTAAGTCTCCCCAACCATCACCAAAGTATTCCTTCATTTGTTCTTTGGTAAAGGTCTTGTCATACCAACATTTGTATCTGTTAGAATGCCTCTTCGCCATCGTCTTCTTGGTCTTCCTCATCGGGGTCAATACCCATAAACAAATCTCTGAGGTCGTCTAGGTCACTTTCTGTAAGCGGTGTATCATGTTCTTTGTTAATTTTTTCTGCAATTTCTTCTGGAGAAAATCCGCCGAAAATACGACCACCACCACGAACCATTTTAAATGAATTCTCAAAAAGAGCTTGAGTTAGCTCTTGTGTGGAGTCAGCCATATTTTCTAGAACCACAGACAAATCTAATACATACTTAGAAAGATTTGTATAATGAGCCATCTGTTCACGATTCATAGCGTGTAGTTCTGTTATTCTATGCATTAACATTTGACTGTTGTGGTGTAGACCAATTACAGCAAAGAATGTAATAAACAACATCATAATTGCTATAGTGCAAACAACCGTCAAGGCAATAGTCATAATCCTCTCTTGTTAAAGTTACCTACTAATATAATAACTTTGTTAAGGATTGTCAAGTCTTTCGTTTCTATAGAACAACTCAAGATTTAACTTGGTTAGTTGAGCGCTCTGGGTATTATTGATTTCTATTTGTTTGTGATATTTCTGTCTATACTCTTCTAGTTCGTTATAAACAGATTTAAAATCTTCGCGCATTTCTTCGTTTTGTTTTCTGAGTTCTTCTACATTTTTTTCCATTTGTAGAAATGCTTTTTCTATTAATTGAGAACTTTGACGGTCAGATGAACGACGATTCTTTTTCTCTTTCTTTTCAGTGAGAACCGAAGTTATAGCCGCAATAACTGTAAACATTACAGCAACCATTCCTTTTTCGTTTAAAAGTTCTGGTAAGAGTTCCATGTTTCCTTTTGGTTAAAGAAGTTTAAACTACCTTTCTTATAACCATTTAACCGTATATAGATAACGATATTGCTTTTATAACATGGAATGTAGAGCCGGATACGGCGGTGATTACTGAGTTGTGTAAGATATCTGGACTTACAAGAGTCATACCAATAAACAACCCAAACATAAATGGAAGTGTATTGGTGGGTTTAAGTAATACTTGTTTTAATTTTGACACAGCGAAACTCCATTAAACGTATGGTTCAACCTCGTCTTCTAATATCTCTATACTAAAGATACCATCCTCACGGACCAACTCAGTTGTATCAATTGCTTGTTCAACATACGTAACGGCGTCGGACTCGTCTTCTCCATAAGCCACAACAAATATAGGAACTATAAATTTTTCTAACTCACCGGACATAAAATCCTTCCTTATTAATGTTTTCTATAAGTAGTATCAATTCCACTCATGAATATCAAACGGGTCAGATTCGTCTACAGATTCCATAGTTTCTAGCAACTCTGGAATTAATATCTTACGAGAGTAGTTTGCTAATTTATAGTAGGTTCGGTCTGTGTTATCAAACGGATTATCTAGACCATTTTGTGTTTTAAAAATCAAATCATCCAAGAACTCTGACGCTCTTTTAATTTTTTCTTCGGTTGACCCGTTATAATACGACATTATGGAAAATAAAAACTTTCTAGCAGATTCGTTAAAATCCTCAAATGAATAGTATTGGTTCGTCATCGTCTATTTCGGGTTTAGGTAATTCTTTTTGCTTTGTAACAAACATTCCTGTTACACTGATTATTGTTACCATTGTCAACAACCAAAGTTTTTTCATTTTATCTCCTTACCATTTACGACAGCTCCAGTATCTTGCTTTCCAACGTGGGCCCGGAGAAGAGCAGTTGTGTCTTGCTCTGAAACTCTTTCTACGAGCCGGATTTGATTTTTTGATTCTCATATTTGGGTCACCAAAATTAACTTTGACGACATTTCCTTTATCGTTCTTTACATACACCTTAAACTTTTTAACATCACCGCGGGTAGGCTTCCCAAGAGAAACTTTTCTACCTTGGTATTCTGCTTCATTAAGGTCACCACTCATATCAAACTCAAGTGTGTAACCTACACCAGTTTCTTCACAGAATACATCGTAGCTTTCTTTTTTACTATTACCCCAGTTTTTAGCACCAACTTTACGGCACTTAACTAAGGCTCCAGAGGCATATGCACTAGGCCAAACTTTGTAACGACTTTTAACCTTGTGATAACAAGCGTCTTGTTTTTCGTTTAGTTGACTTTCGTGAACGATGTTTCCACGACAATGTGGACATTCAGTGAATGGAATATCGGTAAATTCTTCGTTCATGTCAAGTGCCTCCTTTTTTGTATTTACATTTTTAGCTTTACCACGACGATTTGGATTGGGGTCTTCTCTACGCTTTCTACGAGCGGCAGATGCTCTACCTTTTTTACCTAGAGAATGTGCTTTGGACTGAGGAAGGCATTTTGGTTTTCCTTCTTTACTACTACCTCTAGCACACGGACCTTTGATTTTTCCATCGGGACCAAATCTTACCCACTTTTCTTTAAACCACTTGCGTAGATTTTCATCTACTTCTTTATTTTCTATGTCACCCAGTTTACTATAATATTCAGGGTCTTCTACTAAATGGTCTAAAGCAATCTCGGCGGCAACAGAAGGGTCACTTGTGTGTTCCATCTCTACCTTGATTCCTTTTTTAAATTCTGTTTTGATTTGTTGATGTGGAACATTATGCTTATCTGCAATATCAGATAAACTCATTCCATCACCCAAACCACCATCTAATTTATCTTTCATACTATAATACCTAGTATATATACTTTCTCCCGGGCACAGGGAAAATATAATGTTGTTTTTTTAGTTTGTCAAGGGCCTAACGACTTTTTCCTTGACCTCTATACTTTTTGGGTTTACTTTCTTTTGGTCCGAAACGCTTTTTTGCTCTACCAACTTTTACAGTTTTCTTAAAGCCAATCAGTCTTTCTTTTTTAGCCATGTAACCTCCTGTTTTATATAAGTATTGACAAATTTAATTTGACCACATATATTTAGGTAACATTTTTACGATGAGGTTATATGAAAAAGTATATTCATGTCAATCAACATAAGATAAGACATAATAGAAAGCATAGTACCAACGAACCTGTCATAACCGTAAAAGAAGGCAGGAAAAATACATACTGTCATTCTGTTGAAATCCTTGGTCCAAGCAAAGTAATTTACGGTGGAAATGACAAACCATTATTGAGTTGTGGTGCTAGAGTAGTTATTGAAACGGAGGCAGATTTAGTTTATGATTGATATTGTTGTAGGACTCCAATGGGGCGACGAAGGCAAAGGCAAAATTACCGACTATATGAGTGAAGAATACGATTGGGTTGTGCGCTACCAAGGTGGTAGTAATGCTGGTCATACCGTATGTGTGGGTGACAAAAAGTATGTTACTCATTCACTCCCCACAGGCGTTATTCGTGAGGATTGTAAGTCTGTAATTACACACGGGTGTGTGGTCAACCCTGAAGAACTAATTAAGGAAATTGAAGCCTTAGAAGATATGGGTGTTGATTTTACTGACCGACTTTTTATTTCCAAGGATGCAACCGTAGTTACTCGCCAACATCTAATTCAGGACGAAGCAAACAAAACGAAGTGGGGTTCTACAGGTAAAGGTATTGGTCCAGCATACAGAGACAAGTATGACCGACAAGGAATCAAGTTGGGGTCAATTGTCAATGATGTTGCTTATGGTAAACTGGCACCATTCATAACCGATACTCGTAAACTTCTACGAAATGTAGAGAGAAATGGTGACAAGATACTTATGGAAGGAGCACAAGCGGCAATGCTTGATATTGATTTCGGAACCTATCCATACGTAACATCATCACCATGCACTGCAAATTATGCTCCCCAAGGAACCGGACTACCATTACATATGTTTGGTGATAGTGCTGTGATTGGTGTGGTCAAAGCATACACAACCAGAATTGGAGAGGGACCATTTCCAACTGAGTTTAAAGATGATGACCTGACCGAAATGTTACGAGAAGCCGGTGGTGAGTATGGTGCAACTACTGGTCGTCCTCGTAGAATGGGTTGGTTGGATATGGACCAACTACGATACGCTTGTGAAGTCAATGGTATTACAAATCTAGCAATTACCAAGTTGGATGTGTTGTCTTGTCTACAACAAATTTATATCAAAGATAGTGGATGGGTTAAATTTTCACCTTGGAAACTCACAGGCGATGAAAAGACTTGGAACGACCTTCCACAAGAATTAAAAGATTATGTGTCTTATATCTCCAATGAGACAGGTTGCTTGGTGTCAATGGTTGGTGTCGGACAGAATCGTGACCAATTAATCTGTGTAGAATAACCTGTTACAGTTCTGTTACACTTGACATCTTGATTATTTATATAAATGTGGTTATAATTATAGAGTTGATTGAAAATACGGGGATGCACTGGTTTCGACGGGTTTAATGATACTGGATTGACACGCTAGTTTGATACTTTAAAAGTAACTGACGAACCTTTACTAATGGCTGCTTAAGCCCTTCCCACTATCTGATACCGATAAGATAAACACGGGAAGTAAATGTAATCGGGTGACTCTTAGGAATAGAGCTAAGTGCGGATGTATACACCAAAGAATGTATTCCGTGACCGGCATAGACGAGACAAGGCCGTGAGGTTGGACACCTTGGTACCCCTAACTGTCCTACAGCGTTGATAGTAATTTAGGTAGTTAAGTTCGGACGCGGGTTCGACTCCCGCCATCTCCATAACAAATGCCCAGTAAAACGCCTCATTAGTCCATATCGCTTTCGGTTATGGGATGTGCCCATACAGGGCGACCGGAACAGGAGTAGTAAGATACTTTAGGGTTTATTGTGAGTGGCGTCACAACATTTGTTACAATTCACATCTTGACTTTCAGTGAGTTTGTTGTTAGATTATAGGTATGAATTGAAAAAGACGGGCCTTTAGCTCAACTGGTAGAGCACTTGGCTTTTAACCAATAGGTTCTGGGTTCGAGTCCCAGAGGGCCCATAGTTATTTGACAGTTACATAGGTTAACCTTTGTCTGAGGAGCACTATGTCAGATGAACGTCCAAGCGTTACCGTTGGTAATAAGGTTATTATCTTAAATGTTTGGGCTACAATAATGTTTATTTTTTCCATTCTGACGCTTCTTCTCTTGATAAGACCATCAGCGTATATGACTTTGTTTGATGGAATCGTTCAGATTATCAGAGCGATGGGTGAAGCTGGTTTGATGGCTCCACCCGCAATGGAAGAAATTTCTCTACAATAATGGTTATACGCCCCCATCGTCTAGTGGCCGAGGATATCAGGCTTTCATCCTGAAGACCGGAGTTCGATTCTCCGTGGGGGTACTTGTGGTTATGGAAGGAATTAATTACCCGCGTCCAAGGCAGCGTGTTTAGGATCGGCTCGCTGAATATGTCAGTAAGAAAATCCATAACCATTTTGCGGTCGTCGTATAACGGCTATTACCTCAGCCTTCCAAGCTGATGATGTCAGTTCGATTCTGACCGACCGCTCTTACATAGGAGGTCATTGTGAAAGATATTGATGAACTTAAAGAAGAAATTAAAAGATTAAGAATTGAAGCTAATTCAAACCACAACGATGGGTGGACAAAAGCTGGAGCACTCAAACGATTAGTTGAATTAGAAGATAAACTTAAATCTATGGAAGACAAATAACTTATATGCGCCCTTAGCTCAGTCGGTTAGAGCATTCGGCTTATATCCGAAAGGTCCGGGGTTCAATTCCCTGAGGGCGTACTGATGTGAACGTAGTAAAAAGCGATTGCCCCGTGGTGTAACTGGCAACACGCGTGACTTTGGATCATGAGAGTCTAGGTTCGAGCCCTAGCGGGGCAACTAACAAAGGAGTGGTTATGAATCGTGATGAAGTAGCAACAAGATTGTTTATTGAACTAGTTAAGAATGATATGGAAGGTAGAAGTGCTGCAAAACAATCAGTTGAATTAGCTAATATGTTAATTAACGAACTTAACAAGGATGGTTTAAAGTCACGAACAAAAAAAGATTATTATAGTCCAATTCACAATGGACCACATACCCCATACTAACAAAAATATTATTGCCTCCGTAGCTCAGTGGCCAGAGCACTCGCCTTGTAAGCGAGCGGTCGTCAGTTCGACTCTGACCGGGGGCTCTGAGACATATGTAATTCCGGTTCTTACCTGACACGACAGGTTTGTCCATATCTAGATTAGTCGTGATTTCTTAGATATGTTTCGGTGTTATGTCTCATTAGTAAAATATGTGTCATCACCGGAGGAGAGGGAGGACGCTCACACAAACCTCTGTTCTGTGAAGCGTAGTGAAACGGCTCGAGCGGAGTACCTACGGGGAGGACCAGCACCTTTGATGGGGGTGACACATTTTATCTGGGTGTAGCTCAGCACGGTCAGAGCGCTGCCTTTGGGAGGCAGAAGTCGTAGGTTCAAATCCTACCACCCAGACTTAGGCTTCGGTGGTGGAATAGGTATACACATCAGACTTAAAATCTGACGCCCGATAGGGCTTGCGAGTTCGAGTCTCGCTCGAAGCATAACAGGAGAAATTATGTGTAATTTATTTTTAGCATTTGCGGCTACAATGCATCTTACATTTGGTGAGGTGGATAAGTTAAATTATTATCACCCACACGTTAGTGCCGAATGTGAAATGTATGAATCAACAAATTGGATTGCTGGTGTTTACTACAACAGCGATTACAGAATTTCACCGTATGGTGGTGTGCAATACAAGATTACAGAAAACCAAAGACTTGAAGCAGGATTGGTTGGTAACTATGAAAGCAATCCTGTTCTACCTTGGGTCAGATATGTCAATCGTGTATTCTTTGTTGCACCTGCCGTTGTGTCTAAGACCACAGATTTTTATATAACACCCGACTTGTTGTATGAAAGCAAAACAGAATTCTTACCCTCAATAGTTATAGGTGTAGAAATTAGAAAAAATATATTCTAACCATGTTTATTAAACAAATTTCAAAAACTACAGCGGTGGATTTTATTCACAGTTATCATTATAGTAAAATTTTACCAAGATTGACCAAATATTATTTGGGATTCTTTGAAGAAGAAAGATTAGTTGGAGTTGTAACTCTTGGATGGGGAACGCAGCCAAAAGCTACTATTAAAAAGATATTCTATAAACATCCTGAAATTACAACAAAAGATTATTTTGAAATTGGTAAAATGTGTTTTTTGCCTGAAAAAAATGGAGATAATTTTGGTTCGTTAGCCATGAAAGAACTAATCTCTTGGTCAAAGAAAAATCTTCCGTCTGTGAAATTTATTTATACAATGGCAGATGGAATTATGGGTAAATGTGGGTACGTCTATCAAGCGTCAAACTTTATATACCTTGGTCATTTTAAGACCAATGTTTATATGGATAAACAAACTGGAGAGAAAATACATCCTAGAAGTTCAAAACAATTGTGTAAGGAGAACGCTATATTTTCTAATAAAGAAAAAATATTTTGGTTAGAACATGATTTCTGCGAACACAAAGGTATCAGTAGAATACGTGGGTTGATGTTTAGATATATTTACCCACTTGACAAAAAGTCAAGAAAAATCATATTTAAGTATGATGAATACAAGTCTAACCCATATCCAAAAGATAAAGACTTAGTATTTGAAGAACGAGTAGATAAAGGAAAATACAATTTTATTACACAACCACAATTTAATATGGATGTGTTTAATTACAATTATCAAAAACACGGAAATAACAAATTGGCGGAAAAGTTTTTTAGTTACAACTAGGCCCATATGGCGGAAATGGTAGACGCGTCAGACTTAGGATCTGGTTTCTTCGGAAGTGGGGGTTCGACTCCCTCTATGGGCATATGGAGAGTTGGCAGAACGGCTATTGCACTGGTCTTGAAAACCAGCGTCCATTGGACTTCTGGGTTCGAATCCCAGGCTCTCCGTAACGCACGGGTAGCCAAGTGGTAAGGCAAAGGACTGCAAATCCTTTATTCGTCGGTTCGAATCCGACCCTGTGCTCTAACAATTAACTGAGAATAACGATGACTTTATTTCTTTTTATAATGGTTATTGGTTTATTTGTCATTATTGTAATAGACAGAAAACAACGTAAAAAGGAACAAGAAAGAATACAAAGATTAGAAGAACAATTCTTAAAAAGATTACACCACAAACACAAACTTAAAAAACCCGGCGAAATAAACGAGTTATGAGATTCTTAACCAGAAAAATTGTAATGCCTGGCGACTTAAATGCCGCTAACACATTATTTGGTGGCACCGCTTTGTCTTGGGTTGACGAAGCTGCAGCAATGTATATAATGTCTGAAATTAAACATTATCGTTTGGTCACCAAGAAAATGTCAGAAGTAGATTTTATTGCACCGGCTCGTCAAGGAGATATGGTTGAGATTGGGGTACAACTAAAACAATTAGGAAAGACATCAGTGACCGTAGATGTTGAGGTCAGAAACGAAAGAACAAAACAAATCATAGCACACATTGATGAGATTGTTTTTGTATGTTTAGATGAAGAAGGAAAACCAACCAAACATGGTATGGTAAAATAATCCGCCTTAGCTCAGTTGGTAGAGCAGCTGACTGTTAATCAGCGGGTCGCAGGTTCGAGTCCTGCAGGCGGAGTTGGTCCCATAGTTTATCGGCTAGAACACGGCCCTGTCACGGCCGAGGGCGGGGTTCGATTCCCCGTGGGACCGTATGGTGATCGTAGCTCAGTTGGTAGAGCACCGGATTGTGGTTCCGGTTGTCGCGGGTTCGATCCCCGTCGTTCACCCTTTGGGTCCATTGTGTAATGGTAGCACGAATGCCTCCAAAGTATTGATACCGTCCCTTAGCTCAGATGGTGAGAGCGTTCGCCTGATAAGCGAGAGGTCCAAGGTTCAAATCCTTGAGGGACGATTAAACACGAAACGTTGATTTGATGTCAGATAACAGATAATGACGCGGGAGTCATGACTCGTATTCTGCAACTGACTAGAACAGAACAACAAAGTAGTGGGGGAAAGTAGTGGACTGCGGGTTTACGCAGATACCTGTTCCCTACATGGGAAGTTAGCTCAGTTGGTTAGAGCATCTGGTTTACATCCAGAGGGCCGGGGGTTCGAATCCCTCACTTCCCACTACTTATAGGTGTTACATTTAAGAGATTATATGTTATGCCTAGAAAAAAGAATGGTAACGGTAATGGTGAAACAAAAACACCTAGAAAACCGAAAGGACCAATAAAGTTTCAAATACAATTAAACGACGAACAGAAAGTAGCAAAACAAAAGATACTTGATAATGCTATCACTGTTCTTAACGGAAAAGCCGGGTCTGGTAAGACTTTGTTAGCGTGTCAAGTGGCTCTTGATATGTTGTTTAGAAAAGAAGTCAAGCAAATTATTATTACACGACCAACCGTATCAAAAGAAGAAATAGGATTTCTCCCCGGCGACTTACGAGAAAAGATGGAACCTTGGATGCAACCCATCTATTCTAATTTTTACCAACTATATAAAAAAGATAAGATTGACGATGTTTTGTCCAATGGGTATGTAGAAATCGTTCCTGTTGCATTTATGCGTGGTCGTACTTTCTTGGATAGTTTTATAATTGTTGACGAAGCACAAAACTGCACACACGAACAAACAGAAATGATTGTGTCCAGATTGGGTATTCGTAGTAAAATGGTTATATGTGGTGACAACCAGCAGGTTGACCTTAAACAAAAACAAGATTCTGGATTTAAATTTATCTTGTCGGTTTCTAAAAAGGTCAAAGATATGGATTCACATACTTTGCAAACAAATCATAGAAATTCAGTGGTTGACGCATTGTTAAACGAATACATGGAGTTATATAACAAAACACATTAACTGGAGCACGTTATGCGAAAGTTACTATTAGTAATAGGTGTTATGTTAATAGGTGGTTGTACACAATCTTTTGACTTCACAGGGGTGACAGAACTTGAAACCTTTGCGGACCAATTGGTTAACACCACACAGGTTGCAGATGTTGCTTGTACGGTAGCTACATTGTCTTTAGCAGAATTAACCACGGGACAATGCTTTGCGTTTAACGCAAATGGTACAATGTTAACATACCTAAGTAATCCACTTGTAGTTTGGAGTTCAACAAGCCCCAATACCGTTAAAATTACTTTAGACGGATTTATTAGTTCAAATGGGGTAGCAGGAACTTCGTACATAAAGGCTACAGGTACGTATAACACAGTGGATTCGGTTTTAGTAACTGTAGTACAGTAAAATGAAAAAGTTTTTTATAGCAGTATTATTTTCTACTGCTATACTTTCTAGTTGTCAGGCCATTACTGGTCCGATTTACACAGAAAGTATTGTGTGTGTCATAAGATTATTTACTACTGATAGCGTTCGTGACCCAAATAACCCCGGTCAATGGATTTATGGGGATACAATTTGGTTAGGAATTGCTGGATATAGTGATGACCCAAGATGTCCACACAATAATACTTGACAGACTGTACGAATAATGTTATCTTAATAAGTTACATGGGGCCTTAGCTCAGTTGGGAGAGCATCTGATTTGCATTCAGAAGGTCGTCGGTTCGATTCCGACAGGCTCCATAAATGCCTCCGTAGCTCAGTGGATAGAGCACCGGCCTTCTAAGCCGGGAGTCGTTGGTTCGAATCCAACCGGGGGTATAAGTTATATGGAGGAATAATGAATGGTATAAGAATTAACATGGAAGATTATCTTCACCAATACATTGGGATGTTACGATTTGGTTTTCCACTATCGTATTATAAAATTACAGAGGGCCCGAAATATTGGACTGTGAATAGAATGCATACTGATTCATCGCGATGTGAACCAGATGAATGGTTTCAACATTCTAAAGTATGTAAAAAAACTGGAAAGATAAAAAATATGGGATTAAACATTCAACATAAATTAAACAAGTGGGACCTTCGTGAAGCTGGTTTACTTTAATACCAATATGGTGTATTTTTAATGTCGTTACCAGAACCCATAGAAGACGGTAAGAGAGACAACAGTCTCTCATACGGTAGAACCCCTAATAGTCCCGCTAGCATTACGCCTGAGGACATTAAGGGGTGGATAAAGACCGTTGAACCAACTTTTGGTCATTACTTCAAAGAAAAGTATGACCGACTCAAAGACGATTGGGAAGCATTGGTCAAAGAGTATTACTGGAATAAAGCAGTATACGAAGCCGAAATCAATTTTAAACCCAAGATTGGTCAAACTTATTATTTATACGAACGAAAAAATGGAACCTATTTTCTTTCATTACTTTCCTACGAAAATACAGGATGGAAAGGATATATGGGTTCGTTTAAATTAACACCAGAACATTCGTGGTTAAAGAAATAGGGAAAGGTAAGGTACATGATACTTATATATAGTACTCTTATGAGGATTTATATATGAGAAAAGCAAATACTAAATGTGATTGGTGTAACACGCCGTTCTACAAAAGACCCAAACAATTACAAGAAACTAAAAATAATTTTTGTAATAAAGATTGTTTTTCATCATGGAAATTAAACAAATCTAAAAAGACTTGTCCAACTTGTAAAACATCATTTAACGGAATAAAGTCCACTCAAGTTTACTGTTCACAAAATTGCTTCAAACGCAGAGTCAGAGATACTACACAAAGAAAAACTCACCGTAATAAAAGCGCCGGAATTTTACAAGAATTTAAAGAACTTGGTTGGGATGGAAAATGTATGGTAACTTCTTGTAACTATGAAAAAACTCACGATGTTCATAGATTTATTGAAGGTAAAAATGGTGGAAAATATTCTACAGAAAATACTTTTGCGTTATGTCCAAACCATCATGCAGAATATCATAGAGGATTGGTAAAGTTTGAAATAGTAGATAATTTATCAATTAAAGAAATAGGGAAAGGTGCCTGAGCTGGCCTAAAGGAGCAGACTGCTAATCTGTCGCACGTAAGTGCTCGTGGGTTCGAATCCCACCCTTTCCGTTTTAACAAGGAGAAAAAATGACAAAAGATATTAGAGAATTCTTAGACAAAGAAACAATAATTACTCTCAGTGGAATACTATTCGTATTGCTTTTCTTGGTGTGGTATATCCTAAGCCGTCCATCCATTGATTATGTTCAACTAACCCAAGATACAATTGATGACTCCACACAAATGGCAGTTATTGAACAAGTAAGACGAGATGCGTTTGAATATGCAAAAACTTGTTCGGGTATCAATACTGGTGTAGATTACGAAGATATCAAATGGTTTATTTATGCTGACCGTGAGATACGTTTTTCAGAAGGTAGAAACTACTTAGATTTGGCTGGTTGGTATGATAGAGGAAATAAAGCTATCTGGATTGCCTATCCATACCGAAGGGTCCATTGGGTGAACGCTCACGAAAGTCTCCATGCACTAGGAGTTGTCGGTCACGGAGCAGAATTTGCAAATTGTAACCTTTTACTTGACCAACAGGATTAACTGTGAAAAAGATTTTACTATTATTAGCACTACTTCCACTCCAACTTTCAGCACAAGAAGAATGGTCATTTGCAGAAACTAATTACGAGGTTTCTGCTGACCAATTTTATCTATCTCTTAGACAAAGAGATTTAGATAGTAACATTCGTGATTATATTCACGCTGAGTTGGGTTATAAGTTTAGTAATCTAGAAGTAGGGTATCGTTACTCAGTTGACGACAACGGATTGGATGAAGATATCGTTGAAAAACGTTGGAAGTTTACATTACCCCTTTGGGAATCTGGACCATTTGGTCTTAACACCAGAATGGAACATAGAAACTTCAATATTGAAGATGACTACTGGCGTTTCCGTTGGATGTTAGAATACGACCAACGTGTCACCGATGAACTTGCATTGTGGGGAATCATTCAACCACGTTGGGAAGTTCAGGATGATTTAACTATTGACGATTGGAGAAATCAATTCGGCATTAGTATTGGTGATGGTCCAATGAAGTTTGGTCCGTTTCTTGAACGATATTCCAAGGGTGACAACCAAGGATTGTCAGACTCCCTATGGTTTTTCGGAGTAAATGTGGGTATTAAACTTATGTGATATTTATATAATGTAACTTGTATAGGAGAATAATTATGAAAAAGATGTTCTTAGTATTAGTAGGATTAAGTATTGTATTCTTACAAGCGTGTACTTTTCACCTATACGAGATGGAGGATTCACGCCCTCAGTTGCGTAATACATACAAAACGTATTACACACCACGATACACACCAAGACCAACGTATCGTTACCTAGACTTCTATGACAGATACGATACCCGTATCATCTACAGCTATCCAAGGTACCTTGGACCCGTGGTCGTTCCAAATCGTAGACAACGTATGGAACCAAAGGAAAACCCCAGACCACCACGTAGAGCGGTGCCTAGACCACCAGTGAACAGAGATAGACTAAGACCCGAAACACAACGTGAACAGAGGAGAGTAAGACCGCCGGCGCGTGATACTATTCGTTAATGTCTGTTGTTCTTTCCCTCGTTTTTTTATTTTTATTATTAATGTTACTTTTTGTATTATTTCTTAGCGAGGCATTCTAATGGACGGATTTGTTTACAAAACTTTAGTTAAAATGGTTTTTATTTTATTATTAGTTATTGTAAGTTGTAACACCGAAACCGTCGTAGAACCATTACCTACGTGTACTCAAATTGACACCACATTTGTAAACGACAGTATAATTTCTATAGACACAACAACAGTGAGTTTCTATCAATGCCTATAAGTACAGTTGGTGCTTTAGTGTTAACGACTTTAGTGTATATTTTTTATTTAATGTGGGACGATTTACAAGATTAGAATTCATTAAAGTGTTACAATTGTTGTTACAATTGAAGTATTGATTTTTGGGCTAAAATACATTATATTATTAATATATAAAATTTAAACTATAAACCGTAAGGAAAAAAACTATGGGACCACAATTTGAACTGTCCAATCGTCCAGAGATCTATCAACAATATCATGATGTGATTAAGAATCACCCAAAAGCGCGTATTATGCCATACGATTGGGAGGAACTTTCTAACCCAATATATTGGAGATCTTACGACAACATGATTCAATGGCTTGAACGCCGTAATATTATCCCCAAAGGGTGTGTGGTTACTAAGGGGTTTATATGGACTCCTGCCGACGAAATTGAAATGAATCCAGACGACAACCCTACCCGTGTAGGTGGAATCAAAGATAAGGTAAAGAAAGAGTTTCAAGCTATGTACCAAAACGGCGATTACGAACCCCGTCGTCATTGGATGCCTGGCGTGGAGTGGGTAGCCGAAAAGTCTAGATATAAGTTGATCTATGGACACCACCGTTCCTTTGCCGCTCGTGCTACGAATTATCCGGCCATCCTTGTTCAAGTTATTGAAATTAATGAAATGACGGATTCGGATGGTCGTTATTGGGATAGAGAAGCGATTATTGAAAAGCTTCAAACAGAAGAAAATCATCGTGTTCGTCCCGAACCGCGTGCCATGATTGATGATGAAAGTCTTACAGTTGTCATGGAACGCGAGGTTCAACGTGAAGTTGAACACATGACTAAGACAAACACTGTTGATGTGGACAGTACAGTAGAAGAGATTATTGAAAAGGCCACGGAAAAGACAGTTGATAATCTTGGACTAACCGATAATGACAGAACAGAAGAAATTAAGAAAACAGTTACTAACAATGTTAAGAGTCGTAAGGGAATTCGTATCGTTAAAACAGGTCTTAAGTCTATTGATTCAACTGTATACAGAAAATACGGACCCACACGTTCCGAACAAGAACTTGAAGAATATGTAGTTCGGATTCAACCGTTTGCTGATGCTTCCGCAGATAATTTTGGTCGAGACATGAGCGACGCGGCAGAACGCTACTATGAGACAAATAAAACATTTGTTAACCTTGTTGTTGGGATTTATGGTGGTACAGGTTATAAGACCGAAAATTATCTTGACATGAACCGTATTAGGATTCCCAGAATGTTCAGGAAGTGGATTGATTGGATACTTGTACAAGCCAATTGGTTGGTAGATATTGGACTTGTTAACATTGATGATAACAATCTAACTCGTAACGATTCTAATATTACCGATTTTATTGATAATAACATTTTTTATCTTGCTCAAAAGATTTCCTGTGAAGATGTCAATAATCCCGAAGAATGTATGGATAAAGTAGATGTCAACGGCACCCCTGTCGCACTTCTAACTAAAAAGGCTCTGAATGCGTCTTTTATCAATGGAAAGAAAGAACTAACGACTAGGGGCCTCAGCTGGTGACTAACGGTTAGGGCTGCGTCTAGAAAAAAGAAAGGTACCAATGTCTAATACAATGTGGAACTATTACACGAATCATAAAGCGACTGAAATTGCGTTTAATCTCCTCAAGAATGAACAGAATAACTGGAAACACGCGAGTCCGCAGGCTAAATCTGTTATTCTAAATAGCGTTTATCAAGCAATTCGTCGTATAACAAGACAACAATCAACACATTTTATTTCAGTAGATGCTGAACGTAATCGTGTGGAATTTGGTAAGAAGCCGACAGCGGACCATTATATCAATCCCCGTGTCATGGCTCACGCTATTGTGGAACTACAACCTGAAATTCTAAAGAGTTTTGATAATTTTGTTGAAGAGTTTATTAGTAAAGTTTGTAATACCGTGGATATTACAAGCGAACAGAACAATTCTATTAAGTATACAACTAAAAATGGCCGACCTAAATTTGTTCAATTGACTTTAAATCGTTATGATTCATTTGGTTGGAGTCACCGATCTGGTAGATATGATCCTATTTGGAAAGATGAGTTTCCTCTGAAACATACCATTCCTTCTCTACTAACAGAATTTGAAATGGACCATCTTATAGAGGAATAAAATTGCCCGGGCAATTTACTAAAGTAACTTTTCTATAGGTAAAAATTGCGTCCCCGAAATGTGCGTCAACGAGGCCCGACCCAAACGGACCCACCCCCTCGACCATTTACAAATAAGTCTGCCGAACTGACCGATTTTCGACCCTCTCGTTCCAACAAATTGCTAAGTCGTTGGGGGACAAGGGGATAAATTTCACCCAGCCCCTTGACCTTGGGGTTGGTCCATTGTATGATCCATCATGAAGAATGAAACACACCTCAACACGGAAACAGAGATGATGAACCTCTACACCTCCAACGATGTGCTCCAAGACTACTCCTACGGGATGATGGTCGTCGTCGCTCCTGACGTTGACTCCATCCGTGACGTTATCCTCGCTCACACCAAGCAGAACGCTCAGGGTGGAACCTACCATGTGTTCGATGAGGACGACGACATCGACGGAACGTGGACCCTACAGGGTCAGGTTTCAGGAGATGCTCGGGTCATCGCTTACCAGTTCGGTGGAGGTTGAACCATGACCAAGGTTCTGATTCTCGTCGGATTCATTCTCCTGAACTACGGACTCATCATCGCCTTCGCGAACGGAACGAACGGAAGCCTAGGCATCGGGAAGGGGAAGTAACCATGACCTACTCTCTCCCCAGAATCTCCTACCGACCTTCGTCTGACCGTCGCTTTGAAAAGGTGATGACCATGCTCCGCTTCGGGTTGGGTCGTGGGTTCACCTTTGGACTCGTCTACCCCGTGGTCCTTCAGGCGTTGACCGACCGACCAGAGGGAACCCCTCAAGAAATCTGTGAGGATGTTACAATCCTGTTACAGAAACGGTCTTGATTTCTGACCTCGAACTCTGTATATTACTCGTATGAAAAATGACCTCCTCACCAACGAGACAGAAATGAACGAGATTGACCACGACCTCGAACGGTTCCACACACTCCGCCGCAGGTATGACCCCTTCTGGAAGATGTCCGACGATTCCCGTGAGTACCTTCGCTACTTCTCGACATATCGTGAGTTGACCTACCTCAAGAACGACCTTGGACTGTGGGGTCAGGACCTCGACATTCCTGTCTACAATCCAAAAACCTACACGTTGGAGTACGCATAATGCAATACCTTGGTGATGTGGACCAGACCCTCTCGCGAGTCGCGGACAAGTGGGAGCGGATGTCGGAAATCATGGGTGACCAGACTGACCTCTCTCGCAAGCTGAAGTCCGAGCTAATTTCCAACATCCTAGAAACGACCTTCTGCGAGGAGCTGGGTGTTCGGTGTCGTCGTGGGAACGGTGACCATGAAGCGGACATCTACGTGGACGACAACCCCGTAGAAATCAAGACCAGCTACCACTCTCGTTCATGGAGGGGTGGAGCGTTCTCGAAACGTGATGGAGATTACCTCATGGTCACATGGACGGAGAACGTGGTCACGAAACGGCTGGAATTCTTCGCGATTCAGGTTCCCCTCCTTGAAAGTGATTGGAAGGCTGGGAACGTGGGGAACTACTACGCTACGAACATCGACCTCGACACCCTACTCAACAAGGACCATGTGATTCATGTGGGGATGGTTGAGAAGAAAATCAAAAACCACCATCCTGTGTTTCTCTAACTTCAACGGGTTCAATGGGTTACACCAGAACCCCCCGGTCCCGACCTTGTAAATGGTTACCACTCAACGACTTACACTCCGTTACATTCCTGTTACATTTAGCCCCTTGAGGATGGGGTAGAATTTTTATATGATCCATCATGAAAAATGACCAACCCAACAAGGACAACACCATGACCATGTTCGTCGTTCAGTACCACGAAGCCTACGTTGGATTCCACATCGACGAAGATTCCCGTGTCTTCTCGACCCGTGAACTGGCTGAGGCTTACATCGCAATGCTCGATGACGCCGACGGGTACGATGAGTACGTAATCACCGAAGTCCAGTTTGGAGGTTGAACCATGACCAAGGAAAGACTGAACGCACTCCATGAGATGAGAAACATGGCCAACGACCTTTGGACTCATCTCCTCACCGCTTCCGATGAGGACTCCGACCACTCGTTGAACTTCATTGATTGGTGTGACCGTCGTGACTACCGTTCCACGATGAGACAACTCGCGGACGACATCACCAACCTCATCCACGACGAGCTGGGGGTGAACCGATGAGACATGAGTCTTGGAGGTTTGAGGTCGAGCAACCACCTTCGGAGAATGTATCCTCATACTGTCGGTCCTGTAACACCTTCACCTACTGGAAGGTTTGGAATCGGTGGCCTGACCGTACTCTCAAGTGCACCTCATGTGACCGAAAGGTTACAGTTTAGTTACACTTGACCCCTTGAATTTCTCTCTTGTCCTTTGTATCTTATAGGACATTCAAAAACGACCAACACAAGGAAAGAAAATGGTCACCATTCGTAAGACATCAGTATCCGACATCATCCCTGTCTGGACCCAGAAAAGGGAAGACAAGGCAATCCGTCGCCGTGAGTTTCTTGCTCGGACTGAGGGTAAGGTCTGGGACGAGGAGACTCAGCAGTTTGTCGAGAACGATTCCTACAACGAGGAGGAGGAGTAAGTGGACAACGTGACACGACACTCCCTTCACCTCATCCGTAAACAGCTGGAAGAACTGGATGACTTCGTCCTCAATCTCCGCGATGGGTGGGGTGAACCCATCATCCCATTGTCCGACGACCGTCTCTATGTAGAGGTCACAATGGGAGATGTCTTGGAACAGCTGGATAGTCTCATTGACCATTCACCGCGGTATACCCCTCGACCTGTAAAGGAATCCGATTATGTCTGCTGCTCATAAAGAGTGCTCAGGGTGTGGTCTTCCCCTCAATCAACATGAAGTTTGGATGGATACCACGGGCTCCCTCTACGTAGAGGGTGAGGTCATTACCACGGGTCAAATCCTCTGCGAGTATTGTTTCGACAACGCCTACCCAATCGGTAGCACAGCATTCGATGATACGGATGACCACGACATCATGGAAACCTACGAGGGGGTATGGGGATGAACTACACCAAGCAATACCTCGACGGATACCTGTCGGATGAACCCCTGTCTCGCTACGAGAAGCTGAAGAGCACCAGACACAAGACCACCAACGACAAGGAGCGAACCATCGTGCGGAACAGGGCACGGTTGGAACGTCTGAAGGTGGTGGGTGGTCTAGAGTATCGCGAAGAATCTTCATAAATCTATGGGGGTCACTCACTTACAAGGTGGGTACCGGGACGCTGCTCGCTAAGCTGTTGTCTCCCAACGACTTACACGTTGTTACATTTTCTTCGGGTGCTTTCGGGTGCTGACCCCTTGACTTTTCACCCTTGTGGATGTATCTTACAGGGTAATCAGAAATGACCACCCAAGGAAACAAGATGACCGACCAGACCGAAACCAAGACCTGCCACTGCCGTCGGTGCCGGGGTTCACGATGACCGGCGGTGCCCTCAACGTGGACTTCGCTATCTGGGGTGTCACGTTCCTCGTCTCGTTCTCTGTTGTTCTTCTCATCCTTGAACACATCTACGAAGGAAAGTAAAATGAAAGTATGGACCACTGCTCCCAAAGCATACGACTACGGCTACACCGTGGACACCAATGTCCGTCATGGTCTGAAGTATGGACACATTTACCGTCTCGTTGAAATCACCGACTCCAATCGTGTCGAGAACCAACGTGAACGGTATCGGTCGGGCCTCTACCCTGCCATTCCTTTCAAGTCCATGACGCAGGTGCTTCCGTGATTGTTACAATTGACCTCTTGACTTTTGACCTTCACGCTGTTAGATTACTTGTGTGATTGAGAGATTGACGAGTAACCGATTGGTGAGTTCTCCAGATGGTGAAAGTCCTCTCAATCACAAGAGGGAACCTTGGACCTCTCAAATCATACACGAGGCGACCGACCTTCAGCAGTCAACTTACTAACTCCAAAAAAGGAAAACAAAAATGCTGAACTTTGTTGCTCTCATCGAAACCTCCATCGGATTCCGACTCGAAACCATTACTCGCCCGGACTACGATTCCGCTGTAGACCTTGCCTATCGGCTGGGGGAGCGGTTTGGTGATGTTCAGAACGTGGTGGTATCCACTCTTGAGGACTTCCACGCCGAGCTGGGATTGGTCTACGACGACCTCCCCGATCTTCCCGCGTAAGTGGGAAGGGTCTTGCACGCTGACCTTAAATGCGTTATTCGGTCCATGACGGACCCAGTTAAACGTCAGAAAACAGGCGTAACGGGACTGCCTGCCGTAAGAGTCGGCTGCTGCCTCATGTGCCCGCAATGCCAGCCGTGAGGATGGCCCTTTGTAGAAATCCCGAAAAGGAGAAAAACGGGACTATCCGTTCCCCCTTCGGTGACTATGCCGGAGGGGGTTTCTTTTTGGTATGGGGGTCCCGGACGCTGCTTGCTAAGCCACTGTGGCCCAATAGCTTAGCAGGTGTTACATTCCTGTTACATTTAGCCCC